>Ga0209913_1000089_pt1 | contig 104494 bp, 94 predicted proteins | sample PersoiDNA2013203_FD_185805 | JGI IMG/M metagenome (GOLD analysis project Ga0209913, IMG submission 185805) | Permafrost soil microbial communities from the Arctic, to analyse light accelerated degradation of dissolved organic matter (DOM) -... | ecosystem: Environmental > Terrestrial > Soil >...
CACGTCGCCGTGCGCAAAATTGATCAGGTTCAAGACCCCGTACACCATCGTGTAACCCAAGGCAATCAGGGCGTACATGCTCCCTAACACCAGGCCGTTGATGATTTGCTGGATGAATATGTCCATAAATGCCTGCTTCCTAAATTCGTGACGTCAATGAGATATGTAGATGCAAGGCGCCTGAGCCCGCCCGATTGCATGCGAGCTGTGGAGCAAAAACTGTTCCTGATCCGGGAAATGGCGTAAATGCGCCGCAGCCCTCAGCGAAGCGGCTTGCAGCGCAACGGCGCTAAGCGTGCAGACGCACTGTGCACAATAAACGCGTCAAGATGGAGCGCGTACGGGCAAGCTGGGGCAGATTGTTGGAAGTGCTCATGTGGATGCTCATGATGAGTGGCGCTCCTTCTTGATCAAAAGGTCTGATGTTGTTCAAAAAGCGAGTGGGGCTTGTGGGGGCTCGCCGGTTGGAGCGGGATTATACATAAGTGACTCCCACAATACGAGAACAGACGCAAATGCGTATCGGTGCTGGCGGTACGCCTGATTACAAATGCAAAAAAGGCGCAAAAAGACGCAAAAAAAGCGCCACGATGTGCGCTTTGATTTGCTGCCAATGCGACGTGAGTCGCGCAAAGCCAGGCGAACAGCTTACCCGTTGCTGACAATCGAACGGCCGCCGCCCAAACCCTTGGGCATGGGGAAGGTGACGTTTTCTTCAATACCGTCGAGTATGCGCACGCTGCGCGTAGCGCCTTCCTTGAGTCGGTCAATCACGGCCTGCACCAGCACCTCGGGCGCCGAGGCGCCGGCAGTGACGCCGATGCGTTTTTTACCGACCAGCCAGTCGGCATTGATCAGGTCCGCGTTGTCGACCATATAAGCCGGCACCCCCTTCTTCTCGGCGACTTCGCGCAGGCGATTGGAGTTGGAGCTGTTCGGGCTGCCGACCACGATCACCACATCAACTTGCGGCGCCATGAATTTGACCGCTTCCTGGCGATTGGTGGTGGCGTAGCAGATATCGCCTTTTTTCGGCTCGGCGATATTGGGGAATTTGTTCTTCAGCGCCGCAATGATGTCGATGGTGTCGTCCACCGACAGTGTGGTTTGCGACACATAGGCCAACAGGTCGGGATCGGCGACGCGGAGCTTGGCGACGTCGTCAACGGTTTCAACCAGGTACATTCCAGCCTCGGTCTGCCCCATGGTGCCTTCGACTTCAGGATGGCCTTCGTGGCCGATCATGATGATCTCACGACCTTCGCGGCGCATCTTGGCCACTTCCATGTGGACCTTGGTGACCAGCGGACAGGTGGCGTCGAACACCGTCAGGCCGCGCTCGTGCGCCTCAGCCTGCACCGCCTTGGAGACACCGTGGGCGGAAAAAATGACAGTGTTGCCGGCCGGGACGTCGGCCAGCTCTTCGATGAAGATGGCGCCCTTGTTGCGCAAGTCGGCCACCACATAAGCGTTGTGGACGATTTCATGGCGCACATAGATAGGCGCGCCGAATTGCGTCAGCGCACGTTCGACGATTTCAATGGCGCGATCGACACCGGCGCAAAAACCGCGCGGCTGGGCCAATAGAATTTCAGGTTCTTGCTTGTCCATATCGAGCACCTTACAGAATCCCGATGATTTTTACTTCAAATTTCAGCGTTTGTCCGGCCAAGGGATGGTTGAAATCAAACAGCGCGCCCTCTGCATCAATCTCGCGCAGCACGCCGGCGAAGCGGCCACCGCCCGGTGCGGCAAAATCAACTAGGTCGCCGACGCGATAATCTTCGTCCATGGACGAATTTTCTTCCAGCGTGGCGCGCGAGATACGCTGGATCAATTCCGGATTGCGCGGTCCAAACGCCTTCTCGGGTGTGAGCTCGAAGGTTTGATGAGTCCCTTCCGGTAATCCCAGCAAACACGCCTCCAGAAACGGCGCCAATTGACCTTGACCAAATTCGAGGGTAGCGGGCTTTTCCTCAAAGGTGCTGACGATATTGTCGCCGGCCTGCGATGCCAGGCGGTAGTGCAGCGTAAGATAAGCGTTTTCGGTGACAACCGGGACAGATACGTTGGACATGAACATTATTCAGTAAGCGTGACAGCCCGCTATTGTAAGCCACCTTGCCCGACTCCGTAATAATGGCACCACTCTAGACCCTACTACCGCTAAGGACTCCATGGCGATTACCGATTGGCCGGAAGACCAGCGCCCACGCGAGCGCCTGATCAAACAAGGCGCAGCTGCCCTGTCTGACGCCGAATTGCTGGCCGTGTTCCTGCGCGTGGGCGTGGCAGGTAAGAGCGCCGTAGATCTGGCACGCGAGATGGTCGCGCATTTCGGTTCGCTGCAGGCGCTGTTTTCGGCGCGCCTGCAGGACTTTACGCGCATCCATGGCCTCGGACCGGCCAAATATGCGCAATTACAGGCGGTGCTGGAGCTGGCCCGCCGCGCTCTGTCGGAAGAGTTACGCAGCGGCACGACGCTAGGTTCGCCGCTGGCCGTGAAGCAGTATCTGCAGCTGCTGTTCCATGGCAAAGCCCATGAAGTTTTCCTGGTGCTGTTCCTGGACGTCAAGAACCGGCTGATCGAAAGCGAAGAATTGTTTCGCGGCACCTTGACCCACGCCAGCGTCTACCCGCGCGAGATCGTCAAGGCCGCCATGGCGCACAACGCGGCTGCCGTGATCCTGGCGCACAATCACCCGTCCGGCGAAGCCGCGCCAAGTAGCGCAGACCATCAGCTCACCAGCAAACTCAAACAGGCGCTGGCCTTGGTCGACGTCCACATCCTCGACCATATTGTGGTCGCCGGACGACAGACGCATTCGTTCGCTGAACATGGTCAGCTTTGAGTTGCGGGGCTACAGCCGGGATTTGATCCCGCATACCAAATTGTTAAATTAAAATTAAATATGCGACACAATTGTTTTCTGCAAGTCATTGAAAAATCAGAGTTTTCTATATATACTCTCCTTTTTTCCAATTTCTGGAATTTTTAAGGAGTACCAATATGGCACGTGTCTGCCAAGTCACCGGGAAGGGGCCGATGGTCGGCAACAACGTTTCCCATGCGAACAACAAGACCAAGCGTCGCTTTTTGCCTAACCTGCAAAATCGTCGCATTTTCGTAGAGTCGGAAAACCGCTGGGTTTCCCTGCGCTTGTCCAACGCTGGTTTGCGCGTTATCGACAAAGTCGGCATTGATGCCGTTTTGGTCGACATGCGTGCTCGCGGCGAAAAAGTCTAACTAGCAGAGTAAAGGAAATCCATCATGGCTAAATCCGGCCGCGACAAAATCAAGTTGGAGTCGACCGCAGGTACAGGTCACTTCTACACGACGACTAAGAACAAACGTACTACACCTGAAAAGCTGGCGATCATGAAGTTTGATCCAAAGGTACGCAAGCACGTCGAATACAAAGAGACCAAGATCAAGTAATTGATTTTTCTCTGTCAGTAAAAAGCCCCGCGATGCAAATCAGCGGGGCTTTTTTACGTCTGGATCTCTGCGAAGGCATTGACACAAACCTGCATCACACGACGGCGTGGCTACCACTTTTCGATTTGCCGGCAGTCCTTGAGCAGCGACTCGCTGCCTTCGTCCTGCGTATCGTCACTCAGCAATCCTTCATTGCCCTTGGTCCACCAGACATAACTACCGGAGACGTATTTCACGCCGGACGCCGCCGCCACGCTGATGAACAACAACTTCTTTCCGGCCACCGGCAAATAGGCCAACGAGCCGGCATCGGTGTTGAGGTAACGCACCGGCAAACGGACGTCGCCCGCGCAGCGATAAATCACGCGCAGTTGATTGTTGAGTTGGATACCGGGAAGGGTCAGGCTGGGTGTTTTCGCCAGCGTTGCGCCGGGAAGCCCTGCAGAAACGAAAATGGCTGCGAGCAAAATCGAAGTAAGGATTTTACCCACAGCCATTCGTGATTCAGAACAAATTAAGCGTAGCTGCGCAGACGCAGAGCGAACTCGCGCAGAGCCTGGATGCCGGACGCTTCAGCGCGCACGCACCAGTCTTGCAGTTGATGCAGCAGCTGTTCGCGCGTCGAGTTGGAGCGGCCCCAGATCGAACCCAGTTCCACACGCATCTCATGCATGGTTTGCAGCGCCTTGCTGTGTGTGAACAGTTCCGACAATTGTTGCTTCTGGCCGTCTTCCAGCTTGGCCGGCTCACGTTGCAACAGCTTCTTGGACGACTTCAGGAAACGCGATTCCAGCTTGGCCTTTTCCGCCAGGTGTTCGAGTTCGTCAGCCCAGGCTTGCTTGACCGACTTGGCGTACTTGGACATGACGTCGTAGCGGTTGGCGATCACGGATTGCAGCGTATCGAAGTCAGCGACCAGTTTCTGGCGATCGAACTTCGGCGCCGGTGCAACCTTCTTGACCTTGGCCAAACCCATCATTTCGAGAATGCGGATATACATCCAGCCGATGTCGAACTCATACCACTTGGACGACAGCTTGGCCGAGGTACCGAAAGTGTGGTGATTGTTATGCAGCTCTTCGCCGCCGATGATGATGCCCCATGGGAACACGTTGGTCGCAGCATCGTTGCAGTCGTAGTTGCGATAGCCCCAGAAGTGGCCGATACCGTTGATGATGCCGGCCGCAGTGATCGGGATCCACAGCATTTGCACCGCCCACACCGTCAGGCCGATGACGCCGAACAGCATGACGTTGATGATCAACATCAGGCCCACGCCTTGCCAGCCGAAGCGGCTGTAGACATTGTGTTCGACCCAGTCGTCCGGCGTGCCGTGACCATATTTTTCCATGGTCTCTGCATTCTTGGATTCAGCGCGATACAACTCGGCACCTTCCAGCAGGACCTTCTTGATGCCACGCACTTGCGGGCTGTGCGGGTCATCTTCGGTTTCGCATTTGGCGTGGTGCTTGCGGTGAATCGCAGCCCATTCCTTGGTGACCATGCCGGTGGTCAGCCACAACCAGAGGCGGAAAAAGTGACTTGGAATGGCGTGCAGATCCAAGGCGCGGTGCGCCTGGCAACGATGCAGGTAAATGGTCACGCCCGCGATTGTGATGTGCGTCACGATCAGGGTGTAAAAGAAAATCTGCCAACCGGTTGCGTGCAGCAAGCCGTTCGAAAGAAAGTCCAGGATCGAATCTACTGTCATTACCACTCCAAAAAAAATACATCACGGCAGATGACTGCCAAGTTGAGTTGCCAACCGGAGGTTGCCAACTGAGGTTGCGCATCGACGCTGCAAACTGAAGTTGCAAATCAAAGTTGCAACCATTTACCACTTATATTCTTGTATTTCCCGGCATTGTACGCTGATTATGCCTCCTTGTGCGTGGAAGACGCCTGACCGGCAACACTTTGTTCAAAACTGCGCGGATCCATCACACGAATGTCGCGTTTTGGATGCGCCACCTGGATTCCCTGGGTCTTGAAGACCCGCCAGATAGCCCGGTTGACGTCTGACAACACATTCAGCCTGCCATTTTCAGGGTCGGTGATCCAAAAACCTATTTCGAGCTGCAAACCATCCTCGCCGATCTTCAGCAGCAGGGCTTGCGGCAGGATCTGGTCAGACACGCGCTCCACACTCATGGTGGCCTGCTCAAGCATAGACAATACCGTTTCGATATCGTCCTGATACAAAATCGTAACTTGTGTTGCCAAACGTATAATTTTCCTGTTCAGCGAGTAGTTTTGCACCGGGCTGGACATAAACATTTCGTTAGGCAACACTGATTCAATACCGTCCAATCCCTCGAGAATAGTGTAGCGCGTATTGATCTGCGTGACCTTGCCAAAATAGCGGTCGACATTGACCATGTCGCCGATGGCCAGGCTGCGCTCCAGCAAGATCACAAAGCCGGAAACATAACTGCTGGCTATCTTTTGCAGGCCCAGACCCAGGCCGACGCCGAGCGCACCGCCGAACACCGACAACACCGTCAGGTCGATGCCCACCAGCGACAGGCTGACCAGGATTGCGAACAGGATCAGGATCGCCCGCACCAGCCGCGCCACCACCGTACGCAGCGACGAGTGCATGGTATTGAGCTTCATCAGCCGGTCTTCCAGCATGGCGCCGGCCCACAGCGCGATGATCAGGGTCACCAGCACCGAGGCGGTGGCTTGCAGGATGGTCAGCAGCGAGGTCTTGTGGCGACCCAGCGGCAACATGGTGGTGTCGAGGTAATCGACCAGGTCGGGCCAAAGACCGGTGATGTAGAGCAACACGCAGAGCCAGACCAGCGCCGCGAAGACTTTTTCGAATAATTGGAGGAAGGCGCCTGCGCTGAGGTCCTTGATGAAAATCCGCCGCAGCACATAGAACACGAAGCGCATCGCCACTTGCGAGATCATCAGCGGCAGCATGACCTGCCACAAGGTCACCGGCAGCTTAAGGCGGAGCAACACCAGCCGCGCCAGCGCCAGCAAGATCAGGATCAGCAACGGCGACAGCACGCGCACGAAGCTCTTGACGCCGATATGCACAACGCTGTCTTCGGCGGCAGAGAGCGTGAACAGCTTGCGCAACCAGCGCGACAAACCCAGCCCGACCAGCACGCAGGCGAGGATGACGACAGCCTGACGCCCCAGCTCCAGCGGCGCCAGGTCGCCAAACAGGTATTCATAAAAATCGGATAACAAAGTCGACATGATCCTCGTAGAGATGCAGACGCGCTATTTGCCTGGTCGTCGCCTCAGCGATACGCTTCCGCTTCCTGGCAATGGCGCGTCCAGTTGGCGGCATATTTGGCGGCGAGCGGCGGATTCTTGCGTGCGACCAGGATGTTTTCTGCGTTTTTGTTCTGCGCAGTCCAGGTGAAATTATAGCTGCCGGTAATCACCGCAGCGTCGGCGTTGCCGGCATCGATGACGATGACTTTATTGTGCGCGTTCTTGTATTGGGTTTCTTGCCAGACGTTGATACCGGCCTTTTGCAGCTCGGCGATGCGATCGCGACCGGACTTGTTCAACTGCCCGGCATCAACCAGCACGCGCACATCAACACCGCGTTTGTGCGCGACGATCAGCGCATTGGTAAGCGGCTTGCTTGTAAGGATATAGGCTTGCACCAACACCTGCTTGCGCGCCTGCGCCAGCGTCTCGACAATCAGCCCCTCGACGTCGTCGCCCGGCGTAAACGCGACTTCCAGCGTGCCTTGCGCCGGCATGGGCTGATTACCGGCGTCGAAAGCCTGCGCTGCGCCGCCGACGCATGACAATGTCAGCGCAAGCAAGACGGCGCAAGTTCGCCACATCCCTGCCAGCATTACTTCTTACGTTCCAATACGGCAGCGAAGAAACCGTCGGTCTGATGCAGGTTCGGCAGCAGCTTCAGGTAATCGCCCATTTCCAGCGCGATTTTCTGCTCTTCCAGCACGGCGCTCATCGGCACCAGCGTGAAGTCGGCGTTATTTTGCAGGAACTCGTTGACGACATCCTCGTTTTCTTCATTGAGGAAACTGCAGGTGCCGTACACCAGGCGACCGCCGGCCTTTACCAGGCGCGCGGCGCTGGTCAGGATGTTGAGCTGTTTGGCATGCATCTCGGCGATGGTTTCCACGGTCTGGCGCCACTTCATGTCGGGATTGCGACGCAAGGTGCCCAGACCGCTACATGGCGCGTCGACCAGCACGCGGTCGATCTTGCCCGCCAGGCGTTTGACCTTGGCGTCGTTCTCGTGCGCGATCAAGACTGGATGGACGTTCGACAGACCGCTGCGCGCCACACGCGGCTTGAGCTTGGCCAAGCGTTTTTCGGAGACGTCGAAAGCGTACAGGCGACCGGTATTGCGCATGCCCGCGCCCAGGGCCAGCGTCTTGCCGCCCGCGCCCGCGCAGAAGTCGACAATCATTTCGCCGCGCTTGGCGCCGACCACTTGCGCCAGCAACTGGCTGCCTTCGTCCTGCACTTCAATCGCACCATCCTTGAACAACGGCAAGTTCTGCAGCGCCGGTTTCTTGATCACGCGCAGGCCAAGCGGCGAATACGGCGTCGGCTCGCACAGGATAGGCGCGGCCGCCAGTTCCGCCATGACTGCCTCGCGGTTGGACTTGATCACGTTGACGCGCAAATCCAGCGGCGCCGGTTGATTCATGGCTTCCGCCAGTGCCATGGTGGCGGCTTCGCCGTCGCGCGCGATCAGCTTTTCCAGCAACCAGGCCGGCAGATTGGAACGCATTGCCAGCGGCAATTTATTGCGATCGATTTGCGCAGTGCGCGTGAGCCACTCGACTTCTTCTTCCGACAGGCCGGCGATCGATTCGATGCTGACCGTGTCGGTCAGGCCCAGCAGCGCCATGCGGCGCATCATCGGGCCGACGCCGGATTCGGCGAAATTGGTATAGACCGATTTGTTGCGCAACAAGCCGTAGACCGATTCCGCGATCACACCGCGTTCACGGCCGCCGAGCTTGGGATTTTCACGGAAATAACGCGACAGCGCGACATCGGCGGGGCCGGTGAAACGCAAAATTTCACGCAAGATTTCTTCCGTGTGGGGAATGATTGCGGGTGGCAATCTCATACTGCTTCCTTCAAAGTGATGATTCAGGCTTGCTCGGCGGACGGATCGATGCGGACACGACCGCCATCCAGGCTGAGCTTGCCTTCAACGAACCAGCGCACAGCGCGCGGGTAAATAAAATGTTCTTCTTGCAGCACACGCTCGGCCAAGTCTTCTTCACTGTCCGCAGCGAGCACCGGCACGGCGACCTGCGCAACGATAGGACCGTGATCAAGGTCGGGCGTGACGAAATGCACTGTGGCGCCATGCAATTTGACGCCCGCCGCCAACGCTTGCCGATGTGTTGCCAATCCTGGGAAGGAAGGCAGCAAGGACGGATGAATATTGAGCATCCGTGCGGCATAGTGTTCGACAAAAGGCGTCGTCAGAATACGCATGAAACCGGCCAGTACGACCAGATCGGGAGCAAAACCATCGATGACTGCACGCAAGGCCGTGTCGAACTGCTCGCGTGTGGGATAGTCCTTGTTGGCGACAACCGCAGTCGCGATACCATGCTGCCGGGCGAAATCAAGACCGGCGGAATCGGGCCGGTTACTGATGACTGCTGCGATGGAAACAGGCCAGTTTTCTGCCTGTGCGGCTCGGACGATGGCTTCCATATTGCTGCCTCGTCCGGAAATCAAGATAACAATGCTTCTCATGGTCGGCATTGTAACCGCTGCCCGCCGTCAAATTGGCGAATCGTTACAACGGGCGGGAGAAAATATTTACTGGAATGAGTAAAACACGCGGAAAGCAACTTTTTTGTCGGACCAGAAATCCGCCGCGTCGCGGAACACGTCCAGCAAGATTTCGCGCGCTTCCTTGTCAAATTTTTGCGTATTTGGCAACTGTTCCAAGACCACGATGAAGCCAGGCTGTGGGCCGGACTTGTGCGTCAGATCGGTCAGACAATCGCCGAGCGCATCGAAGTTCTTGCCGAAATGGCGCGGAAAGTGAAACGCGCCGGCAATGATCGCAAGGACTTGTTGCTTGGTCGTTGCTTCGGCGCAATAGGCGTACAGAAAGTGCTGGCCAAGACGAGCAGCCTCTTCCTGCAAGTCGGCCACGCGGAAGGCGCGGATAGACTGCACTACATTTGGCGGCACCGTTTTAAATAAACTCATTTCTCCCTCAGATTTTGCAATGGATGTTGCAACCAGAATCTGCTTGTTCATTCCCTGACGCGCTGGAATGTCTGATAGTGATCCTTGGTGTAATAGTACTCACCCGACGTTTGCGGATTGCCACCGGCGATGATACGGCGCGCGCCACGATTCCGCGCTTTCGGCGTTTTCACGGTGAATTCGTGATAATACCCGCGCTTCTGCCTGGGTAAAACCCCTTCGTAATTGCCAAACACGACGCCATCCTTCGCATACGGATAAGGTCCGCCCTGCTTGATCAGGGCCAGCGTCTGCTGCGCTTCCGGCGGCAAATTGCCGACCGCGATGTCGTCGACGCCCGGTGCGCCTTTGGCGAACACGAAGCCGGATAACAACAGCGCTGCGAGAAATGCACACCACTGTTTCAGAAAGATAGTCTTCAAGAGCAGGCTCGCATTTTATGTTGCACAAGTATTAATTTTTCGCAATACCATTGCGTAGAGTAACGTTTTGCTTCAAACCAAGCAACCCGTATCTTCGCGGCGCTGGCCCAAAGTACGGACTCAGGCTTGGAGCGCAAGCGCCAGATCTGGTTCAAAAAAGGCAAGAACCTGGTCGCGCATGGCGTAGGTATCGCGTTCTCCAAGCGCGATCAGCTCGCGCGTGAAGCTCTGCTCGAACAGCAAATAGGAGGCCAGCGCCGCACCGCGCACTTCGGTGGCGCCGATGCCGCCCAGCATCACCCGTACCGGCCGCGGCAGGCTGTTGACGTGGCGACTGGCGATTTCATCGATGCGTTCCGAGGGCGAGATCACCAGCACCTCGATCGGCCGCAGAGGCATTTTGGCGCGCTGTTCCGGGGTCAGGATGGATAAGGTCTGGTTAACCCGGTTGGTGCGCTCGATATCGGCCGCCAGGCCATCGAGGAAGATGCTGGACAAGGCGTGCCCGGCCACCTGCGCCAGGCTGGGATACTGCGCCAGCTCGCTGGGCGCCTCGGAACGCTCACCCATGCGACCGGCGCCGATCACCAGAATCTTGCTCGAGCCGAGATGGATGGCCGGCGAAATCGGCGCAATCTGGCGCATGGAGCCGTCGCCGAAATATTCGCGACGACCTTCATAAAAAATCGGAATGGCGGGAAAGATGAACGGAATCGCCGATGAGGCCAGCAAATGCTCGACGCCGATCTGATCGCGGATCGCGCTGCGCTGGGTGCGGCGCCACGGTTCGATTTCCTGCATCGATTGATAAAAGGTCAGATGCTGGCCGCCGGTATAGGACGACGCCGTCACCGCCAGCGCGTGCAAGCTACCGTTGGCCAGCGCATCGTCGAGCCGTGGCAAATCCAGCAAGCGGTGCAACATGGTCACCAGCGGCGTGTTGTCGAGCAGGGAATTGGGGGGATTGGCGCGCCACTTGCGCAACAGCCAGCCGAAGGAAAACAGCGACAGCCAGCGCGCGCCGGAGCGGATCACACCAAGCGAATCAGAGCGATAGACTTGCTCGACCTTGAAGTTCGACCAGACGCTCATCAACTCGCGCACGCCTTCGCCGAAATCGTCGGCACGACAGGCCAGCGCGGTCGCATTGATCGCGCCTGCCGAGGTGCCGCAAATGATCTTGAAGGGATTTTGATGGGCCGGCCAGCCGGCCTCCATCAGAATCATGGACAAGGCGTTCAACACGCCGACTTGATAAGCCGCACGCGCGCCGCCGCCGGTCAGGATTAATCCCGTTTTTTTATCTGTTGACTCCATGCCAACAGCTTAGCAGGACGCGCGCGTTTTGAGCAGTAAAAAGCCGACGTGTTGCCAAAAATACGCAAAGAAAAGTTACGTAATTTTCCTACTTTGGCGGCATGCGGATGGCGCCGTCGAGACGGATGGTTTCGCCATTGAGCATCAGGTTTTCGATGATGGTCTTGGCCAGGTGGGCGTACTCGGTGGCCTTGCCCAGGCGGGGCGGAAACGGCACTGCGCCGCCCAGCGAATCAAGTACCTCCTGCGGCATGGACATCATCATCGGCGTTTCGAAAATGCCAGGCGCAATCGTCATCACGCGGATGCCGCTGCGCGCCAAGTCCCGCGCCATCGGCAAGGTCATGCCAACAATCGCCGCCTTGGACGCCGAATAGGCCGTCTGTCCGATCTGGCCGTCAAACGCGGCCACCGAAGCGGTATTGATGATCACGCCACGCTCGCCCTGTTCCGCGGGCTCAAGCTTGCTCATCGCATCGGCCGCCAGGCGCGCCATGTTGAAAGTGCCGACCAGGTTGATATTCAGGGTTTTCTGGAACAAGGCCATGCTATGCGGTCCATCCTTGCCGATCAGCTTGGCGCCAGGCGCGATACCGGCGCAATTGATGAGGCCGCGCAGAGTGCCCAGTTGCTTGGCGGCGTCGATTGCCTTGAGGCCGTCTTCTTCGGTCGTCACATCGCAGCGCACAAATTTGCCCTGCAACTCAGCCGCCAACTTTTCGCCCGCCTCCTCCTGCAAATCGGCCAGCACCACCTTGCCGCCGTTTTGCGCCAGCATGCGCGCGGTCGCCGCGCCCAACCCCGAAGCCGCCCCCGTCACTACGAAAACCTGTCCGGCAATCTGCATATCTCTGTTCTCCAATATAAAGACCGGCATGGAATACCCATGCCGGTCGTTTTTTTTAATCCTTATGGGATCTATGAGTGTCTATTTTCCCACGGGGACGGCGACAACAACAGCAGCAGTTGCATCGGCCGGGGCACTCACGATCGCCGCCGGCACGGCGACCGTCACTGCGGCATCGATTGCCGGCGCCGGCAACAAGGGCACCAGCAACAGCGCGACGATGTTGATGATCTTGATCAACGGATTGACGGCCGGGCCGGCTGTGTCCTTGTAGGGATCGCCGACCGTGTCGCCGGTGACGGCCGCCTTGTGGGCATCGGACCCCTTGCCGCCGTGATGGCCGTCTTCGATGTACTTCTTAGCGTTATCCCAGGCACCGCCGCCGGTAGTCATCGAAATCGCCACGAACAAGCCGGTCACAATGGTCCCCATCAGCAAGCCGCCCAAGGCCGCTGGTCCGAGCAACAAACCGACGACGATGGGCACAACCACCGGCAACAGCGACGGCACGATCATTTCCTTGATCGCCGACGAGGTCAGCATGTCGACCGCCTTGTCGTATTCCGGCTTGCCGCTGCCGTCCATGATGCCTTTGATCTCACTGAACTGGCGTCGCACTTCAATCACCACGGCGCCGGCAGCACGGCCGACGGCTTCCATCGCCATCGCCCCGAACAGATAAGGAATCAAGCCGCCGATGAACAAGCCGACGATCACCATCGGGTTGGACAAGTCGAAGGAAGTGCTCTTGCCCACTGAATCGAGCGCGTGCGTGTAATCGGCAAATAACACCAGCGCGGCCAGACCGGCCGAGCCGATGGCGTAGCCCTTGGTGACCGCCTTGGTGGTGTTGCCGACGGCATCCAGCGGATCGGTAATCGCGCGCACCGATTCCGGCATGCCCGCCATCTCGGCGATACCGCCGGCGTTGTCCGTGATCGGGCCATAAGCATCGAGCGCCACGATGATGCCGGCCATCGACAGCATCGCCGTCGCCGCAATCGCGATGCCGTACAGGCCGGCCAGCGAATACGACGCCAGGATCGCCACGCATACCGCCAGCACCGGATAGGCAGTCGACTTCATCGACACGCCGAGGCCGGCGATGATGTTGGTGCCGTGGCCGGTGGTGGAAGCTTCCGCGATGTGCCGGACCGGTTTGAAGTCGGTGCCGGTGTAATACTCGGTGATGTAGACCATCAGGCCGGTCAGCACGATGCCGACTACTGCCGAGCCCATCAGCGGCACGCGCAGCTCCGGCGGCATCACGGTCCAGGTTACCACCGCAAAGCCGACCAGGCTCAGGCCCGCCGCCCACCACAATCCGGTATAGAGCGCCGACATGATCTTCTTGCCGGGCGCCACCTTGACCATGGTGCAGCCGATAATGGACGCCAGGATGGAGACGCCGCCCAGCAACAGCGGATACAGCACCGCCAGCACTTCGGCGCCCTTGAGCAGCAAACTGCCCAGCAACATGGTGGCAATCAGCGTGACCACGTAGGTCTCGAACAAGTCGGCCGCCATGCCGGCGCAATCGCCGACGTTGTCGCCGACGTTATCGGCAATCACCGCCGGGTTGCGCGGATCATCCTCGGGAATCCCGGCTTCGACCTTGCCCACCAGGTCGGCGCCGACGTCCGCGCCCTTGGTGAAGATGCCGCCACCGAGACGTGCAAAAATGGAAATCAGCGAAGCGCCGAAGGCCAGGCCGATCAGCGGCTGGATGGCGTCATGCAGCGACGGCGCAGTACCGACGCCGCGCAGGAACAACCACCAGAAAAACAGCACCACGCCCAGCAGACCAAGCCCGACCACCAGCATACCGGTGATGGCGCCGCCGCGAAACGCCACATTGAGCGCTTCGTTCATGCCCTTGGTTGCCGCCTGTGCGGTGCGCACATTCGCGCGCACCGACACATTCATGCCGATGAAGCCGCAGGCGCCCGACAACACTGCGCCGATCAGGAAGCCCAGCGCAGTAATCCAGCCGAGGCCGGGGATCAGAGCAATGACGATGAAGAGCACCACGCCGACCAGCGCGATGGTGCGGTATTGCCGCGCCAGGTAAGCCGCTGCGCCTTGCTGGATCGCGGTGGCGATGTCCTGCATGCGCTGGTTGCCAGGGTCTTGTTTGAGTATCCAACTGCGGGAAATAAGGCCGTAAATCACTGCGACGCCGCCGCATGCCACGGCAAACCATAAGGCTTCTGCCATCATGTCTCCTCCTTGTTATCACGACAAAGTAAACAATCACGACCTTCTGCACCATCGTTGTCGGCGCAGACACTGCGTACTGCAAAACTTTACGTCGCCCTTTTTCTTATGGATCTTTTATGTGATGCCGGGCTATACCCCTGTACTACCCCTGCCGATACTGACTTGTGCGCCATCGCAACAGCACGGTTGCAGGCGTAAAAAAAGCGGACACATGGTCCGCTTCATTTTATGCCGACAGAGCCGCAAATGCACTCTCTCTGATTTGCTCCACCGGTCCGACCCCGGCGATCTTGCGATACTGCGGCGCGCCCGGCTGGCCCGACTCCGCCCATTTGCCGTAATAGCCGACCAGCACTTCGGTCTGCTCGTGATACACCGACAAACGCTTCTTGACGGTTTCTTCCTTGTCGTCGTCGCGCTGGATCAGCGCTTCGCCGGTGACGTCGTCACGGCCTTCCACCTTGGGTGGATTGAACTTGACGTGGTAAGTGCGGCCCGAAGGCTGGTGCACGCGACGACCGCTCATGCGCTCGACGATGGCGCTGTCAGGCACATCGATTTCGAGCACGTAGTCGATGGTGACGCCGGCTTCTTTCATGGCGTCAGCTTGTGGCACTGTGCGCGGGAAACCGTCGAACAGGTAACCGTTGGCGCAATCGGACTGCTTCAGTCTATCCTTGACCAGGCCGATGATGATGTCATCCGACACCAGACCACCTGCATCCATGACCTTCTTGGCGGCCACGCCCAGTTCAGTGCCGGCAGCAACGGCTGCGCGCAGCATGTCGCCGGTCGAGATCTGAGGAATATTGTATTTTTCCTTGATAAAAGTGGCTTGCGTACCTTTACCGGCACCAGGCGCTCCTAGAAGGATGAGGCGCATATTTTTTCCTAAATTGAAGTTTTGAATTCTGTTGCGATGGCCATCGAACGTACCGACTGATCCAATTGTTGCCATCGAAGGCGATTGTCTCTGTTGACGCCGCGTATCTTTGCTCTGAACGAAACTTACCACAAAATCTTACCAGATCATGACAAACGCCTATTTTTTAGGCAGCCTGGCGCTATGAATTATCACTGCTGAGAATGACGGCAGACTTACAAAGCAGGCGCTCATGACAAGTCGATAGCGATACGGATCGCATCGAATCAACGTCCCCTCCGAATAAAAGTTACAGCGCGGAAATCGCCGCCACCAGTGGACTGTCCGGCGGTGCTTCAAAGTGCTTGCGCACGCGCTCCAGATCTTCGGGGGTATCGACGCCGGCTTCCGGCAGCAAGGAAGTGACGTGCACCGCAATCGAGTAGCCGTGCCACAACACGCGCAATTGTTCCAGCGCTTCGATGCGTTCCAGCGGCGAGGCGGTCAGGGTGGGATAGATTTGCAGGAATTTGTTGGTGTAGGCATACATGCCGATATGACGCAGCGGCGCGAACTCGTGGCTGTGCAGCTCGGACAGGCTGTCCTTGGACTGCGCAAAACCGTCGCGATGCCAGGGAATCGCCGCACGCGAAAAGTACATCGCGCGACCGTCCTTGTTCAACACCACCTTCACCACATTCGGATTGAACATGTCGGGCAGCAGCTCGATGCTGTGCGCAGCGGTCGCCATCGGCACGTCGGACTTGATGTGCCCGGCCGTGGCCGCGATCAGGCCGGGATCGATCAGCGGCTCATCGCCCTGCACGTTCACCACCACCGCGTCGTCGGCCAGATCAAGCGCCGCCGCCACTTCGGCGATGCGGTCGGTGCCGGACGGATGGTCAGCGCGCGTCATGGCAACATCGATGCCGTGCTGTTCGCAGGCCGCGTAAATGTCACGATGATCGGTCGCCACCACGATGCGTGTAGCGCCGGAAAGCGCCGCTCGTTCGGCCACGCGCACGATCATCGGCTTGCCGCCAAGGTCGGCCAGCGGCTTGTTCGGCAAGCGGGTGGAAGCAAGGCGAGCGGGGATGATGACGGTAAAGGACATGGCGGGTGCAATCAAACGGTCAGCAAAAACAGCAACAAATCGACGACATGCGCCGAGGTTTATTCAACGATCGGTTCTGCCGCCGAGGCAGCAGGTGCGGCGCCGATGTCGCGCGCTTCATCAGCCCACATGATCGGAATGCCGTCACGGATCGGATAAGCCAGCTTGTCGCCGTTGCAAATCAGTTCCTGGGCTTTTTTGTCGAACTCGAGCGGACCTTTGCAGATCGGGCAGACGAGGATATCAAGCAGTCGGGCGTTCACGGAGTTTCTCCACTATATGTTCAGCCAGCGCGCCGTCTATGCGCGCCGTCACGGGCACGACCCAAATGCGCGGGTCGTTTTTGATGGCCTCAATTGCCCTGCATTTTACTGCATCCTTCTCGGTGATCAGGATCAGTGCGGCCGACAGGCGGGCGAAAGGATTGTGCGCGAAATCATAGTGATCCGGCAATGCCAGGCGCGTAAAGTTCAGGCCGGCCTGCTTGAGCGTCGCAAAAAACCGGTCCGGATTACCGATGCCGGCCACCGCCGCGATATCTTCCGCCTGGCTGAGCGCTTCCAGCGGCTGGCGGCAGGCGCGGTCAGGCAACAACTCGACCTGGTCGGTCACCAACTGCATGGCGAAAACGCCGGCCGGCGCCGCAATATTCCCGCTGCCGACGTTGCAGACCGTAAAGTCGCGTCGGCGCGAGGCCGGTTCGCGCAAGGGGCCGGCCGGCAACAACCAGCCGTTGCCGTTGCCGCGCGCGTCCGACAACACGATTTCGATATCACGCGCCAAGGCGTAATGCTGCAAGCCGTCGTCGGAGACGATCACATCGACTTCGGGATGCGCCGCCAGCAAAGCCTGCGCCACCGCCACGCGCGCGCGCCCGACCATCACCGGACAGCCGCTGCGCTCGGCGATCAGCAAAGGCTCGTCGCCGACCTCATGCGCCAGCGAAGCCGCTGTCACCGCGCGCACCTCGCCCTGTTGGGAGCCATACCCGCGCGAAATCACGCCCGGCGTGTAACCGGCCTGGCGCAGCGCCTGCACCAGCCAGATCGTCAGCGGCGTCTTGCCGGTACCGCCGACAAACACATTGCCGACCATGATCACCGGCACCGGCAGCCGCGTCGCCTGCCTCCAACCGAGACGATACAAACTGCGCCGCAGCAGCGCGATCAGGCCGAACAGCAGCGACAGCGGCCATAGCAGGCAAGCCAGCCAGCCGCGCCGTGTCCAGGCGCGGGTCAGCGTAGATTCAAGGGAAATAGGCTCAGACAAAAGCGCCGCGCAATCACTTGCCGTTGCTGCTTTGCGCAGCAAACGTGACGCGCGCAAAACCAGCGCTGCGGGCGGCCTCCAGCACATTGATCACGGTCTGGTGCGCAGCCAGCGCATCGGCATTGATGATCACCACCGGATCGGCCTTGGCGGCGCCGGCGGCAGCGGCATTGGCCTGTACCGCGCTTTGCAGCTCGCGCGACAGGCCGTTGACGTCGCGCGCGGAGATCTGCACATTGTTGATGGCGTAATGCCCTTGCGCATCGACCGCAACGTTGAGCTCAAACGGCTGCTCCAGCGCCTTTTCGGCGTCGGCGGTCGGCAGCGTGATCTGCAGGGCGGTAAATTTGCTGTAGGTAGTCGTCACCATCAGGAAGATCACGATCACCAGCAACACATCGATGAACGGGATCAGGTTGATTTCCAGATCTTCCCGCGCGCGGCCTTTGCGAAAATTCATGGCGTTTCCTCTTCCTTTATTGGCGCGAGCCGTGCACGACGTCGACGAACTTGACGGCCTGCTGCTCCATGTCGACGACGAAACCGTCGACCAGCGCGCGGAAATGGCGATAGAACACCAGCGACGGCATCGCAATGGCCAGGCCGAAACCGGTGTTGTACAAGGCAATCGAAATGCCGTGCGCCAATTGTGCGGGATTGGTGCCGGCGGAGTTTTGCGAGGCGAAGATTTCAATCATGCCGATCACCGTGCCGAACAAACCCATCAGCGGCGCCAGCGAAGCGATCGTACCCAAGGTAGTCAGGTAGCGCTCCAGGCGATGCGCCGAGGCCTGGCCTGCTTCTTCGATGGCTTCCTTCATGACTTCGCGCGGCGCGTCGACATTGCGCAGGCCGGCGGCCAACACCTGGCCCAGCGGCGAATTCTGTTCCAGCTTGTCGATCACATCGTCGTTGACGCGGCCGCTTTCATAGACGCGCACCACTTCCGGCAACAGATCCTCAGGCAACACGCGCGCGCGGCGCAGGTACAAGAGTCTTTCGATGATCAGCGCAAGGCCGATGACGGAGGCGATCAACAACGGCCAGATCGGCCAGCCTGCGGCTTGGATGATTGCGAACAAGAGGAACTCCTTTGGTAACTGAACAAATACGGATTGATTTTCCGGTGCAGAATGTAACGCGTTGCCCCCTACCCGGCAAGGCCAACATGCATTTGGCCGGACGTCGCGGCAAAACAGCTTTAAAATCGCGTTATCAATGGATGCTTCACGCCCCTGTGCACTTTACCCACATTTTCTGTACATAACGTTGTGAACAACAGGCCCAGCAACAAAAAAAGCCATTGATTTCAAAGCGTTTTTCCGATCCGGGCAAAAAACATGCACCGACCGGTCGCTGCCCTCCAACCTTCACTGCATCACATCAGGCTTCTTACCAGACACATGGCTCTCGACGACTTCTCCAGCCCTTCGCGCCCCGACACACCTGCCCCGCCCTCCGGCCCGCCGGTGCTTGCCGTCTCGGCGCTCAACCAGGCCGTCGCGCGTGTGCTGGAACGGACGTTTCCCTTGGTCTGGGTATCCGGCGAAATATCCAATTTTACCCGCGCGGCGTCGGGCCATTGGTATTTCACGCTGAAAGACGATGCCGCCCAGGTGCGCGCCGTGATGTTCAAGGGTCGCGCCCAGCACGCCGGCTTTGCCCCGCGCGAAGGCGACAAGGTCGAGGTGCGCACGCTGGTCACGCTGTACGCGCCGCGCGGCGACTACCAGCTCAACGTCGAAGCGATCCGCCGCGCCGGCGTCGGCAACCTCTACGAAGCCTTCCTGCGACTGAAAGAAAAACTGGAGCGCGAAGGCCTGTTCGATCCGGCCCGCAAACGTCCACTGCCGGCCTTCCCGCGCTGCATCGGCGTGGTCACCAGCCCGCAGGCGGCCGCGCTGCACGACATCTTGACTGCGCTGCGCCGACGCGCCCCGCATGTACGCGTGATCCTGTATCCAACGCCGGTGCAAGGCGACGGCGCCGGCGCCAAAATCGCGCGCGCCATCCAGACCGCCTCGCAACGCGCCGAATGTGATGTCTTGCTGGTCGGCCGTGGCGGCGGCAGCATGGAAGACTTGTGGGCCTTCAATGACGAAGCGGTGGCGCGCGCCATCGCCGCCAGCCCGGTGCCGGTGATTTCCGGCGTCGGCCATGAAACTGATTTCACAATCGCCGATTTTGCCGCCGACTTGCGTGCGCCGACCCCGACTGCCGCCGCCGAACTGTGCGCCACGCCGCGCGCCGACTGGCTGGGTGCTTTGCACAGCCACGCGCTCGACCTGGGTCGCGCCTTCAAGCGTCAATTGACCGAACGCAGCCAGACTGTTGACTGGATGTCGCGCCGCCTGATCAGCCCGGCCGCCTACATCGCCCACGAACGCGTCAAGCTCAACGCCTTGCAAGGCCGCCTCGAACACGCCACGCGCACGCCGGTGACCAAGGCGCGCTATCAACTGCAACACTTGCAGATGCGCCTGCAGAACCGCCTGCCCGACACGCGCGCCGCACGCCTGGTGCTCAGCCAACACCAGCGCCGCATCGGCAACGCCGTTGCCCAGTTCACGCGACACCGACGCCAACTGCTGGCGGCGCAAACCGCCCAGCTCGAATTACTCAATCCGCAACGTACGCTGGAACGCGGCTACGCCATCGTCACCAACAGCAAAGGCCAGGTCTTGCGCGCACCGTCGGAGCTGCAAGCGCGCAGCAATATCACGCTGCGACTGGCAGAAGGCAGCGCCGAAGTCGGCATCGCCAGCGTGCAGTCGACACTCGAATGAGGTCGTATTGAGAATCATCACGTTTTATAAGATCAAAGCGGGCATTTCCTACATTAAATACAGGCAGTCGATACCTGCTTACGCGGGCTGCGGACAGTGCAAAGAATCGCTATCCGCTTTAGAATCACAGACTCAGAATAAAAACTTGTTTCAATCAACAATCCCCGAAAGGATTCACCATGGCACATACCCTCCCGGCACTGCCTTATGAACTCGACGCGCTGGCGCCGACCATTTCCAAGGAAACACTCGAGTATCACTACGGCAAGCACCATCAGACCTACGTGACCAATCTGAACAACCTGATCCCCGGCACAGAATTCGAAAACCTGTCTCTGGAAGACATCATCAAGAAGTCCTCCGGCGGCGTTTTCAACAATGCGGCACAAATCTGGAACCACACGTTTTACTGGAACGGCCTGACACCAAAGGGCGCCGGCGCTCCTGGCGGCGCACTGGCTGACGCCATCAACGCCAAGTGGGGCACGTTCGACGCTTTCAAAGCTGAATTCACCAAGCAAAGCCTGGCCAACTTCGGTTCGGGCTGGACATGGCTGGTCAAGAAAGCCGACGGCACCGTCGACATCGTCAACACCACCGGCGCAGCCACACCGCTGACCACCGACAGCAAGGCGCTGTTGACCATCGACGTGTGGGAACACGCTTACTACATCGACTATCGCAACGCACGCGCGAAGTATGTCGAAGCATACTGGGGCATCGTGAATTGGGATTTCGCTGCGAAGAATTTCGCATAAGCAAACTCGGTTTTTGCTCTTGGAAAAAGCCTGCCTGCGTGCAGGCTTTTTTACGCCTGCGCAAAAAGGAATGTGCAACAATCGCAGCAAACCACTCACCTCAACCCGCAAAGGAGCGCCCATCCATGGCAACCGTACACCTGCACAACGACGCCGGCTTTGCCCAGACCATACGCGCGCGCACCCATCAACTGAGCGCCGATGAGCCGCGCGACAACAAGGGCAGCGACACCGGCCCGGCCCCGTACGAGTTATTGCTGGCCGCGCTGGTCGCCTGCACCTCGCTGACCCTGCGTATGTATGCCGAGCGCAAAGGCTGGGAGCTTGGCAGCATCCATATCGATGCACGCTTCTCACGCGACGATTGCGGCCTGGAAAATATCGAGCGCAAGATCGTCTTCGGCAATGCGCTGACGCCCGAACAGCTCAGCCGCCTGGCCGAGATTTGCGAAAAAACACCGGTCACCAAGACCCTGCGCGAAGGCACGCCGATACGCACTGCATTTGCCTGAAACCGGCCGGGCGTGGCGATTTTCGATTTTTATTGCAAACACCTGTAAATTGAGCGCAGGAAGATCGCAAAAAGGCACTAAAAATTTAATTAAAAACAATTAAAATCAACAACTTATAAAAATCATCGAATTATTCGATGATAGACCGCAAATCTTTCCGTTTTTCTTTTCATTTTGCCCCGCGCATACTCCGTTCTGTCCACTTGATCCTGCAAGCAAATAGCGCTTTCCAACTGGTGGGAAGCGCCCTTGCCTGCACTAACCGACGGAGAAAAACATGCTTCAAATTCGCAAAAGCAACGAACGCGGTGTCGCCGATCACGGTTGGTTGAATTCGCACCATACATTTTCGTTCGGCCATTACTACGACCCACAACACCTGGGCTTCGGTCCGCTGCAAGTGATCAATGAAGATCGCGTCACGCCGGCCATGGGCTTCGGTACGCACGGTCACAGCGACATGGAAATCATTTCCTATGTGCTGGACGGCGCGCTGGAGCACAAGGACAGCATGGGCACAGGTTCGGTGCTGCACTACGGCGACGTCCAGCGCATGAGCGCCGGCAGCGGCGTGCGTCACAGCGAGTTCAACCACTCCAAGACCGAGCCGGTGCACTTCCTGCAAATCTGGATACAGCCGAACGTGAAAGGCATCCCGCCCAGCTACGAAGAAAAGAATTTCACCCCGCAGCAAAAGCAGGGCCAATTGCGCCTGATCGCATCCTCTGATGGTCGCGACAATTCGGTGCTGATCCATCAGGACGCATCGATTTACGCCTCGATCATGAACGGCGACGACAAGCTGGAACACACGCTGGCAGCCAAACGCCTCGGCTATGTGCACCTGATCCGCGGCCACCTGAGCGTCAATGGCCAGCAATTGTCCGGCGGCGACGCCATCAAGATCAGCGCCGAGAGCCTGGTCACGTTCGAGCAGGCGGAAGCGGCTGAATTCCTGCTGTTCGACCTGCCTTTCTAATCAAGTCCAAGCATCCAACCCGACGCGCCGCCACACCGACGGCGCGTCACTTCCCACATCTAGGAAAAATCATGGCAAACATTTTGTTCATCAATAGCAGCGCACGCAGCACCGCTTCCATCTCGCGCCAGGTCGCCGGAGAATTCGTCGCCAAGCTGCAAGCGTCGCAACCAGGCAGCATCGTGGTCGAACGCGACGTCGCCGCCAATCCGATCCCGCATCTGGACGAACAAAAGCTGGGCGCCTTCTTCACGCCGGCCGACAAGCGCAGCGCCGAACAACAAGCGCTGGTCAAGGTCTCCGAAGAACTGATCGCGGAAGTCAACGTCGCCGACATCATCGTCATCGGCGCACCGATGTACAACTTCTCGATCACCTCGACACTGAAGACCTGGATTGACCACGTGGCGCGCGCTGGTGTCACCTTCAAGTACACCGAAACCGGCCCGGTCGGCCTGATCCAGGGCAAGAAGGTGTATGTGTTCACGTCGCGCGGCGGCGTCTACAGCGAAGGTCCTGCCAAGGGGATGGACTTCCATGAAACTTACCTGCGCGCCGTACTCGGCTTCATCGGCATGAGCGACATCACCTTCGTCCACAGCGAAGGCCTGGGCATGGGCGAAGCAGCGGTCGAAAAAGCCATCGCCCAAACCCGTGAAACGATAGGCAGCTTGGTCGCTGCTTAACCAGCACCGCCATAAAAAAAGCGCGGCAGCCACAAGCTGTCGCGCTTTTTCACGTTTGTCGAATTTACAGACCGCCGTCGGCGATCTGCGACAGCATGCGTTGCAGGATATCCGCTTCGCGCATGCGCTTGAGCCACCAGCTCAAGGCCGCGCCATCTTCGCCGACGCGCCAGGCCAGCGAAAACGTTTCTTCGGCGCGCGGCTCTTCCACTTCTTTCACCACCAGCGCGCCTGAAGCAATCGACTTCCGCACGCACGGCTCGGGCAAAAAACCGAAGCCGACGCCGGCCAGTTGCAGCGCATATTTGCTGCGCATGTCAGGCACGGTCAAGGTATCCTGGCCGAACAGCAGGCCGACGGTGCGCGGCGCCATCTTGCGCGCCGAGTCGGATACGCTGATGGCGCGATAAGGATGCAGGTCGGCCTTGCTCAAGACCTTGTCCATCTGCGCCAGCGGATGATGCGGCGCCACCACGAAGACGAATTTCACGCTGCCGATTTGTTCCGCCACATAACCGCCGCCGGCCGGACCTTCACCGGGCGCTGCGATCAGCAAGTCGACGCGACGGTCGAGCAAGGCCTCCCAGGTGCCCGCCAGCGACTCGCGCGCGATGCGCAGGCGCGTGCGGTCGGCGACCTGGTAAAACGCGACGATATCGGGTTCCAGCGAGGCGGCCGAATACAGCGAATCGAGGCCGATGGTGAATTCGGTTTCCCAGCCCGAGGCGACGCGGCGCACGCGATGCTCGAGGTCTTCGGCCGCCTTGAGCAGATAGCGCCCTTCCTTGAGCAACTCTTCCCCGGCGCGGGTCAAGGCGACCTTGGGACCTTGCCGCTCGAACACTTGCACGCCGAGGTCTTGCTCCAGCTTGGAGACGGTATAGGAAATCGTCGACGGCACCCGATGCAGTTCAAGACCGGCGGCCGAAAACGAGCCGCGCCGGTCAATGGCGTCGAGTATCAATAAGGCGTCGAGACTGATTCTGAACATGGAGACTTCCGCAAAAAAAAGAGTGGTGTTCAGGCTTCGACCGAATAGCCGGCAGCGACCCAGGCATCGATGCCGCCGGTCAAGGGCCGCACACGCTTGTAACCACGCTGCATCAGTTGCTTGGCGACCAGCGCCGCCGAGGCTTCATTGGGACAGGCGCAATACACGATGACTTCGCCTTCTATCGGCGCATCGAAAGCAAAGGTCTGGATTTCGTGGCTGGAAATCGTCAGCGCACCGGGAATGCGGCCGGCTTGCTGCGAAGCCGGCGAACGCACATCGACAATGGTCGGACGCTCGCCCTCTTTCAGCAACTGATCAAGTTCGCCCACCGAAATGCGCGCCATCTCCAGCGACTTGCGAAAGCGCCGACGCTGCCACCATTTGCTGGCGACAAAGACGGCAAAACCGACCAGCACCAGCATCATGCCGTATTGACCGAGCTCGGCCAATACGCTGAGCACGTCATCGATGGCGGTGTTGAACAGCGCACCGAGGAAGATCGCCAGGCCCGACCACAAGGCCGCGCCGACGCCGTCATACAGCAGGAATTTGCCGCGCGAGGTGCCGACAGTGCCGGCCAGCGCGCTGGCAATCGAGGCAAAACCCGGAATGAATTTGGCCACCAGCAGCGAGCGAGCACCCCAGCGCGAATAGATCGACTCGGTCTGGCGTACGCAGGAATCGGGAGACAGCGAAATGCGGCATAGCGTCGACATGATGCGCCGGCCGTAGCGGCGACCCGCCAGATACCACAGATAGTCCGCGATCAGCGCCGCAAATACCGCCACCAGCAACAGCAAGGCCACCGGATACTGGCCGCGGTAGGCCAGCGCACCGGTGATCACCAGCGTCGGATAAGCAGGAATCGGCGCCCCCAACTGTTCGGCCAGCACGTTCACGAATACGATGATCAGACCGTACTGTTCAATCAGGTGGTACAAATAAGTCATCGCTGCTCTACCCTAGTCATTGCCATTCGCATCGTCGAATTTCAGCCCCGGCGCTCATTATAGGGTTGAAGGCGCCGACGGCTGCGCTTTTCCTTGCGGACTCAGTCTTCGGCTTTTTGGTGCAGCGTGGTGTCGATGGAATAACGACCAGCGCCCATCAAGGCGATGCTGCCGAACACGATCATCAACAACCAGCCGAATTGACCATCGGCGATGCTCCAGTCTGGATGCACCAGCAACATCGACACGCCCAGCAGGAACAGCACGACGGTGCTGGCAAGACGAGTCAGGATGCCCGGCACGATCAAGACCGGACACAGCACCTCGGCAAAAATCGCGAAGCCCAGTGTGAAGGCGCGGCCGACGTGCAAAGGATCGTCGATATGCTGCAGTTCGCCGGCAAAGTTGATGATCTTCGGCAGGCCATGCACATACAACAACAGCAAGGCGCCGCTCAGGCGCAGGAACAACAAGCCCAGATCTTGTGCCGGCGCCCACAACAGGCGCGGCAGCCAGGCTTGTTTTACGACAGATAATGTTTGCATCATGATGCTCCTCAAGGGGAAATCGATCATCAACAATGACCGGCCAACACAAAGCCGGCAACCACATAACCCAGGCTCATCGCCACCACCAGCGACGCCCCCACCGGAGTCGGCGGCGTTGGTGACGGCAAACCGAACCAGCGGCACACCGCGCCGATCAGGGCGCCCAGCACGGCGCCGGTGAACAGCGCGCTCATGCTGACACCTGCGCAGCTTTGGCAGCACGCGCAGCCAGGTAACGATCCACCAGCCAGTAGCCGCTGCTCATGGTGAACACCAGCAACGCGCCGCTCAACACCGGCGGCGACGGCACCGGGATCTGCGCCAGATGGCAGCAAAAGCCGACCACGAAGGAGAGCAGCAATCCCCAGATCACTTTGGAATACGTCATGAAAATCTCCTTAGAAAGCGAAGCAGCTGCAACCGAGCGCGCCCCAGAAACCCGAGAAATTCGCGGCCGGCACCGACGAGCGGCGCGCCACATCGTGTGAGTGTGCGTGCACGTTGCAAGCGCCGGCGCATTGATGCGGCATGGCAGATTGCTTTTGAGGTGCGGCTGTCGACGACTTGGCCAGTGGGCGATAGTGACCGGGTACGGTCTTCACCGGCGACCAGTCCGGCAACACCGGAATCGGCGGCGGCGCCAGCGGATCGAACTCGGCGGCGCCGTAGACGATCTTGCCGCCGACGACCGTCATGACCGATTCGATGGCCTTGATGTCTTCCTCCGGCACGCTGAAGAAATCCGAGGACAGCACCACGAGATCGGCCAACTGCCCTTCCTTGATGCGGCCCTTCTTGCCCTGTTCGTTGGAGAACCAGGCGCTGCCGGCGGTCCATAATTCGAGTGCGGTTTCGCGTGGCAAACCGGCTTCGGCGAGTTGCAGGCCGCCCACAGTCTTGCCGGATACCAGCCAGTACAGCGCGGTCCACGGGTTATAGCTGGCCACGCGGGTGGCGTCGGTGCCGGCGCCGACCGGCACGCCCATGTCGAGCATGCGCGCCACCGGCGGTGTCGCTTTGGCAGCTTCCTTGCCGTAGCGGTCGACAAAATATTCGCCCTGGAACGCCATCCGATGCTGGATTGCCAGACCGCCGCCGAGCTCACGGACGCGCTCGATATTGCGCGGCGAAATGGTTTCGGCGTGATCAAACATCCAGTGCAGGCCATTGAACGGAATCTCGCGGTTCACTCTTTCAAACACGTCGAGCATGCGGCTGATCGATTCGTCGTAGGTCGCATGCAGGCGGAACGGCCAGCGATTCGAGACCAGGTGACGCACCACTTTTTCGAGCTCGTCTTCCATGCCGGCGGCCAGTTCGGGACGCGGCTCAAGGAAGTCTTCAAAGTCGGCCGCCGAAAACACCAGCATTTCGCCGGCGCCGTTGTGGCGGAAAAAGTCATCGCCCTGACCCGGCGTGATCATGTCGGTCCAGCGCTGGAAATCTTCCAGTTCCTGGCCCTTGCGTTGGGTGAACAGGTTGTAGGCGATGCGTATGGTGAGTTGCTGTTCGCGCGCCAGCTGGTCGATGATGGCGTAGTCGTCGGGATAATTCTGGAAACCGCCGCCGGCGTCGATGGCGCTGGTGACGCCGAGGCGATTGAGTTCACGCATGAACTGACGCGTCGAGTTGACTTGCTGGTCCAGCGGCAGCGACGGACCTTTGGCCAGCGTCGCATACAGGATCATGGCGTTGGGACGGGCGATCAGCATGCCGGTCGGATTGCCACTGGCGTCGCGCTGGATTTCGCCGCCCGGCGGATTCGGCGTGTCCTTGGTGTAACCGACGGCGCGCAAGGCGGCGCGATTGAGCAAGGCGCGGTCGTACAGATGCAAGATGAACACCGGTGTATCGGGCGCGGCCGCATTGATTTCATCGAGCGTCGGCATGCGGCGCTCGGCGAACTGGAATTCAGTCCAGCCGCCGACCACACGCACCCATTGCGGATGCGGTGTGCGCAGCGCCTGCTCACGCAACATGCGCAGTGCATCTGCCAGCGAGGGCACGCCTTCCCAGCGCAGTTCAAGGTTGTAGTTCAGACCGCCGCGGATCAGGTGGATGTGCGAGTCGTTCAGGCCCGGCACCACGCTGCGACCATTGAGGTCGACCACTTGTGTCTTGTCACCGCGATGGCGCATGGCCGCTTGCGCATCGCCGACAGCGAGGAACTTGCCGTCCTTGATGGCCACGGCGCTCGCCAGTGATTGTTCTTTGTCGATGGTATGGAAGCTTCCGTTCAGCAGAATCAGGTCGGCGCTCATGTTCACTCCTGTGTTTGTTCGTTGGTGTTGTCGGGGAGATGGCTGGATCCCACCACTCGGTGTCGTGGGATCCCAAGCAAGGCTCAATGGCCTTCTGATGCATTGAACATGGTCTTGGCGTAGATCAGACCAAGGCCGTAGGCGCCGCCGTTGGCGATCGCGGTGGCGACGGTTTGGTTGTAAGTTTCGGTGCGGGCCCAGTCGCGTTGCAACTCGAGCAGGTATTGCAGCGATGTCATCGGACGCGCGCCCAACTGGATCATGCGTTCGATGGCGCGTTGGTGCGCTTCATTCGAGACGTCGCCGCTGGCATCGGTGATCACATACACTTCAAAACCCTGGTCCAGCGCCGAGAGTGCCGGGCCGACGATGCATACCGAGGTCCACAGGCCGGCCAGCACGATCTTGTCCTTGCCGATGGCGTTGACGCGGTCGGCGATGCGCGGATCTTCCCAGGTGTTCATGCTGGTGCGGTCGATCACTTCTTCGGTGGGGAACACCGATTTGATTTCATCGAACATCGGGCCGGAAAAGGATTTTTCGGCGACCGTTGTCAATATGGTCGATACCTTGAATTCCTTGGCCGCCTTGGCAACCAGGGCAACATTGTTGCGCAGCGTAACGGCATCGATCGAATGCGTCGCAAACGACATTTGCGATTGGTGGTCAATCATGATCAGGGTGTGGTTGCTTGGGTTCAACAGTGTCTTGCCTGGTTGTGCTTTTGCGATTGCCATGATGTTCTCCTGAGATATATACGATTAATTCGATAAGGGTGAGTGCTTGACTTGGTGTCCGTCTACTCTGTGTCGTTCACCATGGATCGCAGTATGCTCGAAGGAATATTGAAAGAAAAACGGAAATAATATGATTCAATTATCGAAATATTCGAATATTGAATTGGCAAGCTTGTCATCCACACATATTTGCCTGTGAAGCAATAAAGTTTTGCTTTTAGACCTATTTTTGCAACAGCATTTTGCCCGCATACTGCCACTCATGGACTGAGCCGCACTGCTTTGCGCAGCGCTCTTCGTTCGCCATCAAGTCGGCGCCGCCATAGCCGTGGCCCGCATCCCTGTCACCCACCTAGGAAATTCATGAACACCATTCCCGCTTTCGGCCTCGGCACCTTTCGCCTGAAGGAGCAACAAGTCATCGATTCGGTCACCAACGGCCTGGAGCTCGGTTATCGCCATATCGATACCGCGCAGATCTACGGCAACGAAGCCGAGGTCGGCAAGGCGCTCGCCACCGCCAACGTGGCGCGCCAGGAGTTGTTCGTCACCACCAAGATCTGGACCGACAACCTCGCCAAGGACAAGCTGATCCCCAGCCTGAAAGAAAGCCTGACCAAGCTGCAGATGGACCAGGTTGACCTGACGCTGATCCACTGGCCGGCGCCGAACGACAGCATCGCCGTGGCGACGTATATGGAAGCGCTGGCCGAAGCGCAGGCGCAAGGTTTGACCAAGCTGATCGGCGTGTCGAACTTCACCATCGCCCACCTGCAGCAGGCGATCACCGCGGTGGGCGCCGACGCCATCGCCACGCAGCAAATCGAGATCCATCCTTTCCTGCAAAACCACAAGGTAGTCGAGTTCGCACGCCAACACGGCATCCGCCTGACGGCGTACATGCCGCTGGCCTACGGCAAGGTCATGACTGACCCGACCATGCTCGAGATCGCCAAGGCGCACCAGGCCAATGCGGCGCAGATCGCGCTGGCCTGGTCGCTGCAGCGCGGCTTCGCGACGATTCCCTCGTCAACCAAGCGCGCCAACTTGGAGAGCAACCTGGCCGCACAAAAAATCGTGCTCACCGACGCCGAGATGCAAGCCATCGCCAAACTGGATCGCAACGAGCGCCTGGCAAATCCTGATTTTGCACCGCACTGGGATTAAATTAAGCCCCGTACCACCATGCTGCGGCTCCCGGTGCGCTCAATACCGCCGGGCCGCAGCGCATTTCCTTTTGCCACCTGCGGTCCTGTTGCATTTTTTAATTTAAATTGCTTGCAATTTAATTTCCAACAATTTAATATTCATTCCATGCACTGATCACAACGAAGCAAGCCCCAACCGGGCAGACACGATGAGGAAAGCGCATGCCCTGCCCATTCGATGCACAGCAATATCAAATACATTGCAAACAATTTAATTGCTCAATCTAAAACTGCCTCACCACGAAAAGGATGCATCATGAATTCGATCAAACAACTTCTCGCCCTCAGCGCCATCGCACTGGCTGCAGCGTCGATCGCACAATCAGCCGCCGCCGCTTCGGTGGAGCCGCAAACCCAGGGTTTCCTGAATGTGCTCGCCACCGCCGGCGGTCCTCCGATCTACACGCTGACACCGACGCAAGCCCGCAACCTGCTGGCGGGCGCACAAGCGGGCCAGGTTGCCAAGCCTGCAGTCGACATCGAAGATCGCGTGATCCCGGTTGGTCCGACCGGCAGCACACGCATCCGCATCCTGCGTCCGCAAGGCAACCAGGAAACGCTGCCGGTGGTGATGTATTTCCACGGCGCCGGCTGGGTGATGGGCGACGTCAATACGCATGATCGGCTGGTGCGCCAGATTGTCGACGGCGCCAAAGCTACCGTCGTCTTCGTCGACTACGAGCGTTCGCCGGAAGCGCGCTACCCGGTGGCGATCGAACAAGACTATGCCGCCACCAAATACGTCGCCGAACATGCTGCGGAATTCAAGGTCGACGCCGGCCGCCTGGCGATTGCCGGCGACAGCGTGGGCGGCAACATGACGGCAGTCGTCAGCCTGCTGGCGAAGGAACGCAAAGGTCCGGCGATCAAGTACCAGGTGCTGTTCTACCCGGTCACCGACACCAATTTTGAAAACGGCTCCTACAACGAATTCGCCAACGGCCCGTGGCTGACCAAGGACGCCATGAAGTGGTTCTGGAACGCCTACCTGCCGGCCGGCGCCAACCGCAAGGATCCGCATATCGCACCGTTGAATGCGACGCTGGAACAGTTGAAGGATTTACCGCCGGCGCTGGTCATCACCGATGAAAACGATGTGCTGCGCGATGAAGGCGAAGCCTATGCCGCCAAGCTGGCCAAGGCCGGCGTGCCGGTGACGCAAGTGCGCTACCTCGGCACCATCCACGACTTCGTGATGCTCAATGCGCTGGGCGACACACCAGCGGCGAAGAGTGCCGTCGACCTCGCCACGGCCAGCTTGCGCAAGGCGCTGGCGAAGTAATCGTCGTCATTCTGGTCAGGCAATAAAAAACCGCCCGCTCCTTTTCAGGACGCGGGAGGTTTTCATCGGATGACGAGAAATTACGCTGCAACCGCCACCGGCTTGCCGTGCTGCTCACCCTTGATGCGCAACACCATGACTGCACCGATCAAACAGGCCACGCCCATCAGTATCGACGACGCCGTGTAATCACCGAGGTTGGCGCGCATGAAGCCCGATATCGTAGTGGCAGCAGCAGCGCCGAGCTGATGACCGGCGACGATCCAGCCGAACACGATAGGCGCCGCCAGACGGCCAAATACATCATTGGCCAGGCGCACGGTCGGCGGCACGGTGGCGATCCAGTCGAGGCCGTAGAAGATGGCGAACACGGTCAGGCCGAAATAATTGAGCCCGAAGGCGTAAGGCAGGAAGATCAGCGCAATGCCGCGCAGACCGTAGTACCAGAACAGCAGCACGCGAGGATTGAAGCGATCCGACAACCAGCCCGACAAAGTGGTACCAACCAGATCGAGCATGCCCATCGCCGCCAGGATGCTGGCGCCGCCGACTTCGTTAATACCGTAGTCGTTGCACATGGCGATGAATTGCGTACCGATGTAGCCGTTGGTGCTCATGCCGCAGACGAAGAAACTGAAAAACAGCAACCAGAAGTCGCGCACTTTCATGGCCTGGCGCAGCGAGTCGAAGGCGATCGCCAGCGGATTGCGCTGCTTCACCTCGGCGTCAGCGGGCGCATCGGCAGCCTGGCCGTAACGGCGCAGGCCGACGTCGGACGGACGCTCCGGCAAGAACAGCGCCACCAGCGGCACCGCCACGGCAGCCACGATGGCGACCAGGAAAGCGACCGAACGCCAGCCGTAGTGCTCGACCATCGATGCCATCAGCGGCAAAAACACCATCTGCCCGGTGGCCGCACTGGCGGTCAGCAAACCCATCGCCAGGCCGCGGCGCATTTCAAACCAGCGGCTGACGATGGTGGCGCCCAGGGTATTGGCGGCGACGCCGGTGCCGGAGCCGACCAGCAAGCCCCAGGTCATCACCATATGCCAGGGCATTTGCATCAGCGTACTCAGGGCGGTGCCGATCGACAGCAACACCAGCGCGCCCATCACCACCGGACGAATGCCGAAGCGCTGCATCGCCGCGGCGGCGAATGGGCCGATCAGGCCATACAGCGCGATATTGAACGAGATCGCCAGCGAGATGGTGGAGCGGTTCCAGCCGAACTCATGCTCCAGCGGCAGGATCATCACCGAGGGCGTGGCGCGGATGCCGGCCGAGGTCAACAGGACGAGGAAAATGACGGCGACCACCACCCAGGCGTAACTGAAACGATGCGAGGTGCGCGTGGCGATGGCTTGCGTGACTTTATTCATGATGCTCGATCAAGAAAATGGTAAATAAAAAACCATCCATGCAAGCGGCATTGATGGTGCTCAGGCGATACTGAAATCAATCGATCCGGACCTGGCCGGATCAGGCTTCCTGCAATTTTTCGTAGGCGTCGTCGATCATGCCGGACAAGGCTGCATGCAAGTCCTCGCCCAGCAAACCGTCGATCTCCAGCTGCGCGCTGACCCAGTTGGGACGCGCAGCATCCAACTTGAGCGCGCCCGCCGGACTCAAGGCCAGGCCGAATGAACGCTTGTCGACATGGTCATCCGGCGGCATGTCGACCGTCATGATCCAGCCGGCCGTCATGAGCGGCTTGATATTGCGACTCAAGGTGCTGCGATCCATGCCCATCTCCGCCGCCAGGCGCAGATTGGCAATCGAGCCGTGCTTGCCGACCCGGCTCAGCAAGGAATATTGGCTGATGGTCAGTTCGTCCGGCAATAAATGGCGATCATAAATCGACGTGATGCGGCGGGTAAGGCGGCGCAAACGCGTGCAGGTGCATTGGTTGAACATGGCTAATCCGGCTTTCTTGACAAACCAATGCATATGCATTGATGTATATACATACTAATCATCGCAAAGTCGGCTGTCAAGCCATCGCAGCGCTGTCAGGCAAAAAATATGGCGTCGCAGCAACGACGCCATACAGGGACTGAAAAGGGAAATACTGCCGCAGTAAAGCCTGGCCTCAGGCAGTCTTGCCGGCTTTCTTGCGCGGCGCCTTGGCCGGCTTTTCTGCCGCGGCAGCGGGAGCCTCAAGGTCGGCAGCGTCATTGGCGGCCTCGGCGGCGCGCTCGCGGGCGAAATTGATGCGCCTGATCATGCTCTCGTTGGCTTGCGGACCGGGAGCAAACACGAAGTCCGGCGAGTTCAGCGGCTTGCCGCTCTTGCGATCGATCATGACCGGCTCGGCCACTTCGCCCGTGGTCGAATCGACCAGCAGCACACTGAGCCCTTCCGGCGCGAAATGCTTGTTGCCCCAGCTATTGAGCGCCACCAGCACGGAACGAAAATCGCGGCCCAGATCGGTCAACACATATTCATGGCGCGGCGGCCGCTCGCTGTATTGGCGGCGTTCCAGCAAACCGGACTCGACCAGCGAGTTGAGGCGACGCGTGAGCATGTTGGGCGCAATATCCAGGCTCTTCTGGAACTGGTCGAAGCGCGTCAGCCCGTGCATGGCATCGCGCAGGATCAAAATGCTCCACCACTCCCCCACACGTTCGAGCGTACGGGCGACCGGGCATTGCATATTGCCAAAGCTTTTACGTTCCATAGACAAGTCCCATCAAGCTGACTATCATTCAAGTGAACAACTCACTATCATTTTGCAATTGACATTATAAAACAATCCAAGGGAGGCCGCCATGTCCGCGACTTTGCTGTATCTGGAAGATTTTACCCCCGGCCAACACTATGCCAGTCCGGCCGAAGAAACCCTGAACGCCGACGACATCAAGGCCTTCGCCGCCAGCTATGATCCGCAACCTTTCCATCTCGACGAAGCCGCCGCCGCGCAAAGCTTCTTCCGCGGACTGGCCGCCAGCGGCTGGCATACGGCGGCGCTGACCATGCGCCTGCTGGTGAAGACGCTGCCGATCAAGGGCGGCATCATCGGCGCCGGTTTTGAAGAATTCCGCTGGCCGCGCCCGACGCGTCCTGACGACCGCCTGCGCGTCGACGTTGAAGTGTTGGAGTTGAAGTTTTCGCAGTCGAAACCGCAGCAGGGCTTCCTCAAGCACCGCGTCACCACCTTCAACCAGCACAATGAAGCGGTGCTGGTCATGACCGGCAACCTGCTGGTGCCGCGCCGGCCGCAAGCCTAGCGCTTACCCGGCTCCGTGCTCGAAGATGAATTGCGTGGCCTTGTCCGCGGACAGCGGCCGACCATAGAAATAACCCTGCATTTCATCGCAACCCCAGCTGCGCAGCAATTCGCGCTGGCTGGCGGTTTCCACACCCTCGGCGATGACCGACAAGCCGAGGTGGTGGCCGAGGTTGATCACCGCCTGCACAATCGCGGCGTCTTCGCTGTTGGGACGCAAATGACGGATGAAGGATTGATCGATCTTGAGCTTGTCGATCGAAAAACGCTTGAGGTAAGCCAGCGACGAGTAGCCGGTGCCGAAGTCGTCGATCGCCAGCGTCAGGCCGCGTTGACGCAAATCTTTCAACAGGTCGATGGTGCGCTCGACATCACGCATGACGATGCCTTCGGTGATTTCCAGCTCGATGAAGGACGGATCGATCTGGCTTTCGCTCAGCGTCGTGGTGACGCGTCGCAGGAAAGAAGGATGGTGGAACTGGCGTGGCGAAATATTCACCGCGATGATGAATTTGCGTGCAGTCTCCAGGCTCCATATCTTGGCCTGGCGGCAGGCCTCGGCCAGCACCCAGTCGCCGATCGGCACGATCAGGCCGGACTCTTCGGCCAGCGGAATGAAGTCGGCCGGCGAGATCAGCTCGCCATTGCGGCGCCAGCGCACCAGCGCTTCGAAACCGACCAGGGCGTCGTCGCTCAAGTTTTGCTGCGGCTGGAAATGCAGCTCCAGTTCATTGCGTTCAATCGCGTGGCGCAATTGCGATTCCAGCGCCAGGCGTTCTTGCGCGCGCGTATTGAGCGCATTCGAATATGCCACGAAACAATCGCCGCCGGCGTCGCGCGCCGCCTGCAAGGCAGCATCGGCGTTTTGCAGCAGGTGCGCCGGTTCGGCGCCGTCGCGCGGATATTCGGCGCCGCCCATGCTCATGCTGGAAAAGATTTCATGCTGGCCCAGCTCGAACGGCTGACGCATGTATTCCTGCAGGCTCAGCAAGGCTTCCTGGAAGTTCGCATGGTTGCCGTCGGATTTGTACAGGATCGCGACATTGGCGCCGTTGAGGCGAAACACTTCGCCGCCGTGGCGTTCGGCAGCACGTTTGATGCGGGTCGCCATTTCCTGCATCAGGCGGTCGCCGAAGGCATGGCCGAGGCCGCCGACCACGCGTTCGAAACGGTCGATCATGCCCAGCACCACGGTGTGCGGCTGGTCTTCCATCAACTTCAGGCGACGCTCGAACGATCCGCGGTGCGCCAGGCCGGTCAATGGATCGTGCGCCGCCTGGAAGGCCAGCGCATTCTCCGAGCGAAAACGCGCCCAGACGTGATACATCATGAACAAGGCCACCACCAGCATACCGACGCTATACACGCGCACCAGCCAGGAAATCTGGTCGACACCGATGTTGGCCATGTCGCCGACCTGATAAATGGAACGCTCGACATCGTGCTTGGCCTGATCCAGCAAATTGCGCACGCCATTGGTCTTGAGGTTAAGATCGGCCAACAAGGCGCGCGCCTGTTCGCGATTGGCGGTCGGCGTCGCCAGCATTTTTTCCAGCGCCGGCCCCATCGCCAGGATCGCATCGTAGTTGCTGACCAGCGGCGACATCTGCGCAGCTTGCTGCAGGTCGCGCCGCACGAATTCGAAATTGGCCGTCATCTGTTGCGCTGCTTCGGTTTCGATATTGTCGAAACGATCACGCCCGATCGAAGCTACGTAGTATTTATTGAGCGCCAGCTGATAGCGCAGCAAAGCGCTTTCGAAATCGGAGAGATGACGTAACGTAGGAATTTTTTCTTGCAGCAAAGGCGTGGTCGACGCGCGGATATCCCTCGCCGTACGCGCCATGGCGAAAAACAACGCGACGCCTGCAGCAATCACGATGACCAGCAAACCGTAAATCGCCCAGCGATAACGTCGGCTGACTACTTGCATAAAAGAACCTCAGTGAAGAACCCCGCGTCCAGAAGGTACTGGGCGCGCATGACATCCGCTGCACGACGCATCATGTCTCCAAGCGCAGGGCTTGATGCATGATGACGCCTGAAACGGCGCCGCTCCCTAAAACGGCAAACTGTATTTCTGAGCCAGACTTGATCATTATTGGCAGGCACCGATCAGGTCCCTGCGACTTGCTGTTATGTCGCTGCGCCCGTTGCGGGCGTCTTGTTCGACATGAATCTTGATCTTAGCGCAGAAAATTATACCGGCAATACTGTCGGCAACCGCAATTCCAAAGCCGGCCACATGCAGATAGACGATAATATTTAGCAAATTTCCAACAGGAATTTTGGCGAATCAAAGCGACGCCCACTTTTGGGGCATACAAAACGGATACCGCATGCCGCGCATCGACTCCTACAGCCTCAAACTTTTCGTCAGCGCCGCCCGCACCGGCTCCATCGCACGCGCCGCGGCCGAAGAACATATTGCCGCTTCCGCATTGAGCCGTCGCCTGGCCGACCTCGAACATGCCTTCGGCGTGCCCTTGCTGATACGCTCGGTGCGCGGCATCGCGCTGACCGACGCCGGCCGCATGGTGTATGAGCGCGGCATGCAAATCGACGACGGCTTGCAAGCGCTGGTGCGCGAAGTCCAGTTGCACAGCGACGCCATCGCCGGCACCTTGCGCATTGCCGCCAATGCCTCGGCCGTGGTCGGCTTCCTGCCCGAACGGATCCAGGCTTTTTGCAGTCGCCACCCGGCTGTCGAGATCGCCTTGCAGGAGCGCATGAGTGATGAAATCATCCGCGACTGCCTAGCCGACCAGGCTGAAGTCGGCATCGGCGCCAGCAACAGCGTGCCGGCCGGACTGGAATCCTGGTGGTTCGCCGACGATCCCCTGATGGCGGTCTTGCCGCCGGGGCACGCGCTCGCCCGCAAACGCCGCCTGGGTTTTGACGAGCTGATCGACCATCCGCTGATCGGCATCCAGACCGGCGGCGCGCTCGACCAGTTGTTGCATGAACAAGCCGGCCTGTGCGGCAAGCGGCTCCGCTTCAGCGTCTCGGTCAACAGCTTCGACGCCGTCTGCCGCATGGTCGAAGCCGGCCTCGGCATCGCCATCGTGCCCGCCAGCGCCGCCTCGGCCTATGCCGGTTCAGCGCGTTTCATACGCAAGCAGTTGCAGGAACCATGGATGCAGCGCGAGTTGCGCCTGTACGCCCTGCGCAAGACGCCGCGTCCGCGTGCGGTGGAAGCCTTGATCGCAGCCTTGCGCGGCGAACGCAGCTAGGGCCTGGCAGCAACCCTCGTCAATTGCGATGGCCCCCTTGCCGATTCGACGCTCGCTGCCGCCTGCGCGAATGCGTACAGTGCATGCAGGGAGAACGCCATGACCGATACGCCACCACCATTACCTGCGCAGACGCATCCAGCCACTTTGCACATCGACGGCCGCCTGCTGTTCCTGAGCGCCGACCCCGACCTGCTCGACCGGCAACTGCGCGGCAGCGATCTCAGCCTGGCGCAGGCCGGCACGCTGCGCGACGATGTCTCCACCGACGAGATCACGCCGATCACCACGCTGACCCAATACGACGAGCGCCTGGGCCGCTATCCCTACGTCGGCGTGAAAGCCGGCGCGCGTCTGCCGATCGCAGTCGACGCCATCAAGGACGGCGGCTTTGCGGTCACCATCGCCGGCAATCGTTACGGCAAGGGTTCCTCGCGCGAACACAGTCCCATCGCCGAACGGCACGCCGGCATCCGGCTGGTGATCGCCGCCAGCTTCGAACGCATCTATCGCCAGAACGCCGACAATGTCGGCCTGTTCACGTCGACTGACTTCGGCCTGATCGAGCGCATCCGCGCCGGCGAAGCGATTCCGATTGAAGAACTGGTGGCCTCGCGCGAAGCCATCGCGGCCACCATCCTGCGCCACGGCGGCTTGCTCAACTACGGCCGCCAACGCATGCGCCATATCGTCAGCATCGGCTACGCCAGCGAGCTGCGCCCGCAAACCCTGGCCGAGAAAATCCTCGCGCGCCACCTGGTGCGCAACGTCGATACGGTCGGCTTGCTGGAGGCCGGCAAAGGCGCCTTCGTGCGCGCCGACTGGCGCTTCATCCACGAGTATTACACCGGCATGTGCACCCACATGCTGCACCAGAGCCTGGGCCGGCCGCTGACACTGCACGAGCCCGACAGCATCATCGCCTTCGAAGACCATCTGTCCTACGCCCATCGCAGCGAAGTCCACAAAAAAGCAGGCCTGCTGCCCAACCTGCGCCACCTGGCCGAAGCGCATCGCGAATTCATCGCCGATTATGGCTTGCGCGCCCACGGCGTGCTGGCCGACGGCGCCGGCTCGGAAGGCATCTCGCACGCCATGATGGCCGAGCTGTACGCGTTGCCCGGCCAGGTAGTGGTCGGCACCGATTCGCACACGCCGCACAGCGGCGCGCTCGGCTGCGTGGCCTTCGGCGTCGGCTCTACCGACATGGCCAACGCCATGGTCACCGGCGCGGTACGCCTGACCGCGCCGCAATCGCTGCTGATCGACATGCGGGGCGAACGCCAGGCCGGCGTCACCGCCAAGGACCTGGTGCTGCATTTGCTGGCGCATCCGGCCATACGCGCCGGGCTCGGTGTGGGCAAGGTATTTGAATTCAGCGGTCCGGCGGTGGCCGGCTTGTCGATCGACGAGCGCGCCACCATGACCAATATGGTCGCCGAACTGGGCGGCTTCACCGGCATCGTCGCGCCCGATGCGGAAACGGTGCGCTTCCTGCGCGAACGACGCGGCGTCGAATTTGTGATCGAGCCATGGATGCACAGCGACGCCGGCGCCACTTACGCCGACGTGATCCACGTGGATTGCGCCGCCATCACCCCGATGGTTGCCGCGCCCGGCGACCCCGGCAACGGCCGCGCATTGGGCGATTTGCAAGAACAGGTAAAAGTGGATATCGCCTACGGCGGTTCCTGCACGGCCGGCAAGCGCGAAGACTTCGACTACTACCACGCCGTACTGGCGTGGGGCTTGCAACACGGCTTGCGGGTGCCGCCGCAGGTACAGCTCTACCTGCAGTTCGGCACCACGGCGGTACGCGACTACTGCATAGAAAAAGGATATCTGGCGGTGTTCGAACAGGCCGGCGCCGAAATGCTGCAACCGGCCTGCGGCGCCTGCGCCAATTGCGGCCCGGGTTCGTCGACTGCAACCGAACAGGTCACGGTCAGCGCCATCAACCGCAACTTCCCCGGCCGCTCCGGCCCCGGCAGCGTGTGGCTGGCGAGCCCGCCGACCGTGGTAGCCAGCGCGCTGGCCGGCGAACTGATCTCGTTCGCCGATTTACAGAAACGCTACACCGCCTGATTCAGGCGAAGTCAGGCGGCGTCGGGTTGCGCCGACGGCTGCGCCAGCTGGAAGGCCGCAAGCCCGGCACAGGCTTCTTCGATCGCGACCAAGGTCGGATACGGCGTCATGTCGACCTCGAAACGACGCGCATTGAAGATCTGCGGAATCAGGCAGCAATCGGCCATGGTCGGCGTATCGCCGAAACAGAAACGGCCGCGTTGCGGACTTGCCGCCAGCTGTTGCTCAAGTGCGGCGAAGCCGAGCTTGACCCAATGCTGTATCCATTGCTGCTTGACCTCGTCGCTCACGCCCAGCTCGCTCTTGAGCATGCGCAGCACGCGCAGGTTGTTGAGCGGGTGGATGTCGCAGGCGATCGCCAGCGCAATCTCGCGCACATGAGCGCGATCAAGCAAGCCGGACGGCAGCAGCGCCGGGGTCGGGAATCGCTCTTCGAGATATTCCAGGATCGCCAGCGACTGCGTGATATGACGCCCCTCTTCCTCCATCACCGGCACCAGCGATTGCGGATTCAGGGCGCTGAACGCCGGCGCGAACTGTTCACCGCCGTGGTTGAGCAGATGCACCGGCACGGTGTCGTAAGACTGTCCCTTGAGATGCAGGGCAATGCGCACACGATACGATGCCGAGCTGCGGAAGTAGCTGTAGAGATGAATGCCCATGCGACTGTCTCCTTGAAGATGTTTATACCGTGCGCGCCGGCAATACCGTACCCGCCACTTCGCCGAAACCGAGGCGCGGCAAACCAGCGCGCTCAGTCCAGCCGCGCATGATGACGGTGTCGCCGTCTTCGATGAAGATGCGCGTCTCGCCATTGCCCAATTCAATCGATTGCTTGCCGCCCGCGCTCAGTTCCAGCAGCGAACCGGCCGACTGCGGCGTCGGTCCCGACAAGGTGCCGGAACCGAGCAAATCACCGGCGCGCAGATTGCAACCGCCGACGGTGTGATGCGCCACCAGTTGCGACACAGTCCAATACGCATCGCGGAAATTGCCCAGCGACAGGCGCTGCGGCGGGGTGCCGGCGGCGCGCATGGCCGCGGTCTGCAACAGCACTTCCAGTTGCACATCGAAGGCGCCGTTGTCGCGTACCCCCGGCGCATCCAGATAGGCCAGCGGTTGCGGATCGGCGGCGGCGCGCGTCCATGCGGCGCGATACGGCGCCAGCGCTTCGATGGTGACGATCCACGGAGAAATGGTGGAGGCAAAATTCTTTGCCAGGAAAGGCCCCAACGGCTGGTATTCCCAGGCCTGCACATCGCGCGCCGACCAGTCGTTCAACAAGCACAGGCCGAACACATGCGACTCCGCCTGCTCGATCGCGATGGCTTCACCGATCGCATTGCCCTGCCCCATGAAGACACCGACTTCCATCTCATAATCGAGCCGTTTGCACGGACCGAATACCGGCGTATCGGCAGTCGGCGCCTTGGTCTGGCCGAGCGGGCGGCGGAATTGCTGGCCCGACACCGCAATCGAGGAGGAACGGCCGTGGTAACCGATCGGTACCCATTTGTAATTCGGCAGCAGCGGATTGTCGGGGCGGAACAGTTTACCGATCGCCGTGGCGTGATGGATCGAAGTGTAGAAATCGGTGTAATCGCCAATCTGCGCCGGCAAGGCGTATTCGGCGTCGGCTTGCGGCAGCAGCGCGGATTCCAGTTGCGACTGGTGCACCGAGCCGGCGCGCAGCAAAGTTGACAGCGCCAGGCGCAGCGCCGACCACGAGGCCGCGTCAAGTTCCATCAGGGGATTCAGGTTGCTGCCCGCAGTGGCGGCGACGATGGCTTGGTGCACGGTATCGCCGAAGCCGCCGAAGGCGCCGCTTTCAAATGCGGCGCGCAAGTCGAGGACCTGGTCGCCGATGGCCACGCCGGCGCGGAACGCCTCGCCGTTGTTCTTGCGACGAAATACGCCGTAAGGCAAGTTCTGGAGAGGAAAATCGGTACCCGCGGCATCGGCCGAAGCGACCCAGCTGCGCAATCCGGTGTCGTGGGTTTCATTCAAGGTGAGGCTCATGTTTACTCCGGACGGTTATGTGGATGGAACGGCTTGCGGATTGAAATGCTTCTTGATGTCCATCCAGCATTGATAGTAGTTCTGCTGCAGCGTCGGCGAACTCAGCGCGTGACGCGTCGGCTTGATGACGTTGCGCGTCTCGAACATGAAAGCCATGGTGTCAGCCACTTTGAGCGGCTTGCTGGTGTCGCTGCGACTGGCTTTCTCGAAGGTGGCGCCGTCGGGGCCGTGGCCAATCATGCAATTGTGCAGGCTGGCGCCGCCGGGGCGAAATCCCTCGGCCTTGGCGTCGTATTCGCCATGGATCAGGCCCATGAATTCGCTCGCCACATTGCGGTGGAACCAGGGCGGACGGAACGTGTTTTCGGCCGCCAGCCAGCGCGGCGGAAAGATCACGAAGTCCAGCGTATCCACGCCCGGCGTGTCGCTTTGCGCCTGCAACACCAGGAAGATCGACGGGTCGGGATGGTCGTAACTGATCGAGCCGATGGTATTGAAATGGCGCAGATCGTATTTATAGGGTGCGTAGTTGCCGTGCCAGGCCACCACGTCCAGCGGCGAATGGCCGATCCTGGCCTGCCATAAATTGCCGCCGAATTTGGCGATCAGTTTGAAATCGCCCTCGCGGTCTTCATACCAGGCATGCGGCGTCAGAAAGTCGCGCGGATTGGCGAGCCCGTTGGAGCCGAGCGGCCCCAGGTCCGGCAGGCGCAGCAGCGCGCCGAAGTTTTCGCACACATAGCCTTGCGCCTGGCCGTCCGGCAACCTGACCTGAAAGCGCACCCCGCGCGGGATCACGGCGATCTCTTGTGGTTCGATCCCGATCACGCCCAGCTCGGTCAGCAGTTGCAGGCGGCCGGCTTGCGGAACAATCAGCAACTCACCATCGGCAGAATAGAAAAAACTGTCCGTCATCGACTGGTTAGCCGCATACAAATGGATTGCACAACCGCTTTGCCCATCGGCCGAACCAGTGCCGGCCATGGTGACCAGGCCGGCGACGAAATCGGTCGGCGCCGAGGGCATCGGTTGCGGATCCCAGCGCAATTGATTGGGCGGCGTGTCGACGTCGTCGAAACGGTCGATCAAGCCGTTGGCCATGCGTACGAAGGGTTCATGCATCGCCGCCGGGCGAATCCGGTATAGCCACGAACGCCGGTTGTGGCTGCGCGGCGCGGTGAAGGCGGTGCCGGAAAGCTGTTCGGCGTACAAACCATAAGCGACTTGCTGCGGCGAGTTTTGATTGGCCGGCAACGCGCCCGGCAAAGCTTCGGTGGCGAACTCATTGCCGAAGCCGGATTGGTAGCCGGCGGCACGGACGGCCGCGGCGGCGAGGGAAGTTTCTGCAAGCGTATTCATGATGCGTCCTTCTCTATCCAAACAAGTTACTGCGGCCGATACCAATGCAGGCGCGCCACCATCAACGCCGAGATGATCGCCGGCACGGCGGCGGCGACGAACAGCGAGCTGTTGGCCCATTGCATGGCGATCAGTTGGCCGCCGATGACCGGCCCCAGCACCGAGCCGATACGGCCGATACCGAGCGCCCAGCCGATGCCGGTCGAGCGCAATTGGGTCGGGTAAAACGTGCCGGCCAGCGCATTTACCGCCGGCTGACCGCCGACCACGCAGAAACCCGCCACCACCACGCTGATGAACAGCAGCACCGGCAGCGTCGCCACATGGCCGATCAGCGCAATGGCGACGCACGCCACCACGAAGCAGGCGCCCAGCACCTTGGTGAAGCCGAAACGATTGATGAACCAGCCCAGCGTCAGCGTGCCGACAATGCCGCCGACTTGCAACGAGGTGCCGATCAGCACTGCGGTGCCGGTGGAGTAGCCGGCATCCTTGATCAGGGTCGGCAGCCAGTTGGACAGGAAATACAGGTTGATCAGGTTCATGAAGCTGATGGCCCACAGCAGCAGCGTCACGCCGGCGCGGCCTTCGCGGAACAGTTCCGCCACCGGCATGCCGTCGTTCTTGGCTTCCTTGACCTCCACGGTGCTGTCCTCATTGACGTGCAAACCCGGCTGCACCTTGTTGAGCCAGCGCGCCACTTGCTTCATCGGACGCTTGCGCAGCACCAGGAACTGGATCGATTCCGGCAACCAGATCAGCATCGCCACCCCGAGCGCCGCCGGGATCAGGCCGCCGACCAGGAACACCGAACGCCAGCCGAATGCCGGGATCAGCGCCGCGCTGACGAAACCGCCCACCGCCGCGCCGACCGTGAAGCCGCAAGACACCAGCATCATGCGCGTCACGCGCTTGCTGTTGGGACTGAATTCGCCCACCAGCGCCATCGCGTTGGGCATGATGCTGCCGAGGCCGAAACCGGTGATGAAGCGCAGCACCAGCAGTTCGTCGATGGTTTGCACGCGCGTGGTCAGTAGCATGCAGATGGCGAAAAAGAAGGTCGAGACGATCAGCACCGGACGGCGACCGTATTTGTCGCCCACCGGCGTCAGCATCAGCGAGCCCAGCAGCATGCCGAACAAGCCGGCGCCGAATACCGGACCCAGGCTGGCCTTGTTGACATGCCAGTCGCCGATGATGGCCGGCGCCACATAGCCCATCGCCTGGATATCGAAACCGTCGATGATCAGGCACAGGCCGCACAGCAGCAACAGCCCGAATTGAAATGCGCCGAAGCGGCTCTGCTCGACGACATGGTCGACGTTGATCACATCAGACTGCATCTGTGCTCCTCCAGATTGATTGTGGATGTATCGGCATGGCGGCGATGCAAAAACGACAACCGCGCAACCGTTTTATTTTTTATTGGTCCGAGACGCTCGGCCAGGTGCAATGATGCTACTTTTACGATATAAATGGAAAAATGTAGTCCATTGATTTTATGAATAATGGCATGATGCCTGCGCCATGATAGAACCCAAAGATATCGACCTCAACCTGCTGGTGGTGTTCCAGGAAGTGTTCCAGGAACGCCAGATCTCGTCGGTGGCGCGCCGCCTGAACCTGTCGCAGCCCGCGGTCAGCAATGCGCTGGCGCGTCTGCGCCGCACCTTCGGCGATGCCTTGTTTGTCCGCACCGCGCAAGGCATGCAACCCACGCCGCTCGCTCAGCAACTGGCCGAGCCGGTGGCGTCGGCGCTGATCCACGTGTCCAAGGCGCTGAACCGGCAAGAGGCGTTTTCACCTGCGGTGAGCGAACGCCATTTCACGATTGCCATGACCGATGTCGGCGAGGTGTATTTCATGCCGGTGCTGATCGAGCACTGCAGCCGGCTCGCGCCGGGCATCCAGATCAGCACGGTGCGCGCCGGCGCCATCGATCTCAAGACTGAAATGGAATCGGGCCGCGTCGACTTGGCCATCGGCGCCTTTGACAATGTCTCGAGCGCGCTATACCAGCGCCGCCTGTTCCGCCAGAACTATGTCAGCATGTTCCGCCAGGGGCATGCGCTGAGCGACAAAAAAGTCACGCTCAAGGAATTCCTGGCCGCTCGCCATCTGGTGGTGTCGTCACTGGAAAGCCCTTATGACCGCATCAACCAGAATCTGGAAAAGGCCGGCATCCAGCCCAATGTGCATTTCCGCGTGCCGCATTTCACCGCCGTGCCGTATATCGTCAGCACCACCGATCTGATCGTCACCGTGCCGCAAAAATTGGCGGAGAGCGCCGCGCAGCCGTTCAACCTACAATACATTCGTCCGCCGCTGCGTTTGCCGTCGCTGCAAACCAATATTTTCTGGCACCGCCGCTTCAACCAGGATGAAGGCAACCAGTGGCTGCGCGGGTTTATCTCGGCACATTTCGTCGAGTAAAAAATCATCATCAGGACGTGCGCAACATTGTCACAGCCAGGCGTGCCGACGAAGGCAGTACTGCGGTACGATTAGGGCCTGTTGACAGGCCCTCGTAGGCATAACGACGCTGGGCGGTGTTGCGTAAGTCCTCATCAGGAGGCGCACCATGCATTACCGGCACTACGATCGCGAACAACTCGACCGGCAATACAATGTGCGCGCCGGCATCGCGCGCTTCCAGGATATCTTCGATCGCTGGAACCAGCAGGCCGCCGACTACCGCCGCCTGCAAAGCCGGCAACCGGCCATGCGCAGCAATTTGCACTACGGCACACACCGGCTGCAAGCCCTGGATTATTTTCCGGTCGCCGAGGCTGACGCGCCGCTGTTGGTGTTTGTGCATGGCGGCTACTGGCGCTCGCTGGACAAGGATGATTTCAGCCATCTGGCGGCACCTTACCGCGACGCCGGCATCGCCGTCGCCATGATCAATTACCGATTGGCGCCGGAAGTCGACATTCCCGAAATCGTCGCCGACGTGCGCGCCGCGTTCAGCTGGTTATACCGGCAGGCGGCTTCGTTCGGCTTCAACAGCGAACGGGTCTTTGTCGCCGGGCATTCCGCCGGCGGCCATCTGGCGGCGATGCTGGCCGCCACCGACTGGCGCGGCGCCGGCCTGCCGAGCGACGCCATCAAGGGCTTGTGCGGCGTCAGCGGCTTGTACGACCTGGAACCGGTGCGCCTGTGCTACCTGAACGATGCGCTGCAACTCGACAGCACGCAAGTGCGGCAGTGCAGCCCGCTGCTGCATCTGCCATCGACACCGATGGCGGTCGTGCTGACGGCCGGCGGTGCCGAGTCCGCCGAGTTCCACCGGCAAAAGTCCACTTACGCCCAGGCGCTGTATGCGGCCGGGTTTCCTGTCAGCGAAGTCAAGCTGGCCGACGGCCATCATCTGGACATGATCGACAAATTTGCCGATGGCAAAGGGGAACTGGCGCTAGCCGTGATCGCGATGACAGGCCAATAGCAGGCCGGTGGTATCATCGCCCTTCTGCGCGACGCCTCACCCTGCGATTGTCGGCGCGCTCCTGTTCTCCTGTTCCCCATGGCTACCGAGGCGCTGCGCTAGCCAGCCTGATTGAGTGTTGTCGATGTCCCGTCCTCCCCTGCTGCAAATCGTCCCCCTGGCCGCGCTCACCGGCGTCGGCATGCTGGCCACCGATCTTTATCTGCCGGCGCTGCCGCACCTGGCCCAGGACCTCGGCACCGACGTGCCTGCCGTGCAAGCCACCATTTCGTCATTCATGGTGGCACTGGCCTTGTCGCAATTATTTTGGGGGGCGCTGGCCGACAAGCTCGGCATGCGCAATACGCTGCTGGCCGGCATTGCCTTGCTGGCGGCTACCGGCGTGGCCTGCGCGCTAGCCACGAATGTCAATACGCTGATCTTTTATCGCACCTTGCAAGGTATAGGCGCGGGCGCCGCCACGGTGGTGGTGCCGGTGCTGTTGCGGCGGCGCTTCGCGGATGCCGACGCCATGCGCGCCATCTCGTGGGTGAGCATTGCGGAATCGATCATCCCGGCGATTGCGCCCGTGATCGGCACCGGCCTCCTGCTGGTCTCGGGCTGGCGCAGCAACTTCTGGCTGGTGGCCGTGCTCGCGCTGATCCTGCTGCCGTTCATCATGGCGCTGGTGCCGGGGCGGCAAGTCTTGCATACGCCCGAAGAAACCGTCAGCTATCCTGCCCTGCTGAAAAATCGCGCCTTCCTGCGCGACGCCGCGGTCTATGGCCTGACCTTCGGTGCGCTGGTCACGTTTGTCGCCAGCGCACCGCATCTGGTCGAACAATGGAATGGTCGCGGCCCCGGCACTTTCGCGCTGATGCAAGTATGCGGCGTCGCCTCCTTCATCGTCGCCGCGTCGCGTGCCGGCGCCATGGCGCATCGCTGCGGCACTTACCGGCTGATGAAGTCGGGCGCGGTGGTGCAACTGATCTCGGTCGCCGGCCTGATCGCGCTCGGCTTTCTCGAGGTGCGCCAGGTTGCACCGCTGGTGCTGTGCTGGATGCTGTTTTGCGCTGGTCTCGGTCTGCGCGGGCCGTCCACGGTCACGCGCGCGCTGTCGGTGCCGAAATCGCTGACCAGCCTGGCCTCGGGATTTTTGATGTTCCTGGCGCTGACGCTGTCGGGCATCGGCACCCAAATTGCCGGCTTCCTGCTGCATTTCGGCCTGTTGCCGGTGGCCTTGCTGGTGGCGGCGATGATTGTGGCCAGCATGCTGTTGCAAAAAGATACCCCTATTTCTTGAAGCAACATGCCGTAGTGACAAATTTGGCGTCGCAACCGGCCTTGCGTCTGATTTTTCGACGTTGATGCGAGAAACCATCGCACGCGCCATGCGTCACCGTCTTCGCTTTTTCAAAATGCCGAACCAAGAATAAATTTGAAATAAATTTAGGTGATTTTAAATATTATTTAAATATTGTATTGCCAGTTAACTTTGATAATTTTCGACATCAAAATTAGCTATCCGGAACATATAAAAAAACAACTTCCTTAGGGCATTTTTGCTCTGTAGCTTGCGTGACTCTACTCATCACCAAGGAAGAAAAATGATGTTCGAATCAAACGCAAGAACGACACTCACATTCACCAGCCGTGTGATTGCGACAACGCTGGCGGCGATGACAATCGCGGCAAGTCACAGCGTCGCAGAAACCCTAACACGCGACAACGGCGCACCGATCGGTGACAACCAGAATTCACAGACTGCCGGCGCCGGCGGGCCGGTATTGCTGCAAGATGTACATCTGCTGCAAAAGCTCCAGCGCTTTGATCGCGAACGGATTCCTGAGCGCGTCGTACATGCTCGCGGCGCCGGCGCCTTCGGCGAATTCGTCGCCACTGCCGACTTGAGCGCCATCACCCGCGCAGCTGTATTCAAGGTCGGTACCGTGACACCGGTGGCGGTTCGTTTTTCCACGGTGATCTTCGGTAGCGGCTCGCCCGAAACGGTTCGCGACCCACGCGGCTTCGCAGTGAAGTTTTACACCACGCAAGGCAACTGGGATCTGGTCGGTAACAATCTGCCGGTCTTCTTTATCCGTGACGCCATCAAGTTTCCCGACATGGTGCACTCGCTCAAGCCGTCGCCGGTGACGAATCAGCAAGAGCCGAACCGCGTGTTCGATTTTTTCTCACATCAGCCGGAAGCAACCCATATGCTCACGCGACTCTACTCCGACTATGGCACGCCGAAGTCCTATCGCTACATGGACGGCAACAGCGTCCACGCCTACAAGTTCGTCAACGCCAAGGGCCAAACTACGTATGTCAAGTTCCACTGGAAGAGCCGGCAAGGCGAAAAAAATCTCAACGCCGCGGAGGCGCGCGCAATTCAAGCCAATGATTTCAGTCACGCCACGCGCGATCTGTATGAGGCCATCGCCAGAAAGGATGCGCCCAAGTGGGATCTCTACATACAGGCCATCAAGGCTGATGAACTGGACAAGTTTGCCTTCAATCCGCTCGACGCCACCAAAGTCTGGACCGGCGTCCAGGAAACCAAGGTCGGCAGCATGACGCTGAATCGCAATCCCGAAAACATCTTCCAGAACGTCGAACAGATTGCGATGGCGCCATCCAATCTGGTACCCGGCATAGAACCATCGGAAGACCGCTTGCTGCAAGGCCGCCTGTTCGCCTACGCCGACACGCAATTCCATCGCCTCGGCGCCAACCACATGCAATTACCGGTCAATCGTGCGCATGTCGCAGTCGTCAACAATAACCAGCAAGGTGCCGCCGATGCGGCCGCCAGCAAGAGTCCGGTGAACTACCAACCGAGTACGATCCAACCGGATCAAGACGATGCCCAGAACAAATACAGCGCACTCGCCCTGAACGGGACGACCCAGCAGGCGGGCATCAACAAAGCCTTGAATTTCCAGCAAGCCGGCGAGTTCTATCGCAGCCTGTCGGTACAGGAACGCAGCAATCTTGTCGACAACCTGGCCGGCGATCTGAAGCAAGTCAAGAATCCGGCGACCCTGATCACCATGCTGGCGTACTTCACAATGGCCGACCAGGATTATGGCCAAGCGCTGGTGCAGGCGGTTGGCGCCAATCAAAACGAAGTCATGGCGCGTGCCGTTGCATTAATTAATTAACAACTTTCATGCCGTCGCGCCGGCGGTGAGTCGGCACCGATAGTCACGCGCATGCAAGATGCGCGTGACCCTGCAAGCGTGTAACAATCATGCTACACACAGAAACAATTCTCATTCTCTTGATCCCATTATAATAGAGCGCTTTAGCGAAACGCCCTCCGCTCGCTGGTCTTGCCCGAACACGCGCGTTACCAGCCAGCCAATAAGAGAAAAACATGTTCAAGAATATTTGGTTCCAGGTGCACTGGTTCATCGGCATCACCGCGGGCACCATCCTGATGGCCATCGGCGTCACCGGCGCCATCCTGTCTTTCCGTGAAGAAATTACCGACTGGCTCAACCCCGGCATCGTGTATGTCGCGGCGCGCCAGCAGGCGGTGTTGACACCGCCGCAAATCATCGAACGCGTGCGCGCTGAAGCGCCGCATGAACGTGTCGCGGTGCTCATCATGGCGATTGAGCCGGGCGCCTCCGCGCGCATCATTTTCGCGCCGCCGCCGGGTGTGCGCCGCGGTGAAACACGCTACGCGGATCCCTATACCGGCGCGCTATTGCCGCCGCTGGCCGGTAACGAATTCTTCGAATTCACCGAACACTTCCACCGCTGGCTGCTGCTGCCCACCGATTACGGCAAGATCGTCGCAGGCAGCCTGTCGCTGTGCCTGCTGGTGCTGGCGCTGTCAGGCCTGTACATGCGCTGGCCGCGTCGCGCGCTCAACTGGCGCGCCTGGTTCAAACTCGATTTCGGCCTGTCGGGCCGCTCCTTCCTGTGGAATCTGCATTCGGTAATCGGCACTTGGGCGCTCGTGATGTATGTGATCTTCACCACCACCGGCATGTACTGGGCCTTCGATTGGTTCAAGTCCGGCATCAATACGCTGGCCGGACAGGAAACCTCGGCGCGCGCACCGCAGCCCAAGCGCGACAAGCCCAAAGGCATGGGCATGGACAAGGAAAAAGACACGGCGGAGCAGAGCGCAACAGCACCGCTCGACCTCAGCCTGGCCTGGACTACCTTCGTGCGTGAAGCCGGTCCCTACACGCTGGTCAACATCCGCCTGCCGGAAAAAACCACGCAGGCAATCCAGTTCAACTATCTCTTGCCCGATGCCTCGCACGAACGCGCACGCAACCGTCTCAATGTGCTACCGCAAACCGGCGAGATCAAGCTGAACGAGCGCTTCGCCGACAAAGACCGCGGCGGCCGCTTCATCGGCGCAATTTATCCGCTGCACATGGGCACCTACTTCGGCTTGCCCGGCCGCATCATCATGACCATCGCCGCGCTGACCATGCCGCTGTTCGGCATCACCGGCTGGATGCTCTACCTCGACCGTCGCCGCAAAAAGCGCGCGGTGCGCGCCGAACGCGCACTGCTCGACCAAAGCAAAACCGCCACATCGCCCGACAACAAGGAAAGCGTATTGCTGGCCTACGCCACGCAAGCCGGCCAGGCCGAACGCATCGCCCTGCATACGGCAGCCGCCTTGCAAAAGGCCGGCGTCGCCGTCACCGTGCAAGCAGTGGCCGCGCTGGATCCGGAACGCCTGCGCCACTTCCATCGCGTGCTGTTTGTGGTGAGCACCTTCGGCGAAGGCGAACCGCCCGACAGTGCGCGCCGCTTCGCCAAGCAACTGGCGCATCAACCAGGCAACGCGTTGAGCCATGTACGTTACGGCTTGCTGGCGCTGGGCGACCGTCACTACGAAAAATTCTGCGGCTTCGGCCACACCCTCGATCACTGGCTGCGCAGCCAGGGTGCGCAAGCCTTGTTTCCGATGATCGAAGTCGACAACGACCATGCCGCCAGCCTGGTCACATGGCAGCATGAGCTCAGCGTGCTCACCGGCGGCGCACCGCTGGAAGCGCAGACACCGAGTTGGCCGGCAGTCGCCTTCGCGTCCTGGACGCTGCGCGCGCGCACGCTGCTCAATGAAGGCAGCTGCGGCGCCGGGATTTATCATCTGGAATTCGATGCGCCTGCCGCGGCGCAGCTTGCGTGGCAATCCGGCGCGCTGGCCGAAATCCTGCCGCGCCACGCCGACGATCGCGTCGCCTTGTTCCTCAAGCGCGTCGCGCTGGATGGCGCCACGCTGGTGCAGCATCAGGGCGTCGCCTGCAAGCTGGCTGCCGTACTGGCGCGCAGCGTGCTGCCGGCAGCCAATCTGCCCACTACCATCAGCGCGCAGGCCTTGGTCGACGGTCTGCAGCCGCTGGCTTCACGCAAGTATTCAATCGCCTCGATTCCGCACCACGGTCGCGTGCACCTGCTGGTGCGCCAGGCCGTGCATGAAGACGGCCTCGGCATCGCCTCCGGCTGGCTCACCGAGTACGCGCCACTGGGCAGCAGCGTCGATCTGCGCTTGCTGGAAAACAGCAGCTTCGCACTGGCGCCGGAGCCGACGCCGGCCATCTTCATCGGCAACGGTTCGGGCCTGGCCGGCTTGCGCGGCCACTTGCATGCGCGCATACAACGGGGTCTGCGCCGTAACTGGCTGTTGTTCGGCGAACGCAAGCGCGCGCATGATTTCCTGTATCGCGCAGAGATCGAACAATGGATGCAGGACGACATGCTCAACCGCGTCGACCTGGCTTTTTCGCGCGACCAGAGCGAGCGTGTCTACGTGCAGGACAAATTGCGCCAGGCCGCTGACACCCTGCGCAACTGGATCGCCGAAGGCGCCGTGCTGTATGTCTGCGGCAGCCTCAACGGCATGGCCGCCGGCGTTGACGTTGCGCTGGCCGAGATCCTCGGCGATGCCGTGCTGGACGACTTGATCGCTCAGGGCCGCTATCGTCGCGACGTCTACTGAATCAAACGATCCTGGCTTGCCGCAGGCTGAACTCCGCCTGCGGCAACGCCCACATCACCGCATCCATCACAATCGGCACCGCCTCTGCTTCCACGCACAGGCACAGCTGCATGCGGCGCGCATGATCCAGCGGCGACATGCGCATGAAGCATACGCAATGGCCGCAACTCTGCATCACCACCTGACGCAGGCGCGTCACCTCTTCCCGCTCCACCGTGATCTGCATCATGCGCTCGCGCTGCTTGGGCAATGCCGCGTGCTTGGGTGCGCGCAGCATCGGCATGGTCTGCGCCGTCGGCGTAGTGGCCAGCAAAGAAGGCAAGACTTGCGGAAACAGCAGCTTGCTGACGAGGGAAGAACGCTTGCGCCATACCATGGGATTCATATCAGGCCTGTTATTGAGTCAGTCACGCAGCAAGCTTAATGAGCTCGCCGTAAAGGCCATCTAAAAAGATAAGCAGGTGCAGTAAACACGGCATAAAAAACCGCTGCGCCGCCGCACGCAGCGCCAAGCTTGTCAGCAGCCACCGCCTTTTGCTGTAGGAATCCGCCGTTTCGTGGCAAGAACGCCGTCAGCTTGCAGCAAGCCGGCAACGTCTCGGCATATACTCGATCCCAGATTGTTTTTACCTCGACCAGGCCGGTCACGCTGTAGCGCCGGATAGTAAAGATGATGAAGATGAAACGCACAACAAACATAACAGGCATTGCGGTTTCTTGCGCAGCCTTGCGCACGCGTCACCGTAGCGGCAACCGCCAGCTGCTGCGACTGCTGGCGCTGCTGACGCCGCTGTTGCTGGGCTCCTGCGGCTCGCTGCCGCGCATCGTGCCGGACATGGACAGCCAATCGGCCAAGGTGATCCAGATCAAGGGCGGGCGCGGCATCCTCACGTCTGAGCAAAGCCAGGCCGCGCTCGCCAAGCTCAAGAACAGCCAGCCGGAAAACCTGATCCTGGAAAAACACCTGGCGGTCGAGGAAGCCATCACCGGTTCGCCGCTGGTGGCCGGCAACAAGGTCACGCTGCTGATCGACGGTCCGGCCACGTACGCCTCCATGTTCGCCGCCATCCGCGAGGCGCGCGACCACATCAACATGGAAACCTATATCTTCGAAAGCGACGATACCGGCAAGCAATTCGCCGACCTGCTGATCGACAAACAAAAGCACGGCGTGCAAGTCAACCTGATGTACGACAGCGTCGGCACGCTCAGCACACCGCGCGAATTCTTCCAGCCGCTGCTCGATGCCGGCATCCAGGTGCTTGAATTCAATCCGGTCAATCCGGCGCTGGCGCGCAAAGGCTGGGAAGTCAACCAGCGCGATCACCGCAAGCTGCTGATCATCGACGGCAAGATTGCCTTCGTCGGCGGTATCAATATCAGCAGCGTGTATTCCAGCGGCTCGTTCCGCAAGCGCAAACCCAAGGACGAAGACAACAAGGTGCCCTGGCGCGATACCCAGGTGCGCATGGACGGCCCGGTGGTCGCCGAATTCCAGAAGATGTTCATCAGCACCTGGGAAAACCAGCACGGCCCGCAGCTGGCCGCAAAAAACTATTATCCGAAAGTTGCCAATCAGGGCGGCGAAATCGTGCGCGGCATCGGCAGCTCGCCGGACGACCCCTATAGCGTGATTTACGCCACCTTCATCTCGGCCATCCAGCATGCCGAATCCAAGGTCTACCTGACCAACGCCTACTTCATCCCCGACCCGCAATTGCGCGACGCGCTCAAGGACGCCGTCAAGCGCGGCGTCGACGTGCGCTTGGTGTTGCCCAGCAAAAGCGACTCGGCGCTGGTGCTCAATGCCTCGCGCTCGTTCTACAGCGAGTTGCTGGAAAACGGCATCAAGATCTATGAGCGCCAGGATGCCTTGTTGCATTCCAAAACTGCGATGATCGACAACGTCTGGTCAACTATCGGTTCCACCAACCTCGACTGGCGCAGCTTCATCTACAACCAGGAAATCAACGCCGTCATCCTCGGCCCGCAATTCGGCGCGCAGATGCAGACGATGTTCGACCGCGATCTCGCCGCCTCCAAGGAAATCACGCTGGAAGCCTGGAAGGATCGCCCTCTCAGCGACCGCATGAAGGAATTCGGCGCTGGTTTGTGGGCGCGCTGGCTATAACCGCGCCGATCGCCGCAAGGAGACTATGCATGCAACGCCCTCTCGCCCAACAATTCCATCAAGCCGTTCATGCGGCCTTGCTGGCCACTGCCGCAGCGACGCTGCTGGCGGTATCGCTCGCGGTCTGCGCATCGGCTATGGCTGCCGCCGCGCCTGAAGCCGGCAACGGCGCCGCGCTGCAGGAAAAATACCAGGCACTGCAGCCGCAACTGACGCACAACCAGTTCGCTCGTCCGCTGTATCTCAATTCGAGCGAAAGCTCCTCCAGCATCAAGGGCGACATCTATGCCGTAGTGGACTATCCCTTCGCCCAGGTGCGCGCCTCGCTGACCACGCCGGCACACTGGTGCGACGTGCTGATCCTGCATCTGAACACCAAATATTGCAGGCCCGGCCCCGGCGCCAATCCGACCACGCTGAGCATGCGGGTGGGCAAGAAGCACGACCAGGCGCTCGACGATGCTTACCGGCTCGACTTCAACTACCGCGTGGCGGCCAACAGCGATGATTACTTTGACATCCGCCTGAATGCCGACAAGGGTCCGATCGATACCCGCGACTATCGCATCCAGCTCGAAGTCGTGCCCCTCAGCGACGGCCGCAGCTTCCTGCACCTGACGTATTCGTACTCGTTCGGACTGGCCAGCCGCGTGGCGCTGCGTGCCTACCTGGCCACCGCCGGCAGCGACAAGGTCGGCTTCACGCAAGAAACCTCCGGCGCGGACAAGAGCAACTACGTCGGCGGCATGCGCGGCACGGTCGAACGCAACACCATGCGTTATTACCTCGCCATCGATGCCTTCCTGAGCGGGCTGGCGACCCCGCCGGCGCAACAGCTGGAGCAGCGCCTGCAAACCTGGTTCAGCGCCACCGAGCGCTATCCGCGCCAGCTGCACGAAGTCGACAGGAACGACTATCTGACGATGAAACGCAAGGAGTATGCACGCCAGAACACGGACTGAACGCCATCTTCTGCGAAAAAAAGCCGGCCCAGAGGCCGGCTTTTTCATGCCGCCGGATTCAAGCCAGGCACTCAGTCGAAATACAGATCGGCGAAGCTGCCGCGCAAACCTTCGGCAGTCGGCGCATAGTTCTTCACTTTTTTCGCCGCGATCGTGATGCTCGGGTTGGCGCCGAATTCTATCGACGGAATGTCCTCATGCACCACCTTCTGGAAATCCAGGAACAGCTGGCGGCGCTTGCTCTCGTCGATCTCCACCGAAGCGGCTTCGAGCAGACGATCGGCTTCCGGATTCACATAGTGCGGCGCGTTCGAAAACGGCAAACCGACCTTGAAGTTCTTGGACCAGAACACACGCTGCACACCCACCGTAGGATCGAACACATTGGCCAGCGCCTCCAGCGTCAAATCGAAGGCGCGATCGGTATAGGCCTTGGTGACATAAGTACCGAAATCGTAGTTCTCGATAGTTGCATCGATGCCGATGCGGCTCAGTGACTGGCGCACGAAGTCGGCGGCGCGACGTTCCTGGAAGGGGTTATACAACAGTCGCAGGCGGAAGCGCACACCGTCGGCGCCGCGCTTGAGACCCGCAGCGTCGAGCGCAGCTTCGGCTTCTTTGGGGTTATACGGGAAGTATTTGATGTCGGGATTGTGGTATTTGCTGTTGAGCGTGCCGATCACTGCCGCCGACACTTTGCCGTAGCCGTACCAGACCACCTTGTTCAAGGCGTTGACGTCGATGGCTTGCGAAATGGCGCGACGCACTTCCAGTTTTTGCAACACCGGTGTGTCGAGGTTGAAATACAACTGCTGCTGCAAGCCGATATAGGCCCAGTTGGTGGTATCCACCTTGACCTTCGGCAGCTTGCTGAAGCGCGTCACGTCCGACAAGGGAATCGCCTGCCCGCCCAGGTCGGCAGCGCCCGATTCCAGCGCAGCGGCGCGCGCCAGTGCATCGGGAATGAACCGTACCACGATCTTGTCGAGGTAAGGCTTGGGCTTGTCCCAGTAGTTGGGATTGCGTTCCAGCACGATGTGACTGCCCTTGACGAATTCCTTGAAGACGAACGGGCCGGTGCCGACCGGCGCGCTGTTGTACTTGCTGTTGAGGATGTCGGTCTTGTCGTAGAGATGCTTGGGCACGATCGGCGACTCGGCGCCGGCCAGCGCCGTCAGCAAGGTCGGCGACGGCTTCGACAACACGATCACAGCGGTGTAGGCGTCGGGCGTCTGCACTTCGGTGACGTTGGCGAAGGTGGCGCGACCGCGCGGGTGCACCACCTTCAGCGTCAAGATGGAGAAAGCCACGTCGGCTGACGTGAAGTCCTTGCCGTCATGCCATTTGACGCCATGTCGCAGGTTGAATTTGTATTGCAAGCCATCCTTGCTGATGCTCCACGAAGTCGCCAGCAAAGGCTTGGGATTGAGATTGAAGTCGTAGGTCAGCAAACCTTCGACAATCTTGGGGCCCAATTCGGTGTTGCCGCCGGCAGTCGTCGTCAGCGGCAATATCGAGGCCGGTTCGGGCGTGACGATCCAGTTCAGCGTACCACCCTGCTTCGGTTCCGCGGCACCGGCAATGTGACTCACACCGGCCAGCGCCGCCAATGCGCCTGCGGCCAGCGCGGCAATCAACTTACGCGCCATTGTTCTTTTTCCCCACTTGTTCATGCTTGCCCCGAGATGTTAAACCCGACATCTTAGTGAGCAGCGAAAAGCACGGTCAACGAACAAAAAGGAGTTTGCTTACTCGTTTTGTCTTGTGCGCCGGCAGCGCACACGAGAACCTGTTCAAGTCTCAGCTTGCGCGCCGCCGACATACCAGCGGCTTTCAATTTCGCCGGCCGACAACGGTTGCGAATGCAGGTAGCCTTGCACCATGTCGCAGCCGGCAGCGCGCAGGAAATCATGCTGCTCCTGCGACTCCACGCCTTCGGCCACCACCTTCAGGTGCAGCTTGTGGGCAATTGCGATGATGGCTTCGGTGATGGCGACGTCGTCGGCGTCAGCGGGGATGCCCTTGACGAAACTGCGGTCGATCTTGAGTGTATCCAGCGGATATTGCTTGAGGCTGGCCAGCGAGGAATAACCGGTGCCGAAATCGTCCACCGAAATCGTCACGCCGAGCTGGCGCATGCGCTTCAACAAGACCACCGCTTCCTGTGGATTTTGCATGATCGCGCCTTCGGTGATTTCCAGCTCCAGCATGGCCGACGGCAAACCGGTTTGCGCCAGCGCATTGTCGATGGTCATCAGCAAATCGTCGGAAGAAAACTGGCGCGGCGACAAGTTCACCGCGATGCGGCCGAACTGATAACCGCGATCGAGCCAGGCCTTGCCCTGGCGACAGGCTTCGCGCAGCACCCAGGCGCCCAGGGGCACGATCAGCCCGGTCTGTTCAGCCAGCGTGATGAAACTGCCCGGCGCCACCAGTCCGCGCGTCGGATGGCGCCAGCGTATCAGCGCCTCGGCGCCGCAGATGGCGCCGTCCAGCGCAGAAAACTGCGGCTGGTAATACAGTTCGAATTCCTTGCGTTCCAGGCCGTGACGCAGGCTGTTTTCCAGCAGCATCTGCTCCAGCGCATGGTTGCTCATTTCCTTGTTGAACAACTGGAACGCGTTCTTGCCGCGCTCCTTGGCGTGGTACATGGCGATGTCGGCGTTCTTCAGTATCGTGATCGCGTCTTCGCCATGTTCGGGATAGGCGGCGCTGCCGATGCTGGCGCTGATGAACATTTCGTGGCCGTTGATCACGAACGGTCGCAGGATGCTGTTGATCAGGCGCTGCGCAATCGCGGCGATCATCTCTTGCGGCGGTGAACCGCCCAGCACCACCACAAACTCGTCGCCACCAAAGCGCGCCAGCACATCTTCCGGGCGCAATTGCTCGCGCAGGCGTCCGGCCGCCGCCACCAGCAATTGGTCGCCGGCGTGGTGGCCGAGCGTATCGTTGACGGTCTTGAAGCGGTCGAGGTCGATGAAGAACAGCACCAGGCTTTCGCCGGCCGCCGGCGCCGCTTCGATCTGCTGCGCGAAAATGCGCATCAGGCTGCTGCGATTGAGCAGGCCGGTGAGGCTGTCGTGGTCGGCCAGGAAAGCCAGTTGGGTCTCGGCTTCCTTGCGGATGGTGTTGTCGGTAAACACGCCGACGTAATTGCTGATGCCGCCCTGGTTGTCGCGAATGGCTGAAATCGACAACCACGCCGGATACCAGCTGCCGTCCTTGCGCCGGTCTTTCATTTCGCCTTGCCAATGACCGTCGGACGCCAGCCGCTGCAACATGCCGCGATTGATCTCGGCCTGGGCGCCGGGCCCGGTCATCATGCGCGAGCGCTTGTCCATCGCCTCTTCCTGATGATAGCCGGTGATGCGCGTGAAGGCCGGGTTGACCGCCAGGATGCGGAACTCGGCGTCGGTGATCAGGATGCCTTCGCTGGTCGATTCGAATACCCGATCCGCCAGGCGCGATTGCCATTCCGACTGCACCTGCTGGTTGACGTCAAGCGCCATCTCCACCAATGCAGTGCCGCCTTCATACTGGCACACGCTGCCGTGCACTTCGACCCAGCGACGGGTGCCGTCGCGGCTCAGGATGCGATGCGTATAGCGCACATGCTCTGCGCTACCGTCGAGGCGCTGCTTCAGGTTTTGTTCCAGCAGCGGCAGGTCTTCCGGCGCGACCAGATGCGCGATATGCAAGCCGACCAGTTCGCCGGCACGATCGTAGCCGAGCATGTTGGCCATCTTGTCATTGGCGTGCAGCACCGCGCCGTCGCTGCGCAGCATGTAAAGGCCAACCAGCGATTGGTCGGAGAAATAGCGGAAGCTGCGCGCAAGGTCGGCGGACGGCGCACACACCTGCTGATGATCGAGGCTGGCGCAAGCGTGCGCGCGCCCACGAGCGCCGCGGGCACGCGCCGAGCGGCCGTAACGTGCCTGAATGGCGACGAACGCATTCGATAGTCGTCTCTGCAATGCTCTCAAGCTGTTTCCCGTTCAGGCGCGGCCGCATACCTATACCGGTTGCGTGCCTCTGCCTGTGTCTCCAATGATATTTTTTTATGCGTCTTCCCCGCAGGAAGATGACCGGGCTATGCTCAAGTCCGGTCGCCGCTGCTGCACGTCCCTGCCAAGATGCGACGGAGCGTGCTTTTTTTGCCGCATTTTTTGCGCAGGCGCTAGATTAGCATGCGGCCGCGCCCGCCTCGTGATTCCGCGCCAAAATATCAGCGCCAGCTTACGCAGGGCTTGCGATGTTGCTGCACATCACTATCAAGATTGGGGCCGCGCGGCCTTAGTCGGATCACGGCCTAGTAAAATCGCAAACACGTTCTTACTGCAGGTCTTCCAGGCTCAGCGAGATGTACTGGCGCAAGACCGGCTCGGCCAGCTTCTTCTTGACCGCGTCGGCAATCCGGGGACGGTGCTCGGTGTACAGCGCCACGATATTGTTGCTGGTCAGGCCGCCGATGGCGATCAGTGAGGAACGGGCCACAAAGCCCGGCAAGACGGTGCCGTTGCTGCGGATGATGAAGGTCACGCGGTCGTCGCCGGTATCCTTGGGGCTTTCAAGCAAGAACTGTTGTTTCGACATGCAGCAACATCAATGGGATCAGGAATGGGGCCGCATCGTAACATACCGTCGCGCGCCTCGCATCATCGAAACAACGACATGCGACTTGCAGGCTGAACACGTTTTTCATATCGGCAAAAATAGAGCCGCTAGTCGACGTTGCCCGGCACCGTGACCGCCATCCATGATGGCGCAGTCAACGACGAAATCGAAATCACGCTCGCCGGCGGCGACCGCCTCGTCGCCGTCATCACCCGCACCAAGTCGCTCGGCCTGGCCGCAGGCAAGCCGGTGTGCTCGCCTGCTTCAAAGCTTCACGTGTGATCGTCGGCGTGGGGGTATCAGCCGCATTGCCATATTGACAATCCTACGGTGTGAGCGCTGTCCTACGCTCCTCATTTCTGCCAGGCCTGTGCGCCTGGCTTTTTTATGGCCGTGATCTCGAATTTCCGGCGCGATGAACGTCGCCCACCTCTATGCAATCGTTGTATACGTTAAAATATAGCGAAACACAGGTACAGGAAAATATATGAAAAAAGCACTGGCGTTACGCCATGTCTCGTTTGAGAACCTGGGGCAGCTGGAGCCCTTGCTGGAAAAGCGCGGCTTCGACGTCAGCTATTTTGAAGTCGGCGTCGATGCGTTCTCCGCAATGTCGCCGCTTGATGCCGACCTGGTGGTGGTGCTGGGCGGCCCGATTGCGGTCTACGATGTCGAAGCCTACCCCTACCTGCGTGCAGAAATCGCCTGGTTGCGCGCGCGCCTGCTGGACGACTTGCCGACACTGGGCATTTGCCTCGGTGCGCAACTGATGGCGGCGGCGCTGCATGCGCGCGTCTATCCCGGCACCTCGGGCAAGGAAATCGGCTGGGCGCCGCTGCTGCCGGGCGAACATGCCGGCGACATCCCCTGCCTCGAAGAATTGTTCGGCAAGGACACCCATGTCTTGCACTGGCATGGCGACACCTTCGATTTGCCGGTCGGCGCCAGACACCTGGCTTCCACCCAACGCTATCGCAACCAGGCGTTTTCGTGGGGGCGCAATTGCCTGGCGCTGCAATTCCATCCCGAGTTCGACGTGCGCATGGTGGAGCAGTGGCTGATCGGCCACGCCCATGAAATCGCCCATACGAAAGATGTCAGCCTGGACGGTTTGCGTGCCGGCGCGCTGCGATACGGCCACAGTTTCCAGGATGCCTCGCGTGCGTTCTGGAATGGCTGGCTGGCCAGCATTGCCGCACCGGCCGGCGCCAAAAGAAAGACGCTCGAACACGCCTGCTAAGCGTTCACTTCTGCAATATGCGCTGCACCAGGTCCGGCAACTCATCGAGATAGTCCTGTGACTTCGGCAGCACATGCGCGATGCCGCACTTGATCGCTTCGAGCGCATGCACGTCATCGGAAAAACCGCTGCACATCACCGCCGGGATATCCACCCCCTGCTCGCGCAGTTCTATATAAAAATCCAGGCCGCTCATGTTTTCATCGAGCTGGTAATCAATCACCAGCAAGTCGAAATCGCCGTCGTGCAACAGGCTGCGCGCCTGCGCGATGCTGCCGGCACTGCCAACCTTGTAGCCGCGTTTCTCCAGACGACGCCGCGCCAGCATGCGCAAGCCTTCGTCGTCGTCAATAATCAAAATGGCGGGGTCCGATGCGGTCATGTGCTGTTGCGCCCCGCAGTCGGTACCTTGATGATTTGCAGGAAGAATCCCAGCCGCCGCACCGCTTCGATGAAGGCTTCATATTCGACCGGCTTGGTGATATAGAGATTGCAGCCGTAGTCATAGCAACGTTCGATCTCGCGTGGATCATCGGTGGTGGTCAGCATGATGATGGGGATATTCGCAGTGACTTCGCTTTCCTTGAGGCGCTTGAGCACATCAACGCCGCCCACGCGCGGCATGTTCACATCCAGCAGCACCACGATGGAATCGAAGCCGGGCTTGGTCGGCGCGCCATCGTCGCCGAAGAAATAGTCGAGCGCTTCCTGGCCATCCTTGAGGCGCAAGAAACCGTTCGCCAAGCCCGCCCGGCGCAGATTTTTTTCCACCAGCAACGCATGGCCGTCGTCGTCTTCGACCAGCAATATGCCTACTTCCTGATTATCAGTCATGCGTCTTTTCTCCTTGGACAGCTTGGTTTTCGGAGTGGCCTGCCGGTTGCACCGGCAGCGAGGTGTAAAAGGTGGTGCCGACGCCTTCGGTCGACTCTACCCAGATCTTGCCGCCATGCCGCATCACGATGCGCTTGATCAGCGCCAGGCCGACGCCTTCTCCCTTGGCGACATCGGCGTGCAGGCGATTGAAAGCGGAAAACATTTTCCCGAGATGGTCGGCGGGAATGCCGAGGCCGTTGTCCTTGACGAAATAGGTGCGGAAATCCGGTTGCCCCGGATCCGACGGCAACACGCCGACCTCCACCGTGCCGGCCCGTAAGGGATCGAGATAATTGATGGCGTTGCCGATCAGATTGCCGAAGATCTGCTCCACCGCCGTCGGGTCGCCATAGCATGGCGGCAGTGGTTGCGACATCACCACCGCCTGCCGCTCGCGGATAGTCGAACTCATTGCATCGATCACACGTCGCACCACCTCGTTGACGTCGGTCAGCTGCGACTGATACTCGACGCGTCCCACGCGCGACAGGCGCAACATCGAATCAATGATTGACGCCGAACGCGACACGGCGGTACGGATGAATCTGAGCGACACTTCCACGTCTTCTTCGATCACGTCATGGATACGCTGCTTGTCCTTGTCGTTGAGGTTGCTCCCGGAAATGGTGTCGTGCATTTCGCGAATCGAGTGATGCAGTTCTTTGCTGAAGCCTTGCAGGTTGACCAACGGCGAGCGCAAGTCATGCGAGACGCTGTAGATGAACATTTCATTGTCTTGCGTCTGGCGCTGCAAATCGTCATTGACCAGCACCAGCTCGCGCGCATGGCGTTCCAGTTCTTCGCGATAGGCACGCGCGCGTTCATCCGCTTCCTTGAGGCGTTTGCTGGTCTCGTGCAAAACCCGATCGAGCTCGGTGATTTCATCGTTGCCGCCGACCGCGCCGGCCAGTTCGCCGCCACTACTGAGGCGACGCGCATTGCCGGTCAGCACCGCCAGGCGGCCGCCGACGTCCTTGCTGAATATCTTCGCCGCCAGCGCAGCCGCCAGCACCGAACCGATCAATGCGATCACCAGCGCAATGTTCTGCAAGCGGCGCGCCTCGGCCACACGTTCCAAACGGATATTGTCCAGTTTTTCTTCAACCCGAATAAACTCCACCAACTGTCGCTGGATCACCTGGATCAGCCAGATGGCGGAAGGATTGCGAAAGGACTCGACCAACTTGTCGCGTTGTCCGGCCTTGAGCAACTCGACTTGCTCCTCGGTCCAGGCCTTGTATTCGGCGACTGCCTTGCGTATCTGCGCCACGCGCTGCACTTGCTCGGGATTGTCGACGACGATGTCGTGCAACTCACCGACTTCCTTGTCGATGCTGTCCCACAAATCGTTACGGTCAAGCCCGGTAGTGTCGTTGAGGATAATCGCTGAGCGCAGTCGCGCCGATTGCAGCAAGACCGGATCGCGCACTTCAGCGGCCTGGATGATGACATCCTTGGTATGCAAGGCCCACGACTCCGCCTGCGTCGCGTTTTCCTGGCTTTTGTACAGGACTGCCAGCAAGGCCAGTTCAAACAGGCCCGGAATGGCAACCAGCAGCAACCCTTTTTTAAATAACTTCATAAACGGCTTCTCTCTCCGGAAAAACACGTTAATAAATGAATCGGAACATCCCCCCCGGTGCAAGCGTAGTGACCCGGCCAATTTGTTATTTATTATTTGAAGAATGTGCCCGGACTCGCGTGTTACAAACTTGCGTCCACTATTTACTCTTGCATTTACGTTACTGAAAGTTACGCTGATGCCAACAAAATTATTTAATGGAATCGTCTCACAAACGATTTCAAACCGCTAATGATTTTTGTGTATTGAATACCACACGACGCCCTTGCGCAGCAGCTTGATTGAACGACAACAGTTGCTTTGTTTTCAACGATTCTCGTCTTGACGCGCATCTTCATCCGAGTGCCTGCGTAATTCTCTTACTGCTTACTGGTTTCTTGAAAGCGAACAGGCTTGCCCGCCCTCTTTTCAAACGCGGCAAAAACCTGGGTGCATGCACTGTATGATTGGAATACCTTGCATGCAGCCGCTTTTTGCATGCCCGATTTTCCTTGTTTCTTGCCCTGCTGCTTCCCCTTCTTCCCGCTACGGCCATGGACATTCGCGCGCTGCGTTACTTTTCGGAAACGGTCAGACTCAATAGCTTCAGTCGCGCCGCGGACGCGCTGCATGTCACGCAATCGACGGTCAGCAAGATGGTCCGCCAACTGGAAGACGAGCTGGATGCGCCGCTGCTGATCCGCTCCGGGCGCAGCCTGCAACTCACCGACACCGGCCGCATCGTCTATGAACAAGCGCAGCAGATCCTGGCCGGCGTGCAGCGTCTCCACACCGAAGTGCACAACACGCGCACGCTGCGCCAGGGCCATCTGGAGATCGGCATCCCGCCGATGCTCAATATCCTGTGTACGCCCGTGCTGAAGGCCTTCCGTGAGCGCCATCCCGATATCGCCATCACCTTGCTGGAAGACACCGGTCCGCAGATCGAACAGCGCGTGGTCGCCGGCACGCTGGAAATCGGCATGACGGTACTGCCGATCGCACCCGACCTGGAACTGGCGTTGATGCCGGTAGCCGGTTATCCGATCTGGGCCGTGGCGCAAACCGGACGCTTCCAGAAACAACGCAGCACGCTGCCCTGCAAATCACTCAAGGATATGCCCTTGTTGTTGCTGAACAATGAGTTCGGCCTCACGCGCACCTTGCGCAACATGTTCCGCAACAACGGCCTGGAACCGCAAATCGCCGCCCAGAGCGGCCAGTGGGACTGGCTGGTGGGCATGGCGCTGGCCGGCATGGGCGTGGCGCTGTTGCCGGAACCCTTCATACACCGCATCGCCACCGATCACTTGCAATCGGTGCGGCTGATCGAACCCGAGGTGCAATGGCAAGTCGCCTACGTCACGCGCGGCGGTTACCTGTCGCATGCAGCGCGCGCCTGGCTGGCGCTGAGCGAGGAATTGTTTGCCGGCGGCAAGAGCGCCTGAAGCTTTCCTGCAGGACCTGTTCATCCATGAAAATTCCGACTGCCTGCTGCGCATTTAAGTCATACCAGCGATAGCGGCGATTTCTATACTGCGAAGATCGACAACCGTTTCTTCGGCTTCCGCCCTTCGCCAGCATGCCGCGTTCCCTGCTCCTATCTTCTGTCAGCACTCTCGTCCTGCCGCTACGGCGCTGGGCGGCCGGCTATCCGATGCGCAACGCCAGCCTGTCGGAAGGACTGCGCGCGGCCTTCGGCGCCGGCACCATGCTGATGCTGGGGGAGTGCTTGCACAACCCGCTGTTTTCCTGGGCCGCCATCGGCGCCTTCCTGACCTGCCTGGCTGACAGCGCCGGATCGAACCGTGCGCGGCTGGCCTCGATGGGCGGCTTTGCCGTTGCCTCGACATTGGCCGGCATGTTTGCCGCCACCGTTTCCGGCGCCGGCATGGCGGCCGGTTTGCTGGCCATCATGTGTTGCGCCGGCATCGCCGGCTTTGCGCGCATCTACGGCGCCGCGACCGGACTGGTGTTGATGCTGGCGGCCGGCGTATCAGCCATCCTGGCGGATTTTCCGCTACTGCTGTGGCCGCTGCCGCAGAGCCATGTCCTGATTTATTTTGCCGGCTGCGCCTGGGCCACCTGCCTCGGCCTGACGGTATGGCGCATCCATCCGTTTGCACCGGCGCGCCATGCGCTGGCCCGCGTCTACGCCGCATTGGCCGAACTGGCGCGCATCGTCGGCAACGATGTCGCCGATCTCGCCTTCCAGGATGAAAACGCGGCGCAGACCCGGCGCCATGCACGTGCCGATATCGCCGCAGCCAAGGCCACGCTGATGGCGCTGGCCGATCGTGCCGATACCCGCCCCATCTATGAGAACCTGCTGATCAAACTGAGCCGCGCCGATGCGTTGCTCAACAGCATCACGGTGCTGGGCGACCTGCGCCTGTCGGCGTATGCGACGCCGGCCTCGCGCCGTCGCATCGGCCGGATATTGCATGCGACGGCCTTGCTGCTGGAAGAAATCCAGCGCGACCTGACGACGACACAGCGCCGCCGCGACAACAACATCAACGATGCGCGTGCGGTGTTGCGGCTACGCCAGTTGATCGGCCGCATGCCGTCGAAAGCAGCGCAGCTGTTGCAACTGCCCGATCTGCACGACGTCGCCGGCCTGGCCTTGCTGGCCGACTGGAAACGCGCTGCGCGCCCGGTGCCGCCGGCGCCGAGCTGGCGCGCAGGCGCCATTGACCTGCTGCGCATGGCCGCCTCGCATCTGCGCAGCGGCTCGGCCGAGGTGCAGCACGCGCTACGCTGCGCAGTCGCTGCCGGCGCCACTTACCTGATCGTGCATTTGCTGGCATTGCCGTTCGGCTACTGGGCCACGATGGCGACCATGCTGGTGATGCAACCGTCGATAGCCGACAGCTGGTTGCGCAGCATGGAACGCGCTGTCGGCAGCATCGTCGGCGGCGCGCTGGCCGTGTTGCTGTGCATGTTCATCCACTCGCCGCTGGTGCTGGCGCTGCTGGTGTTCCCCTTGTCGCTGCTGGCGATGGGATTGCGTCCGGTCAGCTACGGCCTGTACGCGACCTTCCTGACGCCGGTGTTCGTGTTGGTGGCCGATGTCGCCAGCGACCCGCAACAACAGCTCAGCAATGCCCTGCTGCGCGCCGGCAACAATGTCATCGGCGCACTGATCGCGATCGCCGCAACCTATCTCTTGTGGCCGCGCCGGCAAAACGCCAACCTGCACCTGAGCCTGTCGCACATGATCGCCGCCAACCTGGCCTATCTGCGCAGCGCGCTGGGCGTCGCGCCGGATGCCGTCAGCATGCATGCGCATCGACGCGAGGCCTGCGTCGCCAACAGTGAAAACGGCTTGCTGCTGCAACGCCTGATGCGCGAACAAGATATGGACGACAAACAGATCCACCAGGCCCGTGTGAGCGTGGCGCTGTCGCGCCGGCTGGCGAGCGCGGCGACGCACATCTGGTTGCATGGCAGGAAAGATGAACGGCACGCCGAACTCGACCGCTGGCTGGATCGCATGGAAGAGTTATTTGCGCGCCGATTGACCGTCAGCGCGTCCTGCGTCAAGCTGCTGCGCCAGCGTCCGGCGCTGCACGACATGGCGCAAGCCGATGCGGTGGAAACGCTGAGCTTGCTGGCGCTGGCGATGTATCCGGAATTGCAGGGCGCACAGGGCTGCCGGCCCGGCAGCTGAATTTACTTGGTCGCCTGCTCCTGCAATTGCGTCATCACATCACGCGTGGGCGGCAGGGAATGTGTGGTGATCTTGACCATCGCGCCCCACTCGGCCCAGTCGCGACCGACGCGATCACAGATAGCGATGACGTGATCGACTTCGCCGGCCAGCGGCAAGCCGGCGTCCAGCAAAGCCTGCAAGGCGGCCAGGCGGCCGGCCTCCGGGGCGATGCAATAGTCGGCGATGGCGCCGGCCACGTGCAGCATCTGCGCCAGCCGCAACTGGCGCGACTCGTCATGATAGCCCGACTGCAGCGGCGCTTCGTGGTGCAGCACCGCCTCGCAAAACAGGCGTGGAATATCCCAGTCATGCATCATGGCTGCGGCCAGTTCCAGATGGCTATAGGCAAAACGCGTCTTTTCCTCGCTACGCAATTGTTCAGCGTCGGGCGCTTCGCCCAGCAATGCGGCATAGGCATCAGGGCGCGCCGCCGCCAGGCCGAGGCGACCGATATTGGCCAGCAGGCCGCTGGCGAACATTTCCGTCGGCGGCGCTTCACCGTAATACTCCGCCAGTGCCTGCGAGGCGCACGCCATGGCTACCGTGCGCGCCCAGAACACGTCGTAATCAAATCCGGCGCAGACATTGTCGCGGCGCTCGGTCGTCAGCGAAATCGCCAGCGCCAGTTGGCGCACGGCATGCAGGCCGATCATCAGCAACACGTCTTTGCTGACCGCCACAATCGGCCGCCCCTTGTTGATCGAGGCGCCATTGCCGATCTTGACGATGCGTCCCGCCAACACCGGATCGGCCTGGATCTGCGTCACCAGATCGGGCAGCGAGACGTCTTCCTGGCGGCACATGCGCATGATGCTGAGGCGCACGCCGCTCGGCGACGGCAAAGTATCGTCTTGCTTGAGCGCCTCGAAATCAATCGGGTCGATGGAATTGGACATGGTTGGCTATTTCCCTGATAACAACGATTTTCTTGTTTTCATTGTCTTGATTTTTTTGATCGACGTGGACAGACATCATGCGCCGATGGTATCAGGTCCCGCGCGGGCATGGCACAGCTAAATCGCCGTGCCGCGCGCCAGGTCCCGTCATCCATTAATTTGCGGGTGCGAACGCGCAGCAGGCCACGCCCGCAGCCGTTCCCGAAGGGTCCCAGCCAGTAAGCACGCGGACGGCGTTGCATGGCTTGCCAGCACGCTTGTGGTTGGAGCGCATCTTGCCAATTCACGGATGACAGGCCCTATGCCTGCAACACACTCTCGTCACGGCGGTGGTGCAACGACGTGCACCACAGCACACCGCTCACCAGGCAGAGGATCGCGACGATTTCCACACCCGTCGGCCAGCGCTGCTCCCACAAAAATCCGTAGAGCAAGGCGAACAAGGTCTCGAACACGATCATCTGGCCGCTCAGCGTCAGCGGCAGCAAACGGCTGGCGCGATTCCAGAAGGCATTGCCGACCACCGAGGCGAAGATTGCCACTGTGGCAGCCAGCGCCCAGAAGCGCAACCAGTCGGCCGCGCCATGGCCGTCGGCGCCGTGCGCAAACGCCGGCACCACCAGCAGCAACGCCAGCGCACCGGTGACGATGCCGGTCAGCAGCGACCAGTCGTGCGAAGAAATGTCCGGCCGCCGCGCCAGCCAGCGGCTGTTGCGCACCGAGTAAGCCGACCATGACGCCAGCGCGCCGAAACCGCACAGCAAACCTGCAGCGCGCGTGGCCACATCGCCTTTGGCGGTTTCCGCCGACAAGGCCTCGACGCCGACCAGAGCGACGCCGAACAGACACAGCGCCATCGGCGCCATCAATGCGCTCAGTTTCAATGCGCCTTCGTCGCGCGCGCCGATCACGCTCACCACCACCGGCAGCAAACCGATGATCAGCGAGGTCGACGCGCCGCCCGCCCATTGCACGGCGCTGGCGAGAAAAAGGTAGTAAAGGATGTTGCCGAGAAAGCTCAGGTAAGCCAGCGCGAACCACTCAGCGCGGCCCAGGCGCGGAACCAGGGCACGCCAGCGCGGCAGCAACAGCACGAGCGCCACCACACCGTAAGCCAGATAACGCGCCGCCGACAATTGCAGCGCGCTGAATTTGTCCAGCACCTGCGGCGCCAGGAACACCAGTCCCCACAACGCGCCTGCGGCGACGCCGTTACCTACGCCAATGAGAATCTTGCCCTGCATATCGCACCTCGTTTCACTATTCCGGATGCAGGATAGTGAAACGGCCAGGGCCTGTCTTGACCGCCTCTCGTCAAAAATAGACCGAGGCTACTGGCGATGTTGTTTGCGATAGGCCGCCGGCGTCAGGCCGGAAGTACGGCGCATCGCGCGGGTAAGCGCACTCTGGTCGGAATAGCCCACGCGCAAGGCCAGTTCCGCCAGCGGCACGTCCGACTCCACCAGCGCTTCCCTGACCAGGCGCAAACGCAAGGCGGACAGCCACTCCTGCGGCGTCTGTTGCAGCTCGGCCCTGAACAGCGTGTGCAGGCGACTGACGCTGAGATTGGCCAGGCGCGCCATGCTGGACGCGGTCCAGGCGCGGCCCGGCGCCGCTTCCATGCGACGCAGCAGCGCCTGCAAGCGCGACGCTCGCTGCGGCACTACCGACAGCGCCTCAAGCAGCAGCGGCGTGCAATGGCCGGCCAGCGATTCCGGCAACTGACCGGCGCTACTGCCGCCGGCGATGCTGAGATCGATGAATTCAAGCAGGCGCCGCACCGCTACCGGAATCGCCAGGAAGGTCTGGCGCCGCAAACGTTCAACGGCATCCTGGTCAATGTCAGCGAGATCGCAATCGAGGATAAGGAAACGATTCGGCCCGTCAGCCGATTGCACATGATTGGTATCGGGCGCGACGAAGGCCGCGCGCGTGATGTCGAGCCGGTTGCCGCGGCCATCGACTTCGATGTCCATGGCGCCTTGCATCGGCAAGACGATCTGGACGTGCTCGTGCCGATGCAGAACACCGTCTGCGCCATAGGTCCGGAAAGTCAGGGGATGCGAAGTTGCCATGCCGGCATTTTACCTCGCCGAGGTTAAAAACTCTCGCCCACCCGCAGCCGGTGGCGCTCTCCGGCGTACCTCGCACTTGACATACGGATAGGGAAATTCCTGATACCGTTGTCAATTCGATCACCGTAGACTTCTTCCAACCCCGCACAACAGATAAAACGGAGTCCACTATGAACGACACCAGCAACGAGGTTTCTCTTAGCTATTGCATCGCCAACTACGCCGTCACGCTCGACATCCTGGCGTTGCTGGTCAGGAAGAATTACCTGACTCGCGACGACGCGCTGGAGTCGGTGCAACGGGCGCGTAAACTAGCCAATCTGTCGAATGGTTTTCCCGGTGAAAATGACTATATTGCTGCCGCGAAAGAATGCATGGAATTGATTGAGCAAGTCTTCAGCACCGACACCACGCAACTGACGCCCGCCATCATCGCCACCGCCGCAACCTAATTGTCCTGCACCGCCAGCGGCCGCGCCGACGTGACAGCGTGCGTGCGCGAGCCGAAATTATTGGCATAGATCCAGGTAAACTCGGCGCCCAGCAGGAAGATCTGCGCCGAGTAATAAATCCACGCCAGCAACAATGCGAACGAACCGGCCGCGCCAAAACCGGAACTCATGCCGGTGCGCCCCAGGTACAGACCGATGAGCGACTTCCCGATCAGAAAAAGTATGGTCGTGGCGACCGCGCCGATGCGTACGTCATGCCAGGATAGATTCGCGCGCGGCATGAATTTGTAGATCGCTGAAAACAAGCCCGTAAACACCGCAAAGGAAATCAGCAGGTTCAAGACCTGCATGAAGATTTCCCAGCCTTCGATCCAGCCGCCCCACCACTTGCCCAATGCCGCCAGCCCGGCGCTGACCACCAGCGACACCATCAGCATGAAGCCCAGGCCCAGGATCAGGCCGAAGGACAACAGCCGTGTGCGTATCAGCGCCCACACGCCGTTGACGCGGACCGCAGCCGGCGTGCGCCAGATGCGGTCGAGCGCATTTTGCAATTCGGCGAACACGGCGGTGGAGCCGATCACCAGCGTGATCACACTCAAGGTCGTGGCAATCGCGCCATCGGACGACAAGCTGACCGAGCGCAGCAAACTTTGTACGGCGATGGCGCCCTCCTCACCGACAATGCTGCGGATCTGCCAGACGATCTCGCCCTGTGCGGCGTCCTTGCCGAAGATCATGCCGGCAATCGCAATCGCGATGATCAGCACCGGTGCAATCGAGAACACGGTGTAGTAGGCAATCGCCGCCCCCATGCTCGGGGCAAAATCATCCAGCCAGGCGTTGACGGCCGCGCGGCTCAATTGCCACGCCATCTGCGCGCGGTTGCCGGGCGTGATCCTGACCACATCGACATCCTTGAGCTTGTCTTCCTGCACCGGCACAGGCGCCTCCTGCATGGCGGCGGCCAACGCAGCGACTTGCCGGCTGCGCTCTTCATCCTGCTGATGCCTGGCGCGCCATGATGATGCCAGCGACAGCGCGCCGCTCAGCAGCGGCAGCAGATCCTGCATCAGCGTCGACGTCTCGTGTTGCTTGCTATTGCGCGCCGGCTTCACAGGCGACGACGACGGCAAGCGCACTGCCGTGCGGCGAGCCGCCTTGCGCTTGCGCATGAGCAGCACACCCAAGCCGGCGGCGGCGCTGACGGCGACCGCGCCGAGCAACACCTTCTTCGCCCCGTCCGAAGACGAGGGCGGCGTCCGGACCGGCGACTGGCTGCGTAGATTGTCCTGCTTGTCCATCTTCTCTCCTTGCGGTGCGACGCGCTTGCCGACCTACTTTTTTTCTTGCTCCGTTTTTTTCATCTCGCCCGAGGTAACCGGCTTGGCCGGCGCCGCAGTCGGTTCCGATTTGGGCGCTGCGCGTAGCTGCGCGACCTTGGCCAGGGCGCCGGCGCAATCGGCATCCTTGACATTGCCGATATTGACCAACGGCAGCAGTGCGGCCAGCGGCGACGCCACTGCCAACGCCACAGCAGCGCCGGCCTTCAATGCCAGCGGACCTTTATACGGGCCCACATCAGGATGCTTGAAACTTCCCCTTGCGTACAGCGGGGTGCGCAGCGAAAACACGCGCACGCCCTTGGTCTTGGGACGCACATCGAGGTTGAGCAATTCCTTGGCAAGATCGACATCGCCGGTGACGTCGACGCGGGCGTCGTCGGTGTCAACCACGAACTGGCGGATCCCGGCGCGGCCGTCCTTCACCTCGAAGTCGCTGGCCATGCAGTTGAGATGCACTTGTTTGTCGCCGAAGACCTTGACGAACACCGCATTGGCGACATTCAGCCCGGCCGCTTCAAGGATGAATTTGCTGACCGAGCCTTCGCTGACCACCGCGCCGAGCTCGCCGTTGGAAGTCCCCAGCATCGAGGAGATCGCGTTGCCGTGACCGGTCAGGGCCGCATCGGCATTGACTTCACCGAAACTGGTGTTCATCGATTGCAAGGTCGGAAACAACTCGCGCACCTTGAGCCCGCGCGCGGCCAGTTTGACTTGCGCGTGGATCAGTTTTTCACGACCGTCGAGCGAGATGTTCGAGGTGACGTTGCCGCCGGCCATGCCGAAGTTAAGCGGCGTCAGGCTCAGCACTTTGTCCTTCATGTGGAGTTCGGCAACCACATCATGCAGAGGAATTTTTTGGCTGCGTACCAGCTTCTTTCCTTTGAAGGTAACGTCGGCGTCGAGTGCGCCCCATTTGGCAGTATTGAATTGCTCAACCGGCAGCGCCTTGTCGTCCGGCTGCACCGGCGCTTTTCCGCGCGCCTGCTTCTGCGCATTGCTGTCGGCGCCGACGGCAGGACCGAGATCTTGCAGACGCAATTGCTGCGAAGTGACTTCACCGCGCAGCAAAGGCCGTGGCCGGCGCGGCAGGTATTGTACGGTGCCGGCCACGTCGCTGCTGCCGACCGTGCCGGTGAAGTTCTGGTAAGTCCAGTTCCAGACCTCGCCATCCCGCTTGCCGATCAGGCGGCCGCGCGTAGCGTAAGGCGGCGTCTCCGGCAACAGCACGCCGGTCAGCGGATACAGGTTGGCCATGCTGGAGCCGCCCAGCGTCAATTGCAAATCGATGCCGGACAGCGCACGCGGATCGGTCAGCGTGCCGTCGACGCCGACCTTGTTTGCACCGAGCTGGGCGTTGACCTGAAGCGGATAGACGGTGTGATCCTGTTCCAGCGTCATGACGGCGCCGGCCTTGCCGGAGCCGCTCACTTTGGCCTTGCGATAGCTGCCGCCGAGTTCAAACTGCAGGCCGAATTTTTGCTCGCCGCCGGCAGAACCGGCGGCGGCTTCGCGCGCCTGGACAGCGTCCACCTTGTCCGCCACGGACGAGACCTTGGCCTGCAAGTCCAGATCAATCACGCCGTCGATATAGCGGATCGTGCCGCTGGCGAAGGCCAGGCGCTGTACCTCAAAGCTCCATGCCGCCGGGCCGGAAGAATTCGCTTGTTTGAAGGTCCAGGTATTGCTGCCGTCGGCGCGGCGTTCCAGCGCAATTGCCGGCGCATCCAGCACCACGTCGGTGAGCACCACGGTCTTGCGCAACAGCGCCAGCGGATGCAGCGCGATATCGACCTGGCGCGCGACAAACATTTGTGGTCCGGCGCTGCTCCACGCCGGATTGGAAAGATGGACGTCGCCGGCGCTGATCAGCGGACGCGGCAGGTAACGCCGCCAGCCGTGTTCAGTGTGCAAGCCCTGGCGAAAATGCACCCGGAGGTCGCCCGCGATGACGAAGTCGCGACCGCTCAGCGCCGACACTTCGCGATGGATGAAAGGCCGCGCCAGGTTCCAGTCGAAGGTGGCGACAAAAATGACGACGGCTGCGACGAGTAAAAATATCGCCAGCAAGCCGACCAGGATGTACCGCACTATCGGGTGTTTCATTCGCGAGCCTATGAAGAGTGTTTTTTGACTTCTCGCTACGTGTTCACGCTGCGGCAGGGATGATTGGCGCCAAGGCCATCCCGCGCAAATCGGCACAAAAACGCCGCGCCTCGACCATAGCCTAAGGGCAAGGCGCGCCCGGCGACATAAGAAGACGCCTTGTTTGTTTGTAAGACTTGGAGAAGAAGCAAGCCGGCCAAACGCGAAGCCGACAAGAAAATGGCCGGCCCTGGGCAGGCCGGCCATTGCCGTTCATGGTGCAATTGGGTTAGATCGCCGTCTTGTTGCAACTGCGACAAGCCTGGCTATCGTCAGCCGCGCGCCGGTATCGTCAAACCCTTGATTACCGCAGGACGCGCCACAAACGCCGCCAGTGCGCGCGCCACATGCGGGAAGTCCTGGAAGCCGACCAGCTCGCCGGCTTCATAAAAACCGATCAGGTTGCGCACCCACGGGAAGATCGCGATGTCGGCGATGCTGTAGTCGCCCATCACCCATTCACGCTCGGCCAGGTGCTGGTCGAGCACACCGACCAGGCGGCGCGACTCGGTCACATAACGGTCGCGCGGACGCTTGTCTTCGTAGTCCTTGCCGGCGAACTTGTTGAAAAAACCGAGCTGGCCGAACATCGGGCCGATGCCGCCCATCTGGAACATCAGCCACTGGATGGTCTGGTAGCGTTCGGCCGCATCCTGCGACAAGAACTTGCCGCTCTTCTCGGCCAGGTAAATCAGGATCGCGCCGGATTCGAACAGCGCCAGCGGCTTGCCGCCCGGACCGTCGGGATCGATGATGGCCGGGATCTTGTTATTCGGATTGAGCGACAAAAATTCGGGCGACATCTGATCTTGCGTTTCGAAACTGACCAGGTGCGGCTCATAGGCCAGGCCGGCTTCTTCCAGCATGATCGAGACCTTGACGCCGTTGGGCGTGGGCAGCGAATACAGCTGGATGCGCTCGGGATGCTGCGCAGGCCATTTGGCGTTGATCGGGAAAGCGGATAGTGCGGACATGAACATTACTCCAGTATGGGATCGACTTCCTGGACGAATTTTTCAAAATCCTCCAGGGGCAACGGCCGGCAGAAGAAGTAGCCTTGATAGGCATGACAACCTGCGTCAGCCAGGAAGCTGCGTTGCGCATCCGTCTCGACGCCTTCGGCGATGACTCCCAGTCCGAGACTTTGCGCCAGCGCGACAATGGTCTTGGCGATGGCGGCATCGTTGGGGTCGATCAGGACATCGCGCACAAACGACTGGTCGATTTTAAGCTGGTTCAGCGGCAAGCGCTTGAGGTAGGACAAAGACGAGTAGCCGATGCCGAAATCGTCCAGCGAGAACTCGACGCCCTTGGCCTTGAGCGCATACATTTTCTGGATGATGTCTTCGACATTGTCGACCAGCAGGCTCTCGGTCAACTCCAGCTTGAGACGCTTGGGATTGGCGCCGGTGCGGCTGATGATGCCGGACACGGTCTCGACGAAATCGGCTTCGCGAAATTGCTGCGCGCTGACGTTGACGGCGATGGTCAGGTGCGCGGTGTCGGGACGTCCGGCCCAGCGCGCCAGCTGGGTGCAGGCGGTTTCCATGACCCAGTTGCCGAGCGACAGGATCAGGCCGGTTTCTTCCGCCAGCGGGATGAATTCGCCGGGCGGCACCGTGCCGCGTTGCGGATGCTGCCAGCGCACCAGCACTTCGGCGCCGGTCACGCGGCCGCCTTCGACTACCTGCGCCTGGTAGTGCAGCACCAGTTGGCCGCCTTCGATGGCCTTGCGCAAACCGGCTTCCAGCGCAGCGCGTTCCAGCACCACGGTCTGCATCGCCGGATCGAAGAAACTCATGGCGTTGCGGCCGGTTTCCTTGGACTTGTACATGGCCAGGTCGGCCTGCTTGAGCAACTCGTCGATGGAAGCCTGGCGACCGTGGAAAACGGTTGCGCCGACGCTGGCGGTGGCGCGGTAGTCGACGTCTTCCAGCAGATACGGCATGTCCAGCACGCTGAGGATTTTTTCGCCGATGGCCTTGGTCTGGTTGGCGGCTTCCTGCGGATTCTTGTGCAGGCTTTCCAGCACCACCACGAATTCATCGCCGCCCACGCGCGCCACCGTGTCGTTGGTGCGCACGCTCAGCGCCAGGCGCTGCGCCACCTGCTTGAGCAGCAAGTCGCCCTTGTCATGGCCGAGCGTGTCATTGAGGGTTTTGAAATGATCCAGGTCAATGAACAGCAAGGCGCTGCACGTCTTGTTACGCGCGCTTACGGCAATCGCCTGCTTGAGACGGTCCAGCAGCAGCGTGCGATTGGGCAGGCGCGTGAGCGCGTCGAAGAAGGCCAGCTCCTTGATGCGCTCTTCGGCGATCTTGCGTTCGGTGATGTCGTGATGCGTGCCGACGTAATGCGTGACCATGCCGTCGTCGCTCTTGACCGCAGAAATCGTCAGCCATTCCGGATAGACCTTGCCGTTTTTGCGCCGTGTCCAGACCTCGCCCTGCCAGCCGCCGAAGCGCTGCACGGTGTCCCAGATCTCGTCGTAGAACTGGGCGCTGTGGCGGTCCGAGCGCAGCAAGTCCGGAGTCTGGCCGATGATCTCGGCGGCAGAATAACCGGTCATCTTGGCGAACGCATTGTTGACGCGCAGGATGCGGCTTTCGGCATCGGTGACCATGATGCCTTCGAGCGAATCGAAAGCCACCGCAGCGATGCGCAACTCGGCCTCGACCTGCTTGCGTTCGGTGATGTCGCGGCCGCTGGTGCGGTAACCTGCCAAGGCGCCGCTGGCATCGGCAATCGGGATCCATGACACCGACAACCAGAACAGCGAACCATCCTTGCGCACGCAGCGGAATTCAAGATCGTCGCCACGCTCGCCGCGCAAGCCCTTGTCGAGTTCAGGCGCCACGCGCGGCAAATCTTCGGAGTAAATCACGGTGGCCTTGAAGTCGTCCATCGCCATGCACTCTTCCACCGTGTAGCCGGTGTACTCAATGACCGAGGGATTGACCCAGCGCGGCTTACCGTCCATACCCCACCAGACTTCCCAGTTGACGGTACAGTCCGCAATGGCCCGGAATTGTTCTTCGCTGGCGCGCAGCTCGCGGGTCATCCTGCCGGCCAGGCGAATCGCGCGGCGCCGGCTCGACATCAATACCCATGCCAGCAAAGCCAGCAGCAGTGTCAGGCCGATGCCGGTGACGGCGGTCTGCACCTCGGCATTGCGGCCGTAGCGGGCATTGAAGTCGTCCAGCGTATTCATGGACAAGGTCCAGTTATGACCGGCCACAACCAGGTATTCAGTGGCGGAAATCACCTCGTTGCCGCTCGACGCTGCCGCATCAGAACCGACCGAACGATACAACACGGCCTCGGGAGAAGGCTCCACGCCGTCATAAATCGAGAACGCCACGCCCATCGGCTGCTCGCCATACAGGCTGGCGATGACGTCGCTCATGCGGAATGAGGCGTGCACCCAGCCGATCAGATTGGCGCGCCGTTCGGCGATGGTCGATTGCGACATGCCGCGCGCATACACCGGCAGGTACATGAGGAAACTGGCCTGCGCTTCATTGCCGTTGTCGATGTCCAGCAGCACCTTGCCGGAAATCGCCGCCAGGCCGGAGTCGCGCGCCTTCTCCATGGCGCGCCGGCGCTTGGTCTCGGACCAGGGGTCGTAACCGAACGGAGCGCGATTGTTGCCCACGTAGGGCTCGCGCATGATGATGGGCGCATAGTCTGCACGCTCGCCCGCCGGGCGAATTGCATAGTCGGCATAACCGAGCTGATGCATGTGCGCGATGTGCGCGGTCTTGTCGCTGTTGAGCAGCCATTCTTCGGCGCCGATCGCCTGGATGCCGGAAAAGTTGGCGTCCAGATTCAGGGAAGTAACGTAGTCGTGGAGGGCGGTGCGATCGAAGGTGCCGCTGGCGGCGAACAAGCCCTGCACGCCATGCAGCATCTGCTCATAGCTGGCGACACGTTGTTCGACGCGGCTGACCGCCTCGCGCAGTGAGAAGTCGAACTGCGCGCGCAGTTCTTTATGGGAAGCCTGGCGCTCGTGGTCCCAGGCCAGCCAGGTGACGCTGAAGCCGGCAATCAGGATCACCAGCGGCAACAGGATCTGCCGTATCCAGTTCACGGCTGCGCCTGGAAGTCGACCATCGTTGCGGCCAGCGAAGACGAAAAGTATTTTTCAAAGATGCGGCGCACGGTGCCGTCGGCGCGCATCTCTTGCACCAGCGCGCGCCATTTTTCACGCTCGGCGGCGGACAAGCCCTTGTTGGACATGATCAGCCCGTGCGGAACCGACGGATCCTTGAATTCGATGATAGCGGTGACGTCGCGGATATGCTTCTCTTCCACCACCGGATAATCGAAGGGCTCCATGATCATGCCCTGGATGCGGTTGGCCAGCAGCGCCTGGTACAGCGGATCAAGGCCGCCGGCTTGGGTGACGCGATTGGCCACCGACAATTTATCGACGAAGCGATTGGCCGATTCGCTGTAACGGAAGCTGCGGATCACGCCCAGGCGGAATTTTTCACTGCCCTCGAATTCCGCGAGCTGCTGCATGCCGGTATCCTTGCGCACCAGCAGGTAATACTTGTTGCTGAAGTACCAGGCGAACGAGGCGAAGCGGCGACGCTCGGGACTGGCGATGCCGGACAGGCTGAAATCGAGCGCGCCCGATTCGATCAGTTGCCAGATGCGCGCACGCGACATCAGGCTGACGCCGACCTTGCAGCCGCTGCGGCGGATCAGCTCATCGGCGAAATCCTTGTCGATGCCGGTATCGGTATCGGCCGAATAGAGCAAGCCGTGATCGTGCAAAGCGAGGGTATAGGGACGGGAACAATCGGGGCCGGCAGCATCGGCAGCCCCGGATGCCAACATCATGAGCACGACGCTGCAGGCGCAAGCGATACGGACAAAGCGGCGACGGATCACCGTCCCCCCGGCGGTAAAAATGACTGAAATACGGCCCCCTTCGTGTCCATCCGTTTTATGGCTTGCTGACTGCTGGTGATGATGTGCTGTTTTGTTGCGCTTGTTGCGCTTGTTGCGTTTGTTACGTTCGTTGCCGGCGTCAATGCTGCTTCCGGCATTGCTCGCTGCGCGTTTCTTATTGCTGCAAACCAACACCTGAATACCATCAACATCACACGGAATCACCGCGTATTTTATCGAAAATAATCGATGCCATGATCGACCGATGTTACCCGACGACTAGTGAAACTGCAACAGAGGAAATCAGCTTGCCGACGGGCGTTTGCAGTCGACGACAAACTGCTGCGCAGGCGGGGCCTCGGGGTCAGTCTGCTGTCAGCATGGGGCTGGGCAGGAATGCGACAATGCACTCCCCTCGCACCGGGCCAGAACACCTCGACCAAGGAAACCAATGCACACCATCCGTCCACTGCTCCTGAGCGCCTTGTTGTGTTTTATCGCCATCAACCTGGGCCACGCTGCCGAGATCGACGTCGTCAACAGTCCCGTGCCGGTGGTGCTGGACGGCCGCTTCCCGGTGCAGACCAGTGCCGGTGCCGGCGACATCCCGCTGCGCGTCTCGCGCGATTGGGACTTTGCGCAAACCGATGTCACGCGCGCCGTCATCATCATCCACGGCTGGCCGCGACGCGACATCGACGCCGACCGCTACCTGCAACAACGGGTCGGCGCGCTCGCCGCCCACACCCTGTTCATCACCCCGCAATTCCTCACCGCCGTCGATGTCGAGGCGCACCACCTGGCGCCCGCCACCTTGCGCTGGCAAGCGCGCGGTTGGCTGCAAGGTGACGACGCCGAAGCGCCGGCGCCGATCAGCGCCTTCGCGGTGATCGACGCCATCTTCGCGCAACTGGCCGACCGCACCCGCTTTCCCCAATTGAGCGAGGTCGTGCTGGCCGGCCATTCGGCCGGCGGCCAGTTCGTCCAGCGTTATGCCGTGGTCGGACGCGGCAGCCAGGCCCTCAGCGCCGCCGGCATCCATGTGCGCTACGTCGCCGCCAATCCGGCATCGTATTTGTACTTCGACGACCGGCGCGCGCAAGCGGACGGCACGTTTGCCAGCGCCGGCGCCAGTTGCCCCGGCCTCGGCAACTGGAACAACGGCCTTGCCGCCAAGCTGCCGACTTACCTGCAGCAACCACTTGCGCCCGAGGTACTGGAACAGGCCTACCTGCAACGCGACGTCATCTACCTGCTCGGCACCGCCGACAACGATCCGAACGCGGATGCGCTGGGCCAGTCCTGCAGCTACAAGAGCCAGGGTGCGACCCGCTATGCGCGCGGCCACGCCTATTTCCGCTATATCACCGCCGCCGCGCAGGAACGCCGGCTGCCGCCACGCCATCAACTGATGGAAGTACCGGGCGTGGCGCATCGTACGTTTGCGATGTACGGCTCGGCATGCGGACTGGCCGCCCTGTTCGACCAACCCGGCTGCAAAGCGTTTGCTGCGGACAACTAGGCGGACCGTGCTGCGCGCAGGCTTACAATAGCCAATTCCAGCCTCCCACTCCGTCGAGCGCATCATGAAACCAATGAAGAACATCACCTTGTCCGGCACCCAGGCGGCATTGCTGGCCGCCCTGCTGTTCGGCGCCGCAACGCCCGTCGCCAGCCTGCTGCTGAGGAACAATTCACCCTGGATGATCGCCGCCCTGCTGTATCTGGGCTCCGGCCTGGGTCTGAGCCTGTACCGCCGTCTCAAACGCGCCCCCGGCGTCACGCTGGCGCGCGCCGAACGATTGTGGTTTGCCGGCGCCATCGCCTGTGGCGGCGTGCTGGCGCCGGTGTTGCTGATGGTCGGACTGACCGGCATGCCGTCGGCATCGGCATCCCTGCTGCTCAATGCCGAAGGCGTGTTCACCGCCTTGCTGGCCTGGTTTGCGTTCAAGGAAAATGTCGACAAGCGCATCGCCGTCGGCATGCTCGCCATCGTCGTCGGCGCCGTCGTCCTGAGCTGGCCGGATCGCACCAGCCCGCTGCAACTCTGGCCCACGCTCGCGGTATTGGGCGCCTGCCTGGCCTGGGGCCTGGACAACAACCTGACCCGCAAAGTCTCGCTCAACGACGCCACCTGGATCGCCGCCGTCAAAGGCCTGGCCGCAGGCGCTACCAATCTCTTGCTGGCGCTGCTGGCCGGCGCGCATTTCCCGCAACTACCGATCATCGGCGCCACCATGTTGCTCGGCTTCCTGGCCTATGGCGTCAGCCTGGCGCTGTTCGTCGGCGCGCTGCGCCATCTCGGCACCGCGCGCACCGGCGCCTATTTCTCAGTCGCGCCCTTCTTCGGCGCCGGCCTCGCGTTGCTGAGCGGCGAGCCCCTGACCGCTCCGCTGCTGATCGCCGCCGCCTGCATGGCGCTCGGCATCTGGCTGCACCTGTCCGAGCGCCACGAACACCCGCATCGCCACGACACGATGGAACACGATCATGAACACAGCCACGACGACGCACATCATGTGCACCAACACGACTTTCCCGTCGCACCGGGTACGCGCCACCGTCACCGCCACCTGCACGATGGCTTGACCCACACGCACGCGCATTTCCCCGACGCCCATCATCGGCATACGCATTAACCGGGCAGCATGAGCACCGCGCACCACATCGCCATTTCTTTCGCCCCGACTGCCGCGGCGGACGTCGATGAACTGGTCGCCATCCGCATCGCCGCCATGCGCGCCAGCCTGGAACGCGTCGGCCGCTTCGATCCGCTGCGGGCCCGGCAACGCTTCCAGTCCGGCTTCTCGCCGACCGACACCCGCTTCATACTGCACGAGGGTCAGCGCGTCGGCTTTGTGGTGCTCAAACACCAGGATGAACACCTGCTGCTGGACCACCTCTACCTCACCCCCGCACATCAAGGCAAAGGCATAGGCAGCGCCGTGCTGGTCTGCGTCTTCAGCGAGGCCGATGCCGCCGGACTGCCGCTACGCGTCGGCGCCTTGAAGCAGAGCGAGGCCAACCGCTTTTATCAACGACATGGTTTTGAGCAAGTGGCGGAAGAAGAGTGGGACATCTACTACCTGCGCGCGCCAAAAAAATAAAGCGGGCCGGCGTACAATTCCCGTTTGCGCATTGAGCGATACAACCAGAGAGGCCGACATGCACTACGTACTGTTTTACCGCTTCGTCAAAGACAGCAAGACCGTCAAACTACCGTTCCGCAACGACCATCTCAAGTACGCCTGGGACGCCGTTGCGCGCGGAGAATTGGTTCTCGGCGGCGCGCTCAGCGATCCGGAAGATGAAGCCATGCTGCTGTTCAAGGGCGACTCGCCGGAGGTGGCGGAGAATTTTGCCAAGCAGGATCCGTATGTGCTCAAGAGTGTGGTGACGCAGTGGCAGGTGCGGTTGTGGACGACGGTGGTGGGGGAGGATGCGGGGTCTGCTGTTCGACCGGCATGAGTACAGATGTCCGGTGAGAGATATGTCCGACGAAAAAGCTCACTGTGATTCGTGTCTTTGTTGATTCTGGTGCTAATGAACGCCCCCTCTGGCTTAGTAATATAGCTCAATTACTCAGCCTACTACGGTAGATCAACGCTGTGATGATATCGCCTTTTTGGCATACCTATTTTATGCAAACAGCGTGGCTGACTACGCAGGCCCATTTCCACGTTGGTTGGGTCACTGTCGCACAGAACGGAATCATGTATGATCGATGCGCCATAATTAATCGGGGGATACATTGGACAAAATTACAAAGTCACTGTTAAGTGAATTCGCGACTGAAAGCGGAATTTCCAAACTATCAGAGGATAAACAATTCGAACATTTTTCCAGTTATTTAGCGATTGGCCGGATGCTTGCAGAAACCTTTGATACTGCCGAGACAGTTATTGGAGGAGGCGCAGACACTGGAATTGACGCAATAGGCGTGATTATCAATGGATCACTGATAGATGACGCGAAGTCGGTACAAGAATATGCGGACCGTAACGGATTTATTGACGCCACTTTTGTATTTATCCAAGCTGAACGTTCATCTGGCTTTGACACCACCAAGATTGGCCAATTTACATTTGGTGTTCTAGATTATTTTGCTGATACACCAGCGCTTCCGCGTAATAAGGACATTAATCGCTTTGTAAAGATGATGAACGCCGTATATAGCTTAAGCGGCCTCTTCAAAAGAGGGAATCCGTCCTGCCGGTTGTATTACGTTACCACCGGTACATGGGTTGGTGATAAGGCATTGGAAGCAAGAAAAAATGCCGCAGTGGAGGGTTTGAAAGCATTGCGAATTTTCCGCAACGTGGAATTTATTCCCGTCGGGGCAGATGGGATTCAGCGGTTATATAGAGAGAGTAAAAATTCAATTTCAAGAGAATTTGAATTTGCTCAGAAGACGGTTATACCGGAGATCGATGGTGTCACTGAAGCCTACCTTGGCTTACTTCCAGCAAGTCAATTTCTGCATCTCATCAAGGATGATGATGGAGAACTTCTTAAAAGTATTTTTTACGACAATGTAAGAGATTGGCAAGAATTTAATCCCGTAAACACTGAGATTAAAGACACCTTAGAGACAAAGGGGACGCGTGGTCGATTTGCACTAATGAACAATGGCATAACTATCATTGCAAAAACGTTGAGAGCTACTGGAAACAAGTTCTATATCGAAGACTATCAAGTAGTTAACGGCTGTCAGACTAGCCATGTACTATATGACCAACGAAACACCATTAGCGATGAGGTGATGATTCCTCTCCGATTGATTTCCACAAAGAACGACGAAATCATTTCTTCCATCATCAAAGCCACTAACCGTCAAACTGAAGTTCGCGAAGAACAATTATTGGCACTATCTGATTTTCAGAAGAAGTTAGAGTCTTACTTCACGTCCTACGAAGATACTCGGCGACTTTTCTATGAGCGTCGGTCCAAGCAATACAATAGTACAGGTGGAATTGAGAAGACTCGTATCATTACGCCGGGCATGCTCATTCGTTCATTTGCATCGATGTTTTTGGAGGAGCCTCATCGTGCAACGAGAAGCTACAAACGTATTCTTGATAGAGTCGGCGTGGACATCTTTGCCGCGAATGACAGACTTGAACCCTATTATGTCGCTGCGTTAGCAGCCTATCGGCTTGAATATCTTTTCCGCAATCAATTTTTAGACAATTCTTTGCGATCAGCACGTTTCGAAATAATGCTCGCGCTCAGATATGTTCTCTTCCCGGTAAAGAAATTACCGAAGATGAATTCTCGCGAGTTGGAACGGGCGTGTTTGAATGTCATCGATATTTTATGGGATCCCGCAAAATCGGAAGATGCTTTTCACAAAGCTTTGGAACTGGTCTTAGCTGCAGCTGAGCAAGACTTGGAGTCTGCCCCATTGAGAACAGAAAGTTTTACAGAATCACTTACTAATTTAGCCTCAAGTACTGTTTCCAGGAAGTCAGAAAAAAAGAAAAAGTAGAGCAAAAGCCCGTTCACGTTTTTCTTGGAATGTCACCTATAAATTTTGATGCATTCTTGTAGGTTATTGGTGGCAGTGAAATATGATGTAGCTTAGTTGCGATACCAACTCAGCTACATCAGCAAGATTCATGTTTGCGCAACCTGTTTCTAATCAAAATCAAGCTGTCCACCGCCACCGCATGCTTTCTTAACATACCCCAAGCACCCTCGCGCCACCTCCGTGCCGCAACAACCACCCTCTTACTTCAATTCTGCATGAACCATCCTGAAACGGCGCGTGGCATCGCCTTGTCGGTCATCGCGTCGACGCTGTTCGCCCTGCTGTATGCCTACACCGGCTGGCTGACGCCGCTCAACGGCCTCGACATCTTTGCCTGGCGCATCCTGTGGACCTTGCCGCTGGTGCTGGCGCTGATCTTCTGGCGTCGGCATGACGGGCAGTTGCGCGATGCGGTGCTCGGCTTGTTGCGCCATCCCTTGCAGGCGCTGTTGTTTGTCGCGATGACGGCGATGCTGGGCGTGCAATTGTGGCTGTTCTTGTGGGCGCCGTTGAATGGACGCGCACTCGATGTGTCGCTGGGTTATTTCCTGCTGCCGTTGGCGATGGTGCTGATCGGACGCTTTTATTACGGCGAGCGGCTCGATGGCTGGCAGCGCCTGGCGGTACTGTGCGCCGTGGCCGGCGTGTTGCATGAGCTGTGGGTGACGCGCGCCTTCTCGTGGCCGACTTTGTTGGTGGCGCTGGGTTATCCGCCTTACTTCATGATACGGCGGCGTCTGAAGCTCAATTCGATGGTGATCTTCACGATGGAGATTTTTTTGCTGACGCCGGTGGCCTTGTACACGCTATCGATCAGCCCCAACCTGGCGGCGGTGTGGCAACGTCCGGACATGTACCTGATGCTGCTGCCGGGGCTGGGCTTGCTCAGTACGCTGGCGCTCGATTGCTATCTGCACGCCGGCCGCCTGCTGCCGATGAGCTTGTTCGGCATCCTGGGCTATGTGGAGCCGGTGTTGCTGGTGGTGGTGGCGATCATCCTGCTCGATGAAACGCTGACGGCGACGCAGTTGGGGACGTATATCCCGATCTGGCTGTCGGTCGGCTTCACGGCAATACACAGCGCGCGGCTGATGCGGCGCCGCTGAGGTCGTACCCGTCATCGCTATTCTGACGCCGCCTTCAGTGCTACGCTGATAGGCGGCGTTGTCGTTTGCGCGCAGCATGGTTGTTCTGCCGGCGTGCGGTCGTTCGTCTTCGTGCATGCCCGGACTCCCTCACCGGAAGCAGGCGCTTCCATCCCATGGAGAACGCATCATGACAAATCCATCCTCATCCCCGCGCGTGGCCATCCTGGCGACCGATGGCTTTGAACAAGCCGAATTGCTGGAACCGAAGAGAGCGCTGGAGGCTGCCGGCATCCTGGTCGACGTGATCTCCGCCAGGAGCGGCACGCTGCAGGGTTTCAAACACGTGGAGAAAGGCGAACAGGTCAAGGTCGACAAGACCTTTGCACAGGCGCATCAGGAAGACTATGCGGCCGTGGTGTTGCCGGGCGGGGTGGTCAATGGCGACGCCATGCGGCTGGTGCCGGAGGCCGTCAAGTTTGTGCAGGACGCCAATCAAGCGCACAAGCCGATTGCCGCGATCTGCCATGGCGGCTGGCTGCTGATTTCGGCCGGACTGGCGAAGAATCGCACCGTGACCAGTTGGCCAAGCTTGCAGGACGACTTCAGGAATGCCGGCGGCAAATGGGTCGATCGCGAAGTGGTGCAGGATGACAATTTCATCACCTCGCGCAAGCCGGATGATATTCCGGCGTTCAACAAGACTTTGCTGTCGGCGTTGAAGCAACCGGCATAGGCACCATCCACGACGGAAATAAAAAAGGGACTTGCAGCGCAAGTCCCTTGGTCGTTTCAGCAGCGCCAAACAGCGCCGCACTAACGCTGCTTACTCTTTGTGATAGCCGGTGACGCGTTCGACTTCGTTCTTCGAGCCGAGGAAAACCGCCACGCGCTGATGCAGTTTTTCAGGCTGGATGTCGAGGATACGCTGGTCGCCGTTGGTGGCGGCGCCGCCGGCCTGTTCGACGATGAAGGCCATCGGGTTGGCTTCATACATCAGGCGCAGCTTGCCTGGCTTGTCCGGTTCACGCGCGTCGGCCGGGTACATGAAGACGCCGCCGCGATTGAGGATGCGATGCACGTCGGCGACCATGGAGGCGATCCAGCGCATGTTGAAGTCCTTGCCGCGCGGACCGGTGGCGCCGGCCAGCATTTCGTCGACGTAACGCTTGACCGGTGGATACCAGTGACGTGCGTTGGAGGCGTTGATGGCGAACTCCTTGGTGTCGGCCGGGATCTGCATGTCGCGCTGGGTCAGCACCCAGGCGCCCATTTCGCGGTCCAGCGTGAAGCAATGCACGCCGTCGCCGGTGGTCAGCACCAGCACGGTTTGCGGGCCGTAGACGGCGTAGCCGGCGGCGACTTGCCGGGTGCCCGGCTGCAGGAAGTCTTGTTCCGATGGCGTGGTCATGCCGTCCGGCGCCTTGAGCACCGAAAAGATGGTGCCGATCGAGACGTTGACGTCGATGTTGCTGGAGCCGTCCAGCGGATCGAACATCAGCAGGTATTCGCCTTTCGGATAGCGGTTCGGGATCGGGTGGATGGTTTCCATTTCTTCCGAGGCCATGCCGGCCAGGTGACCGCCCCACTCATTGGCTTCGAGCAGGATTTCGTTGGAGATGACGTCCAGTTTCTTTTGCACTTCACCTTGCACGTTTTCGCTGCCGGCGCTGCCCAGCACTTCACCGAGTGCGCCTTTGCCGACGGCGTGGCTGATGCTCTTGCAGGCGCGGCCGACGACTTCGATCAGCAGGCGCAATTCGGAAGGAATCTTGTTGTGCAGGCGTTGCTGCTCAATCAGGTGTTGGGTCAGGCTGATGCGTTTGGTCATGATGCTCTCTCTTAAAAATCAAATCTTCTTGCGCTAGTTTACATTGTTCGTTGAACCTGTTTGCGATCTGTCGCGAGAGGCCATCAGCCGGTGGCGGCCGGAGCGCAGCGCAGTTGAACCCTTGGAATGTACTTCAGTACATGAGGATTCCGAGCACCGCCCGACGCCGGATCATCGCCTCGCAGTAAGATCGAAAATAGGTTCTCAGTTCGCCAGCGACTTGGTGATGACTTCGGCGACGTCGCGCGACAGTTTGGGCGTATCGGCCACCTGGCGCAGCGCGGCGCGCATTCTTTCCTGCAAGGTCGGCGAATATTTGCGCCAGCGGTCCATGCTGCGCGCCAGACGCGCCGCGACTTGCGGGTTGCTGCCGTTGAGCGCGATCACTTGCTCGGCCCAGAAGGTGTAACCGCTGCCGTCGAGGGCGTGGAAGGCCGATGGATTGCCGTTGCAGAAGCTGAAAATCAAACTGCGCGCGCGGTTCGGGTTCTTCAAGGTGAACGCCGGATGCTGCGCCAGGGCGCGCACGGTGTCGACATCGGCGGTGCGCGCGGTGGCTTGCAGCGTGAACCATTTGTCGATGACCAGTGCTTCTTGTTCGAACTCGGTGTAGAAGGCTTGCAACGCAGGGCCCTTGCCTTCGGCACGGCTATTGGTCAGCGCGGCGAGCGCGGCCAGGCGATCGGTCATGTTGTTGGCGTCGTCGCATTGCTTCTGCGCCAGCGTATGGGTTTGTTCGTCGTCGAGTTCGGCGAGGTAAGACAGCACCACATTCTTCAAGGCGCGCTTGCCGGAGGCAGTGGCGTCGGGGCTGTAGGCGCCCTGGTTCTGGTTGGCCTGATACGCCGCCAGCAGATCGGCGCGCAACTCCTTGGCCAGGCTGCGGCGCAGGAACTGGCGCGCGGCGTGGATGGCTTGCGGGTCGATGACGTCCATCTGTTCGGCGATCATGGTTTCCGACGGCAGCGTCAGCACCAGTTCGCGGAAGGCCGGATCGAGCGTGGCGTCGTTGAGCGTGGCGCGCAGCGCGTTGGTCAAGGCGTCGTCCTGCTGCAGGTTGCCGAGCACGGATTCGACCGACACCACGTGGCCGGACTGGCGTGCCGACTGCACCGCAATGGTCAGGCTGAGCAGACGCCGCGTGGCCAGGCGCTGGCCGGCTTCCCAGCGATTGAAGGGGTCGCTGTCGTGCGCCATCAGGAAGGCCAGTTCGGCGTCGCTGTATTCGTATTCCAGCACCACCGGCGCGGAGAAGCCGCGCAGGATGGACGGCACCGGTTTCTCGCTGACGTTGCTGAAGATGAAGCTCTGTTTGGTTTGCGTGAGTTCCAGCACGCGCGTGGTCGGCGCTGGCTTGGCGGCGGCACTTTTCCCCTTGTCGCCGGCCAGCGTCAACGCCAGGTCGCGGCCCTTGCTGTCGAGCAGGCCGACGGCGACGGGAATGTGGAACGGCAGCTTCTTCTTTTGTCCCGGCGTGGCGGGGCAGGATTGTTCCAGCGTCAGTTCCAGCGTCTTGGCCTTGGCGTCGTAACGGATCGATGCGGCCACGCGCGGCGTGCCGGCCTGGCTATACCAGCGTTCGAACTGCTTGAGGTCGCGCTTGTTGGCGTCGGCCATGGCGGCACGGAAATCGTCGCAGGCCACGGCCTGGCCGTCATGGCGCTTGAAGTACAGGTCCATGCCCTTGCGGAAGCCGTCGCGGCCCAGCAGGGTCTGGTACATGCGTACCACTTCGGCGCCTTTTTCGTAGACGGTGACGGTGTAGAAATTATTGATCTCGACGAAGGAATCGGGACGCACCGGATGCGCCATCGGGCCGGCGTCTTCGGGGAACTGCGCCTGGCGCAGCACGCGCACGTCGTCGATGCGCTTGACCGCGCGACCGCTGTCGCTGCCGATCATGTCGGCGGAAAACTCCTGGTCGCGGAACACCGTCAGGCCTTCCTTCAAGGACAACTGGAACCAGTCGCGGCAGGTGACGCGGTTACCGGTCCAGTTGTGGAAATATTCATGGCCGACCACGGCTTCGATGTTGGCATAATCGACATCGGTGGCGATGCGCGGATTGGCCAGCACGAACTTGGTGTTGAAAATGTTGAGGCCCTTGTTTTCCATCGCGCCCATGTTGAAGTCGCCGACGGCGACGATCATGAAGCGATCGAGGTCGAGCTCCAGGCCGAAGCGCTCTTCATCCCAGCGAATGCTGTTCTTGAGCGAATCCATGGCGTGCTGGGTCTTGTCAAGGTTGCCCTCTTCGACCCACACTTGCAGCAATACTTCGCGGCCCGATTGCAGCTGGTATTTTTCTTCCTGGCAAACCAGTTGGCCGGCCACCAGCGCGAACAGGTAGGACGGTTTTTTGAACGGATCTTCCCACTTGGCGTAGTGACGGCCGCCGGGCAAGTCGCCCTCTTCGATCAGGTTGCCGTTGGACAGCAGCACCGGGTATTTCTTCTTGTCGGCGCGCAGCATGACGGTATATTTGCCCATGACGTCGGGGCGATCGGGGAAGTAAGTGATCTTGCGGAAACCTTCGGCTTCGCATTGCGTGAAGAAATTGCCGTTGGACACATACAGGCCCATCAGCGAGGTATTGCGTTGCGGGTTAGTGGTGGTTTCGATTTCCAGCGTGACCTTGGCCGGCGCGCCGACAATGCGCAGGATGCCGCCCTGCACACGATAGTCGCGTGCACTCAATGTTTTGCCGTTCAGGCGCAGTTGCACCAGCGTCAGCTCTTCGCCGTACAGCTCGATGTCTTTGCCGGCAGCGGCCGGGTTGCGCTGCATGGTGATGCGGGTGGCGACGCGGGTCAGTTCGGGTTCAAGGTCGAAACCCATTTCGACGGTATCGACAAAATAGGTCGGCGCAGCGTAATCTTTGCGGTAAATCGTCGGAGGCGTTTCTGTGCGCATGGAGGAGATCCCGTGAAATGGGTGCAATAGGAACAAAACACGATTTTACCAATCAACCGTAGGGCCTGCTGCCATTTAATTGGGGACAGGCAGACAACGGCGAGAATAGTGCCCGGATGATTTCACCGAAGCCACCGATATCAGTTTATGACTTGCCGAACCACCGGAGATCCATCATGAAACGCTTGCTTGGCGCCTTACTCGTCGCCGGCAGCGCCCTGCTTGCAGGTTGCGCCACCACCATCACCAGCGACGTCACCGCCTTCCACGCCTGGCCGGCCGACCTCAAAGACAAGTCCTTCGTCTTTGCCCCCGTCAAAGGACAGGAAGACAGTCTCGAATACCGTAGCTACGAACAATTGATCCGCAACGAGTTGTTGCGCCTGGGATTCAGCGATGGCAGCGCCGCCAAGGCGGCACTGAAAGTCAATTTCAGCTACGGCATGCAGTCCGGCACCGTGGTGGTCACCCAGCCGATGGCCGATCCGTTCTGGTACGGCCCCGGTTATCCGGGCTGGCGCGGTGGCCGTCCGTTCGGCCCTGGGGGCGGCGGACCGTTCTATGACCCGTTCTGGGGCCCGCCGATGCAAACCACCGCCTTCCCGGTGTTCCAGCGGCGCTTGCATCTTGAAATAGCCCGTGCCAACGGTAGTCAGAGACTGTATGAAGTGACGGTCGACAGCGAAGGCCGCGAGGCGACCCTGCCGATGGCGATGCCTTACATGGTGCGCAGTGCGTTTTCAGATTTCCCCGGCCCCAGCGGCGTGTCGCGCCACGTGGTGTTGAAGCTCGACAAGGCGAAGCCGCCCGCAGCCATGATGCCGGCGCCCGTACCGTCTAATTGACCAGCTTGGCATTGCGCGTGATGGCGGTGATGTCGACATAGTTGGAGCCGTTGTGGTCACCCGGCGCGAAGCGGATGTCGAAGCCGCCGACGTTATAACTGCGCGGGTTGATGGTTTCCAGCGCATGGATCAGCTTGTCGCGCGTCAGCTGTCTGCCGGCGCGGCGCAAACCCTCGACCAGCACCTTGGCAGCGATGTAGCCCTCAAGGCTGGAAAAGTCATAGGATCGCCCTGCTTTGGCGCCGTAGACGCGCTGGTATTCATACACGATGGGAACACGCTTGGTCCAGGGGAATGGCACAACCTGCGTCACTACCGTGCCGACCCCGGCGTCCTTGGTGATTGCCGCCAGCGTGGTCGCACCGACGAAAGACAAGTTGTAGAAACCTCCGTTATAGCCCAGCTCGCGCATTGCCGTGATCAAGGCAGCGGAAGACATGTAGGCGCCGATCTGCATGACGATCTCCGGGCCTTGTGCAATCAGATACTTCGCCGCGGCAGCCACATCCTCGCTCTTGCGCTCCACCGGTGCACTCGCCAGCAGCACCATGTTGCGCTCCTTCAGCTTGCTCCTTAGCGTCTCCATCGTCGACAAACCGAATCCATCGTTCTGATAAAACGCCACGATGCGGCTTTTGCCGTTGCCGACCAATTGCCTGAGCATGTAAGCGATTTCGACGGCGTAGCTGGCGCGTATGTTGAAGATCAGCGGATTGAAGGGCTCGCGCAGGAATTGGGCGCCGCTCACCGGGGCGAAAAAGGGAATCCGCGCCTTGTTGATCAGGGGCAGAGCAGCCAGGCTGGTTGGCGTGCCGACATAACCGAACAAGGCGAACACTTTGTCCTGCTCGATCAGGCGCTGGGTATTGACGACGGTTTTATCGGGTTCGTACTCATCGTCGGCGGCAATCAGTTCGATGCTGCGCCCGTGCACGCCGCCGCGGGCGTTGATCAGGTCGAAGTAAGCGCTGGCGCCATCGTAAAAACAACGTCCCAGTTCCGCCGCCGGCCCTGAAAACGGCGCCGACTGGCCGAGCAGGATGTGCGATTCGCTCACACCGGTTTCGGCCCTCACCGCACCGCCCGAAATCAGCAGGCAGGCCGAGAGCGCACACAAGAACGCGCGTTTCACCAAGATGGACATGCTTCCTCCTCAAATTATCAGGCCTCGCCCGAATGCCATTATGTTGCTTTAACGACAAGTAAATGGGTAATCTGAAGTGGGAAATGCAGATTTTTGACAATAAAACTGGCTGCCCGGCGCCGGCCTGGCGGCCATACCGGGCAGTATCAAAACAGGGAAACCCGTTCAGGAATAGAAGGCCTCGCTGCCGAAGGTAATCGCCACGATGACCAGCACGGCCAGGATCAGCACCACCAGCAAACGGCCGAACTTGGGCGAGCCGTCAGTGCCGGAGGGCTGTTCGTCAGGATGATTCATGGAGCTCTTGCCGGGTTCGGTATGGTTCAAGATAGGTCCTTGGATAGATGCGGGCTTAAGGGATCAGGATGGTCGAACCGGTGGTCTTGCGCGCTTCCAGATCACTATGCGCCTGGCTGACATCCTTGAGCGCGTAACGCTGGTTGATGTCGATGTTGAGCTTCTTGCTATGCACCATGGCGAACAGGTCGCCGGCAGTGGCGTCCAGCGCTTCGCGCGTGGCGGTGTAGGCACCCAGCGAAGGACGCGTCAGATACAGCGAGCCGCGCGAGGCCAGTTCGCTCATGCCGAACGGCGGCACCGGACCGGACGCATTGCCGAAGCTGACCATCATGCCGCGCGGCGACAAACAGTCGAGCGAGCCGGTAAAGGTATCCTTGCCGATCGAGTCATAGACCACCGGCACGCCTTTGCCACCGGTGATTTCCTTGACGCGTTCGACGAAGTTCTCGGTCTTGTAATTGATCACATGCGCGCAACCGGCTGCTTTGGCCAGTGCCGCTTTTTCGTCGGTGCTGACGGTGCCGATCATGTTGACGCCCAGCGCCTTGGCCCATTGGCTGGCGATCAGGCCGATACCGCCGGCGGCGGCGTGGAACAGGATGGTTTCGCCGCCCTTGAGCGGATACGTCTGACGCAGCAGGTATTGCACCGTCATACCTTGCAACATCATCGCGGCAGCGGTATCGAAACTGATCGAATCAGGCAACTTGACCAGCACTTCCGTCGAGATCAGGCGCTCCTCGGCGTAGGCGCCGTTACCGCCGCGACCGGCATACGCAACGCGGTCGCCGACCTGAAAGCCGTTCACACCGGCGCCGACTGCCTCGATGGTGCCGGCGCCTTCCTGGCCGAGTCCGCCCGGCAAGGGTTGCGGGTACAGGCCGGTGCGGAAGTACACGTCGATGAAATTGAGGCCGACTGCAGCGTGGCGAATGCGTACTTCGCCGGGGCCCGGATCGCCGACTTCAACGTCGACATATTCCATGACTTCCGGTCCGCCGGTCTTGAAAATTCTGATTGCTTTTGTCATTGCGGTCTCCTGGGTTGCGATTGAAGAAAAGCTGAATTAGGTCTTTTTACGTGACAGCATATAGATGCCGGACAACACCAGCGCAGTACCGGTCAGCTGAATGGCGGTGATTGGTTCATCCAGCAACAGCGCGCCCAGAAACAGCGTCGACACCGGCCCCACCAACCCGGCCTGGGCCGCGCTGGGCGCACCGATGCGCGCCACCGCGATCATGGTCAGGAACACCGGCAGCACCGTGCAAAACACGGCGTTGATCAGCGACAGCTGATACACCCCGGCCGGCTGCATCAGCGCCGAGGCCGGGCGCAAGATGAAAAACTGCGCGATACACGCCACCGACGACACGCACATCGCATACGCCACCAGCCGCATCGCGCCGACGCGGCGCACCAGCTCGCCGGAAAAGATCAGGTACAAGGCATACGAAATCGCCGCGCCCAGCACCAGCGCGCTGCCCAGCACTACATTGCCGCCGCCGCTATTGATGTCATGTTGCAGCACCAGCGCGGTGCCGAGGTAAGACACCAGCAGCGCGCCCCACTCCAGCATGCTGACCTTGCGCTTGTAGAAAGTGAAGGAAATCAGCAGCACGAAGGACGGCGTCAGGAACAGGATCAGCCGCTCCAGGCCGGCCGAAATGTATTGCAGGCCGAGGAAATCGAGGAAGCTCGACAAGTAATAGCCGATCAGCCCGAGGAACACGATCTTGCCGTAATCGCGCCAGGCCAGCGGCGGCGAATGGCGCGCCTGCCAGACCGCCACGACGGCGAACATCGGGAAGGAAAACATCATGCGCAAGCTGATCACCATGACCGCATCGACGTGATAGCGATACATCAGTTTGGCGACGATGGCCTTGGCGGAAAAGAAAATGGCGCCGACCACGGCGAGCAGCAAACCGCCGAGATAAGCCTGGCGTTTGGAGATTTGAGGGGAAAGGGTAGCGGAAGACATCGCCTGATTGTAGCCGCTCCCGGCACGACGTGCCGGATCAGCGCCGTCTCGCCTCGGAACGTGTTTGCGATCTCAGCTTGGGGCCGCCTTGAGCACGCTGCTGAGCGGCGCCATCAATGCGCTGAGCTCGGCGGCGTCGAACTTCGGCGCCAGCGCCTGGTCGCTGCCGAGCACGCCTTCGGCCAGCACCGACTTGCGCTCCTGCAGTTCCATGATGCGTTCTTCGATGCTGCCTTCGACGATCAGTTTGTAGACGAACACCGCCTGGTCCTGGCCGATGCGGTGCGCGCGTGCAATCGCCTGCTCTTCCACCGCCGGGTTCCACCAGGGGTCGACCAGGATCACGGTGTCGGCGGCGGTCAGGTTGAGGCCGATGCCGCCGGCCTTGAGGCTGATCAGGAGTATCGGCACGCGCTTGCCCTGGAACTGCGCCACCACCTCACCGCGCTGCGCCGCCGGCGTCTTGCCGGTCAGCGACAGCCAGTCGAGTTGCAAGCGCTTGAGTTCGGTTCCGATCAGGTCCAGCATTTCGGTGAATTGCGAAAACACCAGCACGCGCCGGCCTTCCGCCACCAGCGAGGGCAGCATGTCGCGCAGCATTTCCATCTTGGCGCGTTCGATGTTCTTGGGCGCCTTCTCGCCTTTGAGCAACAGCGGATCGCAGCAGACCTGACGCAGCTTGAGCAAGGCATCCATGATCGTCACATGCGAGCCGGTGAAGCCCTTGCGCTCCAGCACGCGCCGCACTTGTTTGTCGGCGGCCACGCGCACGCTTTCGTACAAATCGCGCTGCGCCCCGTTCAGTTGCAGCAGTTTGACGACGACCGTCTTGGCGGGCAATTCGGCGGCAACGTGTTCCTTGCGACGACGCAGGATGAAGGGCCGCACGCGTTGCGCCAGCAATTGCGCGCGCAGGGTCTCGCCGTTCTCTTCGATCGGCTTGCGCCACAGTCGTGCGAACGAGGTGGCGTCGCCGAGGAAACCCGGCATCAGAAAATGGAACTGCGCCCACAACTCGCCGAGGTGGTTTTCCAGCGGCGTGCCGGTCATGCAGATACGGTGTCGCGCATGCAGACGACGCACCGCGCTGGCGCTGCGGGCGGCGGCGTTCTTGACGGTCTGCGCTTCGTCAAGGATCAGCAGGTGGAATTGCTGGCGCGTGAGCGCGTCGAGGTCGCGCCACACCAGCGGATAAGTAGTCAGCACGATGTCGACATCAGTCATGCGCGCAAAATCCTGTTCACGCTGCGGCCCTTGCAGGGCCAACACGCGCAAGCTCGGCACCATGCGTTTGGCTTCGGCCTGCCAGTTGAACACCAGCGAAGTCGGCAGCACCACCAGCGCCGGGCAATCGAGCCGGCCCGACTGTTGTTCGATCAGGATGTGCGCCAGCATTTGTGCGGTCTTGCCCAGGCCCATGTCGTCAGCCAGGATGCCGGCCAGATTGTGCTCGCGCAGGTATTGCAGCCACGCCACGCCGTGCAACTGGTAGGGCCGCAAGCTCACTCCCAGGCCGGCCGGCGCCTGCACCGCCGGCGGCTCACCGGCGGCGCGCAGGCGTTGCGCCAATTGGCGCAGGGCGGCATCGTTTTGCAGGTAAAAACTGCCTGCATGAGGCGCACCGCCCTCACCAAGGCGACGGCACATGTCGTCGATGCGACCGGCGTCCCACGGTGAAATGCGCAGCACGCCTTCCTTGCGGCGCGGATCGGTGAGCAGGTCGAGCATGGCGGCGACGATAACCTTGAGCGGCGCCGCCGGCGCGTCGACGCGTTTGCCGCCGGGCGCGCGCAAGGAGATGATGCTGAGGTCGTCGACGGCGGCGATCTTGGCGACGTCGAGCCAGCGCGCGTCGCGCCGCAACAGGTCGGCCAGCATGGGCGCCAGGTCGACCGACTGGCCATCGATGTCCACGCCCATGGTCAGCAGCCACCAGGCGGCGCGCCCCGGCGCGCCGAAGTCGCCGATCAGCTTGCTGCGGCCTTGCTGCATGGCGCTGCTGACTTCCTTGCCCAGCACGGCGCCGGACTCGGGGCTGACGATCAGGCGCCAGGCGCTGACCGGCACGCTTTCATGCGCGAAACCGGGACGCACGACGATGGCCCAGCCTTGTTGTTGCAGCACCGGTACCTGGTCGGCCCAGAAATCGCCGAAGCCGCTTTCGAGCAGCAGCGACCACAGCGGATCGGGCAGCGTGGCCAACTCGTCGGCGCGCCATTGCAAGGCGTCCGGCGGCAACGGCAACAAGCCGGCGGCCTGGATCGCTTCCAGCGCATCGGCTTCGGCATGCAGGTTGCGGCGGATGACAATTTTCCGCCCTTGACCGTCGAACAAGCTTTGCGTGGCGACGGCGCTTTGGTCCATCAGGCTGGTTTGCGCGGCGGTTTCCCAGCGCAGGTTTTCGCTGATCTGATACGTCCAGTCGACTTGCGCGACCGTGACGTTGCCGCCACGCGGACCGAACAGGCCGCCCGGACGCAGGCCGAGCACGCCATCGCCGCGCGTCAAGGTTTGCAGCGTCAGGCGCGGGCGCAGGCGCCCCAACACTTCAGCAGTCTTGCGGGAGGAATGCTCCTCGGGAACCGCCATGGTCATCGATGGATCAACGTTTCTTGAGCAGCGAACCGAGCACGCCGCGGATGATTTCACGACCGACTTGCGAACCGATGCTGCGCGCGGCCGACTTGACCATGGCTTCCACCGGCGATTCGCGTCGGCCGCCACCGCCGGCGCTGTTGCCGAACAAACCGCCGGCAGCGTCCTTGAGTAAATCACCGAGGCCGCCGCCGGAAGACGGCGCTTCGGCCGGCGCCGGGGTCGGCGTAGCACCCGCTGGCGGCGCGCTGCGGCCTTTGAGTTTTTCGTAGGCGGATTCGCGGTCGATGGTTTTTTCATAGACACCGGCGACGACCGACGCGGAGATGATGGCACGGCGCTCGTCGTCCGTGATCGGGCCGATCTGCGAGCCCGGCATCATGATGTAGGCGCGCTCGACGATATTCGGGCGTCCCTTTTCATCGAGGAAAGACACCAGTGCTTCGCCCACGCCCAGTTCGGTGATGGCGGTGGCGGTATTCAGTTGCGGGTTGACGCGGAAGGTTTCGGCGGCCGCCTGTACGGCCTTCTGGTCGCGCGGCGTATAGGCGCGCAAGGCGTGCTGCACACGGTTGCCGAGCTGGCCCAGCACGGTGTCGGGGATATCCAGCGGATTTTGCGTGACGAAGAACACGCCCACGCCCTTGGAACGGATCAGGCGTACCACTTGTTCGATCTTTTGCAGCAACGGCTTGGGTGCTTCGTCGAACAGCAAGTGCGCTTCGTCGAAGAAGAACACCAGCTTGGGCTTGTCGAGGTCGCCCACTTCAGGCAGGTGCTCGAACAGCTCCGACAGCATCCACAACAAGAAGGTGGAATACAGGCGCGGCGCATTGAGCAGCTTGTCGGCGGCAAGGATGTTGATCACGCCACGGCCCCTGGTGTCGGTCTGCATCCAGTCTTCGATGTTGAGCATGGGCTCGCCGAAAAACTTGTCGCCGCCCTGCTCTTCGATGCCGATCAAGCCACGCTGGATGGCGCCGATGCTGGCGGCGGAGATGTTGCCGTATTCAGTTTTAAACGTCGCGGCATTGTCGCCCACGTGTTGTAGCATGGCGCGCAGGTCCTTGCTGTCGAGCAGCAGCAGGCCGTTGTCGTCGGCGATCTTGAAGACCAGTTGCAACACGCCTTCCTGGGTGTCGTTCAGGTTCAGCATGCGCGCGATCATCAGCGGCCCCATGTCGGACACGGTGGCGCGCACCGGATGGCCTTTTTCACCGAACACATCCCAGAAGGTGACCGGCAGCGCTTCCCACACCGGCTCACTCATGCCCAGCGAACCGAGGCGCTCGCGGCCCTTGGCCGACAACACGCCGGCCTTGGACAAACCCGACAAGTCGCCCTTGACGTCGGCCATGAAGACCGGCACGCCGATATCCGACAAGGCCTGCGCGATCACCTGCAAGGTCACGGTCTTGCCGGTGCCGGTGGCGCCGGTGATGCAACCGTGGCGATTGACCAGATTCGGCAGCAGCGCCAGTTCCTGGGTCTGATTGCGGGCGACGAGAAGTGGATTGATCATGATAAGAATGTAATAAGGAAACCAATAAAGAGGATGGCCAGGGGTCGGCTTGGGGGGCGGACGGTATGGTAAAATTCCCGGTCGATTATAACTAGAACGCCTTTCGTCAATCTCCGATATCTGCTGAAAATTCAGCGACCGTCGCGACGATCCGGTTGGAGCGCGTTTCATCAAGGCAGGAAAGATTCATCATGGCTGGACACAGCAAATGGGCCAATATTCAGCATCGCAAAGGCCGTCAGGACGAAAAACGCGGCAAGATCTGGACCCGTCTGATCAGGGAAATCACGGTTGCCGCCCGCATGGGTGGCGGCGAGATTGACGCCAACCCGCGACTGCGCCTGGCCGTTGACAAGGCGGCCGACGCCAACATGCCGAAAGACAACGTCACCCGCGCCATCCAGCGCGGCGCCGGCACGCTCGACGGCGTCAACTATGAAGAAGTGCGCTACGAAGGCTACGGCATCAACGGCGCCGCCATCATCGTCGATTGCATGACCGACAACCGCATCCGCACGGTGGCCGAAGTACGCCACGCGTTTGCCAAGTTCGGCGGCAACATGGGCACCGAAGGTTCGGTGTCGTTCATGTTCAAGCATTGCGGCCAGCTGATGTATGCGCCGGGCGTGAGCGAAGACGCGGTGATGGAAGCGGCGCTCGAAGCCGGCGCCGATGACGTCATCAGCGACGAAGAAGGCGGCATCGAAGTGTTGACGCCGCCGCACGACTTCGCCGCCGTCAAGGCCGCGATGGAACAAGCCGGCTTCAAGGCCGAAATGGCTGAAATCATCATGAAGCCCGCGACCGAAACCGTATTCACCGGCGACGACGCCGTCAAGATGCAGAAACTGCTGGACGCCCTGGAAAACCTCGACGACGTGCAGGAAATCTACAGCAACGCCGTGATCGAAGAATAAGCCAGCCGGCCCACTCTACTTACTATCTCTAGCCTATCCCATGAAAATTCTCGTAGTTGGCTCCGGCGGTCGTGAACACGCACTGGCCTGGAAAATCGCCCAATCCCCCCGCATCCAAACGGTCTACGTTGCGCCGGGCAATGGCGGCACCGCGCTTGATGAGCGCCTGCAAAACGTCGCCATCACCGACCTCAACGCGCTCGCCGATTTTGTCGAAAAAGAACACGTCGCGCTGACCGTGGTCGGCCCCGAAGTGCCGCTGGCAGCCGGTATCGTCAACCTGTTCCGCGCCCGCGGCCTGAAGATCTTCGGCCCCACCAAGGAAGCGGCGCAGCTGGAAAGCTCGAAGGATTTCTCCAAATCCTTCATGAAGCGCCATGCGATCCCGACGGCGCAATACCAGACCTTCTCCGACGTCAAGGCGGCGCACGACTATGTCGCCCAAAAAGGCGCACCGATCGTGATCAAGGCCGACGGCCTGGCCGCCGGCAAGGGCGTGGTGGTCGCGTTGACGCTGGAAGAAGCGCACGGCGCGGTCGACATGATGCTGTCCGACAACAAGCTCGGCGACGCCGGCGCGCGCGTGGTGATCGAAGAATTCCTGGCTGGCGAAGAAGCCAGTTTCATCGTCATGGTGGACGGCAAGAACATCCTGCCGCTGGCCACCAGCCAGGATCACAAGCGCCTGCAAGACAACGACCAGGGGCCCAACACCGGCGGCATGGGCGCTTACTCGCCGGCGCCTATCGTGACGCCCGCGCTGCATGCGCGCGTGATGCGCGAAATCATCGTGCCGACCGTGCAAGGCATGGCCAAGGACGGCATCCCGTTCTCCGGCTTCCTGTATGCCGGCCTGATGATCGACGACAAGGGCAATCCGAAGACGCTGGAATTCAACTGCCGCATGGGCGACCCTGAAACGCAGCCGATCATGGCGCGCCTCAAGACCGACCTGCTGACCGTGATGGAACACGCCGTGCAAGGCACGCTCGACACCATCGAACTGGAATGGGATCGCCGCACCGCACTGGGCGTGGTGATGGCCGCCGCCGGCTATCCGGATGCGCCGCGCAAGGGCGACCTGATCACCGACATCCCGGCCGAAACCGATGACTGCGTGACGTTCCATGCCGGCACCGTGCTCAATGACAACAAGCTGACCACTGCAGGTGGTCGCGTGCTATGCGTGGTAGGACTGGGCGACAGTGTCAAGGTCGCGCAAAAGCAAGCCTACGCCGCCGCCGACCTGATCCACTTCGAAGGTGCGCAACTGCGCCGCGATATTGGCTGGCGCGCTGTGAAGCGCTGATCTGCTCAAACGCAGAATCGGTAAAAACCTCGCAAAATCAGCTGTTTTGCGGGGTTTTTTCTTTATATCTGCCCGTTTTGCATAAAATCGCACAAAATCTGCAACGAAAATCGCCTTCGATGAACTAAACCGATGAATCGGGCACGAAGTCGGCACGGATGACAACACATCACGCATCCACGCTACGAATATAAGAAAGGAATACGCATGCAACAACACCTGCTCAATCTGGACACCCTGATCAATCTCTACCTGGTGCCGTTCGGCCTCAAGGTCCTGGCCGCGCTGGCCATCTGGATCGTCGGCGGCATGCTGATCGCCACCTTTGCCAAGGTGGTGCGGCGCGTACTGAGCACGCGTCAGTTGGAGCCGACGCTGATCAATTACACCGTTTCGGCGATCCACGTGATCCTGCGCGTGCTGCTGGTGATGGGCATCCTGGAAGTGTGCGGCATCCCGACTACTTCGTTCGCAGCCATGATCGGCGCCGTCGGTGTAGCCTTGGGTGTGGCCTGGTCAGGCCTGCTGTCCAACTTCGCCGCCGGCATCTTCCTGGTGGTACTGCGCCCGTTCAAGGTCGGCGACTACATCACGGCCGCCAGCCAGACCGGCACCGTGACCGACATCGGCCTGGTCACCACTACCTTGCTGACCGACAACAACTTGCGCGTGATCATCGGCAACAACAAGCTGTTCTCGGACATCATCACCAATTACAACGTCCATCCGACCCGGCGTGTCGACCTGCGTTGCCAGATCGCCTATGGCGTCGACCCGGCCGCGGCGATTGCGCGCCTGACCGACAAGGTCGCGCGCATCCCCAATGTGCTGACCACGCCGGCCGTCGCCGTGGTGATCCAGGAGTTCAACGCCACCGGCACGCTGCTGGCGGTGCGCGTCTATGCGCCCACGCCCAACTTCGGCCAGGTCTATAACGACACCAACCAGGCCATCGCACAAACTTGTGCTGAGGCCGGCTGGCCGGCGCCTGCCACCTATCAGGTCAGTGTCGCCACTCCTTCCGCAGATCCTGCGGCGGCGCCAGGCCTCCAACCTGACGCAGACAAGGCCGTTCCACAAGCCTGAACGACGCGCTTTGTCGCTATCTGTCTAAAATCCACCCCCAAAGCCGTTCCGGAGCCGCCAAAACGGTTTCGGACTATCCGCTGCAGGCCCTGTCAGGGTACAATCGCGGGGTAATTTTTCTTGCGTGCACCGAAGAGCGCCTTTGCGGCTGCCTCCACGCCCCCTACCGATCGACGCGCCGTGACATCATCCGCCAACGCAAACGCAGCTTCTACCGTTAAAGCCTATCTGCAAGACCTCCAGCACCGTATCGTTGCGGCGTTGGAAGCTGTCGACGGCCAGCATTTCCTGAGCGACTCCTGGGAGCGCCCCGAAGGCGGCGGCGGGACCTCGCGCATCATCGAAGAAGGCAATGTGCTGGAACGTGGCGGTGTCGGCTTTTCGCATGTGATGGGCAAAAACCTGCCGCCTTCGGCTGCCGCCAATCGTCCGGAGATCGCCGGGCGCGAGTGGGAAGCCATGGGCGTGTCTCTGGTGCTGCATCCGCGCAATCCCTACGCGCCGACCGTCCACATGAACGTGCGCTTCTTCACCACCAAGGCTGAAGGCCAGGAGCCGGTGTGGTGGTTCGGCGGCGGCATGGACCTGACGCCGTATTACGGCTACGCCGAAGACGCGACGCATTTCCACCGCACTTGCCGCGACGCGCTGGCGCCGTTCGGCGACGCGCTGCATCCGCGCTTCAAGAAGTGGTGCGACGATTATTTCTACCTGAAGCACCGCCAGGAAGCGCGTGGCGTCGGCGGCATTTTCTTCGACGATTTCAATGCCTTGCCGTTTGCAGACAGCTTTGCGCTGATCCGCAGCGTCGGCGATCGCTTCCTCGATGCTTACCTGCCGTTGCTGCAGCAGCGCAAGGACACGCCTTATGGCGAGCGCGAGCGCGACTTCCAGGCATATCGCCGCGGTCGCTACGTAGAATTCAATCTGGTGTTCGACCGTGGTACCCTGTTCGGCCTGCAATCCGGGGGTCGCACCGAATCGATTTTGATGTCGATGCCGCCGCTGGTGAAATGGCGCTATAACTGGCAGCCTGAAGACGGCAGCCCGGAAGCCCGGTTGTATACCGATTTCCTGCCGCACAAGGAATGGATCTAGTGGCGGCCGCTCTGCCTTCTTCGTCCATGCCGGCCAGCCGTTGCATCGCCATCCTGGGCGGCAGCTTCGATCCCGTGCATAACGGCCATGTGGCGCTGGGCGATCATTTCGTCGAGTTGCTGCAACCGGACGAGCTGCGTGTCATTCCTGCGGGCAACCCCTGGCAAAAGCATGGTTTGCAAGCCACGCCGGCGCAGCGCGTGGAAATGGTCGAACTGGCATTCGGCCACGAACACGTACCTGTGGTGATTGACCAACAGGAAATTCGCCGCACGACGGCAACCTACACCATCGACACCTTGCAGGCCTTGCGCGCCGAGCTCGGCGCCGAGGTCTCCATTGTTTTCCTGATGGGCGCAGACCAATTGCAACATCTGGATACCTGGCAAGGCTGGCAACAGCTGTTCGATTACGCCCACCTGTGCGCCGCTTCGCGCCCGGGCTTCGGCATTGATGCTGCGCAGGTGCCGGATGTTGTCATGCAGGAATTTACACGCCGTGCCGGCACTGAAAAGGAAATACGCACCACCTCGCACGGCAAAGCCTATCTGGCATCCAGTCTCGATGTCGACATTTCGTCGACCGAAATCCGTTCCTTGCTGCAACGCGGCGAAAGACCGGAGTCGCTGATCCCGGCGAGGGTGCTAGACTATATCGAACAACATCATCTCTATCAAAACTAATGGATATCAAAAAACTGCAAACCGCCGTCGT
>Ga0209913_1000090_pt1 | contig 104224 bp, 91 predicted proteins | sample PersoiDNA2013203_FD_185805 | JGI IMG/M metagenome (GOLD analysis project Ga0209913, IMG submission 185805) | Permafrost soil microbial communities from the Arctic, to analyse light accelerated degradation of dissolved organic matter (DOM) -... | ecosystem: Environmental > Terrestrial > Soil >...
CTTGAACTGCAGACTGTGCCGCCGATATGGTCCTCGTGCTGCCATGGTGTCGCTCCTCTGGAGAAGGCTCGACAAGCGTATCACTTCATCGACTGGTCTTGGTCCAGCCCAAGGGGTTCACTCCATTAGTGGGTCAGTTTTCGACGCAAATCAACATACAGGCTGTATAAATAGTTTACGGTGCCAGTAAGGTGTACATAAGTACTCAAAAGTTATTTACGTTAAAAAGGATTGGAAATAAATAAAGCCCCGTAACTTCAATAAGTTACGGGGCTTTATTGACACTAGACTGCGGGGTGTTCTTTAGAAGGGAATATCGTCGTCCATGTCCGAGAAATTCGGCGCTGGACGCGCTGCCGCCGGGGCGCGTGCTGCGCCACCACCTGCAGCTGCGCCGCCACCGCTGCTTTGGCGTGCCGGAGCACTACCGCCGTAGCTACCGCCGCCGTCATCCGAACCGGCGCCGCCGCCCATGCCTTGACGGCCGCCGAGCATTTGCATGGTGTCGGCGATGATTTCGGTGGTGTATTTTTCAACGCCGTCCTTGTCGGTCCATTTGCGTGTTTGCAGACGGCCTTCGACGTAGACTTGCGAACCCTTCTTCAGGTATTGGCCGGCGATTTCCGCCAGCTTGCGATAGAAGGTAATGCGATGCCATTCGGTGAGTTCTTTCTTTTCACCGCTGTTCTTGTCTTTCCAGCTTTCGGTCGTGGCGACGGCGACGTTGGTGACGGCTTCGCCATTGGGCATGTAACGCGTTTCCGGGTCACGTCCGAGGTTGCCGACGATGATGACTTTATTGACCGATGCCATTGTTTCTCCTGAATTTCACTAATTTCACTAATTTTAAATTAAGCAGCTGCACTTGCCGTCCGATTGCCACGGCGCGGCAGATTTTTCATGTTAGACGCGATTATAAGCCAGGTCAGGGTCGCCACTGCACACATCACGAACACCGAGGCTGCGCCTACGTTCTGCTTCAACCATCCGCCCAAGGCGCCGCCGCAGAACAAACCCAGCGCCTGCAAGGTGTTGTAGACGCCCAGCGCGGTGCCTTTCGCGGCGGCCGGCGCGATGCGTGACACCAGCGACGGCTGGCAGGCTTCGAGGATGTTGAAGGCAACGAAGAACGCGAACAACAGGAACACCAGCACGCCCCAGTGCGCGGCGAAATGCGACAAGGTCAGCCACATGCCGATTTGTACAATCAGCAACAAGGAAATGGCGCCCACGAAAACCTGCTTCATCACGCCGCGTTTTTCACCGATGAACACCGGCGGCAGCATGAACACGAACGAAGCCAGTACCACCGGCAGATAGATTTTCCAATGCTCATCGACTGGCAGGCCGGCATATTGCACGAACGCCGCAGGCAACACGACGAACATCGCCATTTGCGTCATGTGCAACGCGAACACGCCGAAGTTCAGGCGCATCAGCTCGCCATGGCGCAGCACTTCACCGAACGGCACGCGCCTGGCCTTGACCATCGGCGCGTCCGGCACCACGAACCAGACCACGGCAATCGCCACCAGCGCCAGCACACCGGTCAGCGAGAAAATGCCGCCCATGCCGATCAGCTTGTACAACAGCGGCGACGCTACCAGTGAGACGGCGAAAGTCAGGCCGATCGACGCGCCGACCATGGCCATGGCCTTGGTGCGGTGCTCTTCCCGGGTCGAATCGGCAATGAACGCGGTCACCGCGGCGGAAATGGCGCCTGCGCCCTGGATCGCGCGACCGGCAATCACCCAGGCAATATCGTCGGCGCCGGCAGCCACAAAGGAACCCAGTGCAAACAAAATCAGCCCGGCCACAATGACGGGTTTGCGTCCGTATTTATCGGAAGCAATGCCGAACGGGATCTGGCCGAAGGATTGCGCCAGTCCGTAGATGCCCATAGCCAGGCCGACCAACGCTACGTTCTCGCCGCCGGACAAACCTTTGGCGTATACCGCGAACACCGGCAGGATCAAGAACAGTCCCAGCATGCGCAAAGCGAAAATCGAGGCAAGCGAAGCGCTGGCGCGCACTTCAGCGCCGGACATGGCGGCTTTTTGGTCGGATTCGGAAGCGGTGGAGTTCATGAATGAGTGAAATGACGGCCGGGTCAACAGGCCAAGCGCAATCGGGCTGCGTTGGCGGATATCCAAACCCGCTATGTTATCAGCAATCAAACCCCGGACCGATTTTTTAGAACTTGTCCGGCCAGCAATTTCATTACCAACATTTACTCAATTCATCACCGAAATTTACCCAATTTATCAATGTTTCGGCTTGTAACACTATGTAACAGGCATGCCATTTATGTAACAATATGCCGCTATTCAAATCCCCCGGTTTTCGCATTTTGCTCGCTTTCAAATCCATGCTTTCGCCAGTCCGCTCACCTTATCAACAGCCTTACCAGACAAGACCGGCATCGCCCACCGGCTGGCTGTTACTGGCCTTGATTGCCTGCATTTACTTGCTTCCAGGAATCATCGGCCACGGTCCCTGGAAACAGGATGAAACCTACAGCTTCGGTGTCATTCATCACATGCTGGTGAGCGGCGACTACCTGGTGCCGACCAACGCCGGCCAGCCGTTCATGGAAAAGCCGCCCTTGTATTACTGGACCGCGGTGCTATTCGCCAAAGCGCTCTCACCCTGGCTCAACTACGCCAACGGCGCGCGCGTCACCAGCGTGTTCTATATGCTCATCACGTTTTATTTTGTTGCGCTGACAGCGAAGGCGGCCTGGCGCGAACAGGACTTCTTCCATCCGCGCGTACTCGGTACGCTGGCGCTGTTTGCCGGCACCGCCGGCGTGGTCAAGCATTCGCATGACATGTTCACCGATGTCTCGCTGATGTGCGGCGGCGTCATCGCCATGTACGGCTTGCTGCAAATTGCGCTCAACGAACAAGCGCGCGCCCCCAGGTTGTCAGCCGCCTTGTGCTTCGGCCTGGGCGTCGGCATTGCGCAAATGTCCAAAGGCCTGTTCATTCCCATCGTCTACGGCGCCACCGCGCTCGGGGTCGGCGTGATCGTGCGCGAATGCCGCTCGTGGTCCTACCTGCGCATGATCGGCCTGGCGCTGCTGGTGTCGCTGCCGTTTTTCCTGATCTGGCCGATCTTGCTGGCGCAACATTCGGTGCCGCTGTTCATGGAATGGTTCTGGGACAACAACGTCGGCCGCTTCTTCGGTTTTTCGGTGCGCAAGCTCGGCTCCGACAACGACTCCACCGTCGTGGCGCGCGCCCTGTCCGGCTTCGCCGTACCGGCCGCCCCCCTGGCATTGCTGGCGCTGCTGGGCGGCGAATGGCGCCGCATCCATCAGCCGCGCGTGGCCATTGCGGTGGTGTTTTCGATTATTTGCCTGGCCATCCTGCAGGCTTCCGCCACCGCGCGCCAGTTGTACCTGCTGCCGCTGATCCTGCCGCTATGCCTGCTCGGCGCCGGCGTGGTCGAGCGCCTGCCGAACTGGCCGCACCTGATCTGGGACTGGTTCTCGCGCGTGTTCTTCGGCGTTGTGACGACGCTGCTATGGATCATCTATGTGATTTCCAGCGGACCGCCGGAATATCACTACCACCTGAGTTATCTCGGCAAATGGCTACCGCTGGCGTATATCACGCCGCCGCAACCGGTGGCGCTGGCCGGCGCCATCGTGATGACGCTGGCCTGGTTGCTGAGCCTGGCGCAATTCAAGCGCTGCGGCAGATGGCGCGGCGCCGTCAGCTGGTTTGCCGGCATCACCTTGATGTGGGGTGTCGCTTTCACACTGATTTTACCGTGGGGCGACTACGCCAAAAGTTATGAGTATGTCTATGACGACCTGATGGACACGCTGGCGCCGGTGTGGCGCACCGGCGACTGCATGGCCAGCATCAGCCTGGGCGAATCGGAAGCACCGATGCTGTTTTATTACACCGGCATCCTGCATCAGCCCATCGACGCCACGCGCCAGACCAACTGCCGCTGGGCGATTGTGCAAAATCCTCATGGCGAAGGCACGCCCGCCGGGCAATGGAAACAGTTCTGGAAAGGCTCACGCGACGGCGACGAGCAGACCTTCACCGTCTATGAACGTGATGAGGCGACTGCGCCTGCGCCCTAGTCGCAGCAGAGCGCGCCCGCTCCCTGTAAGACAAGCACCCACGCAGATTTCGGACCAATGGCTCCAACCACAAATGGTGAGTCCTGATATAGTAATAGGTTGATCCTCCATTCCCTGTTCACATGAACATGGAATGGAAAACTTACGCTGAAGGCATCCATGGAAGAAATTCGCATTCGCGGCGCACGCACGCACAATCTGAAGAACATCAGCCTCGACTTACCACGCAACAAACTGATCGTCATCACCGGCCTGTCGGGCTCGGGAAAATCGTCGCTGGCATTCGACACGCTGTATGCAGAAGGCCAGCGTCGCTATGTCGAATCGCTGTCTTCCTATGCGCGCCAGTTCTTGCAACTGATGGAAAAGCCCGATGTCGACATGATCGAAGGCTTGTCGCCGGCGATCTCGATCGAGCAAAAGGCGACCTCGCACAATCCACGTTCTACCGTCGGCACCGTCACCGAAATCCACGATTACCTGCGCCTGCTGTACGCCCGCGTCGGCACCCCTTACTGCCCCGACCATCCGGAAAATCCGCTGGCGGCGCAATCGGTGTCGCAGATGGTCGACGCCGTGCTGGCCATGCCGGAAGACACCAAGCTGATGATCCTGGCGCCGGTCGTGGCCAATCGCAAGGGCGAGCACGTCGACCTGTTCGAGCAGATGCAGGCGCACGGCTTCGTGCGTTTCCGCATCCAGAGCGGCACCGGCACCGCCAAGGTGTATGAGATCGACGACCTGCCCAAGCTCAAGAAAACCGAGAAGCACACCATCGACGTGGTGATCGACCGCGTCAAGGTCAAGGCCGACATCAAGCAACGCCTGGCGGAAAGTTTTGAAACCGCGCTGCGCATCGCCGAAGGCCGCGCGATTGCGCTCGAGATGGATAGCGCCAAGGAACACCTGTACTCCAACAAGTTCGCCTGCCCGGTGTGCGGCTATTCGCTGCAAGAGTTGGAGCCGCGCCTGTTTTCGTTCAACAATCCGATGGGTGCCTGTCCTGAATGCGACGGCCTCGGCCATATCGAGTTCTTCGATCCCAAGCGCATCGTCGCCTTCCCCAATTTGTCGCTGGCCTCCGGCGCGATCAAGGGCTGGGATCGCCGCAACCAGTTTTACTTCCAGATGCTGTCGAACCTCGCCGCGTTCTACGAGTTCGACATCGACATGCCGTTCGAGCAGCTGCCGGAAAAAGCACAGCAAGTGATCTTGTACGGCTCCGGCCGCCAGACCGTGCCGTTCAGCTATGTGAACGAACGCGGCCGCACCGTGATCAAGGAACACACTTTCGAAGGCGTGGTCGTCAACCTGCAACGCCGTTATCGCGAAACCGATTCGATGGCGGTCAAGGAAGAGCTGGCCAAGTTCATCAACGAAAAAGAATGTCCATCCTGCCAGGGCGCGCGCCTGCGCGTGGAAGCGCGTTTCGTCAAGATCGGCACCGGTCGCCAGCAACGCGCGATCTACGAAGTGGCGGCGACGCCCTTGCGCGAAACCCTGGCTTTCTTTGAAAACCTGAAGCTGACCGGCGCCAAGAAAGAAATCGCCGACCGCATCATCAAGGAAATCATCTCGCGCCTGAAGTTCCTCAACAACGTCGGTCTCGATTACCTGTCGCTGGAACGCAGCGCCGATACACTGTCCGGCGGCGAAGCGCAGCGCATCCGCCTGGCCTCGCAAATCGGCTCCGGCCTGACCGGCGTGATGTACGTGCTGGACGAACCGTCGATCGGGTTGCATCAGCGCGACAACGATCGCCTGATCGGCACGCTCAAGCATTTGCGCGACATCGGCAACAGCGTGCTGGTGGTGGAGCATGACGAAGACGCCATCCGCACCGCCGATTACGTGGTCGACATGGGCCTGGGCGCCGGCGTGCATGGCGGCGACATCATTGCCCAAGGCACGCTGGAAGATATCCTCAAGAGCAAGAAATCGCTGACCGCGAAATACCTCAACGGCACGCTCGAAATCAGCGTGCCAAAGAAACGCACGCCGTCCGATCCGGAACGCCAGCTGACCATCACCGGCGCCACCGGCAACAATCTCAAGAACGTCAGCTTCGACCTGCCGGTCGGCTTGCTGACCTGCGTGACCGGCGTGTCCGGTTCAGGCAAGTCGACGCTGGTCAACGACACGCTTTACCTGGCCGCGTCGCGCCACTTGTACGGCTCGCAGACCGAACCGGCAGAACATGAATCGATCAGCGGCCTGGAGCATTTCGACAAGGTCATCTCGGTCGACCAGGCCCCGATCGGTCGTACGCCGCGTTCAAATCCAGCCACCTACACCGGCCTGTTCACGCCGATCCGCGACTTGTTCGCCACGGTGCCTGCCGCCAAGGAACGCGGCTACAGCGCCGGACGCTTCTCCTTCAACGTCAAGGGCGGTCGCTGCGAAGCCTGCCAGGGCGATGGCGTGATCAAGGTCGAGATGCACTTCTTGCCGGACGTCTACGTGCCTTGCGATGTCTGCCACGGCAAGCGCTACAACCGCGAGACGCTGGAAGTGCAATACAAGGGCAAAAATATCACCGAGATCCTGGAGATGACGGTGGAAGATGCACATGCCTTCTTCCTGCCGGTGCCGCTGATTGCGCGCAAGCTGCAAACCCTGCTCGATGTCGGTCTCGGCTACATCAAACTGGGCCAGAGCGCGACCACGCTGTCGGGCGGTGAAGCGCAACGCGTCAAGCTGTCGCTGGAATTGTCGAAGCGCGATACCGGGCGGACCCTGTACATCCTGGATGAGCCCACTACCGGCCTGCATTTCCACGACATCGACCTGCTGCTGAAGGTGATCCATCGTCTGCGCGACCAGGGCAATACGCTGGCCATCATCGAACACAATCTCGACGTCATCAAGACCGCCGACTGGGTTATCGATCTCGGCCCCGAGGGTGGCGCCGGCGGCGGCAAAATCATCGCCACCGGCACGCCGGAAGAGGTGGCCAAGAATCCGGAAAGCATTACCGGACACTACCTCGCTCCCTTGCTCAAGAAGAAAAAATAAGACGCTCACAGGATCACATCGCCATGGGAACCCCGCTTTCCTCAGCCCAAATCGACGCCTTCCGGCAGCAGGGTTATCTGCTGCTGAAAGGCTTCGTCCCGGCAGCCGCCTGCGACGACATGCTGGCAGTCAGCCGCGCGCATGTCCAGCAAGCGGTAGCGCCGTTGGAATATGAAGCCGACGTCGGTTATGCCGGCGCGCCGTCATCGCTCGACGCGCCTGGCGGCCGCACCGCGCGCCGTTTGCGGGCAGCCTGGCAGCGCGATGACCACTTTCGCGCCTGGGCCTCGAACCCGACGCTGGTGGCGGCCTTGCATCAGTTGTTTGAAGAGCCGGTCGCCGTCACACTGGCGCATCACAATTGCGTGATGACCAAGCATCCGACCTTCGGCACCGCCACCGGCTGGCATCGCGATATCCGCTACTGGTCATTCCCGCGCAACGAACTGATCTCGGTGTGGCTGGCGCTCGGTCCGGAAAACGCCGACAACGGCGGCCTCAAATTCATCCCCGGCTCGCACCTGCTGCAATTGCAGCCGGAGCAAATGGATGAACTCGATTTCCTGCGTCCGGAAATCGCGGCCAATCAAGCCTTGTTCGCACAGGGCATTTCCGTGGCGTTGGAAAAAGGCGATGTGGTGCTGTTCCACAGCGGCCTGTTCCACGCGGCCGGCAAAAACAATTCCGAACAGATCAAATCCTCGGTGGTATTTGCCTATCATGGCCAGAGCAATCCTCCCGTGCCGGGCTCACGCTCGGCGGCAGCGGAAGATATCTTGCTGGACTGAGAAGGCTTCGTCGTACTCTGCCTGAAAAAGGGGAAGGCCTGCGACGGCCCTCCCCTTTTTTCATGTACCTGCGTTCATGAGGCCGACGCCAGGCCGGCCCCATGCAAGACTCAGAATTGCTCCCAATCGTCATCGCCGGGCTTGCCGCCGGCGCTCGCCGCACTTGCGCCCAGCGCCGGCGCAGTCGACTTCACCAGCTTAGCGACCGTCGTTTTCTTCTGCGTGCCGGCCACCGCGGCAGGATGCGGCGTCAGGTTGACGCTACGCACCGGCGGCGTCGCCGCTGCCAACTGGTGCGTAGCGTCGAGCTTGAACACGCTGACCGACTGCGTGAGTCGTTGCGCCTGATCCTGCAGTGACTGTGCCGCTGCAGCAGCTTCCTCCACCAGCGCGGCGTTCTGCTGCGTGGTTTCATCCATCTGCGTAATCGCCCGGTTGACCTCTTCGATACCCGAACTTTGCTCCTGGCTGGCAGCAGTGATTTCACCCATGACGTCGGTCACGCGCTTGACACTGGCCACCACCTCATCCATGGTCACGCCGGCCTGTTCGACCAGCTTGCTGCCTTGGCCGACCTTTTGCACCGAGTCGTCGATCAGCGTCTTGATTTCCTTGGCGGCGGCGGCACTGCGTTGCGCCAGGCTGCGCACCTCACTGGCGACGACGGCAAAACCGCGGCCCTGCTCACCAGCACGCGCCGCTTCAACTGCGGCGTTCAATGCCAGGATATTGGTTTGGAAGGCGATGCCGTCGATCACGCTGATGATGTCGACAATTTTCTTGGATGAGTCGTTGATGTTGTTCATCGTGACGACCACCTGGCTGACGACATTGCCGCCCTCTTGCGCAATCTGCGAAGCCGATGCCGCGAGCTGATTGGCCTGACGTGCGTTGTCGGCGTTTTGCTTGACGGTGGCGGTGAGCTCTTCCATCGCCGAGGCAGTTTCTTCGAGCGAGCCTGCCTGGCTTTCTGTGCGCGCCGACAAGTCGAGGTTGCCGGTGGCGATTTCACTGGATGCGGTCGAGATGGTGTCGGTGCTTACACGCACTTCGCCGACGATCTGCTGCAGGCGGCCGTTCATGGTGTGCAAGGCTTCCATCAACTGCCCGGCTTCATCGCGCGAATGCACTTTGATAGCCTGGGTCAGGTCGCCGTCGGCGACGCCGCGCGCCACCTTGACCGCCTCGTTCAAAGGACCGGAAATCGCCTTCACCAGCCATACGCCCATGATGATCGCCACCGAAATACCGATCACGATAGCGACGATGGTCAACGTCAGGAAGGACTGATAGCGCGCCTGCGAATCGTCATACAGTTCCTTGCTGACGTTTTTTTGCAAATCGACCAGCTTTGTCATGGTGACATTGATTTGCTTGAACAGCTCGAGCAACGGGCCGTTATACAAATCGGTGGCGCCCTGGAAGTCGCGGTTGTGCAGTGCCTCGACGGCCGGCTTGACGCCCTCGGCGACATATTTCTTGTATTGCGCGTTGAACTGCTCGGCCAGCTTGGTTTCATCCGGCGTCAGGTAGGTCGCGAGGTATTCCTTCCAGAGCTTCTCGCCGTCCTTGAGCGTCTTGTCGAGCAAGTCCATGTTCTTGTCGATCTCGCCGGAGTCGCCCACGATCGACGTGGAAATTGCATAGCGTCCGGCGTCAACAGCGGTCTTGGTCTGGCCCAGTTGGATCAACGCGATCACCCGGTCGTCGTAGAGCGACTTGATGTCGGCATTGGTTTTTTGCAAACTGATCAGACCGACCGCGCCAAAAATGGCCAGTAAGACTGACAAGAAACTGACGACAAAAATCAGACGCGCTTTGATGGAAAGGTTGTTGAGCATGGGACGTCCTTACAATGACTTATTGAGCACACGGGTACCGCCAAGTGTGTAAGCATTTCCCATACCAACATACGCACAATACAGCCTTCAGCAGGCCGTATTTCAGCGGATCGAAGCAGGCAGGCCCATCCATAAACCAAGCGGCACGAAAATCAACGCCGCCAAGTTTCCCATGAGCACAATTGCAGCCACTTTATCAGGCTCCTGGCGGTATTGCTCCGCCACCATGAAACACAACACGGCCGGCGGCAAGGCGGCGAACAAATACATCTGGCCGCGTTGGCCGGCAGTCAACGGCAGCACCTGATCCAGCAGGAAAGCCATGATCAGGCCAACCAGCGGACACGTCGCCGCTCCCACCAGGCCGATGTGCCAACTCTTGAAACTGATGTCCATCATGCGCACGCCCAGCGCGAACAACATGATGGGAATACTGGCTTCACCCAGCAGTTTCATGGCCGAGAAAATCGGCGCCGGCAGCCACACATGGAAGACGGCACACAACACGCCCAGCACCATGGCGATCATGATCGGGCTCTTGAACAGCCGCAGCAGCGAACCGGGCCGGCTGCTGTTACTGCGGCCATGCTGCAACATCTTCACGCCCAGCGAGAAGTAGACGAAAGTCGCGGCGGTAAACAAGGCCACCGCCGCCGACAGGCTTTCCGGGCCGAACGCCAGCAACATCAGCGGCACGCCCATGTTGCCGCCGTTGTTGTACATCATGGGCGGCAGGAAGGTGCGCTTGTCGTAGCCCAGCAGACGCGCCACCGGCCACGCCAGCAAGCCGGAGCCGAGCGAAATCAGCACGCTGGCCAGGATCAGCCAGCCGTTGTGCACCAGGTCGAAATCCTTGGCTGACAAGGCGCTGAACACCATCAGCGGCGCCAGTACTTCCATCGACACACGATTGACCGAGGCCATGTCGGAGCGCACCACTTCACCGCGCCAGCGCGCGTAGCCGTAACCGATGGCGATGATGGAAAAAACCGGCAGGATGATGCCGGTGATGCGTTCAAGGATTTCCATTGTCTATTTCTTCAGCAAGCGCTTTTCAGCGCGCAGGATATTTTCCGCAGTCCCGCGCAACACCAGGATGTCATCGGTTTGCAATTGGGTGTCCGGCGTGAAGTCGACGCGCAGTTTGCCGCGCCGGAGCATGGTGACTTCGGTGTCGAATTGTTCCAGCGCGACCTGGTACAGGGTCTTGCCGATGGCCACCGCGCCTTCGTTGAGCGGCACCGATTGCAGGCGCACATTGAGATTGTCGTTGTCTTCCGGCACGTCGGAGGCGCCGTGGAAGTAGCCGCGCAGTGAGGTATAGCGCTCGTCGCGCGCGCGCTGCACGCGATGCACCACGCGCCGCAGCGGCACGCCCAGCATCACCAGCGCGTGCGAGGCCAGCATCAGGCTGCCTTCCAGCGCTTCCGGTACAACCTCGGTGGCGCCGGCGGCGAGCAGCTTGTCGAGATCGGCGTCGTCGTGGCTGCGCACGATCACCGGCAAGGTCGGCGCCAGTTCGCTGGCGTGGTGCAAGACCTTGAGCGCCGAGGGCGTGCTGGCGTAGGTGACCACCAAGGCCGCGGCGCGGTGAATGCCGGCGGCGACCAGGCTTTCGCGCCGCGCCGCATCACCGTAGGAGACATTGGCGCCGGCCACGCGCGTGTCGTGCACCAGGTCGGGATCGAGTTCCAGCGCGTGGTAGGGAATGCCTTCTTCGTCGAGCAGCTTGGCCAGACTCTGGCCGCTGCGCCCGAAGCCGGCGATGATGACGTGTTTCTGGCTCGACATGGTGCGCGTGGCCAGCTGCGTCAGCGCCAGCGATTGCAACATCCATTCATTGGCGGACAGTTTCATGACGATGGCGTCGGACTTGGCCAGCAGGAACGGCGCCGCCAGCATCGACAACACCATCGAGGCCAGAATCACCTGGATCAGCAAGGGATCCATCAACTGCAGGCCGCCGGCCTGGTTCAACAGCACGAAGCCGAATTCGCCGGCCTGCGCCAGCGCCAGGCCGGTACGCAAGGCCACGCCGGTGGACGAACCGAACAACTTGGCCAGCGCCGCGATCAGGCCGAACTTCAGCAGCACCGGTCCGATCAGCAGCAACAGCACCAGCCACCAGTGCTCCAACACCAGATGCACATTGAGCAACATGCCGATGGTGATGAAAAACAAACCCAGCAGCACATCGCGGAAGGACTTGATGTCTTCTTCCACCTGGTGCTTGTATTCGGTTTCGGAAATCAGCATGCCCGCGATGAAAGCGCCCAGTGCCAGCGACAGACCGGCCTTTTCGGTAATCCAGGCGGCGCCCAGCGTTATCATCAGCAGATTCAGCATGAACAGTTCTTGCGAGCGCCGCTTGACCACCACCTGGAACCAACTGCGCATGAGCTTTTGTCCGAAGAACAACAGCAAGGCCAGCACCACGATCGCCTTGGTGGAGGCCCAGGCCAGCGTCACCGCCAGGTTGCCGGTATTCTTGGCCAACGCCGGCACGATGATCAGCAGCGGCACCAGCGCCAGATCCTGGAACAACAGGATGCCGAGGATGCGACGACCGTGTTCGGTTTCCAGTTCCAGGCGTTCTGTCAGCAATTTGGAGACGATCGCCGTGGACGACATCGCCAGCGCGCCGCCCAGCGCAAACGCCGCCGGCCAGCTGATATTGTGCAATTGCGGCAAGACGTAGGCGGTGCCCCAGCCGAACACCATGGCCACCGCGATGGTCGCCAACACCTGCGCCACGCCGAGGCCGAACACGATGTGCCGCATGGAGGAGAGTTTGGGCAGCGAGAATTCCAGCCCGATCGAGAACATCAGGAACACCACGCCGAACTCGGCCAGCGCATGGGTGGTTTCATTGTCTTCGGCAAAACCGAGGCCGTGCGGGCCGATGACGATGCCAACCACCAAGTAACCCAGCATCGGCGGCAAATGAAACATTCGAAAAACAACGACACCAAGTACCGCGGCACCGAGTAAGAATAGTGTGAGCTCTAGGCCTGAAAACATGGATTAAAAAACGAAGCAATTTTTATAGGTGAAGGCCATGCAGCCTGTTAAGCCAGAACCATGCCCGCCTTGCGACCATCTGCCTGATTTGGTGCAATATTGCGATCATCCCGTCTGACGGGACTTTGCGGCCGACCAGGAGTTGCCTGGCCGGTCTCATTTCAGTGCAATATGGTCCAAACACACCCATGGCGCTACACGAGGTTACATCTGGCAAGTTTTTTGCTTTCGTAATTCGTTTATACTTCGGTTATGAGTGTAACCGAACATAAAATCTTGCCAAAAGCTTTTTCTACCGAAAGCGCGCAGCGCGCGCTGAGTCTCGCCCGCCAAACCCTGCAAATCGAGGCCGACGCCATCCTGGCGCTGAAGGCGCGGATGTCCGACAGCGCCGACGAACCGTTGGCGCGTGCGGTCGCCGTCTTGCTCGAATGCAAAGGTCGCGTGGTGGTGTCCGGCATCGGCAAATCCGGCCATATCGGCCGCAAGATCGCCGCCACTTTCGCCTCCACCGGCACGCCCGCGCTGTTCATGCACCCGGCCGAAGCTGCGCACGGCGACCTCGGCATGGTGACGCCTAACGATGTCTTCATCGCCATCTCGAATTCCGGCGAAACCGCCGAACTGATGGCCATCGTGCCCATCATCAAGCGCATGGGCGCCTATCTGATCGCCATGACCGGCAACGACGACTCCAGCCTGGCGCGCCTGTCGGCGGTCCACCTGAACGTCGGCGTTGACCAGGAAGCCTGTACGCTGAACCTGGCCCCCACCGCGAGCACCACCGCCACGCTGGCGATGGGCGATGCGCTGGCAGTGTCGCTGCTGGACGCACGCGGCTTCATGGAAGAAGACTTTGCCCGCTCTCACCCGGGCGGCGCCCTCGGCCGCCGCCTGTTGACCCACGTGCGCGACGTGATGCGCAGCGGCGACGCCATTCCGGCGGTCACGCCCGACGTCTCGCTGTCGGCCGCGCTGATGGAAATCACGCGCAAAGGCATGGCGATGACCGCCGTGGTCGATGCGCAATACCACCCGATCGGCGTGTTCACCGACGGCGACCTGCGTCGCCTGCTGGAACGCGGCGAAGACTTCACCAAATTCGCTATCGCTGACGTCATGCATCGCGGGCCGCGTACCATCAGCCCCGACCAGTTGGCGGTCGACGCCGTGCAACTGATGGAAGAGTTCCGCATCAACCAAGTGCTGGTGGCCGACGCCGCCGGCAAACTGGTCGGCGCTCTGCATATCCATGACCTGACCCGCGCCAAGGTGATTTGATGGCAGATCGATTCAGCACGGTCAGCGCCACCGTCATTGCCAAAGCCAAGCAAGTCCGGCTGATGATTTTCGACGTCGACGGCGTACTCACCGACGGCGGCCTGTATTACGGCGCCGATGGCGAACCGATCAAACGCTTCAACGCGCTCGACGGCCATGGCATCAAGATGTTGCAGCAATTCGGCGGCATCGCCACGGCCATCATCACCGCGCGCCAGTCGCCTATCGTCTTGCGACGCGCCAAGGACCTCGGCATCGCGCACGTATTCCAGGGCGTGCATGACAAGCGCATCGCGTTTGCCCAGCTATTGGAACAGACCGGCCTCCCGGCGTCGGCTTGCGGCTATCTCGGCGACGACGTGATCGACTTGCCGGTGCTGACCAAGGTCGGCTTCACCGCCTGCGTGGCTAACGGCCACCACGACGTCAAGCAACGCGTCGACTACATCACCGCAGGTTTCGGCGGCAACGGCGCCGCGCGCGAACTGTGCGACCTGATCCTGAGCGCACAAGGTCATTACGAAGCGGCGCTGGCCGGCTATCTTGCATGAGCAACCACAGTGGCGAACGCGCAGCGCAGCGCATCCGGTTGATTGTCATCGTGGTGGTGCTGAGCGCCCTGGCGTTGGCCAGCTTCTGGGTAATCCAGGTCATGCAGCGCAATATCGACGACTCGCTGGCGGCGCGTCCGCGCAGCAAACCCGACTATTACGTCGAGCAATTCAACTATGTGAAAATGTCGATAACCGGCGAGCCGCGCTACGACATCACCGGCACCAAGATGGTCCATTTTCCGGCCGATGATTCGTTTGAAGTGACGCTGCCGGTGATCACCAGCCTGACCGCGGAAAAGGCGCCGATGACGCTGCGCTCGCAACGCGCCACCATCGAAGACGACAATAGCAAGATCCACATGTTCGGCGACGTCAAGGGCGATCGCAGCGCCACCGCCAAGTCGGAAGACATGCATCTGCGCACCGAATACTTGCTGCTGCTGCCGGATGACGACATCGCCAAAACCGACAAGCCGGTCGAACTCACCATGGGAACCTCGATCATGACCGGCACCGGCATGATCGCTAACAACGCGACCCAGGAATTCCAGCTACTACACAATGTCCGCGGCACTTACCAGCCGCGCCCACGCTAGCCTCACCGCCAGCGGGCATAACCAAGCAAAATACTTGCGCAGGATGATATGAAACCACCATTTTTGTTGCCTCTGCTGACCGTGCTCCTGATGAGCGCAAGCGGCATCGTCCGCGCCGAACGGGCCGATACGGAAAAACCAACGCGCATCGAAGCCGAGCAAATGGTCTACGACGACGTCAAACAGGTCAAGACCTTCACCGGCAACGTCGTGCTCACGCGCGGCACACTGCTGATCAAGGCCGGCAAGGTGGTGCTGACGACCGATCCGGCCGGCTATGAACTGGCAATCCTGTATGCAGCGCCGGGCCAGCTCGCCAGCTTCCGCCAGAAACGCGACGGCGGTCCGAACCTGTGGATAGAAGGACAAGCCGAGCGCATTGAATACAGCGAAAAAACCGAAGTATCGAAGTTGTTTACGCGCGCCCACATGCAACGCATGGACGGCGCCCGCATCACCGACGAAGTCAACGGCGAGTTCATCTCTTACGACAGCCGCGCCGAGTTCTATTCGGTGAACAACACCAACACCGGCGAAAGCAAACCGGGTGGCGGACGCATTACCGCGATCATCCAGCCGCGCGTTGAATCGTCGAAGGGGCCGTAAGATGGCGACAAGTTCTCTGGTCGTTCGCGGACTGCAAAAAAGCTATGGCGCACGCCAGGTTGTGCGCGACGTCTCGCTCGAAGTCGAAAGCGGCGAAGTGGTCGGTTTGCTCGGCCCCAACGGCGCCGGCAAGACCACCTCGTTTTACATGATCGTCGGCCTGGTGCCGTCGGACGGCGGCGAGATCGATCTCGACGGCGCCAACATTTCGCGCCTGCCGATTCACCAGCGCGCCGAACTCGGCCTGTCGTATTTGCCGCAAGAAGCCTCGGTGTTCCGCAAGCTGACCGTGGAAGACAATATCCGCGCCGTGCTGGAACTGCGCAAGGAAAACGGCAAGCCGCTGAGCCGCGACGAAATCGAAGGTCGCCTCAATAATCTCTTGCACGAACTACAAATCGAAAAACTGCGCGAAAGCCAGGCCTTGTCGCTGTCGGGCGGTGAACGCCGACGCGTCGAAATCGCCCGCGCGCTGGCCACCGATCCACGCTTCGTGCTGCTCGATGAACCGTTCGCCGGTATCGATCCGATTGCCGTCATCGAAATCCAGCGCATCGTACGCTTCCTCAAGGAACGCGGCATCGGCGTGCTGATCACCGACCACAACGTGCGCGAAACGCTGGGCATCTGCGACCGCGCTTACATCATCAACCAGGGCACCGTGCTGGCCAGTGGCAGCCCTGACGACATCATCGCCGATGAGTCCGTACGCCGCGTGTATCTCGGCGAACATTTCCGCATGTAGTGCCCCAGGCCACCTGAATGAAACAATCGCTCCAGTTACGCACATCCCAGCATTTGGCATTGACGCCGCAATTGCAGCAGTCGATCCGTCTGCTGCAATTGTCGACGCTGGAACTGCACCAGGAACTGGAACAGATCCTGTCGGACAATCCTTTGCTGGAACGTCTCGACGACGCGCTCGACAATTCCGTGCGCCTGCTGGCCGACGGCGCCCTCAGCGCGACGCCGTCGACGCAAGCCGACCCGGCCGAGAACGTGGTCAGCAGCGCGCCCACTGAAGCGGAAGCAGCCGAACATGCCGACAGCCTGGGCGGCGACGACAACAATGTCAGCGGCGATGCGGAATGGAGCTTTGACGACGTCGCCCGCACCGGCAAGACGCCCGACGATGAAGATTCCCGCCCGCAACTGGAAGCCCACGACATCACGCTGCGCGAGCATTTGCTGGAACAGGCCCGCCTGACCGTACGCACCTTGCGCGATCGCGCGCTGGTGGAACTGATCATCGATGCGCTCGACGACCATGGTTACCTGGAAGAGCCACTCGAAGACATCCTCGCGCGCCTGCCCGAAGAACTTGAAATCGAACTGGATGAATTGTCGATTGCGCTCAAGCTGCTGCAGAGTTTCGACCCCGCCGGCGTCGGTGCGCGCAGCGCCTCCGAATGCCTGGCGCTGCAAATCAAGCGCCTGCCGAAAATTGCCTTTGTCACACGTCGCCTGGCATTGACCATCGTCGAAGATTGCCTGCCGCTGTTTGCGCAACGCGATTTCAATAAAATCAAGAAAGCACTCGGCTGCGACGATGAAGACTTGCGCGAAGCACAAGTAGTCATTCGACAATGCAATCCGCATCCCGGCTCCGCATTTGCCTCCGGCAGGTCCGACTATGTGGTGCCCGATGTCATTGTCAAAGCGACCAAAGATGGCTGGCAGGTTTTGCTCAATCACGACGTCATGCCGCGCCTGCGCGTGAATGCGATGTATGCCAATGCCATGAAGCAAACCAAGGGCGACGGATCGCTCGGTTCGCAGTTGCAGGAAGCCAAGTGGCTGATCAAAAATATGCGGCAACGCTTCGACACAATTTTGCGTGTCGCCCAGGCAATTGTTGAACGGCAACGCAACTTTTTTTCTCATGGCGCTGTTGCCATGCGCCCCCTTGTGTTGCGCGAAATAGCTGATACACTAGGTCTACACGAGAGCACTATTTCTCGTGTAACGACTCAGAAATACATGCTGACCCCGCATGGCATGTTTGAGTTGAAATACTTCTTCGGCAGCCACGTCGCAACGGAAGCAGGAGGTGAAGCATCCTCCACCGCGATACGGGCTCTCATCAAACAACTGATAGGAGCAGAAGACCCCAAGAACCCACTCTCTGATAGCAAGATTGCAGACATGTTGGCAGAACAGGGAATGGTCGTAGCACGCCGAACCGTCGCAAAATACCGCGAAGTGCTCAAAATTCCCCCCGTCAACCTCCGCAAATCTCTGTAAGTTTTTCTGTAGCAAAGCATCGTTGCTGTGTTCTGTTGAGTTCGGGTGTTTTGTTCTGGTGCTGCCTGCAAGCAACCGGACAATGCGTAAGAACCTCCAGCAATCTCACGATAGGAGTGCTGTATGAATCTGACCATTAGTGGCCATCACCTCGATTTGACCCCCGCCATCCGCGAGTACGTGCAAAACAAGCTGACGCGCATCAAGCGTCACTTTGACCACGTGATCGACATCAGTGTCATTCTCAGCGTAGACAAGCTGACCGAAAAAGAAAAACGCCAGAAAGCAGAAATAAACGTTCATATCAAGGGGAAAGACCTGCATGCCGAGAGCATTGCACACGATCTGTACGCCGCCATCGACATGCTGATCGACAAACTGGATCGCCAGGTCATCAAGCACAAAGACCGCGTGCAAAACCATCACTCGATGGCAAAACGCCTGCCGGAAGAACCGTTGTCCGCAGCTGCCTCGTGATAGCCAACTAGCCGGCGGACTGGACCGGCAACAAAAAAAGGGCGCGCAAGCGCCCTTTCTTGTTTCCGAAGAGACAAGCCCATCTCATTTATTCAAAATCTTTTACATAATTTTTTCGCCTGCTCCACAAGGCTGCTCTTGTCATCCTGCAAATCATTTACCTGTTGGTCACAGCAGCCCAAAACGAGTCGTGTTGCCCGAAAGACATTTTTCTGCACAACCACACTCTCCCAACGCGCGCGCCCGCTTTTTCATATAATGTCAGCATTGCGAACTTTTTGAAGGTGTAGTCATGAGCGAAGTCCAATCCTGGATCAAAGAAACCGTTACCCAAAACTCTGTCGTGCTGTTCATGAAGGGTACTGCGCAATTCCCGCAATGCGGCTTCTCCGGCAAGGCGATCCAATTGCTCAAGGCCAGCGGCGCGGAAAACATCGTGACCGTGAATGTGCTGGAAAGCGCGGATGTGCGCCAGGGCATCAAGGAATACTCGAACTGGCCCACCATTCCGCAACTGTATGTCAACGGCGAATTCGTCGGCGGCTCCGACATCATGAATGAAATGTACGAAGCCGGCGAACTGCAAACCCTGTTCAAGGGCTGACGCCCTGTCCTCCGCGACAAGCGCTGCTCCCGGCGCATCCGAACCGCAACGCCTGATCGTCGCCATCACCGGCGCCACCGGCGTTGCCTACGGTGTGCGCCTGCTGCGCGTACTGCGCAATACCGATATCGAAACCCATCTGCTGGTTTCCGAGGCCGGCGTGCTCAATCTGCATCAGGAACTCGACATGAGTCGCAAGGACGTCGAAGCGCTGGCCGATGTGGTGCATCCGGTGCGCGATGTCGGCGCCTCGATTGCCAGCGGCTCCTTTACGTCGAGCGGCATGATCGTTGCGCCCTGCTCAATGAGGACGCTCGCCGCCGTCGCCAACGGCCTCTCCGACAACCTCATCACGCGCGCCGCCGATGTGGTGCTCAAGGAACGCCGCCGACTGGTGCTGATGGTGCGCGAGACGCCCTTCAATCTCGCCCATCTGCGCAACATGACCAGCGTCACCGAAATGGGCGGCATCATCTTCCCGCCGCTGCCTGGCTTCTACCACCGTCCGCAATCAATCGATGAAATGATCGACCACACGCTGGGCCGCGTGCTCGACCTGTTCGCCATTTCGCACGCACTGACGCCGCGCTGGAACGGCCTCAAAAACCCGCAGACATAAAAAAACGCGTGCCGCCGGCAACGCGTTTTGCTTGCTGCGCCAAGGCGCGCAGGATCAGCCGCGTCCGATGAACGGCATCTTGGTCGCCATCACCGTCATGAATTGCACGTTCGCATCCAGCGGCAAGCTATCCATGTAGAGGATCGCCTTGGCCACGTGGCCGGCGTCCATGGTCGGCTCCACCTGCACCGATCCATCGGCTTGCAGGGTGCCCTTCTTCATCAACTCGGTCATGTCGGTCGAGGCATTGCCGATATCGATCTGGCCGCAGGCGATATCGTAGCGACGACCGTCCAGCGAGGTCGATTTGGTGAGCCCGGTAATGGCGTGCTTGGTCGCGGTGTAAGACGCCGAAAATGGCCGCGGCGCATGCGCCGAAATCGAGCCGTTGTTGATGATGCGGCCGCCGCGCGGCGACTGTTCCTTCATGATCTTGAACGCTTCCTGGGTACACAGGAACACACCGGTCAGGTTGATGTCCACCGCCGACGTCCATTGTTCATAGCTCAACTCTTCGATCGACATCGGCGGCGCAAAGATACCCGCGTTATTGAACAGCAGATCGAGGCGACCAAATTTTTCTTTGGCTTTTGCGAACAGGTTTTTCACCGATGCGGGATCGCTGACATCGGCCGACACCGCCAGCGCGTGATTGCCGAATTCGCCGGCCGCCGTCACGGTAGCTTGCAGCGCTTCCAGGCGACGCCCGGCCAGCACCACGCCATAACCCTCGCGCAGCAAGGCCAACGCAATTTGTTTGCCGATGCCGGAACCGGCACCGGTGACCAATGCAATTCTCTTCGGTGCTGCCATCTGTTTCGCTCCTCTTGGTAATGCCATGCGCTCCGACGGAACGGCGGCTTTTGTCATTGTGTTATCGCCCGGTTTCCAGCGAGGTGGAATGGCATGTCGAACGTCAATATACCAGTTGTGTTCTTTGCAGCAGATGAGATATTTTCATTCAGCAGTTCTCATGCACAACCACTGACCGGGATTTCCTCCATCAGAAGTTCTGACAATATCCTGAACATCTTTTTGCAACGTCCGTTACCATCCCTGCACATTAAATCGGTGCAATTTTCTTCACAATTGCAAAGATTGACTTTCAACGCACTGACAAATTTGCTGCAAAAAATGACTTAATGTATATGTGACACAGTATCTGTAAGCAATTGTAATGTCCGCGCTTTTCACACAGATCCTTAACTATATTTCAATTGTAATCTGTGCTGAAATCTAGCCAGTACCAACACAAAGCACAAGCCAATGAAAATCTTCCACCGTCTGCAATCTCGCCGCGCGCTTGTCACGCGATGGAAGAAAAAGTCTTTGTATTGCAATGTCTGCGTCATGCATGTTCACCTTCGCGATGACATAACAGCAACGCCATCATCGGGATGCCTTATCTGGCGCACTGTGCAGTACCAGCCCTACAAGGGGGGGCGCAATAATGACTGATACCTGTGATGTCTTATACATCCATAGTCCGATTACCTATTCCATCGGACGCCACTTGCTGGAAAACGGCAACCTCAATAATCCACTGGTAATCTGCGGCCGCAAAACGCTGTGGGACGGTCCACATGTCAGCGTGCTCGACGACGGCATCTGGAATGCCGAGCGTGTTTGCGATTTTCTGGAAACCCTGCTCGATGCGCTGCCAAAGCAGCGACCGCTGGAGCTGGACATCTACCTGCCGCACACCGGTTACCTGCTCGGAAAATTGCTCAAACTATCGCCGCTGGTGCGTCACATTTTTTACATCGAAGAAGGCGACACTTCGCACAACCGGGAACTGGCGACCAATCAGCAAAACCTGGCGATACCAATCGACAATTACGCCGCCATGTTCAAACAACGCGGCCTGCTGAACCGGCTCGGCATCACCACCGACATGTTCAGCGGCATCAACAACATGGAAGCGATCTGGTTCGACGGCAATCACCCGAAATACGGCGGCGCCTTCGGCATCTCGTCGACCTCTTTTCCGACGCTTCCCAATGTGCAGCAGTTACAGCTGGCCTTGCGCGAGAGTGTTGCCGAGCGCGAAAAAATCTGGGTCTGCTTCTTGCCCAACATCGTCAGCCTGGCATCCAAACACGATGAGAACCAGCCGCTGCTGCAAAAGCTCTTGTACGCGCTGGTGATCCTGTTGCGCACCCAGAGCGCGCTGGCGGCAAGCCTGTCGTGTGCGCTGCTGATCAAGTTCCATCCGGTCGACGAGGCCAACCTGAGCGATGAGTTCAAGGCCGAGTTGATGCGCGACGCCGGCTCGTATCTCGACTTCCTGCATGAGCACGGCCTGGACTCCGGTTACGAGCCCGCGCTGTACGGCTTCGGCAAATACGTGGTGATCAACACTTCCGCCGCCAGCCGTTATGTGACCCAGCTCCTGGACGATAAACACCTGGTGCACATCTCGCTCGACTGATGCCGGCACACACAGAAAAACGCCATCCCTGCTTGTGGCAGCGGATGGCGTTTTTTATCGTCACAGGGTAAGCGACGAATTCCCCTCAGCTAGACCGTGGTCGACAGCGGCTTGTCCAGGTCAATGCCGAGTTTTGCCGCCGCGTCCTGCAATTTCACTGCATCGGCGCCATACACTTCCGTCAAGGCCGTATAAGCAATCCAGCGCGCATCGACTTCAAAGAAGTCGCGCAGATTGGCGCGCGTATCGCTGCGGCCGAAACCATCGGTGCCGAGCGTGACGTAACGCGCCGGCACGTAAGCGCGAATGCTCTCCGACAAACTGCGCACGTAGTCACTCACAGCCACCACCGGCACCGCGTTCGATTGCAGCTGCTGCGTGACGTATGGCAACTGGCGCTGCGCCTGTTGCGGATGCAGGCGGTTCTGCCGTTCGATGGCAATGCCGTCGCGCGCCAGCTCGGTGAAACTGGTAACGCTCCAGACTTCGGCGCGCACGCCAAACTGTTCTGCCAAGACGCGCGCCGCGGACAGCGCTTCCTTGAGCATTGGTCCCGCCGCAAGCAGACGGACTTGAGCGTCGGCTTGCGCATCCAGACAATACATGCCGCGCAAGATGCCATCCCTGACATGCTCGCCACCTGGGCCCTGCGGCATGCTCGGCTGCGCTTCATTTTCATTGGTGACGGTGACGTAGTAGAACACGTCTTCATTGCGCTCCAGCATGCGGCGCATGCCCGCGTCGACGATCACCGCCATTTCATAAGCGTAAGCCGGATCGTAAGAGACGCAATTCGGTATGCCGGCGGCCATGACATGGCTGCTGCCGTCCTGATGCTGCAAGCCCTCGCCGCCCAGCGTAGTGCGTCCGGACGTGGCACCGATCAGGAAGCCGCGCGCGCGTTGATCCGCAGCAGCCCAGATCAGGTCGCCGATGCGCTGGAATCCAAACATCGAGTAATAGATATAAAACGGCAGCATCGGCAAACCATGCACCGAGTAGCTGGTAGCCGCCGCCGTCCACGAGGAAATCGCGCCGGCTTCCGTGATGCCCTCTTCCAGGATCTGGCCGTCCTTGGCTTCGCGGTACGACAAAATGGAGCCGATGTCTTCCGGCTCATACAACTGGCCTTGCGACGAATAAATGCCGACCTGGCGAAACAGATTGGCCATGCCGAAAGTACGCGCCTCGTCGGCCACGATAGGCACCACATATTTGCCGAAGTTGGCATCTTTGAGCATGCTGCTGAGCATGCGCACCAGCGCCATGGTGCTGGACATTTCCTTGCCGTCGGCATCGAGTGCAAACTTGGCATGCGTCTCGATGGACGGCACGCGGCGCGTGGCATCGCCTGCGATACGCCGCGGCATGTGGCCGCCGAGCGCGGCGCGGCGCGCCAGCAAGTGCTTCATCTCGGCGCTGTCTGGTGCAGGTTTGTAGAACGCCAGGTTCTTGCATTGCTCATCGGTGATCGGCAACTTGAAGCGATTGCGGAAGGCGATCAGCACGTCCTCGTCGAGTTTCTTTTGCTGGTGCGTGGTCATCTTGCCTTCACCGGCCGCCCCCATGCCATAACCCTTCTTGGTCTGCGCCAGGATCACGGTCGGCTGGCCGCGATGGTTGGCCGCTGCATGGTAGGCCGAATGGATCTTCTTCATGTCGTGACCACCGCGACGCAGGCGATTGATTTCTTCATCGGTCAGCGTCTCGGCGATCTTGCGCGTGCCGGCGGTCTGGCCGAAGAAGTGCTCACGATTGAAGGCGCCGTCATTGGCCGCGAATGTTTGCAACTGGCCATCAACGGTGCGGTTGAGCGCGTCGATCAGCTCGCCGTCCTTGTCGCGTGCAAACAGACCGTCCCAATCCGACCCCCACAACAGCTTGATGACATTCCAGCCGGCGCCGGCGAACAGTGTTTCCAGTTCGTCGACGATGTGGCCGTTGCCGCGCACCGGGCCATCCAGGCGCTGCAGATTGCAATTGACCACAAAGATCAGGTTGTCGAGTTTTTCGCGCGAGGCCAGGCTCAATGCAGCGAGCGATTCCGGCTCATCCATTTCGCCGTCGCCGAACACACCCCACACCTTGCGCCCCTGGTCCTGCAGCAAGCCGCGATGTTCCATATAACGCAGGAAACGCGCCTGGTAAATTGCATTGATCGGACCGATGCCCATGGAGCCGGTCGGGAATTGCCAGAAGTTCGGCATCAGCCATGGATGCGGATACGAGGACAAACCCTGCTTGCCATGCTTCTTGGCTTCGATTTCGCGGCGATAGAAACTGAGGTCGTCTTCGCTCAGCGCGCCTTCGAGGAAAGCGCGCGCATAAATACCCGGCGCCGAATGCGGCTGGAAGTAAACCAGATCGCCGGCGAACTGCGCATCGCGCGCGCGGAAAAAATGGTTGAAGCCGACTTCGAACAGATCGGCCGCCGAGGCGTAACTGGCAATGTGGCCGCCCAGTTCACCATAAGCGCGGTTGGCGCGCACCACCATGGCCAGTGCATTCCAGCGCATTATCGTGGCCAGATGCTCTTCCATCGCCTGCGCGTCGGAACCGCCCGGGAACACAGGCTCCTGCTCGGGACGTATCGTGTTGATGTAAGGCGTGTTGCGCGCATCGCGCCAGTTGATGCCCCATTGCTGGGCAGCCGCCGACAGCCGCGACAGCAAAAAGCGCGCACGATCGGGGCCGACTTCCTGCAATACGCCTTGCAGGGCCTGCAACCACTCCTGGGTTTCCTGGGCGTCGATATCGATGTCTTTGGCGAAGCCGCTTGCTGATGACATTTCCACGTTCTGTCTCCTTGGTCAATCCGACCAATGTACGCCGGATAAAGCAGAATGAGTCACTGAAATGACTGGCTTGATCTACAATATTCAGCAGAATATGCTGCGAATATAAAATTTACAGGGATAAATTTCACATATGGAACTCGATGCCATTGATTTGCGCATTCTCGGCCTGCTGCAGGAAAACAGCGCCATCAGCAATCTGGAGCTCGCCGCCAAGATTAACCTGTCGCCGTCGCCGACGTTGGCGCGCGTCAAACGGCTGGAAAACGAAGGCATCATCTCGCGCTATGTCGCGCTCGGCAATCCGCATCTGCTGGGACTGAAGGTCAACGTCTTCGTCAAGATCAGCCTGGAAAAGCAAGAGTCGGTCGCGCTGGCCAATTTCGAAGCGGCGGTGAGCGACTTCGATGAAGTGATGGAGGTCTACCTCATGACCGGCGATGAAGATTACCTGCTGCGCATCGTCGTCGCCGACCTGCAGGCGCTGGAACACTTCATCCTCGATCACCTGACCAAAATCCCCGGCATCAAGAATATCCGCTCCAGCTTCGCACTCAAGCAAGTCAAATACAAAACCGCGCTGCCGATCGGCGGCGCGCTACCACGTTAACCGAAGGCGGCAATAAAAAAGGCGGCCCACATCGCTGTGAACCGCCTGCACGTCAATGCTTGCGCACTAACTCATGAGGCCTTGCTTGCGCGCACGGCACCTCATCCCTCACCCCACTACTCACTACCCCCACAACAAATTCCGTGATGTACCTTGCACTAGCGGCTGATTACGCTGCGTAGCTGAACTCTTCCATTTCCAGCGCCGGGGCGCTGACCGCCTTCGGCAGGCGATGCACCTGTGCTGCCACGGTCCTGGTCACGCGCGCCGGCGTCACCGCCTTGACGACATTGCTTGCAACGGCGTGTTCATGTTGTTCATCCAGCTTGAAGACCGCGACCACATTGGCCAGGTTGGCGGTCTGTTCTTGCATCGATGCGGCAGCAGCGGCGGCCTCTTCCACCAGTGCGGCATTTTGTTGCGTGACCTGATCCATCTGGGCAATCGCATGGTTGATCTGTTCGATGCCGCGGGTCTGTTCGTCGCTGGCCGAGCTGATTTCGCCCATAATGCCGGTGACGCGCTTGACGCTTTCCAGGATCTCACCCATGGTAGTGCCGGCTTCATCGACCAATGCTGCACCGGCGTCGACCTTGCCGACCGAGTCACCGATCAATTCCTTGATTTCCTTCGCTGCCGAAGCCGAACGTTGCGCCAGGCTGCGCACTTCCGAAGCCACCACCGCAAAACCGCGACCTTGTTCACCGGCACGTGCTGCTTCCACTGCGGCGTTCAATGCCAGGATGTTGGTCTGGAAGGCGATACCATCGATCACGCCGATGATGTCGACCACTTTCTTTGACGACGCGTTGATCGACGCCATGGTTTCAACCACACGGGAGACCACGGCGCCGCCCTTGATGGCAATATGCGATGCGGTTTCGGCCAATTGATTTGCCTGCTTGGCGTTTTCAGCATTTTGCTTGACGGTGGCGGTCAGCTCTTCCATCGCCGAAGCGGTTTCTTGCAAGGAGCCGGCTTGTTGCTCGGTACGGGACGACAAGTCGAGGTTGCCGGAGGCGATTTCTGTCGATGCGGTAGAAATCGTATCGGTGCCGCGGCGGACGTCGCCGACAATGCGCAGCAAGTTATCGTTCATGTCCTTCAATGCCAACATCAGTTGGCCGAGTTCATCCTTGCTTTGTACCCTGATGTCGCTGGTCAGATCACCGGCACTGACGTTTTGAGCGATCGTCACAGCTTCCTTCAAAGGACGCGAAATCGAACGGGTCAGCATCCAGGCAATCACCGAACCGAGCACCAGCGACACGATGGTGATCGCAAACATGGTCCACTTGGAGGCTTCATAAGCGGCTTGTGCGCTAACCAGATTTGCTTTGCTGTTGGCCCGCATCAGGCTGTTGAACTCAGCGATGTGGGTGATCACCTGCTTGAGCAGCGGCATGCAATCGGCAATCAGCGAAGCTTTAGCCGCATCCGTCTGTTGCGTGGTCGCCAGGCTGGCGATTTTGTTGGCGATGGGTAAATATTTGGCTTCCAGCGTGGTCAACTGCGTCAGCATATTGCGCTCGTCGTCACTGGCGTCAGCCGGGTTCTTCATCAGTGCGGCCAACTCCTGCAAGCCGCTATCGATATCTTTCTGTGCCTTGCCGACCAGTTCAACATCGCCCTTTTGTGCGGCGGGATCCGACACCAGCACCAGGTTGCGTGCAGCAATAGCGCGCAGGCCGACGGCAAACTGCACCTTACTCAAGGCCAACAATTTACCTTCATCCACGGACGTCAGGAATTCCACACGATCATTGAGCTTCGACACCTGGCTCAGACCGAAGCCGGCGCCAACAACCAACAACGCCAGAATTGCGCCAAAACCAAGACTTAAGCGCAAGCCTATTTTCCAGTTCTTCATATTATTCTCCCTGTGGGGTCGTGAGGTGCTTCAGCGGGTGCGACAAGTGGGTGAACGAATCTTCTGCCAAATCGCCGCGCGCGAATATCGGGGTTTTCCTGAGTAGTTGAATTGACATGCTTGCCGGGTAGACACAACGCCGCAATCCCTGTCTCTGAAAAAGACTTGCTGGCGCGGTGTCGGGAATGGAAACAAGCTGCGTTGGAACCGGCTTGACGCCATGAAAAAACCCGCCGGCAGGCGGGTTTTGGGCAGTGCAGCCTAACGACTTCGATGTCGCAGGCAACGAAGACGCACTATTTTTTTGCGTCGCTCGCAGGAGCAAGGACCGTTGTACAGATATCCCACAGGGAAATCGGAACGCGTCCGATATCCACCGCAAAGACCCAGGTGACGGCAAGCAGGCCGGCACCGGCCGTGAGCAGGATCAGGACAACCTGAAGATTCGACAAGTGCAAGGGACGGCGCGTTTTCTTGATGGGATCTTGCGGCATGACTTCAACTATCCGGATGAGGGGAATATGGCGATCAGGCTGCCAGTATACAAACTTCCGGCGCACCAGCCCATGCGGCAAATTGCCACAGCACCGGCGCTCACCAAACTGCACCGGATTTTGCGCTCAATTCCGGCGTTCGCTGCGGTATGTCGGCGTGCTAAAGTGCGCCTAGAGACAAGCATTAAAATAAACAGCGTGTGCCGCCCCCACTGAACGGCCGCACTCCATTTCCGCAGAGAACAGGCCATGCGTCCCAAAACGACCGTTTTGAATCCGCTCAACAACGCCTCGGTCAGCACCGCCGCGATTTATTTTTTGGTCCTGGTTTGCCTTTCCATCGTCGGCCTCACCGCCTGGACCACCTGGGAAGAGCGCGCCGATCAACTCGACGAATCCGAAATCACCTCCGACAACATGTCGCGCTCGCTGGCGCGCCATGCCGATGACACCTTCAAGGCTGCCGACACCTCGCTGCTGGGCCTGTCCGAACGCCTGCTGGTCGACGGCACCGGGCCGGCTGCGCTCGAGCGCCTGCACAACTTGCTGATATTGCGCGTCAAGGAGTTGCCACAACTGCAAGGACTGGCCGTCTTCGACCGCGACGGCCGGCGCATCGCCCACTCCCTGCCCGCCAAAGACGAATCCGGCAGCAGCGAAGACCGCGAATACTTCCAGTACCACAAACTCAATGGCGATCCTGGACCGCATATCGGCTTGCCAGTGCAGGCGCGCTCGTCCAAGGCCTGGGTGATTCCCTTGTCGCGTCGCCTGGAAAACGCCAAGGGCGAATTTACCGGCGTCATCCTAGCCACCATCGACATCAAATACTTCACCGATTTTTACCAGACCTTCGATATCGGCCACCAAGGCGCGATTGCCCTGATCCTCAGCAACGGCATCCAGATCGCACGCCGTCCACTGCTGCAGGACTCGCTCGGCAAGGATTTGTCCAAAGGTCCGCTCTACGCGCTCTACGCCGCCGGCAACAGCAACGGTACAGCAATGATCACGTCAACCCAGGACGGTGTCGAGCGACTCAACGGCTACCAGCGCCTGACCTACTACCCGCTCTTCGTCACTACCGCTTTGTCGAAGACCGAAATCCTGGCCAGTTGGCATCGCCTGTCCATCATCCGCGGCCTGGTCACCTTGGGCATCATCCTCCTGATAGCCGTGCTGGGTATGCGCCTGGTGCGGCAAATCAAGATGCGCATCCATGCCGAGGAAGAAGCCAGGCATGCGCGCGACGCCTTGCAGGAACTCAATGTCACATTGGAAAAACTGGCCCAGCAGGACGGCCTGACCGGCCTCGCCAATCGCAGGAAATTTGACCAGGCCATCGACCATGCGCTGGCGCGCGCCAAACGGTCGGCAACACCATTGGCAATGATCCTGATCGATGTCGACTACTTCAAGAAATTCAACGATCTCTACGGTCACGTCGCCGGCGACGAATGCCTGCGTCAGGTCGGCGCCATCATCAAGGCCAGCGAAAAGAGAAGCAGCGACCTGGCCGCTCGCTACGGCGGAGAAGAATTCGCCGTGCTGTTGCCGGACACCGACCTGGCGGGCGCGCTGGTGGTCGCCGAGTCGATCCGCAAAGCCTTGCATGCGCTGAAAATCGAACATGCCGGCAACACCAACGGCATCGTCACAGTCAGCGCCGGCATCGACGTGCTGACGTCGATCTCGGAAAGTGATTCCGCCACCAGTTTCATCAGGGCCGCCGACGCCGCGTTGTATGGCGCCAAGGTCTCCGGCCGCGATCGCATCCAGGTACACCAGACACTGCCTGAGGGCGGTTAGACTTTGATTCTCCAGACTATGCACATGCCCTACTACTTGAAGCAAGAAGTGCCGTCGGTGACGGACTACATCAATATCCGCTTGGCGGCAGGCCTGAGTCGCAAGTCTCCCGAAGCGGCCGCCATCGGTTTGAAAAACGGCTTGTTCAGCGTCATCGTCTATGCCGGTTCGGCAACCGAGGCAACGCCTGTCGGTATCGGCCGCGTCATCGGCGACGGCGGCTGTTTCTTCGATATCGTCGACATTGCGGTGTTACCGGCGCATCAGAAACGCGGCCTCGGCCACCTGATCATGCAAAGCCTGATGCAATACATCCACGACACCGCACTTCCGACCGCCTATGTCAGCCTGATGGCCGACCACGGCACGCCCGCGTTCTACCAACGCTACGGTTTCACGGCAGCCTTGCCGCCGACAAAGTCGGGCATGTTCCTGCGTATCACCTGAGCCGTTCGCACACCCACACATTCCATGGAAGGAAACCCATGCAGACACGCCCCCTGATAGTCACCGATGCCGACACGATTTGCCGGCATCGCGAACAGATGTTCCGCGAAGCCGGCCGCGATGAAGCGACGCTCGCTGCCATGACGCCGGCGTTCCGCAGCTGGCTGATTCCGCGCCTGCAAGAGCAACGCTATTTCGGTTTCTTTGTGCTCGACAACGAGGTCGTGGTCGCCGGCATAGGATTGATGAGCATAGACTGGCCGCCGCATCCCTCCCACCCGCTGCAAGACCAGCGCGGCTATGTCCTCAATGTGTTTGTGGAAGAATCGCATCGACGGCTGGGCATTGCCAAGATGATGATGCGCCTGGCGGAAGAAGAATTTTCCCGACGCGGCTTGCGACTGGCTATCTTGCACGCCACGCAAATGGGACGGCCGCTATATGAAGAGCTGGCCTGGAGCCCGACCACTGAAATGTTGAAAGTACTGAAGTAAGCCGGCCATCCGCCCACGTCAATCGGGCGCCACAGTTCCAGTGAACACATCGACAAACAAATCGCCCTGCGCCTGGGTGTTTTGTGGCGCCGCTTCGCCCAACAGCAGCAAGCCGCTGGCGCGCACGCCAAGCAGGCGGATGCGTTTGGTCAGCGGCACGCGCTTGAGGCAATCTCCGGCCGCCTTGCGGATGTCGGCGCCCTCAATCACCGGCATAGGCAGCGTCAGGTCGCGCGTCACCGACTGGAAATCGGCGTAGCGCAACTTGATGCCGATGGTCTTGCAGGCATAGCCTTTGCGTTTCAGATCCTCGGACAGCCGCAGGCACAATCCCGTAAAAATCTCCGACAATTCCGCGCGGTCGTTCCTGGCATGCAGGTCGCGTTCGAAGGTGCTCTCGCGGCTGAGCGATTTCGGTTCGGACTCCAGCACCACCGGCCGCTCGTCGATACCGTAGGCGACACGATGCAGCCACTCCCCGGTGGACGTGCCGAAATGCTGCACCAGAAATTCCGGTGCCGCCTGGGCCAGTTCGCCTATCGTGTTGATGCCCAGGCCGCAGAGTTTGTCATAAGCCTTGGGGCCGATGCCGTTGACCTTCTTGGTCGCCAGCGGCCAAATGCGCGTTTGCACATCGTCCATGCCGAGGATGGTGATGCCGTCTGGCTTATCTAGATCGGAGCAAATTTTGGACAGCAGTTTGTTGGGCGTAATGCCGATCGAACAGCTCAGCCCGGTAGCATCGAATACGGCTTGCTTGATGCGCTTGGCCAGCGTCAGGCTGTCTTCGTCGATGTCGCTCAGGTCGATGAAAATCTCATCAATGCCACGGTTCTCGATATGCGGCGCGATGGTGGCGACGGCCACCTTGAAGCGGCGCGAGTGATCCCGATAGGCATCGAAATTGGCCGGCAGCAGCACCGCTTGCGGCGCCAGTTTTGCCGAACGCATCAAACCCATGCCGGAGAAAACGCCGAGCGCGCGCGCTTCGTAGGTCGAGGTAGTCACCACGCCGCGGCCGACATAGGCGCCAAGACTGGCATAGCGCCGGGAGCCATCGGGTAGCAGCGTCGGCGCATCGGTGTTGCGACCGCCCACCACTACCGGGCGGCCGCGCAATTCGGGATAGCTGAGCAGCTCGACGGAGGCGAAAAATGCATCCATGTCGAGGTGGGCAATGCGACGTGGCGGGCTAGGATCCAAGCTGAGCCTCAACGATGTTTCCCGGCCGGCACCGCACACCAACAACCCGACCCATCTGCGCCGACATGCACGATATCCTCGGCTGCAAGGGTGCGCTTACTTGGACTGAGCAGCGAGGTTCTCCGCGAAGAAATTGGCATAGACATGACGGATGTGTTCCTGCATCGCCGCTTTCGCGGCTGCCGGATCCTGGGCCAGGATGGCGGCGCTGATGGCGCGGTGATCGACATTCCAGACATCCGGCGCATCGTTGCCATAATGGTCTTCGAAGCCGGCGAATTGGCCGTGCCGTTGGTTGTCCCACAGCGCGCCGACGAACTGGGTATACAGGGAATTGTCGGCCATTTCGGCAATGAGCTCATGGAACTGCTCATCCATTGCCAGGAATTGCGCCTCTTCCAGCGCCGGCTTGTCCATCGCCGCCACCAGGTCGGCCAGCCGCTGCAATTGCGGAGCCGTGGCGTTTTCCGCAGCCAGGCGTGCGGTTTCGCCCTCGATCAATTCGCGTGCGCGCAACAGCTCTTCCACGCTGGCGGACACTTGCTGTCCCTCCGCCGGCACTTGCGGCGAGCGATCGCACACAAACACGCCGTGGCCGGTCTTGATATCGACCCAGCCGGCGATTTCCAGCGCGATCAGCGCTTCCCGCACCGACGAGCGGCTCACGCCCAGTTGCAGCGCCAGTTCACGCTCCGCCGGCAATGCGCTGCCCGGCTCGAATTCACGATCCTTGAACTTCTGGATCAACAGATCAGAAATCTGACGATAAAGACGCGGAACTTTGACGAGGGGTAAGGTGGCCATAAACTCTCAGGATAGATAACGATATTGCCGCCATGCGCACCGAGCAGCGTCGCCTTGAAGACGCAACGCTTGCGTGCACTATATTGGTCCGGCCATTGATCCATTATCCCATGGATTACCCCTCTCTTACGGACGCTCCCAGAGGCACGCACCATCCCCTTTCCGTGATGTTGCGTCCGATTTATGGCTTGCCACTTGGTCGAATCCACCAGCATCAGGCAGTTGAAAAGCAGGCTTTCTGTTGTGCAGGGCGCATTTTCGGTGCGCGCCCAGGTACCGGCGGTGCAGCGACCATGTTTACGATTTATCGCAAAACTCAATAATTTCAATGACTTAGGATTTTTAATTTCCTTTTGGAAACTGGCATGCTTAGTGCTTAATACAATAATTGGTCCGGCCACCATGCAGCCATACCAATACATGGTAAATTATCGGTGCCTGATGTCGCGCAATTCGAGGAGACGCGGTTGCCGACATGACACATCAGAAATTTTGTTACTTTAAAAACGCCAGCGCCCTCGGGCCTGCAGGGGAGAAAAAGTTGTCTACATTAGATTGGGTCGTACTGAATGCTTATTTCGTGCTGATGATCGTGGTTGGGGTCTATGCACGCACCAAAGTGAAAAACGCCGCAGACTTTTTCACCGCCGGGGGCAATATGCCCTGGTGGCTGTCCGGCATTTCGCATCACATGTCAGGCTATAGCTCGGCGGTCTTCGTCGGCTACGCAGCGATCGCCTACACCACCGGCTTCAATCTCTACATCTGGTGGGCGCTGTCGATCTGTACCGCGATGGTGATCGGCGCCTTTACGTTTGCGCCGCGCTGGTCGGGCTTGCGCCAGCGCCTCAACATCATTTCGCCGACCGAATACCTGGCCACCCGCTACAACTTGCCGACGCAGCAAGTGCTGGCCTGGAGCGGCTCGCTGCTCAAGCTGTTCGATGTGGGCGCCAAATGGACCGCCACCGCCATCTTGCTGCATGTATTCGCCGGCGTGCCGCTCGGCTGGGGCATTTTGCTGACTGGCGGCGTGACGCTGATCTACTCGGTCTTCGGTGGTTTGTGGGCAGACGCGATGACCGACTTCAGCCAATTCATCATCCAATTGCTGGCCGGCGTGGCGATGTTTGTCGCCGCCATGGCCAACCTTGGCGGCGTGTCGTCGCTGTGGGGTATCTGGAGCCAGCTGCCGCCCAGCCATTCGCAACTGTTCAACGGCCAGTACACGCCGGTGTTCGCGATTGTCTTCCTGCTGGTCAATACCTTGTCTTACAACGGCGGCACCTGGAGCCTGGCGCAGCGTTTCATCGCTTCGCCCAACGGTTCCGATGCGCGCAAGGCAGCCTTGCTGTCGGCAGTGTTGTATTTGATCTGGCCGCTGATCCTGTTCTTCCCGATGTGGGCTGCGCCGCTGATTCTCCCAGGCCTGAGCGACCCCAGCCAGTCGTATGCGCTGCTGACCCAGCATCTGCTGCCCAATGGATTGATCGGCCTGGTGCTGGCCGGCCTGTTTGCACACACCATGGCGATGACTTCCTCCGACGCCAACGCCGTCGCGGCCGTCATCACGCGCGACATCCTGCCGGTGTTGTGGAAGCGCATGACTAAGCTGAGCGAAAAACAAGAACTGCTCAACGGTCGCATCTTCGTGTTCGCGTTCATCGCCATCAGCATGCTCATTGCGATCAGCGCCAAGTCGTTCGGCGGTGTGATCGGTCTGATCTTGCTGTGGTACGGCGCGCTGATCGGGCCGATTGCGATTCCCATGCTGTTCGGCATGCTGCCGATGTTCCGTCGCTGCGGTCCGACGGCGGCGCTGGCCTCGTGGGGCGCCGGCATCGTGGTGTTCATCCTGGTCAAATATGTGTTCAACACCACCATCGCGATCCTCCATCCCAACTGGATTACCACCTTCACCGTGGCCGGCCCGGTGGCGTGTTCGATCATCGTGTTTTCGCTGGTCGGCTGGCTCAGGCCGTATGCATCACCGGTGGTTGATCGCCTGATTGATTCGCTGACCGACGAGGGCCATCAGGCGCAGCAACGCAACGCCTCCTGAATTGGCGGCGCCGGGGATTCCCGCGGAAGTTCCCGACGCCCGCAATGTGTTCCGCTCACCATCGTCGTTCCACTGAGGCGCCGGGGATGCTCGCTGCTCCCGGGAACCTCTCCTCTGGCAAAAAACAAAAGGAAAACGCTCATGTCCATCAATTCAGCAGTTCGCACCAACCGCGCCCGGCCGCGTCGCCTGGTCCGCATTTCATCCACGGCACTGGCCTCGGCTTTGGCACTGGCGTCAGCCCACGCCGCTGCGCAAAACAGCAATGTGCAAATCTACGGCGTGGTCGACAACGCCATCCAAACCACCTGGGGCAAGGGCGCCGCCGGCCTGACGCGCAGCGAAATCACCAGCGGCTATTTCGCCGCCTCACGGCTCGGCTTCAAGGGTAGCGAAGATCTGGGCGACGGCATGAATGCATTCTTCCAATTGGAAATGGGCTTCGGCGCAGATACCGGCACCTTGCAACAAAGCGGCCGCCTGTTCGGACGCACCTCGCAAGTCGGCATCAATACGCGCGCAGGTTCGCTGGCCTTCGGCCGCCTCGGCACGCCCGGTTCCGGCACCGGCCCCTACAACATGACCAACGGTCCGAAAGCCATCGATCCGTTTTATCTCGGCTACGGCGCTGCCGGCTGGGCCAACACCAGCAACGTGATGGCGCTGCCTTTGCGCGCGGATAACGCCATCGTCTATCGCACTCCCAACCTGAACGGCCTCACCTTCGCCGGACTCTACTCCTTGCAACGCGACGGCGCCGAAGTCCCTGGCGGCAATTCTACCAATGCCAGCGTCATCGGCCTGGGCCTGAGCTATGATCGCGGCCCCTTGTTCGCCATGGTCAGCTACGATCATGTCAACAATCCGATCAGCGGCAAACCGGCCCAGACCGCACTGCAGCTCGGCGCGGTCTACGACTTCAGTGTGCTCAAGCTGCACTTCCTGGCGGGCCGCGAGCGCGGTGAGTTCCTGGTCAGCACCGCAGTCGAACCAACGCCGTCGAACGCCACCTTCGCCGATATCGGCGTGACGGTGCCGACCACTTCGGGCCGCGTCATGCTCTCGGTGCAGTCGCGCAACGCTTCGCAAAGCCAGGGCGGTTATGGCCGACGCATCATCAGCGCCGGTTACACCTACGACTTGTCGAAACGCACCGCGCTGAACATGGCGGTGTCCGATTCGATTGCCAACAAATCGCTGTCCGGCAATGCCGACTACAATTTCTGGCAAGCCGGCTTCGGCATCTCGCACTTCTTCTGATTCGGGCGTCTGCATGAAAAGTGCTGGGACCAGAAGGCAAGTCTTCCCACAGCCCGGTTTTATATTGCCCTTGCCGCCGGACCAAGCGTTATCACTTAATTGGTCCGGCCACCAGTCCAATTTTTAAATGGCGTAAATAGCCGCAGCGCGCGCAACAAGCCGCGCAGTCACTTATGAGGAGACCTCGATTATGAAAATGACCTTCCGCTGGTTCGGTGATAGCGACCCCGTCAGCCTGGCCTACATACGCCAGATTCCCGGCATGAGCGGGATTGTGTCTGCCCTGTACGACGTGCCGGTGGGTGAAGTCTGGCCGCAGGAAAAGATCGCCGCCCTGAAGCAAAAAATCGAAGCCCACGGCCTGGCGCTGGACGTCATCGAAAGCGTGCCGGTACATGAAGACATCAAACTGGGCCGACCCTCGCGCGATCGCCTGATCGCCAACTATGCCCAGACCATCCGCAATCTAGCAGCCTGCGGCGTGAAAGTGATTTGCTATAACTTCATGCCGGTATTCGACTGGACCCGCACCACGCTCGACATGACGCTGCCGGACGGCTCAACCACGCTGGCATTCGACGCCGCCCTGGCCGAAAGCGTGACGCCCGGTAGCGACGTGCGCCTGCCGGGATGGGACGCCAGCTACAGCGACGACGAGTTCGACCGCGTCTTGCTGGCCTATCGCGGTGTCGACGAGCAAGCGCTGTGGGATCACCTCGGCTACTTCCTGCGCGCGGTGATTCCGGTGGCGGCCGAGGTCGGCATCAAGATGGCGATCCATCCCGACGATCCGCCGCGCCCGATTTTCGGCCTGCCGCGCATCGTCAAGAATCGCGCAGACCTGGCGCGCCTGCTGGATATCGTCGACCATCCCGCCAACGGCCTGACGCTTTGCTCGGGCTCGCTGGGCGCCGACTGCCACAACGACATCGCCGCCATGGTGCGTGAATTCTCGGGGCGTGGCCGCATCCATTTCGCGCATTTGCGCAACGTCAAGAACGACGAACACGGCAACTTCCATGAGACCAGCCATCTCTCCACGGACGGTTCGCTGGACATGGGACAAATCCTGCTGGCTTACCACGAGACCGGTTTCGAGGGCTATGCCCGCCCCGACCACGGCCGCATGATCTGGGGCGAGACCGGCAAACCCGGTTATGGCCTGTACGACCGCGCACTCGGCGCGGTCTACCTCAACGGTCTGTGGGAAGGCATCGCCAACGGCCGCGTCGGCACGGCGGCGGCGCCAGCCGCCACCTCGACCGATACGCAAGAAGGTGCGCGATGAGCTTGCCGGTGAACGTCAACTTGCAAGATAAGGTGGTTGTCATCACCGGCGGCGCAGCCGTGCTGTGCGCCGAGTTCGGCCGCGTGCTGGCCGCCTGCGGCGCCCGTGTCGCCCTGCTCGATCTCGACCGTGAAGCCGCCGAACGCCACGCCGCCGAGATCTGCCGCCACGGCGGCGCGGCCATCGGCCTGGGCGCCAACGTACTCGACAAGGCCTCGCTGCAAACAGCCGCGCAACAAGTGCTCACGCTCCTCGGCCCCTGCGACTTGTTGATCAACGGGGCCGGCGGCAACCGTCCCAAGGGCAGCACCGACAAAGAGTTCTACGAAACCGGCGACCTCGCCGATGCCGAGGTGCTCAGCTTCTTCGACCTTGATCAGAAAGACATTGAGTTCGTGTTCAACCTGAATTTCCTCGGTACCTTGCTGGCAACCCAGGTCTTTGCGCAGCAGATGCTATCGCGCAGCGGTTGCGCCATCATCAATATTTCCTCGATGAACGCCTTCCGTCCGCTCACCAAGATTCCGGCGTACAGCGGTGCCAAAGCAGCGGTCAGCAACTTCACGCAATGGCTGGCCGTGCATTTTTCCAGGCAGCACATCCGCGTGAATGCGCTGGCGCCCGGCTTTTTCCTGACGCCGCAAAATCAGCACCTGTTGGTCGATCAACATAGCGGCGCGCCCACTGCGCGCGCGCAGCAAATACTCGACCACACGCCGATGGGCCGCTTCGGCAAAGTCGCCGACCTCACCGGCAGCTTGTTGTGGCTGGCCAGCGAGGCCGCGTCAGGTTTCGTCAACGGCGTGGTAATCCCGATCGACGGCGGCTTCGCTGCCTACTCCGGCGTGTGAATGCGCCCTCTTTAGAAATGGATTTGTAATGACTGTTCTTCTTCAACCGGTGTCCGGCAACATGCGGGTACAACGCTACGGCAGCCGCGCAGAAATGGGCCGCAGCGCCGCCGCCGATATCGCCACGGCGATCCGCGCGTGCCAGGCACGCCATCCCGGCGCGGTACGCATGATCTTCGCCGCGGCGCCGAGCCAGCAAGAAACCCTGCTCGCCCTGGCCGCAGAAAGCGGGATAGACTGGCATCGTGTGACGGCATTCCACATGGATGAATATGTCGGCTTGCCGGCCGATGCGCCGCAACGTTTCGGCAACTGGCTGCAGCGTGAGTTGTTCAGCCGCCTGCCGTTCGGAAAAGTACACCTGCTCGATCCCGGCACCACCGATGCCGCCATGACGGCGGCGACGACGCATTATGAAGCGCTGCTGGCCGAAGCCCCGATCGACATCGTCTGCATGGGCATAGGCGTGAACGGACACCTGGCCTTCAACGATCCGCCGGTGGCCGATTTCAACGACAGCCGCGGCGTCAAGATCGTGGAACTGGATCAGGTCTGTCGCCAGCAACAAGTCGACGAGGCTTGCTTCGCGAGGCTTGAAGAAGTGCCGGCGCGCGCCATCACGCTGACCATACCGCGCTTGCTGGCATGCGCCGAAATATTTTGCGTGGTGCCCGGCGCCGCCAAACGCAAGGCTGTCAGGAGCACCTTGTACGATACGATATCGACGGCGACACCGGCCACCATCCTGCGCCGGCATCCCGCATGCACGCTATATCTCGACGCCGATTCGGCGCCGGAAAACATGACACCCACCTGAGACCAGAACGAGAGCAAAGAGTGAACAGCATTTCCGGAAGACATCCCGACAGCGGCGACAGCATCACCATCCGCCATGCGCACGGCGTGATATGCGAAATCCTGCCCGGCCCGACGACGCAAACGCGTTGGCTGGGACCCGGCCTGGTCGATATCCAGGTGAACGGCTACCAAGGCAAGGATCTCAACGCCGGCGCCTTCGATGCGCACACCGTGCTGCAACTCGCGCAAGGCATGCAGCGCGTGGGCGTGAGCACGTTTTTGCCGACCCTGATCACTGCCAGCGAAGACAGTATCGTCAACGGCTTGCAGGCGATCCGTGCAGCACGCGCGGCCGACCCGATCGTAGCGCGCATGATCCCCTACGTCCACATCGAAGGCCCCTCGCTGTCGCCCGAGTCCGGCCCGCGCGGCGCCCATCCGCTGGAACATATCCGGCCGCCCGACCTGGCAGAATTCCAGCGCTGGCAAGCCGCTTGCGGCGGCCTCGTCGGCATGCTCACCATATCGCCGCACTGGGACGACAGCGCTGCCTTCATCGCCGCGCTGCACGCCGCCGGCACCCACGTGGCGATCGGCCACACGCATGCCTCGGCACAACAGATTCGCGCTGCCGTTGACGCCGGCGCACGACTCTCCACGCACCTGGGCAACGGCGCCCACGGCACCCTCCGACGCCATCCCAACTACCTGTGGACACAACTCGCCGAAGATCGCTTGTACGCCAGCTTCATCGCCGACGGCCACCATCTGCCGGTCGACACCTTGAAGGTCATGCTGCGCGCCAAAGGCCTGGAGCGCAGTATCCTGGTGTCGGACACCGCAGCGCTCGGCGGCATGCCGCCCGGCGTCTACGAACATCCCATCGGCGGCAAAGTCAGCTTGTCGGCGGACGGGCGCCTGAGCGTGATGGATACCGAATTCCTGGCCGGCGCCACGCTGCCGTTGACGGCCGGCATCGCGCATGTTGTCGATCACCTCGGCATGCCGCTGGCAGCGGCACTCAAAATGGCGACCGCAAATCCGGGCCAATTCGTGGGCGGCCGCGGCGTGCTCGCGGTCGGCGCAGCAGCCGACCTGATGCGTTTTGAATGGGATGGTCCGGGACAGCCTATCGTGGTCGATACGCTGCTGGTTGCCGGGCAGACCGTGTTCGATGCGCACACTTCCAAAAACGTGATTTGATAACGCTCACCCAGCGTCGGGAATTTCTCTGGCACTATTCTCAAAAAATAAATCGAAGCCGCCCGACGCGGCTGAATCCATTGACGACATAAAACCTCACGCTAGAAGACGGACGATCCCTCCTGCTCGCGCGCATAGCGCGTGGGCGGCAGTCCGACATGGCGATTGAAGGCGACGCTGAATGCACTTGGCAGAACGGTAGCCGACCAGCGGCACCAGCGGCACCAGCGTCGCCATCCGCCTTCGCCGCGAATAGGCACCCGTTGCGGCCGTGGAACATGGCTTTTTAAAAAAATGGACAGCCGCGGCTGTCCATTTTTACGTCAACACGTCAGCGCATGCGTCACTCGAATGCATCGCGATAGGCGTAAATGGAGGGCGTGCCGCCGGTCATGATGAACAGCACATTTGCTCCGGATGTAAATTTTCCTTCCCGGATATACGACAGCATGCCGGCAAATGCTTTGCCGGAATAGACGGGATCGAGCAAAATGCCTTCCGAGCGCGCCAGAGCCAACACGGCTTCTTTCATTTCCGTCGTAGGAACGCCATATCCTGCGCCGCGCTGGCTGCCGTCCACCAGAATATCCTCTTCCGCCAGCGACGCCTTGGCGCCGAGCAGCGCCAGCGTTGCCTGCGCCAAGGCCGCGGTCTTGGCGCGCGTGGTGCTGTCGTCAAACAAGGTCGAGAAAGCCTGCACCATACGCGGAGATTGGCCGACACTTTGCAGCCCCGCTGCCAGGCCGGCATGCGTCCCGGAGCTGCCGTTCGCAACCACGATGTGGTCGAAGCTAAGCGACAGCTCTTGCTGCTGCTCAAGAATCTCGTAGAGGCAACTGACATACCCCAAACCGCCAATATCGGTGGAGCCGCCGGTCGGCACCAGATAGGGTCGCCGCCCTGATCCCAGCAATTCCGCAATACGCGCATGTGCCCGGTCCAGCGGCGCCACACCCTGTTCAGTCACTTCGACCTGGGCGCCGAATAGCTTATTCAGGAAAACATTGCCGCCGTGCTCGTATTCTTCATTGCTCTTGGGGACTTGGCGTCCGAGAATGATCTCGCAATGCAGTCCGGCCCTGGCCGCTGCGGCTGCCGTGAGCCTGGCGTGATTCGATTGCAGCCCGCCAATCGTGACGATGGTATCGGCGCCTTCTGCCATGGCGGCGCCAAGCAGGAATTCCAGCTTTCTCAGTTTATTGCCGCCGCCGCCAAGCGCCATCAAGTCATCCCGTTTGACGAACACATTGACGTCGCCAAGATAAGGAAGCTGTCGCTGCAATTCCTTGAGCTGGTAGACGGGCGTGGCGCTGTCGATCAGGCGCATACGTTGAAACGGGGCAAGGCGATCTGCGTTATCAGGGTGCATGGTTTTCTTCAAATGGATTGATGCGTCTCGGCACAGCATGGTTCAGCGTGCAAGCCGCTCTGCTAACGTCATCTCAATGGGAGTGAGCGATATGGTGGATGGCAACCAAGTCTCTGAACTCAGCAACGGTGAATGATTCTAGCAGGAGAAGCCGGATGCAGCCGATCGCGAGATCGGCCGTTCTTCAAGGAAAAAACCAGTCGGATTGACGCAAGCTAGCCGACCTTGAACGACGCATCTGCCTGCAATGCCAACGGCAGCGCCCTGGCCCAGCGGTTGGCCGATAGCGAGAAAGTCAGCGCGCGCACCTGGTGGTACCACCCGGCCGGCACGTACAGCAGCTCGCCGGCTTGCATGGTGCATTCGATCATCGCGGCCTGGCGGGCCAGTGGAAATTTTTCGTAATCCGGCGCCTCGGGATCGAACGGCGAACCAAACAGGATGGCGTTGGCCTCGCGCGGATAGAGGAATTCGTCGTGGTGCGGCGGCGACAGGAAAATACGCTTGGCGCCCCAGATCTGCGCGAAAATATTGTCGTCATAGTCGCAATGCAGCGGCGTCACGGTTCCTGCGGGGCCAAGCCAAAAGCGCGGCGGCCCCATTTTTTTAAAATAAGCCGGCCAATGACATAGCCGGTTCAATTCGCGCAATTCCAGATTGCCGACATACGGCGGCAGGTCCTGCGTGCTATCGGCGACCAGGTCCAGGTAGGCCTGCAACGACATATCCTGCATCGCCCGGTCCGGCGCAAAAGCGGTGTTGATATAGTCCCCCACGCGCGCCCGCACAGGCAGCTCGCCAAAGCGCTCGCGCAAGGTTTGCGGTGTCAGGGCGGCAAGCGGCCAACGAGGGACCAGGCCGGTAATGATGAATGGCAAGCCTTCTGCAGCCCGCGCCCGAAACGCTGCGGCGTCGAGCGCAGCCATGCGCGGCACGGCAGAAATGCCCGGCAGCGCACGCGCGGCATGCCGTATCGCTACACGCATATCCTCTATCGACGTGACGCCGCGAACCACGGCATCCTTGCGCTCGCGCTCCTGCTTTTTCGCAGCAGCGTCTGCAGGCGACATGGATGTCGATGACGGCCGTGGCGGCAACAGTCGCGACGATAGTCCCGTTTCTTTCTGCTCATGATTGGCTGCGGCTGGATTTCTCATCGTCCCGTTTTTCTCTCACTGTACAAAAACCTCATTATGTCAGTACGCCCTTGAGCCCGGCGAAATTGCCCCGATTTCAAGCACGCCGCGCGTATCTGCCTCCTATTCCTTGCATCAGATGACTTGAAGCACCAGAGGCCTTACACTAGAACGTTCTACGAAAGAATACGGCGCCGTTGCTGGTCTTAACTTACTAAAAACTACTGATGAAACTTACCGTCAACTTCATTGATGCCTTTGCATCAGAACCATTCAAAGGCAATGCGGCAGCAGTTATCTTGCTGGAACAATGGCTGCCGGCTTCTGTCATGCAGTCCATCGCCATTGAAAACAACTTGTCGGAGACGGCCTTTTTAGTCCGCGATCCTGAAGGCCGGTTTTTGATCCGCTGGTTTTCGCCGATGAAGGAAATCGATTTTTGCGGCCACGCCACGTTGGCGAGCGCTTTTGTTTTGTTCAAGGCTGACAAATCGGCGTCTCAGATTACTTTTTTCGCAGAAGCGGTGGGCTCCCTCGTCGTGTCCCGCCACGAGGGCGACTTGATTGAGATGAATTTCCCCAATCAGGAGCCGCAAGGAATTGACCATATTCCACAGGACCTGCTTGATGGCCTTTCCATCAACCCCAAGGAAGTGTTGAGAAACCGGCAAGCCTACTTCGCGGTCTATGAAACGGAACAGCAAATCCGAAGTGTCACCCCCAACCTGCAAGCCCTCAAGAAACTGGCCCCCTATGATGTAGTGGTTACTGCACCGGGCGAGACGCATGATTTTGTCTCACGCTATTTCTGGCCGGCCAATGGCGGCGAAGAAGATCCCGTAACCGGATCCATTCATTCCGGTCTTGCCCCCTTCTGGGGGCAACGCTTGAACAAGACAGAATTGATTGCCATGCAGGTTTCTGCGCGTACCGGCCTTTTGAGTTGTCGCCTCGAGGGCCCGCGAGTCTACATCTCGGGCAGTTGCGTTCAATATCTCGAAGGCGTCATCGACATATGATGTGCTGAGGGCGTGTCTGGATGAACTTGGTCTGTTTTCTGTCTGATCAGTAGCGACAATCTGCAACTAGTCATCCGCACCAGTTCAGCGAGGACAAAAAAGAGAGGCCGCATCAGCGGCCTCTTTCATTTGGTCTGCAAATCGTCACAACGAAGACCCGCGGCAAGCTTGCGTAAGCACCTATTTCTCTACGCTCCAGATACGTCGTCCGGACATATCAAGTTCCGTGAGGTAGAGGCGCAGATCAAATTCATATTGATGATAATTGGGTTCCATATACGAACAAAGTTGATAGAAAGCTTTGTCGTGTTGCTTTTCTTTTATATGTGCAAGCTCGTGGACGGCGATCATTCTCAGAAATTCGATCGGCACTTCTTTGAACAGCGTGGCGACGCGGATCTCATGCTTGGCTTTCAACTTTCCACCCTGAATACGCGAAATCGATGTGTGTAAACCCAGCGCGTGGTTGATCACATGAATCTTGCTATCGTACTCGACCTTGTTGATCGGCTCTGCGTTACGCAAGAACTCGGACTTCAATTCCTGGATGTACTGATACAGCGCCCGGTCGGTGCGCAGCTCATGCGCCTTGGGGTAGCGTTTGAGCAACACTTCGCCCAGGCGATCCTGAGCGAGAAGTTGCGACACTTGCGCGCGGGTTTGTTCGGAATAGGCGCTCAGGTACTTCAGCGATGACATGGCAGAGAAAAAGAAATCGACAAGGTGTGATTGCGGGATGAGCTGGCCTGAATGGCGCGCAATATACCACAGTCAGGCTTGCGGCCGGAGAAGCCGGGTGTTCGTGATCAGTCAGATTGGCACGCCAACCTCAGGGTAGCCAACACCCTTGCTCCGGGTACCATCCATGAAACCTCCTAACGCTTATAAAGAATCGCTTTCAAGAAAAGCTTGAGATCCTTCTCCAGATCCGCTCCGAAATCTTGTCTGGCTACTCCACGAAATACCAGCGACTCCAACAACGGCTCGCTTGCACCTGTCGTTCGGACGGCGCCACCCAGAGCGTCAAATTTAATGGAGTAGGAATAGTCAGGATTCGTCGTGAGATCAGGATTTTCTGCATCGCGCCGAACACGGAAGCTCAGGCTCAGGTACACCGGCTTTTGGATATCCTCGCTCAATTCATCTGCCCACCAATGAGCGGCCTGCAATTCAAGCCGCAAAGCAGCGATCGTCTTCTTCACCGTATCAATGGCTCTGGAAGTGATAATGTCAAAATCCTCCAACGCCTGCCTGTAGTCATCCTCGGCAGCTTGTTTCTCCAACGCTATCTCGCGTATCGCCTCGCCCAGTATTCCCATGGTTCGTCTTTCATCTTATCGAAGAACGAATGGTAGCCGACAAGCAGAAAAATTCCCTGAAAAATTTTATGATGGGGGCAAAGTCACGCTTTAGATCGTGGGCGTTCAATGCGCCAACTCCATTCGATCAACAGTGTGTGCTCCCCCATAGGGTTGGCTGCTTCGCCGGTAAGCCTCGTACGGTTTGTAAGTCGACCGAATTCGAGGAAAATTGCAGAACCATTTCCCCGCCAGGTATGAGATATCTTTTTACCCTGAAGTCAATCGAAGAATGGCCTTTCTAAAGACAAATCGATCTCCATGACTTATTGAAAAATCTTTTGATCAGGCGACGCCGATCAACGTCCGCCTATGGCCGTTTTGAGCCGGTCGCGACTGGCTGATTTCGCCGCAGCGCTGCCGATGCGAAAGGCATCCAGGATCCATGCAGCCAGGAAACATCCAAGTGGCGTGCACGCGTTATTCAGTTTTGAACCATCGACCAGCCGCGTCCGCAGTGTCTTGGGGTACTGTGTTGAAAGCGATAGATGCCTCGGGAGCCGATTTGTGGATGCTGTTCAAGAGTCTTTCAAATAGCAACAGGCTCTTAGGGGGGATGCGGATTCCGCCACCGATTACAACGCAGTCATAAGTCGCGCTGGCGAGTTGACGCTCGAGCGCCACAGTGGCGGATTCATTCGGCCGCACCAAGCAGAGGTCGGCATGCCACCCACGATCCGCCATCTGCTGCATGCCAACGGCAATGCCGGCATGAATCTTCTCTGCATTAAAGCCAGGCGGTAAAGCTGGGTCCGAGAAGTCAACAGTTTCTGGCTGCTGGCCGACGAACAATACTTTTTTGACGTCGTTCAATTGACTCATCGCATTCTCCTAGTTGAATTACACGGGGTTGGAAGTCTCTTTACCGCCATTGGCGGACTGTCGTACTCAACGATAGCAACGCAGAAAAAAGTATCCGTCATGCATCAACGGCCGCTATGTGGCAAACACTCATCCGAGCGCTTCTGACCGATTGCGGACCTCGATATTAATCGGCAGTTTGAACTGCGCGTCGCGGCTTCACTTAAAGTGTATGCCGGACGGACCGGTATTTGTCCTGATCCATCTGCACCGGCGCAACAGATATCGGTATGGCAAGCGAGCAATCTTGCGGTTGTCGAGCTTTCCCTGAAGTAGTTAATTATTAAACCGTCAATGCTTGTGCTTTTTTTCTGAAACACGCCTCTGACGCCAACTAATAAGTGCTAGTCTAGTAATCACAAATTACGCCGATAGCGTACAAAAATTCAATGTCGTTGCGTTAGGAAACCCACCGCACGAGGGAGCGTCCGAACAATTTTCACGTTGTCAGTTCGATAATAAAAAATCATTCATTTGCAAGTATTTCAATATCGTATCAGGGCGGAGAAATCTTGGGCGAATGGGTCCGGCACCTGCCAAGGCGCCGGAATATAAACATTCATATCACGTTACCTTTTGAGGGAAACATGAAACTCTCACAGTTGAAAATTTCCACGCGCCTGGCAATTGGATTCACGCTGGTCTGCGCGTTGCTTATCATCGTCACACTGCTCGGCATCATCCAGATGGCGCAACAGAAGCAGCGCATGGATGAGATCACGAAGATCAACAACGTTGAAGCCAGCGAAGCCTCTTCGATGTACCTCTCCATCACCGAGCGGGCGCTGGCCTTGCGCAATATGATCCTGCTTGGAGACAACCCGCAAGAAATTGAAGTCGAAATGAAACGCATCGATACCCAGGCGCAAAAATATACCGCCGCCGAAAAAAAACTGGGGATGATGCTGAAGGGCGAGAGCTCGGCCAGTCCGGAAGAGCGGCAACTGTTCGACGCCATCAGCCAAACCGCCAAGGTCGCCGACGGGCATATCACGCAGGTGAAAAAACTGATCCTGGCCGGCCAGCGAGACGAGGCGTATTCAGTACTGCGCAACGAATTCCGGCCAATCCAGCGAAAATGGTGGGAGCAGCTCAATAACTTCATCGTCCTAGAAAACAAACAGAATGAGGAAGCATCCAATAATGCGGATGCGGCCTACGCTAATGCGCGTTTCATGATGCTGCTGTTTGGCGGACTTGCGCTGGTCGTCAGCATCATGGCAGCTTATCTGATCACGCGCAGCGTACTGAGCCAGCTCGGCGGAGAACCCGCCTACGCAAATCAGATTGCGACCCGGATCGCGCAGGGCGATCTGACCGTGAGTATTGAAACCAAGCCGAGCGACCAGGACAGTCTGCTGTTCTCAATGAAGAGCATGCGCGACGCGCTGGCACAAATCGTCGGCCAGGTGCGCGCCGGCACAGATACGATTGCAACGGCGTCCAGCCAGATTGCCAAAGGTAACCTGGACTTGTCATCGCGGACGGAGCAGCAAGCAAGTTCGCTGGAGGAGACCGCTTCGTCGATGGAAGAACTAGCGTCAACGGTGAAACAGAATTCCGGCAGCGCAATGCAGGCACACGAGCTGGCAGTGTCGGCATCGGATGTCGCGGCCAAGGCTGGTGAAGTGGTTCAGCAAGTCATTGATACGATGGGCGTGATCAACGATTCTTCGCACAAGATTGTAGAGATCATTTCGGTCATTGACGGCATTGCCTTTCAGACCAATATCCTTGCACTGAATGCTGCGGTGGAAGCGGCACGCGCCGGGGAGCAGGGGCGCGGTTTTGCTGTTGTCGCATCGGAAGTGCGCAATCTAGCGCAACGCAGCGCGACCGCCGCGAGAGAAATCAAAGTGCTGATCAGTGACTCTGTGAGGCAAGTCGATATCGGACGTTCTTTAGTTAAGCAGGCCGGTACCACGATGGACGAGGTCGTCGGCAGCGTCAGGAAAGTCAATGGTATGGTCGCCGAAATTTCGCAATCCAGCCGTCAGCAGAGCGACGGCATCGAACAAATCAACGACGCCGTTGCGCAAATGGACAATGTCACCCAGCAAAATGCTGCACTGGTCGAGCAAGCCGCTGCCGCAGCACAATCGTTGCAAGAACAGGCCGCCAAGTTATCGGCTCTGGTCGGCATCTTCAAACTGGGGACGTTGCCAATGCTGAAGAATAGTATCGATATCACGCCGAGTCGTCTGGAGCTTGCCTGACTGACGGGGTGCACGGAAAACCTGCCTCGACGAAACCGTGATTAAAATGGGAAATCAGGCGGCGGTCCTTAGCACAGTCATTATTTCAATCAAAGAGAAGGGCAAGATCCATTTCTGGCCGATTGTGGACCTTCGCTATTTGCTAGGAATTCGTCGTTAGCAGTCCTGACGCAAGCTGGCGAAATGCGTCAACAGCTTTAACCAAGACGGCCGCCGGCTCATCCGAGGCTGCAATCCAGAGCGCGGCATTGAGAGCGGCGCCATTGATAAGCCGCGCCATTGCTTCGGCATCAACTGGCTTGATTATCTCGTCATCTACGAGTGCCTGAATTGTCTGCGTCGTTCTGAGAAGGCATTCGTTTTGACTGGGCCATTGTGACGGGTCGCCCAAAACCGCAGGGCCATCTTTTAGCACTATCCTCTGAACCTCTGGCTCTAACGCCATCTCGATGTAGGCCACCCCCTCCGCCAGTAGTCCTAACCAGGCGTTTGGCGCTAGCTCTTGTTCAGTGCGGGCCCGCAGTGCCATTTCACTGTCAATTTGGTCAACGACGGCTTGAAGCAGTCCCTTTTTATCGCCGAAGTTATGGTAGAGCGCACCGCGTGTAAGGCCCACCGTTGCAGTCAATTCGTCCATAGACGCATCGGCATAGCCTTTTGCGGCAAACGCTGCCCGCGCTGCCTGAATGAGTTTCGCTCTGGTCTCCTCGACCATTTCTGTCCGCTTTTTTGCCACTGAGAGTCCTTGCCATGCAAAGGCATACGAAGCGTAAGGATTTAACATACGCGACGTATGTTAAACCACATCCAAAAATCTTTCATTGTTTCAGTTGTGCAGGGTCTCACTTTGCAAGTCCTGTACGGCAAATCTACAGGAGTAACAAATGTCAAAACGTGACGTAATCTTCCCTGCTGGCCGTCAGGCCCTGTATGAAATAAATAGTTATTCTGCCGCGGTGCGCTCTGGGGAGCTACTGTTTGTCTCGGGTCAGGTGGGTAGTCGAGAGGATGGTTCTCCGGAGCCCATATTCGAGAAACAGGTCCAGCTTGCATTCAACAATCTTGCCGCCGTGCTGAGTGCTGCTGGCTGTACTTTCGACGATATCGTCGACATCACCACATTCCATACCGACCCAGTCGCCCAGTGGGAAACGGTAAGTACAGAGCGATTGAAGGTATTCAACGAAAAACCCTATCCGAACTGGACTGCGGTAGGGGTCAATTGGCTAGCTGGCTTTGATTTCGAAATCAAAGTCATTGCCCGGATTCCTTGATGTAAACGCAGCCGCTCTAAGCGGGTGCTTTGTTGGGACTGGAGGTCTCTTCTTGGCCGGTGGCGGACGTTGACCCAAGCATTGAATCTGACGTATTTTGATGCGCCAGGAGGCGTTTTGGAAGTGGCGACGGGCAAGGCCCTATTCACAACTGTGGAAATCACTCATAGCATTTGTCTATGCTTGAAGTAGGATCGCCAGCACGATTAAAATGCCAAAATGGAGACTTCAAGTTGACCGCAAAATTATCGGCACTCACGTTCTTTCTTGCACTTTCGCTATCAACTACGCAAGCCGCGGAGGCCGACAGGAAAGTCCTTCATGATGAATTCTTCTGGCTGGGACAAATCAACAAAGCGACTGCTGTCATCAACACCGACGAAGGTCTGCTGGACAAATCAATGACCCCGCTGGTGGTCAAAGGAATCCGAAAAGTCCTCGACGATGCTGCACTTCCCGGCGCGAAACGACCCAGCAACGTCATTACTTTCGAACCGTTGCTGATTAAGGCCGCAGGTCCCCAAATTACCTTGTTACATGCGGGAAGGTCCAGCCAGGACATGCTGGCGACCATGCGTTCGGCAATTCTGCGCGAGGACATGCTTGATCTTGCCGATCAACTCAACAGGACCACCGACGCCCTGTTGAAAGTGGCGACTCGCGAACGCAACACCATTGTTCCCAACTATACGAATGGCGTCGCCGCCCAGCCCAATAGCTACGGTCACTACCTATTGGGTTATGCAGCAGCATTGGATCGTGACGCGCAGCGAATTCGAGAAGCATATGTACGACTTGACCGCTCTGCGATGGGAACGACGGTCCTTAACGGCAGCAGCTGGCCGCTGAATCGAAATCGGATGGCCGCCTATTTGGGATTCGCGACCATTGTCGACAATGCCTATGACGCGGCGCAATTGTCCTCTGTTGACGAACCGATAGAGGCTGGAGCGATCATTACGTCCATTGCTATTCATGCGGGCGTATTTGTTCAGGACATCATGGTGCAATACGCACAGCCTCGTCCTTGGATTTTGCTCAAGGAGGGAGGCGAGAATACCTATGTTTCGAGCGCGATGCCGCAAAAGAGGAATCCAGGCCTCCTTAACAGCACACGTCGCGACGCGTCTGCGATAGTGACGGCCGGCATCGGGACCGCAATTGCGGCACACAACATTCCTGCAGGCATGAGCGACCCGAAAGACGAGAAGCAAAATCACGCGATGATGCTGGCAACGACTGCCATGCTGATGAAATGGGAGAAGATACTCGCGGCGCTGGACATTAATCCCCAGCGTGCGCTGGAGGAACTCAATAGCGACTGGACAGCTTCGCAGGAATTAGCCGATGTGCTGATGCGGAAGTACAAACTTCCGTTCCGGATAGGCCACCATTTTGCGTCGGAAGTCGTGGAATACGCAAAAACCAAGGACATTCGCCCGCTGGACTTCCCGTACGCCGACGCCCAGCGAATTTATGCTGAAACGGTGCGCGGCACAGATTTTCCCTCGGCGCTGCCCCTGTCTGAAGAAGAGTTCCACAGCACGCTTGACCCGGTAGCAATCGTTCGAAATCGGGCGACCACAGGTGGGCCGCAGCCAGCGGAAATGTCCCGCATGTTGCGGGAAGCTGGCAACCGCGTGGCGCAACAGTTCGATTGGATCAACAAGCATCGTGCGCATATCAGTAGCTCTCTGCGCCAGCTTGATGAAGATTTCGACCGCCTGGGAGCGTCCGGAGGCGTGCACTGACCATCGCCTCGATATTCGCATATGATTTCCACGCCGGACTTGTCATCAGGAGATCCGCACATGAGAAAAGCCCGCCAAGGCCATGCGAATAGCAGGAGTGTTGCAATGGGACGCCGAACAAGGATTACCTATACCGACAGCCGACAAGAAAACTCAAATGGCGCAGGAGAACAAGAAAATTATCCGATATAAGACAAAACGGCAAAGTCAAATCCGTTGAACGCAAATTGCGCGACTTCGCGCATCTCCATTCTGAAATGGGCCCGTAGTGATGCATCGTTATCGCGTCTGATGAACAGTACGCCTTCTCGCCCCGGTTCCAGGCGGCGTAGCTCTGCGAACATGCGCCGTGCCAGACCTTGACCACGTTCCTGCTCTGCGACGCAGATCGGACCATATACATAGGCATCGGGAGCGCCGTGATAGGCAGCAAACATTGCCTGGACAATCGGAAGATCCGCGTTCATCGTCCGGGTAGAGGTCATCAGAAACCCGCTGACTTGTCCATCGCGTCGAGAAACAATGATTGTCATGTCTTGCATCATGGCAGCTACGCGAGCGCGCGACAGGCTGGCAGAGAGCGTGCCGCCTCGCGCGACCTGATTTGCTGCTTGCAGTTCTAACATCCCGTCCAAATCTTCGTGGTTTGCCTTACCTACACTTGCGCGATCACCTGACATGAACTGTGCTCCCACTTTATCTGTAGTTATCCCATTTACTGCCGGTCTAGCATCTTATTTGATACTTAAAAACTTGTTTGACTGCAATGCCTGGATTTAGCCGGCTGCGATCATCGCAGTGCCGCCGACACGCAACGCCATCAGCAAAACTTTAACGTGCTGGCAGCCGACAAGCAGACACCGGGCATGTTTGAATACCTGCAGTAAAACCATCATCGATACGCATTCCAAATCCGCCACTGGCGCCTATCAACGCAAAGCAGCTCCCGGCACGGCCAAACTTCTGCCCCGCACCGGCATCACGGGAAGTCCGAACGTGGGAGACGCCATCCAATGTCGATTAAAATGCAGGTCTGGCCGGACATAATGCGCCTTGTGAAGACCACTCCTTAAACGACCTTTCCACCACTTCCTGACGCGACAAATTGACGATGTCCCCACTAGAGAACCTCGAACCCGCCACGCCGCCCTTCGGCACGATCGCCAGGGAGTCGGTTGATGTCGCGCAAAAACATCTGCATGACATCCTGAATATTGCGATCGAGCACGCGGCCCCGCGAGCCGCCCTGGTGGTGGCCGATACGCGCTGCGATCTCGCGGTCGCCTTGACCGAAGCCTATCGGCGCTGCCTGCCGACGGTGCGCTTCATCGATTTTGATGCGGTCACGCCGGACGCTGTCCTGGCCGCCTTTGCCTTGCTTGCGCCCGGCGATCTGGTGGTGCTGATTCAATCCACCAATTTTCGACTGGAGGCTTTCCGCCTGCGCGTCGAGCTCTTCAAACGTTCGCTCAAAGTCATCGAGCATCCTCATCTGTCGCGCATGCCCGGAACGCAAGCCGACTACTATATCGCGTCGCTGGCATATGACCCGGCGTACTACCGCGATGTCGGCTACGCCCTGAAGGCGCGCATTGATCGCGCCCAGGGTGGTGTGGTCGACAGCGGCGGTGAACGTCTGGTCTTTGCTGCGCCGTTCGAGTCGGCAAAGCTGAACATCGGCGACTACAGCGCGATGAACAACGTCGGCGGCCAGTTTCCCATCGGCGAAGTGTTCACCGAAGCGCAAGACCTGGAGACGGTGAATGGACGCGTACGCATTTTTGTTTTTGGCGACACTTCATTCCGGGTGAACAAACCGGAGCAAGCCATCACCTTGGTGGTCACCAAAGGCCGGGTGAGCGAGGTGATTGACTCCACACCGGACTTCGATCACGTGCTGGCCAAGATTCGGGCCGATGAGGGAGAGGTCTGGTTGCGCGAGCTTGGCTTTGGCATGAACCGTGCGTTTTCACGCGAGCGCATGGTCGACGATATTGGCACTTACGAGCGGATGTGCGGCATCCATCTGTCACTCGGCGCCAAACATGGCGTCTACAACAAAGCCAACATCAGGCGTACGACCGCGCGCTATCACATCGACGTGTTTGCGGTGACGGAGGCGGTCTACCTTGACGATGAGCTGGTGTATCGGGATGGGGCTTGGCAGGTTTGATGAGGTTGGCCTGCCCAAGGATGTTCCTCGCTGCCGAAACACGATCTACAGGGATGCATGCTCCTGCGAATGATTTCACGATCGTTTGTTAGTCGCGCAGTTTCTCGCAGCGTAAGAATATTTACCCCCAAGATAAACTCGGCTAGCCAAGGCTGACAATAGTACGTATATACCGTGGTGAATTCTTTCGCTCCCACGCGCGGGGCCTCCGCCCATCGGCTCAGCTCAAGCAGGCGCTGTTTGCCGCAAGAGGTATAAACGCGCTGCGTCAATCCGATGGTGTTTTTTCTCAGCGCGCGCTTGCGAATCAAGTGAATGCCCTAGTCAAAACCGTTCGCGCATTTCCTTGGGGGACAGTCCGAACTGACGAACAATTGCGTCTCGCATCGAATCTTCCGATTCGAAGCCGGCTTTGGCGGCAATCTGTTTCATGCGCATATCGGTGGTATGCAGATAGGTTCGCGCCAACTCCGCGCGAATCTTTTCCAATGCCTTGGACGGGGTCGTTCCAATGTCGTCTTTGAATTGCCGATGGAAGGAACGCAGAGACTGACCGGCAATCGATGCCATGTGTTCAACAGTCCACGCAAATTCCGGCTTGTTGATCATCTGTTGAAGCAAGTCCGCATATTGCGTACCTGAAGCCTCCTGCAGAGACAAAGGTTCACTGTACTGATTCTGCCCTCCCGGCCTGCGCAGATAGACCACCAGTCGCCTCGCTACTTTAGCGGCAAGTGTGGTGTCATGGTCTTCCTGGATTAATGCCAGAGTCAGGTCGATCCCGGCTGTTACACCAGCCGAAGTCCAGACTTTTCCATCTTTCAGAAAAAGCGAATCGGACTCAACCCGCACTTCAGGAAATTCACGAGAGAGACGGTCGCAGGAGCGCCAATGCGTCACGGCACGTCGGTCCGCCAGCATGCCCGTCTGCGCCAATAGGAAGGCCCCCGTGCAGATGGAGCATATCCGTCTTGAGCGTTCACACAATTGGCGCAATGCATTCTTGAATGCGGGATTTTTCTGCAGCGCATCGTGCACACCCGGACCACCCGGAATGATCAGGGTGTCGATGTCGACAGCGAGGTCGATCGGCTCCGCGTTGATCGAAAATCCCGAAGCAGTCTGGATTTCCCCTCCTGTGACTGCGCGCACGCTGACGTGGTATTGAGGGCGCGCGCCCTCCTCATTGGCCGTGATCAATGCTTGCGCCGGGCCAGAAAAATCAATCGGCTGCACACCGTCAAAAACAAGGATGACAACTTGTCGCGCTGGCATTTTTGGACTGCTATTTGGCATAAACTCCCCGGCTCTATTGCGCATAATCCGTATCAGGGTATACGACAAATTTCAGGGAGGTCAACATGGATGAAAAGCGCAGAAAACTCTTGCAGGCGAGCGCTGTTGCCAGTGTGCTGCTGGCATCGGCTACGGCCAGGTCACTTGCCCAAGGCGTTTCAAAAGGTCGCCCCATGCATGTGAATATCGTCACCGTTCCCGACATGGTCCAGCTCGATATCACCGGCCCTTATGAGGTGCTGGCGCGAACACCGGGTTGGACAGTCGACCTGGTCGCCGCGACACCGGAGGCGGTACGTACGGATCGTGGACTGCGATTGTTGCCCAACGTCACGCGAGCGACGGCCAAACCGTCGAACATCCTGGTCATACCCGGTGGCACCGGCATCGATACTGCGATGCTGGATCCAGAATGGGTAGATTACGTGCGCAGGGAGAGTGCCAAATGTGACTATGTATTTGGCGTCTGCACCGGTTCTCTGTTACTCGGCGCGGCGGGAGTCTTGAAAGGAAAGCGCGCCGGCGGCCACTGGCAAGCGCGCGACATGCTGTCGCAGTTCGGCGCCACGGTCTCCAATGACCGGATGACCCGCGATGGCAATATCTACACCTCCGGCGGCGTGACATCCGGCATCGATATGGCACTGCGCGTCGTCGCCGATATCGCCGGCCTCGACACCGCGCAAAAAATTCAACTGGCGATGGAATACGATCCGGCGCCACCGTTTGCCGGCGGCACTCCCTCGACCTCGCCGCCTGAGATTGTCGCCGCGGTACTCAAGGATTCCAGCAAACGCCGGGCGCTGCGCGAATCGATGGTGGCCGAGGCGGCACAGCGGCTCAATCGCGCCGGCGGATGACGTAGGTTAGCTCTGCCGCGAAGCGTAGCGCGACCGCTCGGTCAGGTCGCGGCTTGTTGGCTTGTCATCAGGCATCCCGTTCATTTGTTCTTGCAATCAATGAACCGGATGATTCCCGCCTTCGGCCTTCTGGGCGGCGTCGGTCTCCGGCCGATTGCCGACCTCAATGTTTCACCACAAACAAAAACCAATCACCTGGTCTTGTTCACCCACACAGCCTGCGTCGCAAACCACGCCGTCAAAAAATCAATGAAGGCAGTGACTTTGGCGGAAAGGTGGGCGCGCTCCGGATAGACGGCGAAGATGTCCGCACCCGGCAGCGACCAGTCGCTCAACACCGGCAGCAATTGCCCCGTCTCGATGTAGGAGGAGACATCCCATTCAGAGCGCATCAGGATGCCGAAGCCCTCCAGCGCCCACACCACCCCGGCTTCGCCGTCGTTGGTGCTCAGGCTGCCGCGCACCTTGATGGTTTCTTGTTTGCTGCCGCGTGCCAGATGCCAGGTTCCATAGGCGGCGTCGCTCTCCCGCAAGACGATGCACTGATGTGTCTGCAAGTCCCTCGGGACCAGCGGCGTGCCGGCCTTCTTCAGGTAAGCGGGCGAGGCGCACAGCAAGCGTCTGTTGGTGACGATCTTGCGCGCCACCATACGTGAATCCGGCACCGTGCCGAACCAGATGCCGATATCGAATGCCTTGTCCGTCAGGTTGATGGATCTGTCGGTGAGCTCCAGTTGCACCTCTACTTCCGGATAGCGTCTCACGAATGCCGCAATCGCCGGCGTGATGTGGCGTCGGCCGAATCCGAAGGTGGCATTCACACGCAGCACGCCCTTGGGTACGCCGCGGCTGCTCGACACCGTCTGCTCCAACTCCTGCAGTTCCGCCAGCAATTTGGCGCCGGTGGCCAAATACAGTTCGCCCTCGTGCGTGACGCTGATGCGCCGCGTGGTGCGATTGAGCAAGCGCACGCCCAGGCGCTTTTCTATTTGCGCCAGGCGCGAGGTCACCGCCGGCGGCGTGACGCCCAGCTCCCGGGCCAGGGAGGCGAGCGAGCCTTGCTTCACCAGCTGGATGAAAAACTCCAAATCAGAGATGCGATCCATTGTTAACTTCAATTAAATAATAGATAAAGTGAATATAAATTATGAAACTCCATGGAATTATTACACTTCTTCCTCATGAAGTGCGCAAGAGTGTTGCGCCCATCGAGGAGGAACAAACATGGCTCAAACGCTTTATCAGAAGCTGGTGCAATCGCATACGGTGGCCCGGCTCGATGAGCAGAACGTGCTGCTCTACGCAGACCTGCACATCATGAATGAATACACCAGCCCGCAAGCCTTCGCCGGCCTGAGGGAGGCTGGACGGCCGGTACTGGTGCCGGGCCAGCAGGTGTCCGTGGTGGACCATATCATCCCGACCCACCCGGTCAGCTTCCGCACTATCCAAGATCCGTCGTCCGCCTTGCAAGCCAGCAACCTGGCGAAGAATTGCAAGGAGCACGGCATCGTCCTGTTCGACACCAATGACGCCTTGCAGGGAATCGAGCACGTGATTGCACCCGAGCTGGGCATGATACGGCCCGGCATGGTGGTGCTGTGCGGCGACAGCCACACCACCACCTATGGCGCATTCGGCGCGCTGGGTTTCGGCATCGGCACTTCTGAAGTCGAACACGTGTTGGCCACCCAGACGCTGGTGTATCGCCTGGCCGGCGACATGCGCATCCGCATCGACGGCGTGCTGTCGGCGGGCTCCAGCGCCAAGGATCTGATCATGTATGTCATCAGTTGCATCGGCGCCCAGGGCGCGCGCGGCTATGCGGTGGAATTCCAGGGCAGCGCGATTGCGGCGTTGTCGATGGAGGCACGCATGACCTTGTGCAACATGACGGTGGAAGCCGGCGCCCGCGGCGCGCTGATCGCACCGGATGAGGCCGCACAACAATATGTCCTGGCGCGCGCGCCGGACATCGCCGCACACCATCTGCAGGCGGCGCTGGCGGACTGGGCCGGCTTGCAGAGCGATGCCGACGCCGTATTCGACGTCGAGCATGTGTTCGACGCCGCCGACGTCGCGCCTTACGTCACCTGGGGCACCAGCCCGGACCAGGCAGTGCCGGTGACCGGCAAGGTGCCCTCCCCCGAGACTGCGCCGGACGCCACGATACGCGCGGCAGCGGAGCAGGCACTGCGCTATACCGGCCTGCACGGCGGCGACGCCATCGAAGGCATTGCGGTACAACGCGTCTTCATCGGCTCCTGCACCAACGCGCGCATTGAAGATCTGCGCGTGGTGGCGGCGATCGTCAAGGGCCGCAAAGTGGCGGCGTCGGTGCGGGCAATGGTAGTGCCTGGTTCCGGCGCCGTGCGCAGGCAGGCCGAACGCGAAGGCATCGCGCAGATACTGATCGCCAGCGGTTTTGAATGGCGCCAGCCGGGCTGCTCCATGTGCCTGGCCATGAATGACGACTTCCTGCAACCGGGCGAACGCTGCGCCTCCACCACCAACCGAAACTTCGAAGGACGGCAAGGACGCGGCGGCATCACGCATCTGATGAGTCCGGCCATGGCCGCCGCCGCCGCAATCACCGGACACATCACCGACGTCCGCACACTGGGAGCCACACATGTCTGACAACACCCGCGTGGCCGGCATCGCCGCCGCGCTACCCACGCCCAACCTCGACACCGACCAGATCATGCCCAAGCAGTTCTTGCGCGGCATCGACAAAGCCGGCCTTGATAGAGGATTGCTGTACGACTTGCGCTATGACGCCGACCAGCAATTGCGCCCCGACTTTGTCCTCAACCAGCCCGCCTATCGCGACGCCGCCATCATCGTCGCCGGCAGTAATTTCGGCTGCGGCTCCAGCCGCGAACACGCGGTATGGGGATTGCAGCAATTTGGCATCCGCGCGGTCATTGCACCGAGCTTCGGTGAAATTTTTTACAGCAACGCCATGAACAACCGCCTGCTGCTGGTGATGCTGCCCGAGGCGGAAGTCCAACGCATCACGGCAGACGTCGCCGGTCCGCAGACCAGCAGGCTGGAGATCGACCTCCACACCATGACCGTCAAGAGCCACAGCGTGCAAGCATCGTTTGCGCTGTCGCCGCGCCACCATCGCATGTTCCTGGAAGGCCTGGACATGATCGGCGCGACGCTGTCCCAGCAAGAGCAGATCGCCGCCTTCCAGCAACAACATTGGCAGCAGCGCCCGTGGCTGCACAACATCGCGCATACCGTCAGGGCGCGCATCAATACGACAACGGCCATGCCGCCGCTGGGCAATAGCTAGCCTTATTTCTTAGATCAAGCGGTGGCCCGGACAAAAAAAAGAGGCTGCCGCTCCCTATGGAGACAAACATGGAAGCAACATCAATCGATACATCGCAGCGCCGTCCCGGCGTATGGACTGCCATCAGCACATACAAGATCGGGCCGCTGCCGTTGCCGATCTACGTCGTCATCGCCGCCATCACGCTCATTGCAGCGATCAATAAAAAACTCCCCAACGATATGATCGGCGGTCTTGCAGTACTCATGCTGGCCGGCTTCCTGCTAGGCGAAATCGGCAGCCGGCTGCCGCTCTTCAAACACATCGGCGGCGCCGCCATCCTGTGCCTGTTCGTGCCCTCGGCGCTGATCGGCTTCAACCTGATGGATGCCGAAATGCTGAAGGCGGTCACGACCACCATGAAGACGGCAAACCTGCAGTATCTGTACATCGCCTGCCTGGTCGCCGGCAGCATCCTGGGCATGAGCCACAAGGTGCTGGTACAAGGTTTCATGCGCATGTTCCTGCCGCTGCTGGTGGGTACACTGGTAGCCATCGCGGCGGGCATCACGGTCGGACTGCTGTTCGGCTATCCGCCCCGGCACAGTTTCTTCTTCATCGTCATCCCCATCGTCGGCGGCGGTATCGGCGAAGGCATCCTGCCGCTCTCGATCGGCTATGCAGAAATCCTCGGCAAGCCGCAGGCTGAGCTGATTGCGATGCTGGTGCCGGCGGCCCTGCTCGGCAATGTCGTTGCCATCTTGGCCAGCGGCGTGTTGCGCTGGATCGGCGACAAGCACCCGCATCTGAACGGCAACGGTTTCCTGGTTAAATCGGGTGCAGATGTCGCGCTGCTCAAGGCCGATCACACCCCTGTGCCGATCAACCTGAACCTGATGGGAGCGGGTCCGTTGATCAGTTGCGCCTTCTTCATCCTCGGCGCCGTGCTGGCGCAATACACCGGCATACCGGGCCCCATCCTGATGATCATCAGCGCGGCCCTGCTGAAGGTGTTCAAGCTGATCCCGGCGCAACTCGAGTTGGGCGCGTATCAAATGTACAAATTCGTTTCCGGCAATCTGACTTTCGCCATCCTGGTCGGCCTGGGCGCGCTGTTTGTATCGTGGAAGGACCTGGTCCATGCCTTCACGCCCGGCTATTTTGCAGTCTGCGCCGCCACCGTCATCGCGCTGGTGGCATCCGGCTTTTTTGTGGGCAAATGGCGCAATATGTATCCGGTGGAATCGGGCATTGTCACGGCCTGCCACAGCGGCCTGGGCGGCACCGGCGACGTGGCGATCCTGTCAGCCTCGAACCGCATGGGACTGATGCCCTTTGCACAAATCTCGACGCGCATCGGCGGCGCCGCCATGATCGTATGCGCCACCCTGCTCTTGAAACTCGTCAACTGAAGCGATAGCCGTTCCGGCGCATCCGGAACGGCTGCATGTGCCGGCAAGCCCCTCCTTCTATCTATTAAAATTTTTCAAGGTGATTATTAAATTTTATCGTTTGATTAATAGTCATTGAAATTCCATCATGGTGATCTAAATTCACCTTGGGGTATTTCATGATCAATGTCCACACGCTCGGCTTCCCTCGCATGGGAGAAAACCGCGAACTCAAATTCGCTCTGGAAAAGTTCTGGAAAGGTGAAATCCCGGTCGAGCAACTCGAACTGACCGGTCGCGAACTGCGCGCCAAGCACTGGACGCTGCAACGCCAGAACGGCCTCGACTTTGTTACCGTCGGCGATTTCGCGTTCTATGATCAGGTCGCCAATCACATCCAGTTGCTCGGTTGCGAACCCAAGCGTTTCGGCTTCAGCGGCCAGGAAGCCGAGTTGTCGCGCTATTTCACGTTGGCGCGCGGCGTCGCGTCTGAGCATGAGCATGACGAGCAATGTGGCAGTTGCGCGCACGACGCTGGCAGCCCGGCCCTGGAAATGACCAAATGGTTCGATACCAACTATCACTACCTGGTGCCGGAACTGCACGCCGATACGCAATTTGCCCTGGGCTCGCAACGCCTGTTCAACGAAGTCAGGGAAGCCAAGGCGCTCGGCCATCCGGTCAAGGCCGTGCTGCTGGGGCCACTGAGCTTCCTGTCGCTGGGCAAGGAAAAAGGTGCGGCCTTCGATCGCTTGTCGCTGCTGCCGCGCCTGCTGCCGGTGTATCAACAAGTATTGCAAGCACTGCAGAAGCTGGAAGTGGAATGGGTGCAGATCGACGAGCCGATACTCGGCCTCGATCTCAGCGCAGAATGGCTGGAAGCCTTCGTGCCGGCCTACCGCACGCTCAAGACCGAAGGCGTCAACACCTTGCTGGCAACCTACTTCTCGCCGCTGCAAGACAACGCCGAACTGGCCGCCAAACTGGATGTCGCCGGCTGGCATATCGATGCCGTGCGCGCCGCCGAAGACCTGCAAACCGTGGCGACGGTGTTGCCCGCCGATCGCGTACTGTCGATCGGCATCATCGACGGCCGCAACATCTGGCGCACCGACCTCGACAAGGCGCTGACGACCCTGCGCGCGGTGCTGGAACGCCGCTCAGGTGCGATCTGGATTGCACCGTCATGCTCGCTGCTGCATGCGCCATTCACGCTGGCCAATGACACCAGCGTTGATCCGGAAGTACGAGGCTGGCTGGCCGGCGCCAAAGAAAAACTGGCTGAACTGAACCTGCTCAAGCGCGTGCTCACCCAAGGTGAAAAATCGGTCGCCGGCGAATTGTTCGCCAATCGCGCCGCCATCGCTGCACGGCGCACCAGCCCGCGTGTGCGCAACCCGCTCGTGGCCGCACGCATCGCCGGCCTGCCCGCCACCGTCGATCAGCGCGGCAGCAGCTTCAGCAGCCGCCAGGCCAAGCAACGTCAGCGCTTTGCGTTGCCGGCCTTCCCCACCACCACGATCGGTTCCTTCCCGCAAACCCAGGAAATCCGCCAGGCGCGCGCCGCCTTCAAGCGCAAGGAACTGAGCCACGCCGACTATCGCCGCGCGATGGAAGAAGAAATCGCGCATGCGGTCAGCCGTCAGGAAGCACTCGGCATTGACGTGCTGGTGCATGGCGAAGCGGAACGCAACGACATGGTGGAATATTTCGGCGAGCAATTGTCCGGCTTCACCTTCACGGCCAATGGCTGGGTGCAATCCTATGGCTCGCGCTGCGTCAAGCCGCCGGTGCTGTTTGGCGACGTCACCCGCCCTTACGCGATGACGGTCGAATGGACCAGCTATGCACAAGGCCTGACCAAGAGCCCGATGAAAGGCATGCTGACCGGTCCGATCACCATCTTGCAATGGTCCTTCGTGCGCGACGATCAGCCGCGTGCCGACACGGCGCTGCAAATTGCACTGGCGATCCGCGACGAAGTGGTGGACCTGGAAAGCGCCGGCATCGGCATCATCCAGATCGACGAACCGGCCATCCGTGAAGGCTTGCCGCTGCGTCGCGCCGGCTGGGGCGACTACCTGAAATGGGCGGCGCACGCGTTCCGCGTATCCGCTGCCGGCGTAGGCGACGAAACCCAGATCCACACGCACATGTGCTATGCCGAGTTCAACGACATCCTGCCGGAAATCGCCGCGATGGATGCCGATGTGATCACCATTGAGACCAGCCGTTCCGACATGGAGCTGCTGGAAGGCTTCGGCAAGTTCAGGTACCCGAACGAAATCGGCCCGGGCGTCTACGACATCCACTCGCCGCGCGTACCGGATACCGCCGAGATGGTGCGCCTGCTGCAAAAGGCCGCTGCCGTAGTGCCGCCGGCCAACCTCTGGGTCAATCCGGATTGCGGCCTGAAGACGCGCGGCTGGAAAGAAACCGAAGCCGCGCTGCGCAATATGGTCGACGCCGCCAAGGAATTGCGCGCGCTGAGCAGCTGAGCGACGGCGTTTCATCGCTTGCATGTCATGCAACGTCGTCGTTGACGCCCAGGCTTGCGGCCAAGCACCTGCGGCACAATGAAAAACGGCTTGCATCGCTGCAAGCCGCTTTTTTGCGCACGCGGCCAGGTAGTACCACCTCGCTCACCGACGATGCTGATCGTTAAACATACTAGCGATAGCGTTCGAGCCAGTGCGCGTAAGGCGCCGGCAACGTCCACGCGGCACGCTCGATGCCCAGTTCCTTGGCGGCAAAATAGGCCCAGTGCGGATTGGCCAGATGCGCCCGCCCCACCATGACCAGATCGAGCTGCTGCTCTTTCACCACGCGTTCGGCAATTTCCGGCGTACCGAAACCCCAGGCCGACGACACCGGCACACCGGCTTCGCGACGCACGCGCTCGGCCACCGGCCCCATGAAGGCCGGGCCCCAGGGAATCGATGTCTCGGGAATCGTGAAGCCGACGCTGACGCTGATCATATCCATGCCGGCCGCCTTGAAGTTTCGCACCAGACCGATTGATTCCAGCAAGGTTTGCTCATCGCGACCGTCGTATTCGAGCACGCCGAAACGCACTGTCAGCGGCAGGTTTTCCGGCCACACTGCACGTACTGCCTGCAAGGTTTCGAGCAAGAAACGACCGCGGTTTTCGACGCTGCCGCCATAGATGTCGTCGCGCTGATTCGAATGCGCGGAGAAAAAACTCTGCGCCAGATAGCCGTGCGCAAAATGCAGTTCGAGCCATTCGAAACCGGCCTCGCGTGCGCGCACGGCGGCGTCGACAAAGTTTCGCCGCACACGGGTGATATCGTCCAGCGTCATCGCACGCGGTTGCCTCGGCAAATCCGCACCGTACGCAATCGGCGACGGCGCAATGGTTTGCCAGCCGCGCGCATCGCCTTCGGCAATATGGTCGTCGCCCTCCCACGGCAGATTCGCGCTGGCTTTGCGGCCGGCGTGGCCGATCTGTATGCCCGGCACCGAGCCAGCAGCCTTGATGGCCTGCACCACCGGCACGAACGCTTGCGCCTGTGCGTCAGACCAGATGCCGGCGCAACCCGGCGTGATACGCCCTTCAGGCGCGACTGCGGTCGCCTCTACGATCACCAGCCCGGCGCCGCCGCGCGCCATGCTGGCGTAATGCGACAAATGCCAGTCATTGATCAGTCCGTCGACGGCCAGGTACTGGCACATCGGCGGCACCGCGATACGGTTGCGCAGCGTGACGTCTTTCAGTGTGAACGGTTGGAATAAAGCGGACATGGAAACCTTTTTACAGTTGGATTGAATTTCATTCGTTATTTCGAATATATACGAACAATGGAACAAGTATAACCCAAGGTGTATGATGCTGCCGATGCGCCCCTATAAACACCCGGCTCCCGACGAACTGTCCCTCGAACGCGTGCTCTACGCCTTGAGCGATTCGATTCGCCTGGACATCGTGCGACACCTGGCCCGCGTGGAGGCCGCGAGCTGCGGCGAGCTGGATGGCGGACGACCTAAATCGACCGTCTCGCATCATTTCAAAGTCTTGCGGGAAGCCGGCTTGGTGCTGACCGAAACCACCGGCACCATGCACATGAACCAACTGCGCCGCGCCGATATCGAAAGCCGTTTTCCCGGTTTGCTGACGGTAATTCTGGCGCAGTGATGATCATGATTTGAGCCTCAGACCTGCTTCACCGCGGTGCGCGTGAAGCTCACCAGGCAAGCCATGCCGGCCAGCGTAGCGGCACACCACAATACCGTTGCATAGGGCGTCTGCGAGGTCGACAAAACCAGTGCCACCACCGACGCGCCCATGGTTTGCCCGACCAGCCGGCCGGTGCCCAGCATGCCGCTGGCGGCGCCGGTGCGGGCGCGCGGTGCGGCGCTGATCATGGTGCGGTTGTTGGGCGACTGGAACAGGCCGAAACCGAAACCGCACAGGGCGAAGTGCAACGCGATGACGATGTCGGCGCTTTGTCGATCGATCAGTAACAAGGCCAGCAAGCCCAGCGCCAGGATCGCCAGTCCGGCGCCGCCGAGCAAACCGGCTGAAAAACGGTCCGACAAACGCCCCGCCAACGGCGCCGTCAGCGCCACCGAAATCGGCCATGCCGTCAACAGCAAACCCGCATGCGCGGCGCTCATGCCCAAATGATTTTGCAGCAGGAACGGCAACATCACGAAGGTCGCCGTTTGCGCCGCGAAGGAACACAACGAGGTTCCTATCGACAAGGAAAACAGCGGAATGCGCAGCAGGTCCAGCGGCAGCATCGGCGCCTGGCGCGATTGAAAGCGCAGCAGCGCCAGCAAGGCCAGCAGGCATAACAACGCGCTCGCGGCGATGGTGGTGCTGGCTTCCAGATGCGCAATGGCATCGATGCCATACAACAGGAAACCGACGAAGCTCATGCACAGCAGCGCGCTGCCGAGATCATATTTGCGGTCGGACAACGGGTTGTAAGGCAGTGCGCCGAAACCGATCGCCAACGCAATCACGCCGAGCGGAATATTGATCAGGAACAGCCAGTGCCACGAGGCGAAGTGCAGGATCACGCCGGCGATGGTCGGCCCCAGCGCGCTGGCGGTGCCGGCCACCAAGGCGTTATAGCCGATGGCGCGGCCCAATAAGCGAGTCGGGTAGATGAAGCGGATCAACGCGGTATTCACGCTCAGGATGCCGGCTGCGCCGACGCCCTGCAATACGCGCGAGAGGCTGAGTTGCCAGAGCGTGTCGCTCAGGCCGCAAGTCAGCGAGGCCACGGTGAACAAGGCCAGCCCGGTCATGTAAATGCGCCGATAGCCGATCACCTCGCCCAGCGAGGCCAGCGGCAGCAGGCAAATCGCCATGGCGATCTGGTAACTGTTGATGATCCAGATCGCCTGCGGCGCGCTGGCGTTCATGTCGCGCGCAATCGAGGGCAGCGCCAGATTGGCGATGGAGCCGTCCATCACGGCAATTGCCACCGCCAGCACCACCGTGACGATGGCGGGAATGCGCTGCTTCGGCGGCAGGCCGTCATTGACGTCGATCATGGGGACCTCTTCATGGGCGACGAAAAACGGCCGCACGCTGCGGCCGTTTCAGGAAAACACCTGCTGATGATCAATTGCATATATCTCCACCTGCATCCCGGAACAGAAAACGCAGCCATTGTAGAGGGATGCGCGCAAACTGTCCGGGACGCGGCGAGATCGGCAATGAACCCCGATCAGCCTGCGATTTCCACAATCAACTCCAACTCCACCGGCGCCCCCAGCGGCAAGGACACCACGCCGATGGCTCGGCGTGTGGAATTCTTATCCTTGCCGAATACATCTTCCAGCAACACTGAAGCGGCGTCGGCCAGCAGCGGATGCGAACGAAAGTCCGCACTCGCCACGATGTTCACGCCCAGGCGCACCAGCCGGCTCACGCGCTCGAGCGAACCGAGTTGCTCGTGGATCACCGCCAACGCATTCAGGCAGGCGGTGTAGGCGGCGTCGCGACCGGCCTCCAGGTCGAGCTCGACACCGACCCGGCCGACATGTGTCGGCTTGCCGTCGCGCACCGGCAAGATGCCGCTCAGGAACAGCAGCTTGCCGCTCTGCACCGCTTCCACATAGGCGCCCAGCGGCACCGGCGCCGGCGGCAAGACGATGCCGAGCTCTTGCAGGCGCCGCTGAGCGCTGTGCGCGCTTACCATTTGCCCGAGTGTGCGCCGCCATCGACGTGCAACACTTCTCCGGTGACGGTGTTCGCTTCGGTCAGATAGACCACGGCGTTGGCGATATCCTGGACGTCCGAAATGCGCCCCATCGGCGACAAGGTCTTCAAGAAATCCTTGGGATTTTTTTCATGCAGCGGCGTATCGACGATGCCGGGCGCCACCACGTTGAAGCGGATGCCATCCTTGGCGTATTCGATGGACAAATTGCGCGACAGCGCGTCGATGCCACCCTTGGTGATCATCGGAATCGATGCCGTCACGCCGGCAATCGGATGCGTCACCAGCGACGTGGTGATGCCGACCACGCTGCCGCCGGTGCCTTGCTTGAGCATCTGGCGCACCACGTGCTGGGTGATGTAGAGATAGCCTTGCAGGTTGGTCGACACGAACGCCAGGAAGTCTTCCTGCGTGTAGTCGATGAAAGGCTTGGTGTAAAAGATGCCGGCGTTGTTCACCAGTGCATCGATGCTGCCGAACTTTTCCAGCGCGGCGGCCACGACTTGTTGCGCCGTGGTTTCCAGGCCGATATCGCCATCGACCAGCAACAGATTGGCGGCCGCCGTGAAGGTGCCGCGCTGTGCAATGCTGCGCGAAGTGGCGACCACGTTGTAGCCGCGGTCGAGGAAGTCGTACACCAGGCCGGCGCCGATGCCTTGCGATGCGCCGGTAATGATGATGGTTTTGCGATTGCTCATGGTAATGCTCCTTGCTGATGAATGGATGGCCGGATGGCGTAGAAGGAGCATGCGGGAAATCGCTTTACTTGATTAGGTGGAAATATGTGGAATTTCTTTTCCATTTATGGAAATATCGCGAGATGGCGGATCTCAATGACATTGCGATATTTGTGAAGGTGGCTCAGTTCGAGAGCTTCAGCCGGGCGGCGCACGCGCTGGGCATGCCGGTGTCGACGGTCAGCCGCCGCGTCTCGGAGCTGGAGCAGCAACTCGGCGTGACGCTGTTGCAACGAACCACGCGCAAGCTGACGCTGACCGTGCAGGGACTGGATTATTTCCATCAATGCCAGGAGCCGCTCACCATCCTGGCCGACGCCGAACGCGTGCTCACCCAGACACAGAAGAAACCGGAAGGCCTGTTGCGCATCACCGTGCCGATGGTGTTGCGCGAAGAAGCCTTCCTGAATTTCGTGTCGGACTTCCTGAAGGCTTACCCGCGCATCAAGATCGATTTATTCGTCACCAATGAATTCCTCAACTTCGTCGGCCAGAACATCGACCTGGGCATACGCTTCGGCGATCTCGAAGATTCCAGCCTGATCGCCAAGAAACTGGGCACCAACGTACGCTACCTGGTGGCGACGCCGGCTTACCTGGAAGGACGGCCGCTGCCGGACAAGCCGGACGACTTGCGCGCGCACCAATGTGTACTGATGAACGGAAAAAACGGCGAGGCGCGCTGGGAACTGGTCAATGGCAAGAAGCAGGCTGACGTGCATGTCTCGGGCGCGCTCTCCAGCCGCGACTTCAACAGCGTCGCCTACTTCACGCACAAGGGCCACGGCATCGGCTTGCTGCCCTTCAATTATTGCGACGAGATGCTGGCTGACGGCCGCTTGCAGCGGGTCTTGCCGAAATGGAGTTCGCCGCGCATCCCGGTCCATGCGCTTTATCCGACCCGCAAGTTCCTGCCGGCCAAGCTGCGTGTTTTCCTGGAAGCCTTGCAGGCCTGGGACAGTCCGTTCTGGACGCGTTAGCATGAGCCTGCTCCCTTGACTCTTCGTTATCTGAAACATCACATGACCGACACCACACCTGCGCTCCTGATCCGTCCCGCCACCGCTGCCGATTACCCCGCCTGGCATGTGCTCTGGCTGGGCTATAACAAGTTCTACGGCCGCCATGGCGAGACCGCCTTGCCGGCTGCCATCACGCACATGACCTGGTCGCGTTTCTTCGATGCCTATGAGCCGATGCAGGCGTTGGTGGCCGAACTCGATGGCGAACTGGTCGGCCTGGCGCATTTCCTGTATCACCGCAGCACCACGCAGATCGCGCCCAATTGCTACATGCAAGATCTGTTCACCGCCGCAGCGGCGCGCGGACGCGGAGTGGCCCGCGCGCTGATTGAAGAGGTCTATGCGCGCGCCCGGGCGGCCGGCAGCGGCAGGGTCTATTGGCAAACCCACGAGACCAACGCCACCGCCATGCGCGTCTACGACAGCGTCGCCGAAAAATCCGGCTTTGTGGTGTACCGCAAACTGCTCTGAATAACGAGCGAAGGAAAGCAATGCACATCCACTGGAGCAACTTCACCCCCTGGACTTCCCTCGCGGGCGGCATGCTGATCGGCCTCGCCGTCGCCATGCTGATCCTGCTCAACGGCAGGATCGCCGGCATCAGCGGCATCGTCGGCGGCTTGCTGCGTCCGGACCGGGGCGACATTGCTTGGCGCCTGGCGTTTGTGGCCGGGCTGGTGGGGGCGCCGCTGCTGTACGGCGCCGTCATCGCGCTGCCGGCAGTCACGGTCGCCGCCGGCAGCGGCACGCTGATTGCCGCCGGCTTGCTGGTCGGCGTCGGCACCCGCTACGGCGCAGGCTGCACCAGCGGCCATGGCGTATGCGGATTGTCGCGCCTGTCGCTGCGCTCTGCGGTCGCCACCGCCACCTTCATGGCGGCAGGATTTGCCGTCGTATTCGTGCTGCGCCACCTGCTCGCCTGAGGACTGCGTCATGCAATTGTTTACCGCACTCATCGCCGGCCTGATCTTCGGCATCGGCCTGATCCTGTCTGGCATGAGCGATCCAGCCAAAGTACTGGGCTTCCTCGACCTGGCAGGCAACTGGGATCCGTCGCTGATTTTCGTCATGGGCGGCGCCATCCTGGTCGCCTTTCCGGCATTTCGGCTGGCAGGACGCCGCCGCCGCACGCTGCTGGGTGCGCCGCTGCAACTGCCGAGCGCCAACCGCATCACGCCGCGCCTGGTAACCGGTGCGCTGGCATTCGGCGCCGGTTGGGGCCTGGCCGGCTATTGCCCGGGGCCGGCGCTGGCTTCGCTCGCCGGCGGCGGCCTCAAACCGCTGCTGTTCTCTGGCGCCATGTTGGCCGGGATGGGCGTGTTTGAAGTGCTGGAACGCCGGGCGGCGCGGCGCCGGAAATAAGCGCGCAACACCGTCCTGCTACCTGCCGGGACGCAGGCGGCGCAGTTGCTCCAGCAACTCTTCACGCACCACGCCGGTGATGTGACTGCGCCGGCCGCTTTCCAAAATCCCCAGTCGGCGCGCCACCGGCCGGCCCGGCAAATGCAGCACGCACAGGCCGGGATCGCTTTCCCAGTCGAAGTTCTTGAGCAGCGGCACCATGGTGAAGCCGACATTCTTGCGCACCAGCTCCACAATCGACAAGATCGAGTTCAGCTCCAGAAAATCCTGCGGCACCAGATGCATGCCGCGCATGATCTTGTCGATATGCGCGCCGGTCGGCGTGCGGCGGTCGAAACGGATGAAGGGATAGCCGGCAAACAGGCTGCTGATGGTGGAGTCGGCGCTGGCGATGCTGGCGTTGGCAATCACGGTGAGTGTCTCGACATAGCATTGCGTCCACAGCAGACCGGGCTTGTCCGGCCACTGGCGCTCGACCACCAGCGCAGCATCGAGCTCGCCGCTGATGACGTCTTCCATCAGTTTGGATTGGTCCTGCACGCGCAATTCAACTTCCAGACTCGGGTGCAGGAATTTGAGTTCGGCCAGCGTCGTCGATAGCAAACCCATGCCGGTGATCAAGGAGCCCAGCTTGAGGTTGCCGGCAATCGGCTCCTGATCCTGCACATCGCGACGCAACGCGTCGTATTGCGCCAGCAGATCGACGGCGCGCGGCAGCAGCAGATGCCCTGCCGGCGTCAGCACCATGCTGCGCCCGGTCTTGTCGAACAGCGTGGTTTTGAGCTCCGCCTCCAGTGAGCGCATTTGCTGGCCGACCGCCGCCTGCGTCAGCGACACCTGCGCGGAGGCGGCGGCAAACGAGCCGCCATGCGCCGCTGCAACGAAGGTACGGAGAAATCGGATGGTGCTCATCGGGCGGCAAGCCTCCAGAAAATGCGGAAGGACAATAATAAAGAAAATGTTTATATATGCTAAACGATTTCTACATTTTTATTTTCCCTTTTTTATCCCATAATCGTCGCAAGGTCTTATTTCAGCCGCATTCCAGTTTGATCAGTAGCTTGACCCACTTGCCGGCGTACCGCCCCCAACCAGGCCATGAATACTTCGACGTTGACCACGCCTTGTTTGCCGATGACGCACACAGCGCAGCTTCCCTGTACGCCGCATGACGGCGTGGCGGGCGCGTCTGCGATGCCGTTATCGTCCCGCTTCAGCGTCAATATCAGTCACCTCGCGGCGCTCTTCATTCCCTCCCTGCCGCGCTTCTTCCCACTGCATTCATCAAGGATTTTCCATGTCTGAGACTTCTGCGCCTTCGGCCGACTTCGATCAGCGCGCGCGCGCCATTTACGACCTGGGCAACAGCACCATCTATGCCTCGCGCAGCGATCCGCGTTTTTCCTATTGCACCTATGTGCCGCCGCACATCGGCAGCCCCGGCTCCCGTCCGATGAAACTGGTGATCGTGATGCACGGCACCGGCCGCGCCTTCACCGAATACCGCGACGCCTTTGCCGAGTTCGCCAAATGGAACGACTGCATTGTGCTGTGCCCGCTGTTCCCGGCTGGCCCCCAGGGCGACGGCAATCGCGATGGATTCAAGCAATTGCGCGAAGGCGACATTCACTACGATGAAGTGCTGATCGACATGGTCGACGAAGTCGCCACCAAGTTCGGCTGCGACTTTTCCCAATTTGCCTTGTTCGGCTATTCCGGCGGCGGCCAGTTCGTCAACCGTTTCGGCTACCTGCATCCGGAGCGCCTGTGGGCGCTGTCGATCGGCGCACCCGGTTCGGTCACGCTGCTTGATCCGGATCAGGACTGGTGGGTGGGCGTGCGCGGCTTTGAAACACGCTTCGGCAAGCCGCTCGACCTGGACGCCTTGAAGGCGCTGCCGGTGCACATGATCGTCGGCAAGGCCGACATCGAGACCTGGGAAATCACGCACAAGGAAGGCGGCAAGTTCTTCATGCCGGGCGCCAACGATGCCGGCAAGACAAGACCGGAACGCCTGGAAAGCCTGCGCAAGTCATTCGAGGCTGCCGGCGTCAAAGTCAAACTCGATGTCGTCGACAACGTGCCGCACAACGGCATGGCCTGCGTAGACAAAGTGCAGGACTTCTTTGCCGCCACACTCAAAGCCCTGCGCGGCAACTGAAGCGGCACGCTAGACTAGAACTCATTTCATCGCGGAGAACACAAGGCATGTTTCGTTTTACGCTCAATCGCCTGGCCATGGCCCTGCCGACCCTGTTCATCGTTGCGGTGGCAGTATTCGTGCTGATCCGCCTGATTCCGGGCGACCCGGCGCAGTTGCTGCTGGGCGACCTGGCCGACCCGGCGCGCCTGGCGGAGCTGCGCGCGCATCTGGGCCTGGACCAAAGCTGGCTGGCGCAGTTCGGCGTGTGGGGCGGCCATGCCTTGCACGGCGATCTCGGGGTGTCGATCACCACCGGCGAGCCGGTGCTGCAACTGGTGCTGAGCCGCTTTCTGGTGAGTGCGCAGATTGTCGTGATCGCGGTAGTTCTGGCGGTGGTGGTGGCGGTGCCGGCCGGCATGATCGCGGCCTGGAAACAAAACCGCCTGCCCGATCTGGCGCTGGTCGGTACAGCGACGCTGCTGGTGTCGCTGCCGACCTTCTGGCTGGGTCTATTGTTGCTGCTGTTCTTCGGCCTCAAGATGGAATGGTTGCCGGTGGTCGGCTATGTGTCGGTGATGCAGGACTGGAAAGCCGGCCTGCTGTATCTGGTGATGCCGATCATGACCTTGTTCCTGCATGAGATCGGCGTGCTGATCCGCATGGCGCGCGCCAGCACGCTGGAAGTGCTGCGCCTCGATTACATCACGCACGCGCGCGCCAAGGGCCTGTCCGAACGCGCCGTGCTGATGCGCCATGCCTTCCGTAATTCCTTCGGCCCGACCTGGACGCTGATCGGCCTGGTGCTGGGCAATCTGTTGGGCGGCGTGGCCGTGGTGGAAACCGTGTTCACCGTACCCGGCCTCGGCCGCCTGCTGGTGGATGCGATCTTTGCGCGCGACTATCCGGTAATTCAGGGCTGCCTGTTGTTCGTCGCCGTGATCTACGTGTTGACCAATCTGGTGATCGATCTTTGTTATCCCCTCTTCGACCCACGGGTGCTGGCCGAATGAAAAAATTCCTTACTCCGCAAGCCTTGATCGGCTTGCTGTTCGTCGTGCTGATTCTGGGCGCCGCGTTGCTGGCGCTGGTATGGACTCCGCACGATCCGCTCAAGATCAGTTTCTCGGCGCGCTTTCAGGCGCCCGGCGGCGCATGGTTACTGGGCACCGACGAATATGGCCGCGATGAATTGTCGCGCCTGATGGCCGGCGCATCCAACAGCGTGTGGATCAGCTTTCTGACCGTGCTGTTCGCGGTGGTGGTCGGCACCGCCATCGGCGTCGTCACCGGCTTCGTGCGCGGCTGGCTGGATCGCATCGTGATGGCCTTCACCAACGCGCTGCTGGCCTTCCCCGGCCTGTTGCTGGCGCTGGCCTTGCTGGCGGTGTTCGGCGCCAACCAGTACGGCATCATCTTCGCACTCGGCCTGGCCTATACGCCCTCGGTCACGCGCATCGTGCGCGGCACGGTGCTGTCGTTGCGTGAAAAGGAGTTCATCGAATCCTCACGCGTGCTCGGCAACTCTGAGCTGTACACCATGGTCCGCCACATCCTGCCTAACTGTATTGCACCGCTGACGGTGCTGGCCACGTCGATGTTCGGCTGGGTGATCCTGGCGGAGAGCGCCTTGTCCTTCCTCGGCCTGGGCGTGCCGCCGCCGGCGCCGACCTGGGGCAACATGCTGGCATCGGCGCGGCCCTTCATGACCCAGGCGACCTACCTGTCGATCTTTCCCGGCATCTGTATTGCGATGACGCTGCTGGGCATCAACTTCCTCGGCGACGCCGTACGCGACTTGCTCGATCCGCGCATGAAAGGCCTGGAATGACCACGCCCACTGCAACTCCCACGCTGGTCGACGTCGCCGGTCTGACGCTGGCCATCGGCAGCAAGGGCCGCCAGATCGTGCGCGATGTTTCCTTCGCGGTGGCGCCCGGCGAATTCGTCGGCCTGGTCGGCGAATCGGGCAGCGGCAAGACCCAGGCGGCGCGCGCCATCATGGGCCTGACGCCCTTGCCGCTGCTGCGCACCGCCGGCAGCATCGTGTTTGAAGGCGAAGACCTTGCGCAGGTCAGCGAAGCGCGTCTGCGCTCGCTGCGCGGCGCGCGTATCGGCATGGTGTTCCAGGAGCCGATGACCTCGCTCAATCCCTCCTCGACCATCGGCGCGCAACTCGATGAAGGACTGGCGCTGCATCGGCCTGAACTGAACAAGAACATGCGCCGCGAACTGGCGCTGGACATGCTGGCGCGGGTCGGCATCAGCGATCCCAAGGCGGCGCTGGCGGCGTGGCCGCATGAGTTTTCCGGCGGCATGCGTCAACGCATGATGCTGGCCTCAGTGATGTTGCTGGAGCCGGCGCTGCTGATCGCCGACGAACCGACCACTGCGCTCGACGCCGTGGTGCAGCGCGATGTGCTGGAGCTGATGGTCAACCTCACCCGTGAACGCAACACGGCGGTGCTGCTGATCAGCCACGACTTGCCGATGGTGGCGCGCTATACCGAACGCGTCATCGTGATGAAGCAGGGCGAAGTGGTCGAGTCCGGCAACACCGCCGCGATGCTGGCCGCACCGTCGCAGGAATACACCCGCAAGCTGCTGGCCGCGATCCCGCGCCGCCAGCCGGCGCGCAACCTGCCGGCGGCCGATCCGGTGATCGAAGTGCGCCAGCTGGTGGTGGAATACGGCGGCCATCAACGGCTGTTTTCCCGGACCGCCGCCAAGCGCGTGTTGCACGGTATCGACCTGTCGATTCAAGCCAAGGAAATCGTCGCCGTGGTGGGCGGCTCCGGCTCCGGCAAGACCACCCTCGGGCGCACCATCGCCGGTCTGATCAAGCCGACCGAAGGCGATATCTTATTCAAGGGCCACGCGATCCATCGCAGCGATCCGGGCTGGCGTGACTACCGCCTGAATTGCCAGATGGTGTTCCAGGATCCCTACTCCTCGCTCAATCCGCGCATGACGATTGCGCAACTGGTCGGCGAAGGCTTGCGCCAGGTCGACGGCATGTCCAATGCCGACAAACGTGCGCGCGTCGCCAAGATGTTGCAGGAGGTCGGACTCGAGGGCAAATACGGCGAACGCCATCCACATGAATTGTCGGGCGGCCAGCGTCAGCGCGCAGCGATTGCCCGTGCGCTGGTGCGCCATCCCTCGTTCGTGATTGCCGATGAGCCGGTATCGGCGCTGGACGTCACCGTGCGTGCGCAAGTGCTGGAATTGTTCGCTGAGCTGCAAGACCGGCACGGTTTTTCCTGTTTGTTCATCAGCCACGATCTGGGCGTGGTGGAGCAAGTCGCCGACCGCGTGCTGGTGATGCAGAACGGCCGCATCATCGAGCAAGGCAGCCGCGACGCGGTATTTGATCAGCCGCAGCAAACGTATACGCGCAAGCTGCTGTCGGCGATTCCGGCGCTGATCCCGACCGCGACCGGCGGCATGCAACTGAAGTGGCGCTTCGATGAACCGGCCGCCACAGCAAGTGCTGCAGATGCCTTAGTCAATTAAGTAATGTATCCGTCATTCGTCTCAACACTCATCGCAGTCATATCGAGGAACTCCGCCATGTCATCTTCATCGTTTACTGCTCGCCTGACAGCACCGGCAGCGCTTGCCATGCTGGCCCTGGGCGCCTGTAGCATCGCGGCCCACGCGCAAAGTCCGACGCAGATCGTGGTCGCCCAGCCGGCCGACATCCGCTCGACCAATCCTGGCGTCAATCGCGACAACACCACCGACGGCGTGGTGCTCAATATCGTCGAAGGCCTGGTCGGCTATCACGAGAACGGGTCGGTCGGCCCGCTGCTGGCGAAATCGATCAACGTCAGCGCCGACGGCCTGACCTACACCTTCAAGCTGCGCACCGGCGTGAAATTTCACAACGGCGACGCCATGAGCTCGGCCGATGTGTTGTGGAGCTGGAACCGCTACATGAATCCCAAGACCGACTGGCGCTGCCTCAGTGATTTCGATGGCCGCTCGGGCACCAAGGTATTGTCGGCAACCGCACCGGATGCGCAAACCTTCGTGCTCAAGATCGACAAGCCCTCGGCAATTTTCCTCAACAACCTGGCGCGCACGGATTGTGCGATGGCCGCCGTAATCAGCAAGAAATCCGTCAAGGAAGACGGCAGCTGGGATAAACCCATCGGCACCGGACCGTACAAACTGGAAGAATGGAAGCGCGGCGAATACATCACCATGAGCGCCTTCGCCGACTATCAATCGCCGCCGGGCGCCAAACCCGACGCCTATCTGGGCCTGAAAAAACCGCAGATCCCCCAAGTGAAATTCCTGGTGGTGCCGGACATGTCGACCTCCAAGGCCGGCCTGCAGTCGGGCGCCATCGATGCCGGCCAGATCACCTCTTCCGATGTCAAGGAGCTCAGGGCCAATCGCAATCTGAGCGTGATCATCCCTAGCGAAGGCGGCAAGAACACGCTGCTGATGCAGACCAACGATCCGGTGCTGAAAGACGAGCGCATTCGTCAGGCGATTGCACTGTCGCTGGACATGAAGCAGATCGTCGAAGCCTCATCGGAAGGTCTGGCCCACGTCAACAATTCGGCCGTCTACGACAAGTCGCTGTTTTACAGCGCGGAGCAGAAGAAGGGCTACATCTACAATCCGGCCAAGGCCAAGCAACTGCTGCAGCAAGCCGGTTATCGCGGCCAGCCTATCGTCATCCAGGCCAACAAGCGTGCCCACGTACCAAGCTATTCGGTGGCCGTACTGAGCCAGGCGATGATGCAGGCCGTCGGCATCAATGCGCAGATCGAAGTGCTGGAATGGGCCACCCAACTGGACCGCTACAACAGCGGCAATTACCAGATCAGTTCGTTCAGCTATTCCTCGCGTCTCGATCCGGCCTTGAGCTATGAGCAGTTCTCCGGCAGCAAGGCCAAGCAATCGCGCAAGGTATGGGACGACCCGGCCGCGCAAAAACTGATCGACCAGAGCTTCGTTGAATCCGACACCAAGAAACGCCAGGCGCTGTTCGATCAGTTGCACGCCATGATGATCGCCAAGACCCCGCTGATCGTGCTGTACAACATCACCGACTCCTGGGCCATCCGCAACCGCGTGAAGGGTTACACCGTCTGGGAAAGCATGCCGCTGATGTGGGCGGCGAGCATCGCGGCCAAGTAAATTCCTGCCGGGCCGATCATGCAATGCGCAGCCGGAGCGGCCCGGCATCTTCTTTTTTCTGAACGCAGGCAAGTGTTGCGGATCATCCCCGCGAAGCTGCTGCATTGTCTGCTTCCTGCCATTTCCTTTCTTGAGGATTGCCAACCATCATGACCACCATCACACAATTCCCCTTCGTTTCCGTCTCGGGCACCCCGCATGAACGCGGCGTGCAATACGGCCGGCAAGCAGCCGAGCGCGTGCGCGGCAGCATCGCGCTGTACGGCCAGACCCTGGTCAACATCGGCTACGGCGAACAGGCGCGCAACCAGCTGATCGATTTCTTCGCCAAACAGATCGGCGACTACGCGCCGCATTACATTGATGAAATGCGCGGCATCGCCAAAGGCGCCAACGTGGACTTTGCCGACATCGTCATGATCAACGCCCGCACCGAAGTGCTGGCCAAGGCGCGCGCCGAAAAAGTCGCCGCCATCGACCAGGAACCCGGCGACGGTTGCACCGGCGCGCTGATCCTGCCCGAGCGCTCGGCCACCGGCAACCTGATCCACGGCCAGAACTGGGACTGGCGCGCTGAATGCGCCGACACCTCGATCGTGCTGCGCGTACGCAATGACAACGGTCCCGACTTCCTGACCTTCGTCGAAGCCGGCGGATTGGCGCGCAGCGGTTTCAACAGCGCCGGTGTTTCCATCACGGCCAACTACCTGGAATCGGATCGCGACTTCACGCAATTGGGGGTACCGCTGTCGCTGATCCGCCGCAAGGTGCTGGAACAAGAAATCTTCTCGCTGGCGATGAAGGCGGTGGCGACCACGCCGAAGTCCTGCTCCAACAACATCATGCTGGGCATGGCCGAAGGTTTCGGTATCGACTTCGAATGCACCACCAATGAAGCCTTCCCCATCTACCCCGGTGAAGACGGCCTCATCGTGCACGCCAATCACTGGGTGTCGCCGGTGGCGCTGGGCAAGCTGGTCGATCTTGGCATCGCCAACTCGCCCGACAGCCACTACCGCGACTGGCGCGTGCGCAAGCTGCTCAATGCCGCCGGCCCCACACTCGGCCGCCAGCAAATGAAGGACGCCTTCTTCGACAGCTTCGGCCTGCCGTATTCGGTGTGCCGCCCGCCGCGTCCGGGCAGTCATGACAATCTGTCGGCAACGGTCGCCATGGTGATCATGGAACCGGCCACGGGCGAAATGGAAGTCGCTCCTTTGCCGGCGCTCAATCGCGTATTCACGCGTTACAGCCTGGACCGCGATCCCGCATTGTTGTCGGCGTGAACATTGCGCCCAATTGCATCGCAATAACTGAGGAATTGATCAGCGCTCAGTGAGGAGTACAGAGGCAGCTTGTCATTGTTGCGTCAGCAATTTGTCAGCGTTTGCAGCAACGGCGTCTTTGCGCAAAGAGGCCGTTGCGGTTTGCGCTCTGTTTAATTGTAAATTCTCGATATTTCGCAGAAAACTTACTTCAGAACATCATTTGATCGGCCGTTAAACAGCTAGTGAAAATGCCCAGGCTTTCAAGTGCGAGGAAAAGCGTGAGGTTTGTTTTTTTGCAAGCGCGTGAATGGGGTTGATAAAAAAACATCACCCAGGCTCAGATGCATTTTTTCATTGATGGATGTTGGCCAGGAACAGTAGCGCTGCAAGGCAGCCGACAAACAATAACAGTCACTCTCAATTCAAAAAAGACCACAACATGAAACTCACCACACTGACCATCAAGTCGCGCCTCGCACTGGCCATGCTGATACTTTCCGTGCTACTGCTGGCCATCGGTGCAACCGGCCTGTTCGGCATGTCCACCGTCGTCAAGATCAACCGCGAGCTGTATCAGGTGCGCATGCCCAAGACCGTGGCTGCCGACAACACCCTGCTGTGGGTCGGCCGCCAGCGCACCTCGCTCGACCAGGCGGCGCTGACGACCGATGCGGCGTGGGCCCAGCAGATGTACAAGACCGAAGCCGATGTCGGCAAACAGGCTCTCGAGTGGTGGGCCAAATATGCAGCGCTGCCGCAAAGCGAGCAGGCCCAGAAGCTGGTGCAGGAAGTCACCAACGGCCTGACCAAGACTGAAAAAGCCATCGACGAATTCCGCGAGGCGATCAAGGGCGGCGACCGCCAGCAGATTTCCGACAAGGCGCGCGTGGTCGGCACGGTCTACACCGCGATGCAAAAGAGCGGCACCCTGCTCAATGAATATGAAACCGACGCGGCGCGCCAGAACTATGAAGACTCGCTGAACCGCTATGAAAACTTCCGCATGATTTCCATCGCGGCAGTGGCGATCGGCTTGCTGCTGGCGGCCTATAGCTGGTTCTCGCTGCGCCGCGCGATCTCGCGCCCGATCGAACAGGCGCTCAAGCATTTCGACGACATCGCCGAAGGCGACCTGACACATCGTGTGAACGTGCACTCGCGCGACGAAATGGGCCTGTTGCTGAGCGGCCTGGCCAAGATGCAGGACAACCTGACCAGAACAGTGTCCACCGTGCGCACCGGCAGCGACGCCATCGCCACCGCCACCAAGGAAATCAGCGCCGGCAACCTCGACCTGTCGTCGCGCACCGAGCAGCAAGCCGCTTCGCTGGAAGAAACCGCGTCCAGCATGGAGGAGCTGACCAGCACCGTGAAGCACAACGCCGACAACGCGCGCCAGGCCTCGACGCTGGCCGTCAACGCTTCGCAAATCGCCAGCGCCGGCAATGACGTGGTCAGCCGCGTGGTCACGACCATGGATGAGATCCGCGACAGCTCGACCAAGATCACCGAAATCGTCGGCATCATCGACGGCATCGCCTTCCAGACCAATATCCTGGCGCTCAATGCTGCGGTGGAAGCAGCCCGCGCCGGCGAACAGGGCCGCGGTTTTGCCGTGGTGGCCAGCGAAGTGCGCGCCCTGGCGCAACGCTCTTCCAGCGCCGCCAAGGAAATCAAGGATCTGATCATGCTGTCGGTCGACCGTGTGCAAACCGGTTCCTCGCTGGCAGGCCAGGCCGGCGAAACCATGAGTGAAATCATCGGCGCGGTGCAGCGTGTGACCGACATCATGGGTGAAATTTCTTCCGCTTCCAGCGAACAGAGTTCGGGCATTGACCAGGTCTCGCGCGCCGTTACGCAAATGGATGAAGCGACCCAACAGAACGCCGCGCTGGTCGAGCAAGCCAGCGCCGCCGCCAAGTCGCTGGAACAACAAGCCTTGTCGCTGAAGGACGCCGTCTCCATCTTCAAGATCATCGAAGAACAACAACAGCACGTCCATCGCGCCGCGCCGGCATTCGCGCCGGCGGCAAGAACGCCCGTGCGTGCAGCCGCCAAGCCACGCCCGGCGGCCGTAAAAACCACCGTGCCGAAACTGGGTTCGGCGGCGCCCGCCATTGCCAAACCGGCGGCATCGTCCAACGACGATTGGGAAACTTTCTGATCGCCTACGCCAGCTTTTCCGGCGCACATGCCCTTGTCACCTAGCACATTATTGCTGACCGGAGAGAAGAAAAGATCTCTCCGGTCAGGCATCGCGTTTTTAACGCAGCCATGATGAAATACCTTCGCCGCGACGTCATTGCGGCGGGGCAGATCAGCATCACCCCACAATCTCACCCACTTACACCAAGGAGGCACAGATGAGTGACGACACAACTCAACCCCCACCACGCCGACACTTTTTGCGACAAGTCATCACCGTCGCCGGCACCGCATCGCTGTCTTCTCCGCTGGCCGTCGGCGGCGGCGCAGCCGCAATTGTTGCGGCCGGCGGCGCGCATGCCGCCGATGCTCCCGCACCGGCCGCGGCAGCGGGCCTGATCGGCTATGAATGCTTCAGCGCCGACGAAGCCGCGTTCACCGAGACCATGGTCAATGTGATGTGCCCGGCCGATCAGTTCACGCCCAACGGCGTCGACTGCGGCCTGGCGATCTTCATGGACCGCCAACTGGGCGGCGCTTACGGCAAAGGCGCCGGTCGCTACATGAGCGGCCCCTGGGCGCAAGGCAAGCCGCAACTGGGCTTGCAATTGCCGCTCACGCCCGAACAGTTTTTCAAGGCCGGCGTTGAAGCCGCCAATGGCCAGGCGCAAAGCAAATTCGGCAAGACCTTCGACCAGTTGCAGCCGGCCGAAGCCGACGGCTTCCTGGCCGCGATTGCCGACGGCAAGATCAGCGACGAAGCGGTGCCGCTGGCCGCGTGGTTCAACGAACTGGTCTATCCGCTGTTCGTGCAAGCCTGTTACGCCGACCCGCTCTATGGCGGCAACAACAACAAGGTGTTCTGGAAGATGCTGGGCTATCCCGGCTTGCCGGCCACGCACACGCTCGACATGGTCAACTATCGCGGCAAGCCTTTCCCCGGCGCGAAAGATCCCAAGTCCATCCTCGATTTCAGCTAAGGACACACCATGATAAAAAAACTGGAAAAGCGGACGGTCGTGATCGTCGGCGGCGGCCTCACTGCGGGCCTGGTTTCGCGCCAACTGACGGCGCAGGGTATCGACGTGCTGGTGCTGGAACGCGGCGGCGATCACACCAACGGCGCTGAAGCAAAATTGCCAAGCCAGCGCGACGAATTGCGTTGGGATGTGCGCCAGGGCCTGGTGCAAAAATGGAATGTGCAGACTTACACGCTGCGCCATTCGCGCAGCGACACCTCGCTGCCGGTGCGCTGGATGGAAGCATTCCTGCCCGGTGAAGGTATGGGCGGCGCCGCCAATCACTGGAACGGCCACACCTGGCGCTGGTCCGAGTACGACCCAACCTTGCGCACGCATTACGTCAACCGCTACGGCGCCAAGGCGATTCCGGCCAACATGCCGCTGCAAGATTGGGGCGTGACCTACAAGGAAATGGAGCCGCACCACGACCTGTTCGAGAAGCTGTTCGGCATCTCCGGCAAGGCCGGCAACATCCACGGCAAGAAACAGCCGGGCGGCAATCCCTTCGAAGCACCGCGCCGCGGCGAATATCCGCAAAAGCCGCTGGAGATCACCGAAGCCGGTTCCATCTTCAGGCAGACTGCCGAGAAGATGGGCTACCATCCCTTCCCCACACCGGCCGCCAACTCCTCCGGCGTGTACACCAACCCGGACGGCCAGAAACTCGGCCAGTGCCAGTATTGCGGCCATTGCGAACGCTTCATCTGCGAAGCGCAGGCCAAGGGTTCGCCGGAAGTCCTGCTGTATCCGATGCTCAAGCAGCGCAAGGGTTTTGAATTGCGCCTGAACAGCCACGTGCTGGGCGTCAACTATGACCAGAAGACCAAGCGCGTCACCGGTGTGCGTTATCTTGATCTGCGCAGCGGCCAGGAATACGAACAGCCGGCCGACGTGGTGGTGCTGGGCGCATTCACCATGACCAATACCAAGCTGCTGCTGCTCGACAAGATCGGCACGCCGTATGATCCGGCCACCGGCAAGGGCGTGGTCGGCAAGAACTTCTGCTACCAGACCACCTCCTCGGTGAACGTCTTCATGAAGGACCGCTGGACCAATCCCTTCCTGTCCACCGGCAGCACCGGCACCGTGATCGACGACTTCAACAACGACAACTTCGATCACACCGGCCTCGGTTTCCTGGGCGGCGGCATGATCAGCGCCAACATGTTCAGCGGTCGTCCCATCGTGGCGCGTCGCCTGCCGCCGGGCACGCCGCGTTGGGGCACCAAGTGGAAGCAAGCCAACGTCGACTGGTATGCGCACTCCTTCGGCATGTCGATTCAAGGCAGCTGTTATCCGCACACCGAAAACTTCCTCGACCTCGACCCGGTGTACAAGGATGCCTACGGCCAGCCGCTGGTGCGCATGACCTTCGACTGGCGCGACAACGAAACCAAGATGTCGGCCTACGTCACCAAGAAGATGGAAGACATCGCCAAGGCCATGGGCGCCGACATTGTCGGTCCTGCGGTGCCGCGCAAGAGTCCGTTCGACACCCGCATGTACCAGACCACCCACATCACCGGCGGCACGCCGATGGGCACTGACCCGGCAACCAGCGTAGTCTCTTCGCATTTGCAGCACTGGGATGCGCAGAACCTGTTCGTAGTCGGCGCCTCGGTATTCCAGCACAACGCCGGCTACAACCCGACCGGCCCGCTGGCGGCGCTGGCGCTGCGCCTGGGTGATGACCTTGTGCAATACGTGCAACGGCCACGCATGCTGTGATGAAAAAACAGCGATTGAACATTTTCAGGAGTAAAAAATGAAGAACAAGATGCAGCAACTACATCAGGCAGCACTGGCTGCCGTCATCGTACTGGCCGGCGCAACCGCGGCGCAGGCGCAAGCGCAAGACGTCAACGCCGGCAAGCAAGTCTATGCACAATGTGCAGCCTGCCATGCCGTCACCGCAGCCAATGGCGTCGGCCCCGGCCTGCTCGGCATCGTCGGCCGCAAAGCGGCGGCCTCGCCGGGATTTCGTTACAGCCCGGCGCTCAAGCGCGCCAACCTGACGTGGGATGAAAAGACCCTCGACGCCTACGTCGCCGATCCGCAAAAAGCAGTGCCGGGCAATCTGATGCCCTTCTCCGGCATTGCCGACGCCAAGCAGCGCGCCGACCTGATTGCGTATCTCAATACGGTGAAGTAAGTTCTCAACGAGGCTTGTCCGTTTGTTCGTCAACGGACAAGCCAAGCGCATGGAGATCGTTTTAAAGATGAAGCCACCCACATTCCCGACATCGAATATTGCCCGAGCGAACAGAAACTTCCGTCCTTATCGGCGCTTGTTGGGAATGACCTTACTTCTCTCTGCGTCAACGCTGGCGTCAGCGCGAGACGATCCCGCGCTGCACGCTTGCTGGCAAACTCAGCAAATTCAGATGACGCTGGCCAGTCAGAAGATCCGCAATCAGAACGGTGATTGCGTAGGCCAATATGACGGCTCTTTCAGCCATGCGCGCTGTTATAACGAAGCAGGCAATTACGAAGGTCTGTCGACGTATGAAGTGACCCGACCCGGCCATATGCTGGCCATGCTGATTGATCCTGTCACACACAAGCCCAAGGCCGCGCCTTATGAGATGGACTATCGCATCGAAGGCGACTGGCTCATCATCAAACGTCAATTTACCGTCAGCCCCTCCGAGGCCGGCAATCCCGACCTGCCGATCAGCATGCAATCGCTGTCGATCCGGGTAAAGCCGACAGACGGCGTAGCACCAGTGTGTCAACCACAGGGAAAAAGCAGTATCCGTATCGGTCGTACTTCGATCAGCTCGCTGGCGCTGTCGGTTCCACCGGGTTGGCAGCCGCTGCTGGTCGACCCTGCCGCCGATAGAAAGGCTGCGCTGGCAATCGGCCCTGGTTTTCTGGTTGGTGCTTTCGTACCGTCGCATGCATCCGCCTCGCCTGCACAAGTGGTGTTCGTCGTCGACGATACGCGCTACGCTCCCGCACCGGTGCGACAGGCAGAGTTTGTCGCGATCAGGAAGCGCTTTACCCGCGAAATCGGCGATGCCGTCATTGTTTGCGACCAAGCAGACAAAATCTGCGCACTGCTGCAGCAGAGCAACGGAGCGAGCGTCTATACCGAGCTGGTAAACGTAAAAGGACGTGTCGCCATCATCAGCGCTTCTGCCGAGGGAAAGACCGAAGAAACCACAAAGTTCCTGCACACGGCGGTACAAACCTTCAGCGCACAGCTGCTGCACGATAACAAATAGAGCTCGGCTTACTTGTGTTTCGCGGCAGTGTTCTTTTTGGCGGATGATGTTTTTCTTTTTGCAGCCGGAGCCGGCGGCATCCCCATAACCGCCTTGAGGAACAAGGACAGCACGGCTTCCGCCGTCTGGTCGTCGATGCGCTGCGGGTCGCAGCGATGGGCGAAGCAGACGCCTTCGCACAAGGCCATCAGGCCGATGGCGATCTGATGCGCCGGCGCAACCGCAGGCACACCCGTCAGACTCGCGAAGATCTCAACGAAGGCCGCGATCTGCTCGTGGCGCTCGCGTAAAAAAATGCTCAGCACGGCGCGGAATTTCTCGTCGCGCATGGCGACGATCTTGGCCTCCATCCACAACTGGCTGCACATGTCGTCGCGATATAAGGTGCTGTAGTAGCCGGCGATCTTTTCCTGCAGCTCGACCGGATCGACCATCGGTGCTTGCAGCATGCGATGGAACTCGAGGTCGATTTCGCCGCTTTCCCGACGCAGCAACTCAAAAAACAACTCGGTCTTGTCGCTGAAGTTGGAATAGAACGCACCGCGCGTATAACCGGCGACGGCGGCAATATCTTCGACGCTGGCGAGCGTGAATCCCTTTTGAATGAACATGACATGCGAAGCCTCCAGCAGGCGCTCGCGCGTCTGCTCGCGACTTTGTTCGCGACTCAGACGCTGACGGCCTGCTGACTGACTTGCTGGCTGCGCAGCAACTTTCGCTGCAGTTTTTGCGTTGGCTGGTGGAATGGCTTTACTCATGAGGTGATTTTAGCATCGATGTATTCAAATACAACATTGCATCTGAATTCATTAGTGTATTAGAATGCCAAAAAATTCCCGCTACGCGCTTGTCAGGATTTTTCAGATTGCAGGGTTCGCCGCGCTTGCCGCTACGGACGTCACATTTCCAGAAAGGAATACCGTGAAGTTTGCTCATCATTGCCGCACTACCAACACCCTCCCGAGGACCGCCGCCGGGCGCCGGGCCATGTCTTTGCAGCCGCTGGCCCTGATGCTGGCGCTGGCGCTAACCCTGTCGGCCTGCCAGAAAGCCGCGCCGGTGGCCGATGCGCCGCGCGAAGTAGTGGTGCTGCCGGCGCAAGCCGATGGCGGCGCGCAAACGCTGACCCTGCCCGGCGAAGTGCAGTCGCGCTTCGTCACGCCAATGTCGTTCCGCGTGGCCGGCCAGGTCATCGAACGGCGCGTGCACCTGGGTGACACGGTCCGTAAAGGTGACATCGTGGCGCGCCTCGACCCGGCCGATGCCGAGCACAATGCCGCCAGCGCAGAGGCCGACCTGAACTCGGCGCGCGAACATTTCTCCGCTGCCGAAAAACAATTGCAACGTGATACCCAGCAAGCACGCGACCAGTTGATCAGCGCGCTGCAACTGGAACAGACGCAAGACGCCTACGCTGCCGCCAAGGCGCAACTCAAGAGTGCTGAAGCGCGCGCCGCAGTGGCCGGCAACCAGCGCAATTACACCCGCTTGATCGCCGACCACGATGGCGTGATCAGCGCCGAACAAGCCAACACCGGCGAAGTGCTGGCAGCCGGGCAACCGGTGTTTTCGCTGGCCTGGTCGGGCGCCACCGACGTCACCACCGAAGTATCGGAAAGCCAGGTCGCCAAGATCCGCGTCGGTGCGCCGGCCACCGTCAAACTGACGGCCATGCCGGACACCAAGCTCAACGGCCGCGTGCGTGAAGTCAGCCCGGCCGCCGATCCGCAAAGCCGCACCTACCGCGTCAAGGTCACGCTGGAGACGCAAGACCCGGCGCTGCGCCTGGGCATGAGCGGTGAAGTCGCGATCAACACGGCGCAGAAAGAAGCCGCCGCCACTGCGTCCACCATCATTCCCGCCACCGCGCTGTTCCACCAAGGCAATCGCCCGGCCGTGTGGATCGTGCGTCCCGCTGACGGCAAGCTGGAGTTGCGTATCGTCACGGTGAGCGCCTATGGCGAACGCAGCGTGACGCTCAGCGAAGGCCTCAACGCCGGTGAAAAAATCGTGGTCCAGGGCGTGCATACGCTGACTGCCGGCGAGAAGGTCAAGCCGATCGCGCCTTTGCATGCTGAGGACTTCGCACTATGAGCGCACCCGGCCGTTTCAACCTGTCCTCATGGACCTTGCAACACCAGGCGCTGGTGACCTTCATCCTGGCGCTGGTGACCTTGCTCGGCATCGGCTCTTACTCCAAGCTGTCGCAATCGGAAGATCCGCCGTTTACCTTCAAGGTCATGGTGATCCAGACCGACTGGCCGGGCGCTACCGCGCGCCAGGTGCAGGAACAGATCACCGACCGCATCGCGCGCAAATTGCAGGAGACGCCCGACGTCGATTTCCTGCGCAGCTATTCGCGCCCGGGCCAGTCGCAATTGTTCTTCACGATCAAGGACACCGCCCCCGCCGCCCAAGTGCCGAAGACCTGGTACCAAGTGCGCAAGAAAGTCGGCGACATCACCGCCACCTTGCCGTCCGGCGTCAAGGGCCCTTACTTCAACGATGAATTCGGCGACGTCTACACCAATATCTATGCGCTCGAAGGCGACGGTTTCTCGCCGGCGCAGCTGCGCGACTACGCCGATCAGTTGCGCGGCGAACTGCTGCGTGTCGCCGGCGTCGGCAAGATCGATTATTTCGGCGATCGCAACCAGCATATCTACATCGACATTTCCAATGCGCAGATGACGCGCCTGGGCATCAATCCGCAGCAACTGGGCGACCTGATCGGCGCACAGAATGCAGTCGCGCCCGGCGGCCTGGTAACCACCGGCAACGATCGCTTGTATGTACGCCCGAGCGGCCAGTTCAATGACGTCAAGGCGATCAGCGACAAGATCATCCGCATCAACAACCGCAACTTCCGCCTCGGCGACATCGCCACCGTCACGCGCGGCTATGACGATCCGCAAGAACAGCAAATGCGCGCCGACGGCAAGCCGGTGCTCGGCATCGGCGTCACCATGCAACCGGGCGGCGACGTCATCAAGCTCGGCAAGGCGCTCGACATCAGCACCGAAGCATTGCGTACGCGCCTGCCGGCCGGCCTGAAACTGACCGCCGTCTCCAGCATGCCGCATGCAGTGGAAAAATCGGTCGACGATTTCCTCGAAGCGGTGGCCGAGGCGATCGCCATCGTGCTGGTGGTGAGCCTGTTGTCGCTCGGCATCCGCACCGGCATGGTGGTGGTGATCTCGATTCCTATCGTGCTGGCGGTGACGGCGCTGTTCATGTACATGTTCGACATCGGCTTGCACAAGGTCTCGCTGGGCACGCTGGTGCTGGCGCTGGGCTTGCTGGTGGACGACGCCATCATCGCGGTCGAAATGATGGCGGTGAAACTGGAGCAAGGCTGGAACCGCCGCCGCGCTGCGGCCTTCGCCTACACCAGCACCGCCTTCCCGATGCTGACCGGCACGCTGGTGACCGTCTCGGGTTTCTTGCCGATTGCACTGGCGAAATCCGGCACCGGCGAATACACGCGCTCGATCTTTGAAGTCTCGGCGATTGCCTTGCTGTTGTCGTGGCTGGCTGCCGTTGTGCTGATCCCGCTGCTGGGCTATCACATGCTCAAGGAAAAACCGCAACCGGAAGGCGCGCAGAATGACGACGAGGTTGATCACTCGCACGAAGCCCATGAAGAAGATCACGATCACGCCATCTACAAGACCCGCGTCTACACGCGCCTGCGCAGCATGGTGTCGTGGTGCGTGGCTTATCGCGGCCGCGTGGTGATCGTGACTGCGTTATTGTTCGCCGGTTCGCTGGTGGCCTTCGGCCTGGTGCCGCAGCAATTTTTCCCGAGCTCGGACCGGCCCGAACTGCTGATCGACCTGCGCCTGCCCGAGCGCGCTTCGTTTACCGCAACCCAGCGCGAAGCCTTGCGCATGGAAGCTGTGCTCAAGGGCCGTCCGGAGATCGACCACGTGGTCAACTTTGTCGGCACCGGCGCACCGCGCTTTTACCTGCCGCTGGACCAACAACTGCCGAGCGCCAACTTCGCGCAATTCGTGGTGACGGCCAAGTCGGTGGAAGACCGCGAGAAGCTGGCCAAGGCACTGGAAGCTCCGCTGCGGGAACAATTCAGCGGCCTGCGTACACGCCTGACACGCCTCGAAAACGGCCCGCCGGTAGGCTTCCCGGTGCAGTTCCGCGTGAGCGGCGAGAAGATCCCCGAAGTGCGCGCCATCGCAGAAAAGGTGGCCGCCGAAATCCGCAAGGAAAGCCGCGCCACCAACGTCCAGTTCGATTGGGACGAGCCGGCGCAACGTTCGATCACGTTTGAGATCGACCAGAAGCGTGTGGCTGAAATGGGCCTGAGCTCGCAGCAGGTGTCCAACTTCCTGGCGATGAACCTGTCCGGTTACACGGTCACGCAATATCGTGAACGCGACAAGCTCATCAGCGTCGACCTGCGCGCCCCGCGCAGCGAGCGCGTTGACCCGGCGCGCCTGGGTTCGATGGCGATCCCGACCGCTGCCGGTTCGGTGCCGCTGAGCACCCTCGGCCATATTCGCAACGAACTGGAATACGGCATCATCTGGGAACGCGATCGCCAGCCCACCATCACCGTGCTGGCGGATGTGCGCGCCGGCGTGCAAGGCATCGACGTCAGCAATGTGCTCGATGAAAAACTGAGTGCGCTGCGGCGTGAACTGCCGGTCGGCTATCGCATCGACGTCGGCGGTCCGGTGGAAGAAAATGCCAAGGCGCAATCGTCGATCTCCGCGCAAATGCCGCTGATGGTGATCGCCGTGCTGGTGCTGTTGATGGTGCAGCTGCAAAGCTTCGGCCGCACCATGATGGTGGTGATGACCGCGCCGCTCGGGCTGATCGGCGTGGTCGGCGCGCTGCTGTTGTTCCACCAGCCGTTCGGCTTCGTGGCGATGCTGGGCACGATTGCCATGCTCGGCATCATCATGCGCAACTCGGTGATCCTGGTGGACCAGATCGAGCAAGACATCGCCGCCGGGCGCAAGCGTTTCGACGCCATCGTCGGCGCCACGGTGCGACGCTTCCGCCCGATCACGCTGACTGCTGCGGCTGCCGTGCTGGCGCTGATCCCGCTATTGCGCAGCAACTTCTTCGGTCCGATGGCGACGGCCCTGATGGGCGGCATCACGGTGGCCACCGTGCTCACGCTGTTCTACCTGCCGGCGCTGTATGCCTTGTGCTACAAGGTCAAACCGAGCGAAACCAATTATGCAGAACCTGCAACCGAAGGGAGCCGCTGATGCGCGCCGTTGAACTCCGTCCTGCTCGCTATGCCATGTACCTCGCCGCACTCGCCTTGTCGGGTTGCGCGCTGGGGCCCAAGGGCATTGCGCCGGACATGCCGCAGCCGGCCAATTACGGCGTCGAAGCCACACCGACTTCGGTGGGACCGGCCGATGCCGCGCAAAAGTTTGCACTGGGCGCACGCCCGGTGCCGAAATGGTGGGAAGCCTATCGCTCGGCACAGTTGTCGGCCTGGGTGGAAGAAGCGCTGGCGAAAAATTATTCGTTGTCACAGGCTGAACACAACCTGGCCGGCGCACGCGAGCAATTGCGCGCGCAGATCGGCGAATCGATGTTCCCTACCGTCGACGCCGTGCTGCAGTCGACCCGCCAGCGCGCGCTCGGCCTGCCGACCATGGGGCCGCAAACCAACCTGTACAACGTCTTCGCCGGCGAGCTGACCGCCAGCTACACCTTTGACCTGTTCGGCGTCGAACGCTATGCCAATTCGGCGCTGGCGGCCCAGGTCGACGCCCAGTCCTATCAACTCGATGCGGCGCGCCGTGCACTGGCGGCCAACCTGGTGATCGCCGCCATCAACGGTGCGGCCCTGCGTGCGCAAGTCGAGACCACCGAACGGCTGGTGGCGCTGGCCGATGCCGACAGCGCCGAAGTGCAACGCCGGCTTGAGCTCGGCTCCGCCTCGCGCGGCGACCTGCAAAACGCGCAAGCCAATGCCGATGCGCTGCGCGCCAACCTGCCCCCCCTGCGCACCCAATGGCAGGCTGCGCGCCATGCGCTGGCGGTGCTGATGGGACGCACGCCCGACGCCGCCCCGCCCGACCTCACGCTGGCCGCGCTGACGCTGCCCGACAGCGTACCGGTGGCGGTGCCGTCGGCACTGCTGCAACAACGTCCCGACATCCTCGCCGCCGACGCTGCGCTGAAAGTCGCGGCCGCGCAAGAAGCACTGGCCACCGCCGAGATGTTCCCCAGCCTGTCGATCACTGCGTCGTTCGGCCAGTCGGGCTTTACCTGGCCCAAGGCCACCGGCGCCGGCGGCGCCGTGTGGGGCATCGGCGCCTCGCTGACGCAACCCTTGTTCCACGGCGGCGCCCTGGCGGCCAAACGGCGTGCGGCGCAAGACGCTTATCAAGCCTCGCAGGACAACTATCGCCAGACCGTGCTCAACGCCTTCCAGAATGTCGCCGACAGCCTGAGCGCATTGACGCATGACGCCGATACCTTGACGGCTGCGTCCGGTGCGCGTCAACGCAGCGAGCAGTTCTGGCGCGACGCCCAGCAACGCGCCACACTGGGCGCCATCGCGCCCAGCGCCACGCGTGCCGGCGAGAAGCAATTCCACAATGCCAGGCTGACGGAAATCCGCGCCGTCGCGACCCGGCTGGCGGATACCGCGACCTTGTTCCAGGCGATGGGCATTCCTGTGAAGGATGACAAGAGCGAGTAGGCAGCAGAAGTAAGAAAGCCTGGTCCGCGTCACACGATGTGTGTCGCCGGCCAGGCTTTTTTATTGCCGTTCAGGATTTACTGCGGCTGCAGATAGCGCTCGACCAGACGCGTCCAGTAGGCGGCGCCAATGCCGACGTTGTCGTCGTTGAAGTCATAGTGCGCGTTGTGCAACATCGGCTTGCCGGCGCCGTTGCCCACCCGCAGGAAACAACCGGGACGTTGTTGCAGGAAGTAGGCGAAATCCTCGCTGCCGGCAATCGGCCCGAACGGCGCGATGATCTTGTCGGCGCCGACCAATTCCACCGCAACCTGTTTGGCGAACTCGGTTTCGGCGTCCGAATTGACCAGCACCGGATAGCCGCGGATGTATTCGACTTCAGCGCTGGCGCCATAGCCTTCCACATGCGACTGCACCAGCGCGCGGATGCGTTGTTCCAGCAGCTCGCGCACTTCCGGTTTGAAGGAGCGCACGCTGAGTTCCATCGTGGCGTGTTCCGGAATCACATTGGCGGCATGGCCGGCATGCAGCGAACCGACCGTCACCACGGCCGTCTCCATCGGATCCACATTGCGCGAAACCACGGTCTGCAGCGCCATCACCAGGCTGCTGGCGGTGACCAGCGGATCGACCGACAAATGCGGACGCGCCGCATGGCTACCCTTGCCGATGACCTTGATCTTGACGGTATCGCACGCCGCCATGAAAGCGCCCGAGCGGAACATGAAGGTGCCGGTGGCGACGCCGGGATGATTGTGCATGCCGAAAATGGCGTCGCAAGGGAAGCGCTCGAACAAGCCGTCCTTGAGCATCTGCTCGGCGCCGCTGTTGAAGCCGGCTTCTTCGGCCGGCTGGAAGATCAGGTTGACGGTGCCGTCGAAATTGCGCGTGCGCGACAATTGCAAGGCCGCGCCCAACAGCATCGCGGTGTGGCCGTCATGGCCGCAGGCGTGCATCTTGCCCTGGTGTTCGCTGGCGTAGCTGAGGCCGGTCATCTCGTGGATAGGCAAGGCGTCCATGTCGGCACGCACGCCGATGCTGCGCGTGCTGCTGCCGGCGCGCAGCGTGGCCACCAGGCCGTTGCCGCCGATGTTGCGCGTGACGGCATAGCCCCAGCCTTCCAGGCGTGCGGCGACCAGCGCGGAGGTATCGACTTCTTCATACGACAATTCAGGATGCTGGTGGAGGTGGCGACGGATGCCGACCAGCTCATTCTTGACGTCGTCCAGATCGGCGATCTGGCAAAACTCTGTACGCATGTGCTTGCTCCGGATGAGGAATTGTTTTCAGGCCAGCGCGGGCGCCGGCTTCTTCGCACTGGTCGCCGCAGTCCTGCGCGCCAGCACTTGCGGGCCCTGCTCCGCCAGGTCCCAGAACAGGCCGGCCATGACTTGCAGCGATTCGCGCGAGACGCTGGCAAGTATATGCTCGTTGGGCGCATGCTGCGAGCAGGCCGGATAGGAATGCGGCACCCACAGCGTCGGCAGGCCGAGCACATCGGAGAACACATCGTTGGGCAGCGAGCCGCCCAGGTTGGGCAACAGCGTCGGCTGCTTGCCGCTGGTCTCTTGCATCGAGGCCAAACCCCAGCGCACCCACTCGTCATCGGGATTGAGGCGGGTGGCGGAAAACTGGATGCCGGACAGCGTCACCTCGACATCGGTATAGCCGTGCGCGTCGAGATGCGCGCGCATGTTGGCGATGAAGTTCTTATCGTCGCTGCCGACCACGAACCGGATCTGGCAATGTGCATAAGCGTGGCCGGGAATCGCATTGACCGGCGCTTCCGGATTGCCGGTCTTGAAGGCCAGCACTTCCAGCGTGTTCCAGCCGAACACGCGCTCGGCCGGCGTCATGCCGGGCTCGCCCCAGTTGACGTCAACTTCGGGATCATTGGGGCCGCCGCCGACTTCGACATCGCGCAGCGCATTGCGCACGCTGGGCGGCAAGGCTTCCGGCAGCAGGCTGGGCACGCGGATGCGGCCCTTGCCGTCGACCAGGCAGGAAATCGCATTGGCCAGGCGTACGCCGGGGTTGCGCAGCAGGCCGCCCCAGTTGCCGGAGTGATGACCGCCGTCGCGTGAATTGACGCGCAGGTCGAAATTGCAACCGCCGCGCGAACCGAGGAACATGGTCGGCGTCGGCGCATTGACGCGCGGACCGTCGGAGGCGATGAACAGGTCCGATTTGAGTTTCTCGGCATATTGCTGGGCGACTTCCTTGAGTCCCGGCGAGCCGGCCTCTTCGCCCATTTCGAGGATCACCTTGACGTTGTAGCCGAGCTTGCCGCCGCGCAGTTTCAATACCTCGGTCAGCGCCGCAAAATTGATGGTGTGCTGGGCCTTGTTGTCGGCGATGCCGCGGCCGTACCAGCGGTCGCCTTCGACCACGATTTCCCAGGGTGTCAAGCCTTCCCGCCATTGCTTGTCGTAGCCGCGCACGACGTCGCCGTGGCCGTAGGTCAGCAAGGTGAACGCAGCATCGGCTTCGATGCGTTCGGCCAGCAGGAAGGGCGTGCTGCCGGGCAGCGGGTTGTCAATCACTTCGCAGGTGAAGCCGAGCGCTTCCAGTTGCGGCTGGATCTCCTGCAGCAGGTAGTCGTACAGGATAGGCCGGCTCGCGGCCTCCTGGCTTTCGGTGCGGATGGCGACGCGCTTTTGCAGCGCCGTCATGAAACGGCCGTCGTCGAAATAGGCGCTGACCTGCGCGATGGCTTGTGCTCTGCTCATGTTGCTTCTCCTCGATTTGTAATCAGTCATTCTTAAGATCGGCGCGACAGGCTCTGTCGCGCCGACATGGTTTCTGTTTTTTCAATGCGTGCTGCGCAACCGGCCGGCGTTATCCGCTCACGGCCAGCTCCGGAATGCCCAGTCCCGGCTCGGGTGTCAGTGCCGAAGCCAACAGCATGCGCGTATAAGGATGCTGGGCATCGGCAAAAATCTTTGCGCGGGTATCGAGTTCGACAATGCTGCCCTTGTGCATCACGGCGACACGGTCGACCAGGTGTTCGACCACGCCGAGGTCATGGCTGATGAAAAGATAAGTCAGGCCGAACTCGGCTTTGAGGTCCAGCAGCAGGTTCAGGATTTGCGCCTGCACCGACACGTCCAGCGCCGAGGTCGGTTCATCGCAGATCAGGATAGCGGGCTGCAGGATCAAGGCGCGCGCAATCGCCACACGCTGGCGCTGACCGCCGGAGAGCTGGTTCGGATACTGGCCATAAGTGCGCTCCGGCATGCCGACCAGGTCGAGAATCTTGCGTACCGATTTTTTCTGCTCGGCGGCAGAACCGACGCGATGCAGTTTGAGCGGCAAGCCGACAATCTCGGACACGGTCTTGCGCGGATTCAGCGACGAATACGGATCCTGGAAAATCGGCTGGATGTGGCGCGCGTTGTCCTTGCGCAGCGTCGGGTCGACTTCCTGGCCGTTGATCAGCACATTACCGGCAGTCGGCTGCAGCAAACCCAGCAGCATCTTGGCCAGCGTACTTTTGCCGCAGCCCGACTCGCCGACCAGGCCCAGCGTCTCGCCGCGATACAAACGCAGCGATACCTCGTTGACCGCCCTGATCTCGCCGGGTGCCTTGAACATGCCGCGCTTGAGTGCATACACCTTGCTCAGCGCGCACAACTCGAGCGCAATGTCGGTGCGTGGAAGGGCGGGCGCGACGGTGCCGATATCGCTCATATTCATGCTGCCACCTCGTTGAGTGCCTGCGCGGCCGCGAGCTTGTGGCAACGCGCGTAGTGGATCTTGTCGCCGCTAGCGGTATTGAGCATGGGAGGATCCTGCTCGCAGCCGGCGTCGGCCAGCGAGCAGCGATTGCGGAAGGTACAGCCGCTGACGTCGCCGATCAGGCTCGGCACCACGCCGGGAATCGCCTGCAGCTTGCTGCCCGGGAGCGTCTTGCCGCGCACCGGGATGCAGTTCAGCAAACCGCGTGTATAGGGATGCTGAGGCGCGGCGAACAATTGCGCGACGTCGGCGGTTTCCACTACCTGGCCGGCATACATCACGGCGACGCGATCGGCGATGCGCGACACCACGCCGAGGTCATGCGTGATGAACACCACGGCAGTGCCGAACTCGCGCTGCAGCTCGCGGATCATGCGCAGGATTTGCGCCTGGATGGTGACGTCGAGCGCGGTGGTCGGCTCGTCGGCGATGATCAGGTCCGGGCTGCACATCAACGACATGGCGATCATCACGCGCTGACGCAGGCCGCCCGAGAGTTGATGCGGATACTGGCGCAGGCGATCTTCGGCGTTGCTGATGCCGGTACGATGCAACAGGTAAATGGCGCGTTCTCGTGCCTCCGCGCGCGTCACGCCGGGGCGCTCCAGCATCGCTTCACACAGCTGATTGCCAAGCGTGTAGGCGGGATTGAGCGAAGTCATCGGTTCCTGGAAGATCATCGCCATGCGCTGGCCGCGCAACTGGTTCAGTTTCTTGTCCGGCAAACCCAGCAGCTCGGTGCCGTCGAACGTCATGCGCTCGGCCGTGCATGCCGCCTTGCGCGGCAGCAGCCCCATCAGCGCCAGCGAAGTCATCGACTTGCCGCAACCGGATTCGCCGACCAGGCACAGCATCTCGCCGCGCTTTACCTGGAAGTCGATGCCGCGCACCGCATGCAACATGCCGTTTTCGGTGGGCAGATCGACGCGCAGGTTTTTTACATCGAGTAGTACGCTCATGGCGGGCTCCTTCAATTGCGACCGTCGGGCGCGTTGACGTCGCGCAGGCCGTCGCCGACCAGGTTGATGGCCAGCACCAGGATTGCCAGCGCCAGACCGGGGATGACAATCACCCAGGGCTTGAAGAACATGTAGGACTTGCCTTCCGACACCATCAAGCCCCACGACGGTGTCGGCGGTTGTACACCGAGCCCGAGGAAAGACAAGGTGGCTTCCAGCAAAATTGCGTGCGCCATTTCCAGCGTGATCACGACGATCAGCGCACTCATGATATTGGGCAGAATTTCACGTACCAGGATGTAAGGCGTCGAGGCGCCGATGGCCTTGGCGGCGGCGATGAATTCGGCGTCACGCAGTTGTTGCGTAGCCGAACGCGTGACCACCGCGAAGCGATCCCACAACAACAGCCCGAGCAGAATGATGACGACCTTGAGCGAACCGCCCACCAGCGAGGCCATCGCCAGCGCCACCAGCACCACCGGCATCGACAAGCGTGTGGTGATGATGTAGCTGATCAGCGCATCAACGCGGCCGCCGAAGTAGCCGGCCAGTACGCCCAGCGTGGTGCCGATCAGGCCGGAGATCAACGCCGCGGCGCAGCCGATGATGAGCGACACGCGCGCGCCGTAGATCAGCCGACTCAGGTAATCGCGGCCAAGCTTGTCGGTGCCGAGCACATGCTCCCAACTGCCCTGCGCGTTCCAGATCGGCGGAATCAGGCGTTGCGCAACGTTTTGATCGTAAGGATCATGCGGCGCCAGCAGCGGTGCAAACAGCGCCGCCAGCACGATGATCGCGAGGATCGCCGCACCCAGCACCAGGCCGCGATGACCGAGCATGCGATTGAGCTTGCGGCGCCACAGCGGCACCGGTTTGAGCGTGGCTTGCAACAGACTGCCGGCCGGGCTGCCCGACAGGGGCGAAGTGGAGATGGTCGTCATGGCGATTCCTCAGCGGGTGCGGATGCGCGGATCAAGCAGCGCGTTGATGACGTCGGCCAGGAAGGTCAGGCCGATATAAAACATGGCGATGATCAGCACCACCGCCTGCACCACCGGATAGTCGTTGCGCGAGATGGCGTCCCATGCCAGTTGGCCGAGCCCCTGCATCGAGTACACCGATTCGATCACCACCGAGCCGCCCAGCATGAAACCGAGCTCGACCGCGGCCAGCGCCACCACCGGAATGACGGCATTGCGCAGCGCGTGCTTGAAGATCACCTTGCTTTTGCTCAGGCCCTTGGCGCGCGCAGTGCGGATGTAGTCGGAACCGAGCACGTCGAGCATGCCGGCACGCGTCAGCCGCATCATGGCGGGCATGGCGTAATACCCAAGCGCGATGGCGGGCAACACAAAATTTTCCCAGCTTTCGTTGCCGGCCACCGGCAACCAGTGCAAGGTGACGGAAAAGATCAGGATCAGGCTGAGGCCGAACCAGAAGCTGGGCATCGCCTGCCCTACCACGGCGATCACCAGCGCGACGCGGTCCAGCCAGGTGTCGCGATAAATCGCCGCCAGCACGCCGAGCGGAATCGCGACCACGATCGCCAGCAACAAGGCGATGCCGCCCAGCTTCATGGTGATCGGCAGGCGCTCCGAAACCATCTCCATGACGGGGCCCTGGAAGTAAAACGACTTGCCAAAATCAAGGTGCACGGCCTTGCCCAGCCAATCCATGTATTGCGTCACCATCGGCCGATCAAGGCCGAATTGCACGCGTATTGCCTCGACCTGGGCGGCGCTCGATTCAGGCCCGGCAATTGCCGTCGCCAGGTCGCCCGACATGTGCAGCAGCGAAAAGCTGACGATGGACACCGTGACCGCGACGCACAGGGCGATCGCCAGGCGGCGCAAGAGATAGATCAACATGGCAAGCCCTCTTTACGTTGGCTGGGAGGACAGCGGTTGCCGTCCACCCTGGCAGACTACTTCCAGCTGGCTTCGTAAAAACGCGGCAACTCGTCCGGATAGCCCTGGAACTTCAGCTGCGCGTTGTAGGCGTAGAAGGTCGAATAGGAAAACAGCGGCGCCATGAAAGCCTGTTTGGAAATCGATTCCAGCGCCTTCGAATAATTGGCCTTGCGCACCGCCGGATCGGTTGAACTGTCGGCGGCTTCCAGCCATTGACGCAATTGCGGATCCTTGGTGATGTCGTCGCTGCCGCCCTTGAAGAACACGCCGGCAAACGCCGAGGTGTCGTTCATCGAGAACGAGCCCCAGGCCTGGAAGGTCAGCGGCGTTTTGCCGTTGCGATACTCGACCTGCAGCGCGGCGTATTTCATGTAGTGCAGGCGGGCGCGGATGCCGACTTTGTGCAAATCGCCGATGATGGCTTCGGCAAATTCACGCTCGCGATAGGCATAGATGTCGGTGTCGAAACCGTTGGGGTAACCGGCGGCGGTGAGCAGTTCTTTTGCCTTGGCCGGGTTGTAGTCATAATTGATCGCGACCTTGGCGTCGCAACCGAACTGGGTGCGGAAACAGGCGGTATACACCGGCTTGCTGCCGCCGCGCACCAGGTTGTCGGCAATGCCCTTGCGGTTGATCGCGTAGTTCACGGCCTGACGTACGCGCAAATCCTTGAACGGCGAATTGGGCGACGACGAGCCGGGGGCATCGATGGTCACGAAGCCCACGCGCATGGTCTCGCCGCTTTGCACGCTGATCTTCGGTGTGCTCTTGAGCGACTCGGCCTGATCGGCCGGCACGCGCCAGATCCAATCGACCGCCCCGGTCATCAGCTGCGCCGAGCGGGTTTCCGGATCGGGAATGATGACGAACTTGATGTTGCCGATCTTGGGCTGGCCTTGCGGGCTATCCTTGAAATAATTGGTGTTCTTGACCATCGTCACGCCCTGCCCCGGCGTCACGCTGGTGGCCTTGTACGGGCCGGTGCCGATCGGCGCCTTGGCGAAACCGTCGAGGCCGACCTTCTTGAAATACGCGCCCGGATAAATCGGCAAGGGGCCGGCCAGGTATTCGAGGGCGGCTGGGAAAGGCTGCTTGAGATTGATGCGCACCTTGTAGTCGCCGAGCTTGTCGGCGCTCTTGATCCAATCGGTGTTCTGGCGCGTGACGGCTTTGGACTCGCTCGACACAACATAGTTGAAGGTGAACACGACGTCATCGGCGCTGAACTTGTCGCCGTTCTGGAATTGCACGCCCTGGCGCAGGTCCAGCACCAGCGCGGTCGGCGATTCCCATTTCCAGGCGGTCGCCAGTTGCGGCTTGTAGTCGCCGGTCTTGGGATCGCGGTAGATCAGCGTGTCCCAGATCAGGTGAGCAAGAATGACGCCTTCGCGCAGGTTATTGTGATACTGGCTGATGTTTTCGACCTCGCTGTCGGAGGCATACACCAGCGTGTCGTTGGCCTTGTTGGCCAGCGCCGGTGAAGAGATCGCTGCCGCCCCCGCCAACAGCAAGGCGCCACGCGCCCATCCGGTCAACGTCTTGTGCGTCACATTCTTCTTCGCGTTCATTCCTAACCTTCCATCAGAATTGTTTGAGAAAACAACGGCGTCGAATAGATACTAGGATGAATGCGACCATGCAACAATTAGAGAATTTCTATGCCTGCGTTGCCAAAATGAGAAGGCAGGCTTTTTGCTTGCCATGAAAACAAGCGATGACGCCAGGTCATCGCATGACCAGTGCTTCACGTTTGCAAAGGCCCGACATGAAATCCCAATACCTGCAAGACACGGCGCTGCGCTACTTCCTGGAAGTGGTGCGCTGCGGCTCGATCGCCGGAGCCTCGCAACGGCTCAACGTCGCCAGTTCGGCCATCAGTCGCCAGATCAGCAGCCTGGAAGTTTTGCTCGACACCGTGCTGTTCGAGCGCCGGCCGCGCGGCATGGTGCTCAGCGCCGGCGGCGAAATGCTGGCCGCGCATGCGCAAAAGGTGACCCTGGAGGCGGATCGTGTGGTGGCCGACCTGCTGGCCTTGAAGGGCTTGCGCAGCGGGCGCATCCGGGTGTCGGCGTCGGAAGGTTTCGGTATCGACTTCCTGCCGCGGCTGATCCGCAGCTTCCAGCAAAAGTATCCGGCGATCCAGTTCCAGGTGTATGTGGGGCCGCCGGCCACGGTCTCGCGCCAGGTGCGCGACGGCAACGCCGATATCGGCGTGACCTTCAACCGCTTGCCGGAACCGGACATCAAGATCGTGCACCAGCAACCGGCGCCGGTATTGCTGCTGATGCGCAACGGCCATCCGCTGAGTCGCTTCAAGAGCGTGACGTTGTCGCAGCTGCGACCTTATCCGCTGGCGCTGCCCGATACGGATACCACGCTGCGGCAATTGTTCGACCTGGCCTGCAGCCGCCAGCAACTGGTGTTTGAGCCGGTCTTGACCAGCAATTACATCCAGACGCTGCATAACTATCTGCTGGAGGGCGATGCGCTCTCGCTGACCGGTGAAGTGACGGTGCGCTATCGCAAGGATGTGCTGACCATGCCGATCCGCGACCGCGCGCTCGATGGCCGCTACGTCGAAGTGCAGACCTTGTCGGGCCGCACCTTGCCGCGCATTGTCGAAATCTTTCTCGACTACCTGCTGGCCGAATTGAACAAGGATATCTGAGCGCGCCTCACAGGTGCAGTTGGGTGGTCGACAGCACTTCCTTGATCACCATGAAGGTGCGCACTTGCCGCACGCCAGGCAGATACAGCAATTGCTCGGCATGCAAGCGATTGAAGCTGTCGTTGTCCTTGGTGCGCACCAGCATGAAGTAGTCGAACTCGCCGGTAACGACGTGGCACTCAAGGCAGCCCGACACCTTTTGCACGGCCTTCTCGAACGCCGTAAACGATTCCGGCGTGGAGCGATCAAGCACCACGCCTATCATCACCAGCGTGCCGGCATCCAGCGCGCGCGGATTGAGCAGCGCCACAATTCCCCTAATCAGGCCCAGCTCCTTGAGCCGCTCGACGCGACGCAGGCAAGCCGGCGCGCTGAGATTGACCTTGGCCGCCAGCGCCACGTTGGAGATCGAGGCATCGCGCTGCAGCAGCTTGAGGATGGCGCGGTCGGTGCGGTCAAGGCTGTCGTTGAAGGATTCCGTTGCGGCGCTCTTGCTACGTAATTTTGTTGCTTTCATTATTCGTTTTTCAAAATAAAAACAATCAATAAGAATATTTCTTGATATTACTCATCAAATAATAGCGCAAGTTCGCAACCCTGGTTTGTGCATTAATTCCTAAAATGAACACCAGCGTCACCTCGATTTCCAGCACCAAGAGGCCACTCATGCCGTCTTTGTTCGCGAGTTTCGATGCTTGGCCCATCCTCACTTTAGGAGTTGCACACATGAATCTGAAGAAATTCGCCCGCTATCCACTGACCTTCGGCCCCACACCGATTCAACCGCTGAAACGCCTGAGCGCACATCTGGGCGGCAAGGTCGATCTCTACATGAAGCGCGAAGACTGCAACAGCGGCCTGGCCTTCGGCGGCAACAAGACGCGCAAGCTCGAATACCTGATCCCGGAAGCGCTCGAAGGCGGCTACGACACGCTGGTGTCGATCGGCGGCATCCAGTCGAACCAGACGCGCCAGGTGGCGGCGGTCGCGGCGCATCTCGGCTTGAAGTGCGTGCTGGTGCAAGAAAACTGGGTGAATTATTCCGACGCCGTCTACGACCGCGTCGGCAACATTGAAATGTCGCGCATCATGGGCGCCGATGTGCGCCTGGACGATGCCGGCTTCGACATCGGCATCCGCAAGAGCTGGGAAGAGGCGATGGAAAGCGTGCGCCGCAACGGCGGCAAACCGTATCCGATTCCTGCCGGTTGCTCGGAACATCCGAAAGGCGGCCTCGGCTTCGTCGCGTTCGCCGAAGAGGTGCGCCAGCAAGAAGAAGAACTTGGCTTCAAGTTCGATTACATCGTCACCTGTGCCGTCACCGGCAGCACACAGGCCGGCATGGTGGTGGGCTTTGCCGCCGACGGCCGCGCCGACCGCGTGATCGGCATTGACGCTTCGGCCAAGCCGCAACAAACCTTCGATCAGATCCTGCGCATCGCCAAGAATACCGCCGGACTGGTCGAGCTGAACTACGACATCACCGAAAAGGACGTGGTGCTCGACACCCGTTTCGGCGGCCCGGAATACGGTTTGCCGAACGAAGGTACGCTCGAAGCGATCCGCCTGTGCGCGCGCACCGAAGGCATCCTGACCGACCCGGTGTATGAAGGCAAATCGATGCACGGCATGATAGAAAAAGTGCGTCTCGGCGAATTCCCCGAAGGCGCCAAGGTGCTGTACGCGCATCTGGGTGGCGTACCGGCGTTGAATGCGTATAGCTTCATCTTCCGCAACGGTTAAGAACGTGTTGACGATCTGTTGCGAGAGGCCGTCAGCCGATGGCGGCCGGAGCACAGCTCTGTTGAACCCTTGGAGGGTACTTCAGTACATGAGGATGCCGAGCACCGCCCGACGCCGGATCACGGCCTCGCAGTAAGATCGCCACCACGTTCTAAGCACGCTTTCCGTTTTCCGCAGTACTGCATCAGGTCCATCGGCGCGTCCATCGCCGATGGACCTTGTCCGTAGCGCCAGGCATCACCGCGCATGCACCCATGCGCGTGGGAGATCCGTCATGAGCCCGCAAGTCAGCCCCGCCATCGCCTTGCTGCAACAGCTCGAAACGCTGCTGCGAGACCCCGTCCTGGGGCCGCGCGTCGCCCAGCGTGTTGCTGCGCTCATGCAGGCCGTCATCGAAGAACGACATCATGATGCTGTCGAGAAACCCGATGTGGACGCGTATGCCAAGCTTTGGATCGGCGCGTGGGATGAGCCTGGCGCGGAGCTGCGGGCGTGGATTTCGCTGGCGTCGATATGAGTCTGGCTTCTGCCTCGAAAAGCATCCGTTACTCTACTTTTTCATTCTTTTTTGACCTACCTAGCTCTCCCTCGCAGGGCCTGATCTGCCCTCGTCGCTTCATCGCATTGGCGGAATTAATTTATCAATTCAAATGACGGCCCGTCAGCTTTGTTTGCTATATTTGCATCGTGTCCGTTCACAAAGCCGAAATGGGAGCCAAGAACGGGCAGATGTGGGGCGCATTTTCAAGGCTGGCGACTGAATGCTTGTGAGGGGGATCTTCACGCACATTCGATGTCGGGCACGCGCGACGCTCCCAATTCAATCAAGCGACGACAAGAAAGAAAAACCGTGATGAAAATGATACGCCCGTTGCTGGCCATGGTGGCGCTGGCCGCTGTTCTGGCCGGTTGCGCCTCCGGCCCAAATCAAACCGACCTAGAGACCGCGATGCCGGCCATCAAGCCTGGCTATGGCCGAATCTATTTCCTGCGTTCGTCGGCATTCTTCGGATCTCCCTTGCAACCGGAAATCCTGCTTAACAATCAGGTCGTGGGCAGGTCACGGGCGCGCGGCTTCTTCTTCGTCGATCGTCCGGCCGGCGCATACCAGGCCAAGACCTCGACCTCGGTCACAACGGCGCTGGATTTCAGCCTTTTTTCCGGTGAAGTGAAGTATGTACGTACCGAGGTGAGCATCGCCCTGATGGGCATCATGCCCGGGAGCGTGTCGTTCACCTTGATGGACGAGTCCATGGCCGAGCCGGAATTACGCAAGCTGAGTTACACCGGCAAGTCGATCAATCCCGAGCCAAAGTAAGCACCTGTACCGGCAATCGGCGTCCATACATGGAACGCGAATAACCGCCATCAAGGCTGTCGCATGCACACAAACTGGCGCGCGCCTGCTTCCATGTGCTAAAGACGGGGGAGCAGTTCTCAACCGAGCGCTGCTTTACGTAAGTTTGGCAACGGCTGGCAAGCCAGCACGTGGGTTGGACGTCGATCCATCAAAAATTGATTGGATGCCGTGCCGTTTGCCATTGTTGTTTGTTCCGAAGGAAATGAATCGTCCGGCATGTGAGCCATCAGGGTCTGGAACTGCGATGCAGAAGCCAAAGAACTGTCCCACCATTGGGCGCAGGTCGGTACCGAGATGCTTCTGGGCGGTTTAACTGCCAGGGCGAAGAGTGTAGTAAAACTTCCGCTTGATCCATATGGGTGACTGGTGCGATTCACGCAACCAGACAACCAACAGAACGTGACAGCGATGGCTTGATGAAATCAATAGATCGCGAAATATTGCGAGTGGTAAGTTCGTACCCTTGACAAGGGTACGGCTAATGGGTGACCCACGTTTAGAACACAATTCTGCTTATGACCATAAGCAGGAGATCGGAGTGATCGACGTGGCATTACTAGGAATTATTCGGCGCTGGCACTTACGTGACCAGATATCGCTAAGGGAGATCGCCAAGCGACTTGGCATCTCCAGAAACACCGTTAGACGTTACCTGCGCTCTGAAACTGTAGAGCCAGCCTACGCTGACCGGCGTTCAGCCAGTGCTCTGGATGTGTACACATTCAAA
>Ga0209913_1000091_pt1 | contig 102681 bp, 89 predicted proteins | sample PersoiDNA2013203_FD_185805 | JGI IMG/M metagenome (GOLD analysis project Ga0209913, IMG submission 185805) | Permafrost soil microbial communities from the Arctic, to analyse light accelerated degradation of dissolved organic matter (DOM) -... | ecosystem: Environmental > Terrestrial > Soil >...
CCTGCCCCCTGCAGCCCTGCCCCTCACTCCACCGTCACGCTTTTCGCCAGGTTGCGCGGCTTGTCCACATCGGTGCCGCGCGCGCAGGCTGTGTGGTAGGCCAGCAGTTGCAGCGGCACCACGTGCAGCAGGGGTGACAGGGCGCCGTAGTGCTCGGGCATGCGGATCACGTGCAGGCCTTCGCCGGTTTCGATGCGGGTGTCGGCGTCGGCCAGCACGTACAGCACGCCGCCACGGGCGCGCACCTCTTGCAGGTTGCTCTTGAGCTTTTCGAGCAGGGCGTCGTTGGGTGCCACGGTGACCACGGGCATCTCGCTGGTGACCAGGGCCAGGGGACCGTGTTTCAGCTCGCCGGCGGCGTAGGCCTCGGCATGGATGTAGGTGATCTCCTTGAGCTTCAAGGCCCCTTCGAGCGCGATGGGGTAGTGCAGGCCGCGGCCCAGGAACAGGGCGTTCTCTTTGCGGGCGAAGTCTTCGGCCCAGCTGATGACCTGGGGCTCGAGCGCCAGCACGGCCTGCAGGGCCGCCGGCAGGTGACGCATGGCCTTGAGGTGCTCGGCCTCTTGCTCGGGGCTGAGCAAGCCACGGCTTTGCGCCAGCGCCAGGGTGAGCAGGAACAGGCCGGCCAGTTGGGTGGTGAAGGCCTTGGTGGAGGCCACCCCGATCTCGACACCGGCCCGGGTGATGTAGGCCAGCTTGCACTCGCGCACCATGGCGCTGGTGGCCACGTTGCAGATGGTCAGGGTGTGCTCCATGCCCAGGCTTTGGGCGTGCCGCAGCGCGGCCAGGGTGTCGGCGGTTTCGCCCGACTGGCTGACGGTGACGACAAGGGTCTTGGGATTGGGCACCGATTCGCGGTAACGGTACTCGCTGGCGATCTCGACCTGGGTGGGGATCTTGGCGATGGATTCGAGCCAGTACTTGGCGGTGCAGGCGCTGTAGTAGCTGGTGCCACAGGCCAGGATGAGCACCGAGTCGATCTGCTTGAACACGCGCCAGGCGGCGGCACCGGTTTCGCCGGCCTGGGCCGGCACACCGTCAAACAACTCGGGCACGATGCCCTCCACGCCTTCGAGCGTGTCGGCAATGGCGCGAGGCTGCTCGAAGATCTCTTTTTGCATGTAGTGCCGGTAGGGGCCCAGGTCGGCCGCGCCGCTGTGGGCATGCACTGTGCGCACGGGGCGGGTCACCGGCTTGAGCGCACCCTGGGCATCGCGGCCCAGCACCCAGTAGCGGCCCAGTTGCACGTCGACCACGTCGCCTTCTTCGAGGTAGACGATCTGGTCGGTGACGCCGGCCAGGGCCATGGCGTCGCTGGCCAGAAAGTTCTCACCGGCGCCCTCGCCTTCGCTGCGGCCCACACCCAGGATCAGGGGCGAGCCGGCACGGGCGCCCACCACGCGGTGCGGCTCGTCCTTGTGCAGCACCGCGATCGCATAGGCGCCATGCAACTGGGCCAGAGCGGCCTGCACGGCCTCGAACAGATCGCCGTCGTACAGGCTGTCGATCAGGTGGGCGATGACCTCGGTGTCGGTTTGGCTGGCAAACACATAGCCACGGGCCTGCAACTGGGCCCGCAGCTCGTCGTGGTTCTCGATGATGCCGTTGTGCACCAGGGCCACACGCGGGGCCCGTGCCAGGTCGCTGCCCTGCCCCAGGCTGAAGTGCGGATGGGCGTTGTGCACCACGGGGGCGCCGTGGGTGGCCCAGCGGGTGTGGGCGATGCCCGTCACGCCCTGCACCTGATCGGTCTGCACCTGGGCGATCAGCTCGGCCACGCGCGAGGTGCTGCGCGCCCGCTTGAGGCCATCGGCCCACACGGCCACGCCGCACGAGTCATAGCCGCGGTACTCCAGGCGCTGCAGGCCTTGCACCAGCACAGGAACAATGTTTCGGGTTGAGACGGCGCCAACGATGCCACACATGAGCAAACTCCCGGACGGGTTGAAAACGGGTTGCAGAAAAGATTGGAGCGAATCTTAGGCAGGTCCGAGAAAAATATTCATGAAATATCAGCAGCGAATATGAAATTAAAATTCACATAAACTTAACGTTGAAATTTTCATTCAAATAGTGAATAAAAATGGAATCAATAACACTCGACGGCATTGACCTGCAACTGCTGGAGGCCTTGCAACGCGACGCCAGCGTCAGCAACCAGGCCCTGGCCGAGCGCCTGCGGGTGTCGCCGCCCACCTGCCTGCGGCGGGTGAAGCGCCTGCACGAGGCCGGGCTGATCGAGCGCCAGGTGGCCTTGCTGAACCCCGAGCGCCTGGCCCAGGCGCTTGGACATGGCCTGACGGCCATCGTGGAGGTGACGCTGGACCGCCAGGACGCCGAGCAACTGGAGGCCTTCGAGGCCCGCGTGGCGGCGGATGAAGCAGTGCAGCAGTGCTACCGGGTATCGCCGGGCCCGGATTTCGTGCTGGTGGTGGGGGCGGCCGACATGCCGGCCTACCTGGCGCTGACGCAGCGCCTGTTCAACAGCGACGCCCATGTGCGCAACGTGAAAACCTTCTTCAGCGTCAAGCGCAGCAAATTCGAACCACGCCTGCCGGTGCCTCTGAAAACAGCCTGAACCCAGGCTCAGGCCGCCGCCGGCAGCCTCAAGGTCACCGTGCAGCCCTGGCCATGCTGGCCCTGCAGGGCCAGTTCGCCGCCCAGGCGCTCCACGATGCGGCGCGCCATGGCCAGGCCCAGGCCCAGGCCCTCGAAGTCGCGCACCGTGTGCAGGCGCTGGAACACACCGAACAACTGGTCGGCGTGTTCGGGCCGGAAGCCGGCACCGTTGTCCTGCAGGGTGAGCTGCACCTGCTCCCCCTCACGCACCACACCGATGGCGATGCGGGCCTCGGGCTGACGGCGGGTGAACTTGACGGCGTTGTCCAGCAGCAAGCGCAGCAGGTCGCGCAGCTGGGCCAGGTCGGCCTGCACCCGGGGCAGGCCCTGGGCCTCGGGCAGCTGCCACTGCACCACACGCTCGCCACAGGCGGCCTGGGCCTGGGTCACGGCATCGCTGAGCACATCGGCCAGCGGCAGGGGCTGCACATGGAGTTCGGCCGCACCGATGCGGGCCAGGGCGATCAGGCCATCGATCATCTGGCCCAGGTGGCGTGCCGACTGGGTGACGGTGTCGAGGTACTGCACCGCCGAAGGGTCGGCATTGCTCTCTTGCACCAGCTCGCGCACCAGTTGGCCGTATGACACGATGTGGCGCACCGGGGAGCGCAGGTCGTGCGAGATGGCGCGCAGAAAGGCCTGTTGCTGCTCGCGCTGCTCGGCCAGTTCGGCGCGCAGCCGGGCCAGTTCGGCGTCGCGATCCGTGTCGCTCGCCCCCCCCATCACTTGCCCCCCTTGGCAGGGCGCTGCCAATTGGCAATGCTGACCTGGCGGGCCCGGCTCACGCTCAAGGCGCCGGCCGGGGTGTCCTTGGTGAGGGTGGAGCCGCCACCCACAGTGCCACCGGCACCCAGGGTGATGGGGGCCACCAGCACGCAGTTGCTGCCCACGTGCACGTCGGCCTCGATCACGGTGCGGTGCTTGTTGGCGCCGTCGTAATTGGCGGTGATGCTGCCGGCGCCGTAGTTGACGCGCTCACCCACGGTGGCGTCGCCCAGGTAAGCCAGGTGGTTGGCCTTGGCGCCGGCGGCCAGGGTGGAGTTCTTGACCTCGACAAAATTGCCGATGTGCACTTCGGCCCCCAGCACGGCACCGGGGCGCAGGCGCGCAAACGGCCCGATGAGTGAACCGGGGCCCACCTGCACGCCGGCCTTCTCGCCTTCGATGTGGGTGAAGGGGTGGATCACCGCGCCCGCGGCAATCTGGGCATTGGCGATCACGCAGTTGGCGCCGATGCGCACACCGTCGCCCAGCACCACCTGGCCTTCAAACACGCAGTTGACGTCGATCTCGACGTCGTTGCCGCATTGCAGGGTGCCGCGCACGTCCAGGCGGGCCGGATCGGCCAGGCGCACACCGTCGGCCATCAGCGCATCGGCACGGCGGGCCTGGCAGGCGCGCTCCAGGGCGGCCAGTTGCTGGGGGCTGTTCACGCCGGCCACCTGCACCTCGTCAGTGGTGGGCAGGCCCAGCACCGCCACGCCATCGGCCACGGCCATGGCCACGATATCGGTCAGGTAATACTCGTGCTGGCTGTTGTCGTTGCGCAGGCGGCCCAGCCAGGTCTTGAGGCGGGCAGCGGGCAAGGCCATGATGCCGGTATAGGTCTCGGTGATGGCACGCTGGGCTTCGCTGGCATCCTTGTGCTCGACGATGCCCAACACCGCCTCACCCTGGCGCAGGATGCGCCCATAGCCTGTGGGGTCGTCCAGCGCCACGGTGAGCAGGGCCAGGTGCTGGCCGGCACAGGCCTGCACCAGGGCCTGCACGGTGTCGGCGGCGATCAAGGGCACGTCGCCATTGAGGATCAGCACCACACCGTCGTCGGGCAACAAGGGCGCCGCCTGCTGCACCGCGTGACCCGTGCCCAACTGAGGCATCTGGCGGGCAAACTGCAGTTGCCCCCGCAGGCTCAGCGGGTGAGCGGCCAGGCTCGCCTCGACCGCCTCGGCGCCGTGCCCGGTGATCAGCACCACGCGACGGGGCGACAGCGACTCGACAGTGTCCAGAACATGGCGCACCATGGCCTTGCCCGCGACACGGTGCAACACTTTGGGCAAACTGCTCTTCATTCGCGTGCCCTTGCCCGCAGCCATCACCACCACATCCAGCGCAGATCCAAATCCCGACATGAAACGTCCTCTTGCTTTTGGCGGCCCGGTCACAACAACGCCGGCCATCCTGTCATTGCGCCGGATTATCTCGCTGGCGACGCTGCTCATGGTCGTTTTATGGCTGAGCGCCTGCAGCGCCGTGAAACTGAGCTACAACGCCCTGCCCGAGGTGAGCTACTGGTGGGCCGATGCCTATGGGGATTTCAATGGCGAACAATCGCTGCGCCTGAAGCAGGACCTGGCCGATCTGCAGGCCTGGCACCGCACGCGTGAGTTGCCACGCTACCGCGAACTGCTGCAGAGCCTGGAGCGCCTGACCAGCACCGAACCCGATGCCACCCAGCTGTGCAGCCTGCTGCCCCCGGCGCGCGAGCGCCTGCAGGCCCTGGCCGAGCAAAGCGCCCCCATGATCGCCCGCCTGGCCTTGAGCCTGAGCCCGGCCCAGCTGGACCACATGGACAAGAAGTTCGCCAAGAACGAGGCCAAGCTGCGCAGCGAATGGGTGGATCTGTCGCCCAGCGAGTTGCTGGACAAACGCATCGAGCAGTACACCGACCGGGCCGAATCGCTGTACGGGCGCCTCAATGCAGCACAGCGCCAGGGCTTGCGCGAGGCCCTGCAGGCCTCGGCGTTCGACCCGCGCATCCGGCTGGCCGAGCAGCAGCGGCGCCACCAGGACATGCTCGGCACCCTGCGCCGCCTGCGCAGCAGCGGCACCAACCCAACCCAAGCCCAGGCCGAGCAGGCCTGGCTGGCCTACCTGGCCCGGGCCCTGAACCCGCCGGTGCCCGCCCACCGCGAGCAGCAGGAGCATTCGATCGAAGAAGGCTGCCAGATCTACGCCCAGTTGCAACGCCAGGCCACACCCGAACAGCGCGACAAGGCAGCCAAGCGCCTGCGCGGTTGGGCCAGCGATGTGCAGGCCCTGTCGCAGCAGCGTTAAGGCCTGCGTTCTCCGAACGTGTTGATGCGCTCAGGCGGGGTGACGCTGCCGACCGCCCTGCAGCAGCAGCCAGCTCAGGCGTGCACTGCCTGCGGCCAGGCGCCCCAGCGCGCCCAGCACGGCACCACCGGCCTGCCAGCCCTGCCACAGGCCCCGGCTCAGGTCGGCCAGGGGCAAGGCCAGGTCCGTGGGCAAGGCCTTGGCGGCCTGCGGTTGGTGCTGGTTCTGCGCCACCAGGGGCAGCGCACGGTCCCAGCGGAAGACCACGTCGACCGGCGCCGCCTGAGCCAACTCCTGCGCCAGCACAAAGGCCTCCAACACCACGGTCTGGCCTGGTTCGACCACCAGCCAGTCGCCCGGCATCAGAAAGCGGTCGCCCAAATCATTGGCGTGGCCACGGTGCGGCCCGGTGAAGGTGAGCCACAGGCGGCCCTGGTTCATCTCGATCACGCTGCGCTCGCGCGGGCACAGGGTGAGTGCGCGCCCGGGCTTGATATTCCAACCGCCGGGGAACGCGCGGCCGGCCGGTGCAAAAGCGGCGGATTGTTGCGATTCCAGAACAGGGCGGGACAGCATGATGAACTCCTTGAGTGAGAAAAAACCGTTGAGGAGCCTTCATGATCGGCGTCAGAATGCTGCTGGTCCAATGAATTGCACACCCGCGATTGATACCTCTTTCGCATGAATGAGACGACGCCTGCAGCATGAGCAAAGCCAGCCCCTCCATCACCCACCTGCGCACCCGCCCCGTCGCCGTGGGCCACCTGCGCGCCTTTGAAGCCGTGGCCCGGCACCTGAACTTCCGCGCCGCCTCGGAAGAGCTGGCGCTGACTCAGTCGGCCGTCAGCCGGCAGATCCAGTCGCTGGAAGAAGAGATCGGCGTGCCCCTGTTTCTGCGCCACACCCGGGCCGTGGAGTTGACCAGCGCCGGCTCGCAGTTGCTGCGCACCCTGCTGCCCACGCTGGAGCGCCTGGACAGCACGGTGCGCCAGATCCGCCAGAGCGCGGGGCGCAAGAGCGTGGCCATCACCACCTGGGCCTCGTTCGCATCGATGTGGCTGATCCCGCGGCTGGAGGCCTTTCAGCGCAGCAACCCCGACATCGACATCCGCATCGACGCCACCGACACCGCCGTCGACCTGGAGACCGCCGACATCGACCTGGCCTTGCGCTACAGCCTGCCCGGGGCCTCGGTACGGGGCGCGCAACGCCTGTTCGGCGAGCAGTTGGCCGTGGTGGCCAGCCCCTGGTTGCTGAAAAGCGGGCAACCCATCCGCAAGCCCGCCGACGTGGCCAAGTTCACCCTGATCGAGGCCGGCGACGCCCACCGCACCCAGCACATGGAGTGGCTGTCGTGGCGGCGCTGGTTCGAGACCCAGGGCTTGAGCAATGTCGAGCCCAAGCGCTGGCTTTACTTCAATTACGCGCACCAGATCGTGCAGGCCGCGCTCACGGGCCAGGGCGTGGCGCTGGCGCGCATGCCCCTGATCGCCGACAGCCTGGCCTCGGGCGACCTGGTCGAGGTCTTGCCAGGCTTTCGCCTCGACTCCCCCCTGGTGTACTGGCTGCTGGTGGGGCCGCGCACGGCGCACCGGCCCGAGGTCAAGGCCTTCAGCGACTGGCTGGTGGGCGAAGCCTCGCGCACCCGCCACACGGTGGGCGACATCCCCGACACCGATCTGTGCGACGACCTGGGCTGAGCCCGGGGCCCCAGCCGCCGGGCTCGGTCACTGACTCTGGAACAGAGGCCCGAACGGGCGCTCAGCCCAGCGTCACGCGGGCAAACTTGCGCTTGCCCACCTGCACCACGTAGGTGCCGGCGGCCAGCTTCAGGCCCTTGTCGCTGACCACGCTCGAATCCACACGCACCCCACCGCCATCGATCAGGCGGTTGGCCTCGCTGCCCGAGGGGGCCAGGCCTGCGGCCTTGAGCAGGGCACCGATGCCCAGCGGGGCACCCGACAGGCTGACTTCCGGGATCTCATCGGGCACGCCGCCCTTGCTGCGGTTGTTGAAGTCCTGCTCGGCCGCGTCGGCAGCGGCAGCGCTGTGGAAGCGGGCCGTGATCTCCTTGGCCAGGGCCACCTTGGCGTCCTTGGGATTGCGCCCGCCTTCGACCTCGGCCTTGAGGGCGGCGATCTCGGCTTCGCTCTTGAACGACAACAGGGTGTACCAGCGCCACATCAGGGTGTCGGAGATCGACAGCACCTTGGCAAACATGGTGTTCGGCTCTTCGCTGATGCCGATGTAGTTGTTCTTGCTCTTGGACATCTTGTCCACGCCGTCCAGGCCTTCGAGCAGGGGCATGGTCAGAATGCACTGGGGCTCTTGCCCGTACTCCTGCTGCAGGTGGCGCCCCATCAGCAGGTTGAACTTCTGGTCGGTGCCGCCCAGCTCCAGATCGCTTTTCAGGGCGACCGAGTCGTAGCCCTGCATCAGCGGGTACAGGAACTCGTGCACGCTGATCGACTGGTTGGTGGTGAAGCGCTTGTGAAAGTCATCGCGCTCCATCATGCGGGCCACGGTGTACTTGGCCGCCAGCTGGATCATGCCGCGCGCGCCCAGCGGATCGCTCCATTCGCTGTTGTAGCGGATCTCGGTCTTGGCGGGGTCGAGCACCAGGCTGGCCTGCTTGTAGTAGGTCTCGGCGTTGACCTTGATCTGCTCGGCCGTCAGGGGCGGTCGGGTGCTGTTGCGGCCCGAGGGGTCGCCGATCATGCTGGTGAAATCACCGATCAAAAAGATGACGGTGTGACCCAGGTCCTGCAACTGGCGCATCTTGTTGAGTACCACGGTGTGGCCGATGTGGATGTCGGGCGCCGTCGGGTCCAGCCCCAGTTTGATGCGCAGGGGCACGCCGGTGGCCTCGGATCGGGCCAGTTTCTGCACCCAGGCGTCTTGCGGGATGAGTTCGTCGCAGCCCCGCAGGGTCACGGCCAGCGCCTCCCGCACACGGTCGGTGACGGGGTGATTTGTAACAGCAGCAGCTTGATTCATAAGGGTTTTTTCAGATGTCGGGGCGGGGCGGGCAGCTATACTCGTTCGGCTCGCAAAAGTGGATTTTAATTGGCCCGCTTTTTGCGAACAGGTTCAGGCACAAGCCGAACACCTGCCACCGTCGGGAATCGTCAGGGGAACCGTCAGGAACAGCCTCCCATCGCGCCCGACCCACTACCTCGAAAAGAGGCGGAACGACCCTGGGGATAGATTCTTGAAAAACGGTTTCTTCGCCGCCGGCGAGCTTTTGCTGACACGACTGGCCCACCAGGTCGAACACCATCCCAAACGCATCACCACCTTGGTGGCCGCCCTCCTGCTGGGCGGTGGCGGCGGCGCCTTTGCCGTGGCCTCCATGGCCCCCGACGCGGCCGACCTGCCGGTGCGCCAGATCACCGAAACCGTGCAACCGATCTCGGTCGCCGAGCAGGCCGAGGCACTGGACATCCACCGCTTCAACCTGTTCCGCTCCGACACGGTGCGCCCCACCGACAGTGTGGACACCTTGCTGCAACGCCTGGGCATCAGCGACCCGGTGGCCGCCGCCTTTTTGCGCAACGACGCCCTGGTGCGGGTCAGCCTGCTGGGCCGCAATGGCCGCCAGGTGACGGCCGAGGCCAGTGAAGACCACCGCCTGGTGCGCCTGGTGGCACGCTGGACGCCCGACGACAGCAACACCTTCCAACGCCTGGTGTTTGAAAAGACGGCGCGTGGCAGCTTCAGTTCGCACATCGAGACCGCCCCCCTGAGCGCAAGCAACAAGCTGGCCGGCGGCACCATCCGCAGCTCGCTGTTTGCCGCCACCGACGAAGCCGGCATCCCCGACACGGTGGCCACGCAACTGGCCGAGATCTTCTCGGGCGATGTCGACTTTCACCGCAGCCTGCGCAAGGGCGACCGCTTCTCGGTCGTCTATGAAACCCTGGAAGCCGACGGCGAACCCCTGCGCGCCGGCCGCGTGCTGAGCGCCGAGTTCATCAACGACGGCAAGGCCTACCAGGCCATGTGGTTCCAGGAACCTGGCCAAAAGGGCAGCTACTACACGCTCGACGGCAACAGCATGCGCCGCGCCTTCCTGACCTCGCCCGTCGAGTTCTCGCGGGTGACCAGTGGCTTCAAAATGCGCTTCCACCCCATTCTGCAAACCTGGAAGGCCCACCTGGGCACCGATTACGCGGCTCCCACGGGCACCCCGGTGCGTGCGGTGGGCGACGGCGTGGTCGACTTTGCCGGCGTACAGAACGGCTACGGCAATGTGGTGATGCTGAAGCACCGCAACAACCAGATGACGGTGTACGCCCACCTGAGCCGCATCGGCGTGACCCGCGGCCAGACGGTGAGCCAGGGCCAGACCGTGGGCGCCGTGGGCTCGACCGGCTGGGCCACGGGGCCGCACCTGCACTTCGAATTCCGCGTCAATGGCATCCACCAGGACCCGATGACCATCGCCCACCAGGCGCAAGCCGTTCCGGTGTCTCCGGCAGCCCGCCCGGCCTTCAACCGCCTGGCTTCGGCCATGCGCATCCAGCTGTCGGCTGCAGCGTCGGTGCAACAGGCCAGCGCCGATTGACGCCCGGAGCGAAGGCGGCACGCTGAGCCCAGCGCTCAGCCCGCTATCATCGGCCCATGCAAGGCAAGGCAGATCACTACATCGGACTGATGTCCGGCACCTCACTCGACGGGGTCGATGGCGTTCTGTGCCGGTTTGAGGGCGATCAGCCCCAGGTGCTGGCGCACGTGGCCTTGCCCTTCACGGCCGAACTCAAGCGATCGCTGCTCGAACTCAACAGCCCCGGCCCCGATGAGCTGCATCGCGCAGCCATGGCGGCCAATGCACTGGCCCGCACCTATGTGGTGGTGGTGTCGCGGCTGTTGGCCGAGGCCGTGCTGCCAACCTGGCATGTGGCGGCCATTGGCGCGCACGGGCAGACCGTTCGGCACCAGCCCGGGCAGTACGACGGCACCGGCTACACCCTGCAACTCAACAACCCGGCCCTGCTGGCCGAACACACCGGCATTGACGTGGTGGCCGACTTTCGCACCCGCGATGTGGTGGCCGGGGGCCAAGGCGCGCCCCTGGTGCCTGCATTTCATGCCCGGGTGTTTGGCCAGGCCGACCAGACCATGGCGGTGCTGAACCTTGGCGGCATTGCCAATCTGACCGTGATCCCGCCCCAGAACCAGCAGACCACAGCCCCGGTGCTGGGCTTTGACTGCGGGCCTGGCAATGCACTGATGGACCACTGGTGCCTGCAACACACAGGTCAGGCCTTCGACCGTGATGGGCAATGGGCCGCACAGGGGCAGATCCATCCCGGCTTGCTGGCCGACCTCATGCAGGAGCCCTTTCTGCACCTGCCCCCGCCAAAAAGCACCGGGCGCGACCTGTTCAACCCGGTCTGGCTCGAACAGCACCTGAAAGCCCACCCCCATCTGAGCGCCACCCAGGTACAGGCCACACTCACCGAATTCACCGCCCTGTCTTGCGCCCAGGCCGTGCAGGCGCACGCACAGGGCAGCCGGCGCCTGCTGGTCTGCGGCGGTGGGGCACTGAACGGCCAGCTGATCAGCCGGCTGCAGCACCACCTGCCTGACGTGAGCGTCGAATCCAGTGGCCTGGCCGGCCTGCCCCCGCTGCAGGTCGAGGCGGTGGCCTTTGCCTGGCTGGCCCGCCAGGCCCTGCTGCGCCAGCCCGGCAACCTGCCCAGCGTGACCGGTGCACAAGGCCCGCGCATCCTGGGTGCGCTCTACCCGGCCTGAATCCCGGCGCTGCGCGCACCGGCCGCTCAGGGTTCGTGCGGCCCGGCCGCCGAGCTATCGCCCCGCACCAGGCCCGGCTCCAGGCCGGAAGGCAATTGCCAGAAAATGGCCGCCGAGGCCAAGGTGATGAACCCCATGGTCACAAAGGTGGCGTGAAACGAGGCCAGGGTGTCCAGGTGAGCGGCGCTCGCATTGCCCCCCGGGCCCAACAAGGCAGCGAAGCCGGCCAGCACGGCGCCCGCCACAGCCACCCCCATGCCCATGGCCAGCATCTGCACCATCGACAGCAAGCTGTTGCCACTGCTGGCCTGCGAGCCCTCCAGGTCTTTCAGGGTGAGGGTGTTCATGGCGGTGAACTGGATCGAATTGACCGCTCCGAACAGGGCCAGCTGCAGCAGGCGCAGACCCAACGGCTGGCCTGGGTTGATCAGGGCAAAGCTCATCATGGCCAGGCCCACCAAGGCGGTGTTGCCCACCAGCACGCGGCGGTAGCCCAGTCGGGTGATCAGCGGCGTGGTGATTCGCTTCACAGCCATGCCGGCCATGGCCACCGGCAGCATCATCAAGCCGGCCTCAAAGGGCGAATAGCCCAGGCTGACCTGCAACAGCAAGGGCACCAGAAAAGGCATGCACGAGCTGCCCAGGCGCGAAAACAGGTTGCCCAGCAAGCCGATCGCCAGCGACACCACACTGAACAACTGGGGGGCAAACAGAGGCGCCGGGCTGCGCATGGCATGCAGCCAGTAGGCCACCAGGCTGGCCAGACCGAACACCAGCAGCACCAGCACCCCTGCCTGCCCCAGGCCCAGGCCCGACAGCCCGTCCAGGGCCAGCGACAAGGTCACCATGCCCGTGGCCAGCCACAGGTAGCCCGACCAGTCGAACCGGGCCACGGTGACGGCGGGGCCACTGCGCATGAAGAAGTAGGCAGCGACCGCCCCGATCAGCCCCACCGGCAGGTTGATCAGGAAGATCCAGTGCCAGGAGGCCACCTCCACCAGCCAGCCCCCCAGGGTCGGGCCGATCAAAGGGCCTATCAGGCCGGGGATGGCAATGAAACTCATGGCCTGCAGAAAACGCTCCTTCGGAAACGTTCGCAGCACAGCCAGTCGGCCCACTGGCAGCAACAAGGCCCCGCCCAGCCCCTGCACCACCCGCGAGGCCACCAGCAGGGGCAGAGAGGTCGACATCGCGCACAGCAGGGAGCCGGCGGCAAACAGCGTGATGGCCACCACATAGACCCGGCGGGTTCCGAATCGGTCGGCCACCCAGCCCGAGGCGGGAATCAACATGGCCATGGCCAGTGAATACGCCACGATCACCGACTGCATGCGCAAGGGGCTCTCGTGCAGGCTTTGCGCCATGGCGGGCAGAGCGGTGTTGACGATGGTGGCGTCCAGCGTCTGCATGAAAAAGCCCAGGGCCACCAGCCACAGCAGGCGTTGCTGGGAACGGATTTCCGGATCGACGACTGTCATGCGCTGCGGGCTTCGGGGTTGGATGGCCAAGAAAAAACCGCCTCAAGGGCGGTTGTGCAGGGGGGCGCCAGGCGCACCCTCAAACGGAGAAGCTGGAGCCGCAGCCGCAGGTGGTGGTGGCGTTCGGGTTCTTGATCACGAACTGGGCACCCTGCAGGTCTTCCTTGTAGTCGATCTCGGCGCCCAGCAGGTATTGGTAACTCATGGCGTCGATCAACAACGAGACACCGTTCTTGGTCATGGTGGTGTCGTCTTCGTTGGTGATTTCATCAAAGGTGAAACCATACTGGAAGCCCGAGCAACCGCCGCCCTGCACGAACACGCGCAGCTTCAGGTCAGGGTTGCCCTCTTCGGCGATCAGGTCGGCCACCTTGGCGGCAGCGCTGTCTGTGAAAAGAATAGGGGCGGGCATTTCAGTCGGCAGCGACTCGACAACAGCACTCATGGGGTTCTCCGGAAACGGGTTTGGCTCGAATAGTACAAGAATTCGCTCGGGAATTCAGATCAGCGGCTATTAGCCGCTAGTGTCAGCAGGGGTTTTTCATCCAGGGGAGCCGCCGGGCACAGCATGCCGGCGATCACGGCCCCCTGGTGCATCTCGAGCGCCTTGTAATACACATCGCCCTCAATGCGCGCTCGGGGCTGCAATTCCAGCAACTCACGGGCGTGCACCGGCCCCTGGATGCGCCCGTTGATGATCAGGTGGTCGGCGTACACCGCGCCCATCACGGTGGCGGTTTCGGAAATCACCAGCAGGCTGGGCTGCGACTCATCGACCCGGATGTCGCCCACCACGTCACCATCGACCCGCAGGCCTTCGGCAAAGGTGATGTTGCCGTCGATGCGGCTGCCTTGCGCGATCAGGCTTTTGATGGGCGGTTGCTTCTTTTTCGCGAACATGGGCCGTCCTTTCAGGAATAGTGCCGGAGGAGAAAACTCAGAGCTTGAGCGTCTGGACGGCGCGCGAGGTGCTGCCATCAAAAATGCGGGCCGTGACCTGCTTGACCGAGACCTGCGGCGGCAAGTCGACCAGGCCCTCCAGGCGGCGATATTGCCTGAACTGCAAGGGCACCGGGCCTTGCGGCAGGGGCTGCTCCCAAGGCTTGCCGGCCAGGGTGCCGCTCAGCACCAGCTCCAGCCGGCCTTTGAACTCGGGGCCGCTCTTGACGGGCTGGATCACCAGCACCTGCCAGCGCAGCTGCTGGCTGGCCACGATTTCAGCCTGCAGGCCGCGAATGGCCACGTCCTCGACACTGTTGGCCGGGATCAGCTTCTCAAAAAAGCCCAGGTCGTCGCGCAGGCTGCGGTTGTCGAGCTCCAGCTGGTGGATCTGCGCCAGCAGACGCTCCTGGGTGGCGCGCTCGGCCGTCAGCAGGCTGCCCGAGGTGTTGGCGATGGATTGGGCCTTGTCGCGCTCGTCCTGCATCTGCGCCACCTGCTGACGCAAGGCCGCCAGTTCTTCACGGGTGTGGTGATCCAAGCCGGCGATGTTCTTTCCGGTTTCGAATGCCCAAAGGGCCACGGCAGCGCAAAAGCCGAACACCAAGGCCAGCAGCACCCAGCGCAGGGGCCATGGCATGGCACTGCGCACTGCCATGCGGGGCGTGCTGATGGTGAGACGGCGGCGGAGCAGGCGAAAGCGCATGGAGGGGTTCGAAACGAGAAAAACCGCGAGCGTAAAACAAAAAAACCGCAACAAGCAGAACTTGTTGCGGCTTTTTGCAGAACTGAAAGCGGATTAACGCTTGCTGAACTGCTTGGCGCGGCGAGCAGAGCGCAGACCGACCTTCTTACGTTCGACTTCACGAGCGTCGCGGGTCACGAAGCCGGCTTGGCTCAGTGCGGGCTTCAGCGTGGCGTCGTAATCGATCAGGGCGCGGGTGATGCCGTGACGGGTTGCACCGGCTTGGCCGGATTCACCACCACCGTGCACATTGACCTGGATGTCGAAGGTTTCGACATGGTTGGTCAGAGCCAGGGGCTGCTTCGCGATCATGATGGAGGTCTCGCGGCCGAAATAGGCCTGGATGTCCTTACCGTTGATCGTGATCTTGCCGGTGCCTTTTTTCAGAAACACACGGGCGACGCTGGATTTGCGACGGCCGGTGCCATTGTTCCATTCACCAATCATCTCGGCTCCTTACAGTTCCAGCACTTTGGGTTGCTGCGCGGTGTGGGGGTGCTCAGCACCGCCGTACACCTTGAGCTTCTTGATCATGGCGTAACCCAGAGGACCCTTGGGCAGCATGCCCTTGACGGCCTTCTCGAGTGCACGGCCAGGATGCTTGGCTTGCAGGTCGCGGAAGTTGGTAGCAGTGATGCCACCGGGGAAGCCGGAGTGACGGTAGTACACCTTGTCCAGGGACTTGGTGCCGGTGACCTTCAATTTGGCGGCGTTGATGATGACGATGAAATCGCCAGTATCGACGTGAGGCGTGTAAATGGCTTTGTGTTTGCCGCGCAGACGGAGGGCAACTTCGCTGGCTACCCGGCCGAGCACCTTGTCGGTGGCGTCAATCACAAACCACTCGTGCTTCACGTCTGCGGGCTTAGCGCTGAACGTAGACATGTATTGCTTTCGAGTTGGTTGCCAGCCCTCGAAAAATCGCAGGCTGGCTACAAAAAGCCCTTTTCCACGGTCGGTGTTTCTCTGCTGGAAACCTCTTAGGTGGGGGGTGTCAAAGTCCTGGCGCTGACCTGGTTGAACAGAATTGAACCGGGTGACAGCAGACTTCGACGGACTTCGCCGCGGGGCTTAAAACGCTGCGAAGCCTTCCATTCTACAAAAAGTGCAGTTGGTCGTCTACACGCGCCGCAAAAGCGGTGCAGGCACCGCGCTCACAAGCCACCGCTGCGCTTGACCTTGGGGTCGGTGTAGACCAGCAGATTGGTCGACAAACCTTGCTTCTGCTTTTCCTTTTCAAGCCGGTTGGCCTCGGCGCTGGCTTGTTCGGCCGCCAATTCGACCACCGAGCCGCTGGCCTTCCACATCGAATTCAGGAAGTCGATCAACCTCTTGGAGATGGGCTCCGGCGGCGGGGTCTTGGTTTCCTCGGTGGTGGCCTTCTTCTTGACCGCCGTCCAGTCCTTGTTGGGCTGATCGTTGGAAGACGAAGGCTTGTCGGGGCTGGCCGCTTTCTGCCCCGAAACGGTCACGATGGTCGACTCGGTGGGTGCATTGGTCACCGTTGTGGCCGCCGGCTTGGTACTGATCGCGTTGTCCGCGCCTGCCAACGACTGACCGGCGCCTGAATAGGCCCAGTTCATCGATCGATCAACAGGTGGGAGTTGCATGGCAGTTCCGACGGATACAGTTCGTTTACATCATGGCGGGAAAGGTTTTTAGGCGTCCTCGTACGGTGTTACGGCATTGCGCAGGAAAAATTGAGGCCCTTTTCAAAAAATTTTCGATTTTTAGGAATGTCGACTCGAAAAAGGGGGGCGTCAAGCGGTGGGGCCTGCGCTGTAGCGTTCGTAACCCCGCGCCCGAAGTTCGCATGCCGGACAACTGCCACACCCCCAACCCCAGGCATGGCGATGCTCACGATCCCCCAAATAGCAGGTGTGCGAGTGCTCCACGATCAGGTCGACCAGGGCCTTGCCCCCCAGTTGCTCGGCCAAGGCCCAGGTGTCGGCCTTGTCGATCCACATCAGCGGAGTCTCGATCAGCAGGCGCCGGTCCATGCCCAGGGACAAGGCCAGTTGCATCGCCTTCATGGTGTCGTCGCGGCAGTCGGGGTAGCCTGAGTAATCGGTTTCGCACACCCCGGTCACGATGACTTCCAGACCGCGCCGGTAGGCCAGCGCGGCGGCCAGGGTCAAGAACAGCAGGTTGCGCCCAGGCACAAAGGTGTTGGGCAGGCCGCCCTGCTCCATCTTGAAAGCCATGTCGCGCGTCAGTGAGGTCTCACTGACCTGGCCCAGCACGGCCAGGTCCAGCAGGTGGTCCTCACCCAACTTGGCGGCCCAGGCTGGATACGCCTGGCGCATCGCCCCCAGCACGGCCAGCCGGGCGTCGAGCTCCACGCTGTGGCGCTGGCGGTAATCAAAAGCCACTGTTTCAACCCGCTCGTAGCGCGACAGGGCATGGGCCAGGCAGGTGGTCGAGTCTTGCCCGCCTGAGAAAAGAACCAGTGCGGATTTGTGCATGGCAGTCGAATGGAAAGAGGGTTGAAGAGCCCGGCTCAGAGGAAGCGTTCAAGCAAACGGCGTGAACCCCGATCCAGGGCCTGCAGGTCACGGATCTGGTACACGATGCCTTGGCTGCCGGTGATGAGCAGGCGCCCACGGTCCAGGCGGCGGATGTCGTCCTCGGTCTTGAGCACAAAATCGGTGCGCCCACGGTCGGTCTCCACCGTCCAGGTGCAGGGCGTGGAGAACGAGGACACCGCCACCAGCCGGCGCAGCTCGGGGCTGAACTCACGACTGGCCAGTTCTTCCTCGATCAATTGGCGCAACTCGGGCGCCAGGGCCGACAGGCGAGGCACCCAGGCCAGTTCGTGCCCTTCGGGCCCGACCAGCGACAGACCTTCATCGGGCGCGGCAATCGGAAAGGCGCGCACCGGGGTCACGCCCAGGTGCTCGGTGCCCTCGGCATCGGTCAGCACCAGCCGGCCCAGTGGGTGGCGGCTCAACTTGAAATCAGCTTGTGGGGTCATGGAGGCAACTCAGGGTTGGCCGGCCGGGTGGGCCGAATGCGCCGAAGAGACGCTGGGGGTCAGGGTGGCGCCGTCGTCGTCCGACCCGTCCACGCGGCGGGCCTGTGCCTCATACAGGCGCCAATAGGCCCCCTGCTTGGCCATCAGCTCGTCGTGCGGGCCCACTTCGACCACCTGGCCACGGTCCATCACCACCAGCCGATCGGCCTTGCGCAGGGTGGAAAGCCGGTGGGCGATGGCGATGGTGGTGCGCCCCTGGACCAGGTTGTCGAGGGCGCGCTGGATTTCCTTCTCGGTCTCGGTGTCCACCGCCGAGGTGGCCTCATCGAGGATGAGGATGCGCGGGTCGATCAGCAAGGCACGCGCAATCGAGATGCGCTGACGCTCGCCCCCCGACAGCCCCTGGCCTCGCTCGCCCACCAGCGAGTCATAGCCCTGCGGCAGGCGCAGGATGAAATCATGCGCATGCGCGGCCCGCGCAGCCGCCACGATCTCCTCGCGCGAGGCGCCCGGCTTGCCGTAGGCGATGTTCTCGGCAATCGTGCCAAAGAACAGAAAAGGCTCCTGCAGCACCAGGCCGATGTTGCTGCGGTAGTCCGACACCTTGAAGCGGCGCACATCGGTGCCGTCGAGCTTGATGGCCCCATCGGTCACGTCATAGAAGCGGCAGATCAGGTTCACCAGGGTGCTCTTGCCCGAGCCACTGTGCCCCACCAGGCCGATCATTTCGCCGGGCTGGATGTCCAGGTCCACCCCACGGATCACGGTGCGCGTGCCATAGCGGAAGCCGATGCCGCTCATTTCGATGCGGCCCTTGACCTGCGGCAGGGCTGCCGGCTGGCTGGGCTCAGGCACATTCGAGATGTGGTCCAGGATGTCAAAAATGCGCTTGGCGCCCGCTGCGGCCTTTTGCGTCACCGAGACGATGCGGCTCATCGAATCCAGCCGGGTGTAGAAGCGCCCGATGTAGGCGATGAAGGCGGTGAGCACCCCCACCGTGATCTGGCTCTTGGACACCAGCCAGATGCCAAAACCCCACACCACCAGCAGGCCGATCTCGGTCAGCAGCGATACCGTGGGCGAGAACAGCGACCAGGTGCGGTTGAGCTTGTCGTTGACCTCCAGGTTGTGGCGGTTGGCCTGCTTGAAGCGGTCGGCCTCGCGTTGTTCCTGGGCAAAGGCCTTGACCACCCGGATGCCTGGAATGGTGTCGGCCAGCACATTGGTCACCTGCGACCAGACCCGGTCGATCTTCTCGAAACCGGTGCGCAGCCGATCCCGCACGGTGTGGATCAGCCAGGCGATGAAGGGCAGCGGCACCAGGGTGACCAGGGCCAGCCAGGGGTTGATCGAGAACAGAATCACCGCGGTCATGGCGATCATGAGCACGTCGGTGACGAAATCCAGGGCGTGCAAGGACAGGAAGACGTTGATCCGGTCGGTTTCCGACCCGATGCGGTTCATCAGGTCGCCGGTGCGCTTGCCGCCAAAATAATCCAGCGACAGCCGCAGCAGGTGCTCGTAGGTGGTGGTTCGCAGGTCGGCACCGATGCGCTCGGACACCAGCGCCAGGATGTAGGTGCGCGCCCAGCTCAGGCCCCAGGCCGCCAGCGCCGACAGCAGCAGGCCGCTCAGGTACAGCAGCACCAGCATGGGGTCGATCTGCTTGCCGTTCTGGAACGGGATCAGGATGTCGTCCATCAGCGGGATGGTCAGGTACGGCGGGATCAGGGTGGCCGCGGTGGAGGCCAGCGTCAGCGCAAACCCGGTGAACAGCTGCTTGCGGTAGGGCCGGGCAAAACGCCACAGGCGCAGCAGCACCCAGGTGGAGGTCGGGGCCTGCAGCTCACGCGCACAGGCCGGGCACTCCTCGCTGTCGGACGGCAGCAAGGCACCACACGAGGGGCAGGCCGCCGCCTCGTCGGTCTCGACCGGGGCCGCGCCGGCCAGCAAGGCCAGCCGCTGTTCGAACACCTTGATCACGCGCATGGCGTGCACGTCCAGCGTCATCGTGAAGCGCCAGCGGGCCAGCCGCTCGCCCGGGCCCAACAGCTCCAGCAGGCCCACGCCGGCATGGTCGCTGTGGCGCAGGCTCAGGCCCGCCCGCAGCGGCCACGACTGCCATTGCCCGGCGCCCGGCGCCCAACTGAGCAGGCGTTGCTCGGTGACCACCAGCAGGCCGCTGGAGAAATTAAGACGCTCGTCCAGGTCAACCGGCAGGGAAGCGAGCACGTTTTCACCACGTGCAAGCTGAGATTGGGGGTTGATTCTTCCGGGATCCGCCGCTTCGCCAGATGAACCTACAGGATGTGAATGTTGCATTTTGATTCCGTACCGCGCGGCACCGTTCGACCTCCCGCGCTCAAGCAGGAAAAGTCGATTTTCGCCGAAACCGAGGCCATGCGACAGGCTGCGGGAGAATGCAGCCACAGCCAGGCCCCCAAACTGAGCGCACAATCTCGCCTGACTGGCGGTATGGCGCCAGGCCCAGAACCCGACTCGAACATGATCAAAGCCGACGATCTCAAGCTCTTGCGCATCAATTACCTGCGCGGCCCCAACATCTGGACTTACCGCTCCGTGCTGGAAGTCTGGCTGGACCTCGGGGAACTGGAAGACTACCCCTCCAACAAGATCCCGGGCTTCAAAGACCGGCTGGTCACCCTGCTGCCCGCCTTGATCGAACACCACTGCGGTGTCGGCGAACGTGGCGGCTTTCTGCAGCGGCTGGAGGAAGGCACCTGGGCCGGGCACATCCTGGAGCACATCGTCATCGAGCTGCTGAACCTGGCGGGCATGCCCACCGGCTTTGGCCAGACCCGCAGCACCTCGCGCCACGGCGTGTACCGCATGGTGTTCCGAGCCCGCGAAGAGCGCGTGGCCCGAGCCGCCCTGGACGAAGGCCACAAACTGCTGATCGCCACGATCAAAGGCGAGGCCTTCGACGTGAAGACGGCCGTGAACCGTGTGCGCACCGAGGTGGACAACTGCTACCTGGGCCCCAGCACGGCCTGCATCGTCGACGCTGCCACCGACCGCCGCATCCCCCACATCCGCCTGAACGACGGCAACCTGGTGCAACTGGGCTACGGCGCCAGCCAGCGCCGCATCTGGACGGCCGAGACCGAATTCACCAGCGCCATTGCCGAAGGCATTGCCGGCGACAAGGACCTGACCAAATCACTGCTCAAATCGTGTGGTGTGCCAGTGCCCGAGGGCCAGATCGTCAACAGCCCCGAGGAAGCCTGGGAAGCCGCCCGGGACATCGGCCTGCCGGTGGTGGTCAAGCCCTCGGACGCCAACCATGGCCGCGGCGTGACGCTGGACCTGCACGAGCAGGCCGACATCGAAGCCGCCTACCACGTGGCCTACCCGGAAGGCAGCGACGTGATGGTCGAGCGCTTCATCCCAGGCCACGAACACCGCCTGCTGGTGGTGGGTGACCGGGTGGTGGCCGCAGCCCGCGGCGAGATCATCGGCATCACCGGCGACGGCCGCAGCACCGTGCGCCAGCTGATCGACAGCCAGCTCAACTCCGACCCGCGCCGCGGCATCGAAGAAGAGTTTCCGCTTGAGACCATCGTCATCGAAACCAACACCAAGGTGCAGCTCGAGATCCAGCGCCAGGGCCTGACGCCCGACGCCGTGCCGACGGCCGGCCGCGTTGTGGTGATCGAGCGCAATGGCAACGTGGCCATCGACTGCACCGACAGCGTGCACCCTGAGGTGGCCCATGCCGCCACCCTGGCCGCCCGCGTGGTGGGTCTGGACATCGCCGGCATCGACATGGTGGCGCAGGACATTTCGCGCCCTCTGGACGACCAGGGCGGCGCCATCGTCGAGGTCAACGCCGGCCCCGGCCTGCTGATGCACCTCAAGCCCGCCGAAGGCTCGCCCCGCCCGGTGGGCCGCGCCATCGTCGACCACCTGTTCCCCGAAACCGAGGGCGACAATGCCCCAGGCCGCATCCCGGTGGTGGGCGTGGCAGGCACCCGTGATACCCACAAGATCGCCCGCATGGTGGCCTGGCTGGCTCATTTGAGCGGCCGCCAGACCGGCCTGGCCTGCCGAGACGGGCTGTTCCTGGACCGCCGCCGCGTCGAATCGGTGAACTGCGCCCATTGGGAAGCCGGCCACCGCCTGCTGATGAACCATTCGGTGCAGGCCACGGTGATCGAAAACGGGGCCGAGACCATTCTGCGCGACGGCCTGCCCTACGACCGCTGCCAGGTGGGCGTGGTGACCGACCTCGAAGGCTTTGAAGCCCTGAGCCACTACGACGTGCACGAACCCGACCAGATGGTGCGCGTGATGCGCACCCAGGTGGACGTGGTGCTGCCCGATGGCGTGGCCGTGCTCAACACCGCCGACACCCGCGTCAGCGACATGGCCTCGCTGTGCGACGGCTCGGTGGTGCTGTACGGCCTGCAGGCCGACATCCCCGCCATCGAGGCGCACCGCGCCAGCCAGGGCCGCGCCGTGTACCTCAAGCAAGGCTATGTGGTGCTGGCCGAAGGCAGCCACGAGAAGGTGCTGTCCGACCTGGGCGACATCCGCGAGCGCCAGAACACCGCTTTCCCCATGACCGAAGAGGCCCTGCTGGCCGCGGTGGCCACGGCCTGGGCCCTGGACATCTCGCCCGACCTGATCGCCGCCGGCATCGAGACCTTCGATCCCGATCCGCAACCGGTTCGCCCCGCAGGCAGCACCGCCTTTTTCCGCTGAACACCGGCTGCCCCCCAGCGCCCACTGAACCCAAGAGAAACAGATGGAAGTCTCACGCATCCGGGCCCTGCGCGGCCCCAACATCTGGAGCCGCCACACCGCCATCGAGGCCGTGGTGGAATGTGCCCCCGCCGAGCGCTCGATTGCCGCCCTGGAGGGCTTCGAAGCCCGCATCCGCGCCCTCTTCCCGGGCCTGGGGCCCCTGCGCCACGACAGCAACGAAGGCCCGGTCTCGCTGGCCCACGTGCTCGAGGCGGCCGGCCTGGCGCTGCAATCGCAGGCCGGCTGCCCGGTCACCTACAGCCGCACCAGCACCACCTCGGAAGCCGGCATCTACCAGGTGGTGATCGAGTACAGCGAAGAAGCCGTCGGCCGCCAGGCCTTCGACCTGTCGCTGGCCCTGATCCAGGCGGCGCAGAACAACACTTCCTTCGACATCGACGAGGCCATCGCCAAGCTGCGTGAAACCGATGAAGACGAACGCCTGGGCCCCAGCACCGGCTCCATCGTCGAAGCCGCTCTCAAACGGGGCATCCCCTACCGCCGCCTGACCTCGGGCAGCCTGGTGCAGTTTGGCTGGGGCTCGCGCCAGCGTCGCATCCAGGCCGCCGAGGTGGACACCACCAGCGCCGTGGCCGAATCGATCGCCCAGGACAAAGACCTGACCAAGATGCTGCTGCGTGCCGCTGGCGTGCCCGTGCCGCTGGGCCGCCCGGCCACCAGCCCCGACGACGCCTGGGCGGCCGCCCTCGAAATCGGCCTGCCTGTGGTGCTCAAGCCGCAAGACGGCAACCAGGGCAAGGGCGTGACCGTCAACATCGTCGACCGCGCCCATCTGGACCTGGCCTACAAGGCCGCCGCCGACATCGGCGAAGTGCTGGTCGAGAAGTACCTGCCCGGCAATGACTTCCGCCTGCTGGTGGTGGGCGATCGCCTGGTGGCAGCGGCCCGGCGCGACCCGCCCCAGGTGATCGGTGACGGCGTGCACACCGTGCGCGAACTGGTCGACATCGTGAACGCCGACCCGCGCCGCGGCGTGGGCCACGCCACCTCGCTGACCAAGATCCGCTTCGACGACATCGCCATCGCCCGCCTGGCCCTGCAGGACCTGAAACCCGAATCCGTGCCGCCCAAGGGCCAGCGCGTGATCCTGCGCAACAACGCCAACCTGAGCACCGGCGGCACTGCCACCGATGTGACCGACGACGTGCACCCCGAGGTGGCCGCCCGCGCGGTGGCCGCCGCCCAGATGGTGGGCATGCACATCTGCGGCGTCGACGTGGTCTGCGAAAGCGTGCTGCGCCCGCTGGAAGAGCAGCACGGTGGCATCGTCGAAGTGAACGCCGCCCCCGGCCTGCGCATGCACCTGATGCCCTCGTTCGGCAAGGGCCGCCAGGTGGGTGAGGCCATGGTCTCGCACCTGTACAACAGCGGCGACGACGGCCGCATCCCGGTGGTGGCCGTCACCGGCACCAATGGCAAGACCACCACCGCCCGCCTGATCACCCACCTGTTCAGCGCCAGCGGCCTGCGTGTGGGCATGACCAACACCGACGGCGTGTACGTGAATGGCCGCCAGATCGACAGCGGCGACTGCAGCGGCCCCAAGAGCGCCCGCAACGTGCTGCTGCACCCCGATGTGGACGCGGCCGTGTTCGAGACCGCCCGCGGCGGCATCCTGCGCGAGGGCCTGGGCTTTGACCGCTGCCAGGTGGCCGTGGTCACCAACGTGGGCGCCGGCGACCACCTGGGCATGAACTACATCGACACCGTGGAAGACCTGGCCGTGGTCAAACGCGTGATCGTGCAGAACGTGGCCCCGCACGGCTATGCCGTGCTCAACGCCGTCGACCCCATGGTGGCCGCCATGGCCGAAAGCTGCCCGGGCCAGGTGATCTACTTTGCCCGCGACCGCAACCACCCGGTCATGGCCACCCACCGGGCTCAAGGCAAGCGCACCGTCTATGTCGATGGCGACGCCATCGTGGTGGCCGAAGGCACCTGGCGCGAGCACATCCTGCTGCGCGACGTGCCCATCACCCGCAATGGCACCATCGGCTTCCAGGTGGACAACGTGATGGCTGCCGTGGCCGCCGCCTGGGGTGTGGGCCTGAGCTGGGACACCATCCGCAGCGGCGTGGCCAGCTTTGTCAACGACAGCGACAACGCCCCCGGCCGCTTCAACGTGATGGACTTCCGCGGCGCCACCGTGATTGCCGACTACGGCCACAACCCCGACGCCATGCGCGCCCTGGTCTCGGCCGTCGAAGCCATGCCGGCCCAGCGCCGTGCCGTGGTCATCAGCGGCGCCGGTGACCGGCGCGACGAAGACATCACCGAACAGACCGCCATCCTGGGCCAGGCCTTTGACGACGTGGTGCTGTACGAAGACGCCTGCCAGCGTGGCCGTGCCGACGGCGAAGTGATGGCCCTGCTGCGCCAAGGCCTGGCCGGCGCCACCCGCACCCGCCATGTCGAAGAGATCCAGGGCGAATTCAAGGCCATCGACGTGGCCCTGGACCGCCTGCAACCCGGCGACCTGTGCCTGGTGCTGGTGGACCAGGTGGAAGAGGCGCTGGCGCATCTGGCGAAGCGGGTGGCGGAGGGGTGAACGCCCATCGGACGCTGCGCGCGTCCTGCCCGCAGCTGTTCCAGCGCCTATAACAAAGCCAGTAAAATCGCCCGTTCGCAGCGATTGCCCCCTTAGCAAGCCCCAACGGATTGCGGGCAGGAGCGCGTGCAGTCCAACAAGGAGCACCACAGGGGGGGCATGACGGCTCGCATACTTCATATCGGCAAGTTCTTTCCGCCCGATCTGGGCGGCATGGAGACCTTCCTAGCCGATCTGGTAGCAGAACAGCGCCGCCAGGGCATTGATGCTCGGGCCCTGGTGCATGGACAGCCGCGTGCCGATGACCCGCCCTGGCTGACCCGCGTTCCAGTGCAGCTTGAGTTGGTCTATGCCCCTATCGCACTGGGCTTCAGGCGCCGCCTCCGGAATCTTCTGACCGAATTCCAGCCCGATCTCCTGCATCTGCACCTGCCCAACAACGCGGCCTTCTGGTGTCTGACCCTGGGGCGAGCCCTGCGTACCCCCTGGGTGCTGCACTGGCATTCGGACGTCATGGTGAACCCGCGACGCCTCGCGCTGCGTCTGGCCTACTTGGCCTACCAACCCTTCGAGAGAGCCCTTCTGCGGCGCGCAGCCAGCGTCATCGCCACTTCGCCGCCTTACCTGCAGGCCAGCCGACCACTGGCGCCTTGGCGCCAGCAGTGCGAGGTCATCCCACTGGGCCTGAGCGCCACCACCGCGGAGCCACTCTCCAACGACTCAACGATGCCATCCCTGTGGCGCCCTGGCGTGCTGCGCCTGCTGTCGATTGGCAGACTCACCCATTACAAGGGCTTTGAGACCTTGATCCGGGCCTTGGCTGCGACTCCTGGTGTCGAATTGCTGATTGCCGGCGACGGTGAATTGCGCCCAACGCTTGCGACATTGATCGAGCACAGCACGCCGGCCGGTCAGCTCCCCTCCGTGCGACTGCTGGGTCGTTGCGACGAGACTACAAAACAGCAGTTGCTGGCCGATTGCGAACTGTTTTGTCTGCCTTCCTGCGAGCGCACGGAGGCCTTTGGCCTGGTGATCCTGGAAGCCATGCGCCAGGGGGTGCCTTGCCTGGTATCGGATCTGGCCGGCTCGGGCCTGCCCTGGATCGTGCGCAGCAGCGGGGCCGGCTGGTGTGTGCCGCCACATGACGTGGCGGCTTGGCAGGCCGCGATCGTGCATGCACAACAGTCGCCGGCCGAGCGCGAACATGCCGGTGCATCCGGACGCCAGGCCTTTGCACAACGCTTCACCATCGAAGTCTGCTGCCGCCAGCTGCTGCCCATCTATCAATGCCAGCTTGATGCCCCAGTACTACCCACAACACCGCGCGGACTGCTGATCGTCATTCCGGCTCGCGACGAAGCCCAGACGCTGCCCACGTTGCTGCAAGCGCTGCAGCAGTCCGGCTTTCATGACGTGGTGGTGATCGACGACCATAGCCAGGACGGCACCGGTGCCGTGGCGGCCCTTCATGGCGCCACCGTGCTTCGTCCCGCCCTGCCACTGGGCGCCTGGGGCGGTATGCAAGCTGGCATTCGACTGGGTCTGGCACGGGCCCACGAGGCGGTGATCACCATGGATGCCGACGGCCAACACGAAGTGTCCGAGATCGCAGCCTTGCTCGCGCAGCGGGAGGAGGCCGATCTGGTAATCGGTGCTTTCCCTGAACGCGGCAGCCCCTTGCGTCAGTTGGCTTGGACCTGGTTTCGCCGCCTGACCGGCTTTGAATTGCAAGACCTGACTTCAGGCTTTCGCCTGTACAACCAGGCCGCCATGCAAGTCGCGGCATCACCCGAGGCCACTTTGCTCGACTATCAGGACGTAGGGGCCTTGCTGCTGATCCGCAAGGCCGGCCTGCGAATCATTGAAGTGCCTGTATCGATGAACTTACGACAGGTGGGTGCCTCGCGCATCTTCAACTCCTGGTTCAGCGTGCTGAAGTACATGGCAATCACCACCTTGCTGTGTCTGGCGCGCAGGGAGCCCCGGCGACATGTCACCGAACGACCTTAAAGTGCGCTCCGATATCAGCAAATTTTTGCCACACCCTTCACGCCATGAACAAGCTCTCTGTCCGCTCACTCCTCTTTGGCGCTCTCCTGGCCGCCCTGGTCTGTGCTGTCTACGGCTCGGGCTTGAATAACCAATTGCTGTTCGACGATGCCCGACTCGGCGATGGGACCATCTTCGAGCAATACGGTAGCCTGGCGCCGCAAATTCGTGGCCTGTCTTATGGCAGCTTCGTCTGGTTGCAGTCACTGTTTGGCGAAGGGTGGTGGAAACAACGCCTGTTCAACTTGTTTTGCCATCTGGGCACCTGCGCCTTGGTCTATGCACTGGGCAAGGACTTGCTGGAGCGCACCACCTATCCCGAGGAAATGAAGGCCGCGCCACAATTTGAACAATCACGTCTGGCCGCGCTGCAGTTCGGCACCGTCCTGTTTGCCCTCAATCCGGTGGCCGTGTATGCGGTGGCTTACCTGATCCAACGTTCTGTGGTCATGGCGGCCTTTTTCGTGAGCCTGGCCTGCCTGTCCTGGGTGCGCTTCCTCAGCCGCAACAGCAAACTCTGGCTGGGCATTGCGGTGCTGGCCTATTTGCTGGCCGTTTTCAGCAAGGAATATGCCGTCACAGCCGCCGCGTTAGCCCTGCCCTTGTACGTGTTCGTGCGCCGTCCCACAGGTCGACAGATCGCCCTGATCGCCGTGGCCGCGGCACTGGTCCTGGGGTTCGGAGTGTTGGTGCTGTCACTGCGCTACCCAGGCGTGCTGGGCCAGTTGTTCGACGAAACTTCTAAAGCTTACGCCCGCCAATTGGAAACACTCAGCCCCGGCGTGACCGGGAGAATCTGGCCACTGAGCATCGCCAACCAAATGGGTCTGTTTTTCCACTATGGTCTGCTTTGGCTGCTGCCCAATGTGGGCTGGATGTCAATCGATTTGCGCCCGGCGTTTCCGCTCAACCTGCTCAGTGTGGAGGCACTGATCTCGGCGCTGGCCTATCTTGGCCTGCTGACCGCTTCAGCCTGGCTGGTACTTCGCCGCTCCGACGTGCTGGGCCTGATCGGCCTGTGCCTGTTGTTTCCGCTTTTGATGTTCGGCACGGAGTTCAGCACGGTCTGGATTCAAGACCCATTTGTGCTGTACCGCAGCTATCTGTGGGCCCTGAGTCTTCCGGTGCTGGTGGCCTTGCCCCTGATCGGCTTCAAGACACGGCTCATCTACCCAGCCACCGTGTTGTTGGCGCTGTTGCTGGCCGGACTGGGCTTTGAACGCGTACAGTCACTGAACGAGCCACAAAGCGCCTGGGCAGATGCGGCCGCCAAAATCGATCTCAAGGCACCGGCCAACGCTGTGGGCCGCTGGCGGCCTTTTCTCAACATGGGCAGCGCTCAACTGGAGCGCGACGAAAGCCAAGAGGCCTTGCGCCTGTTCGCCCTTGCCGCCCAATTGGGCGAGCCGCTGGGGTCGGCTCGATTCAACATGGCCATGAGCTATGTTCAGTTGAAACAACCGGCCCAGGCCCTGGCTCAATTGCAGCAGGCTGAGGCGATGGGCTTTCAGGAGGCCGCACTGTATTTCCAGCGCGGAGAGATCCTGTACGCCCAGGGGCAGTTCGCTGCCGCCTTACAGAGCTTTGCCCAAGCATTGAACAAGCCCCAGTCCGAACAAGAACAGGAACTGAGCCGCCGCCGCCACGCTGAAGCCGCCGTAGCCGCCCGAGAATATGACACGGCGATTGCAGACTACCAAAGCCTGCTGCAACAAAAGCCCGATAGCATCCGCAGCCTCGTGGGCCTGTCCATGGCCCATATTGGCAAGAACGAAGCATCGAAAGCCATTGAAATCCTGAACCCGCTCATCGATAAACGCCCAACCGCCCAAGCCTTTTACGTCCGCGCACTGGCTCAGCACTACCTGGGACAGAATGCCGCAGCACAAAAAGACATTGATATCGCACTGCGCGCCGAACCACGCAATCCGATCTACCTGGCGCTGAAGACCGAGCTGGAGGCGGGCAAAGCCTCGCCAAAGAAGTAAGTAACGATCAACTCAACCGAAAAATCCACTGGATTTCGGAATACTGCCCCCGTCGCCAAAACGGTCATCGTGAAAGACGAAATCCTTGGTAGATCGGCACCACGCACAAACCACCTCGTAACTTGAAGCGACAACATCACGCGACCACAGTCAAAAGAATCACTGCATAGAGCCACTCCCGGCTAAAGCCAGTTCAGCTACAAAATGTGCAAGCCGCCTTTCACCCGAAAGGTCGGGGTCGATAGACAAAAATTTGGCCAAACTAGCTTTCTGAGCTTGCAGCAGCGAAGCATGACCCGACGGCGTGCGCAACAAATTAATATATTCGCGCAGTGCCTGCATATCTTCTGCCTTGACGCCGGGAAGAGATCTAAAAAGTGGAGCGTAGGTGCCCTGAGAAACAGAAAGCCCTGACATCAGACATGGCCTTTCTCCCGCGGCGCAGTCAAACACCACAGAAGACAGGTTGGTGATGCACAACCAGGAAGATGCAATAACTTCAGACAATGGCCCGAGCGTCAATATCTCAATTCCATTGCGTCCACTGAGTGCCTGATAGTCAGTCAGCAAGTCTGTTGGGTGCAGTCTGACTCGCAAAGGTCGGTCCATTTCTCCACATTCGTCGAGCAGGCAACGTATCTTCAGAATCTCGGCCAACTGCGAATTGTGAGCAGTGTTATCCCGAAGATTGCTACGAAGGAAATTGGTGCAGAAGTAAGTTACGCCACTATCCTCTGCCAATGGCGGCCCACCTCCATCAAATGATAAGAATGGATGCCCAACCACCTCAATACGCGGACCTCTACGCCCCCGTAATGAACTGAAAATGTCGGCCCAATAGGGGCCATATGCCGCAATTGCGTCACACCCCCCCAACCCGTAAGGTCGGCCACCAAAAATCTTGCCCAAGAGGGATATTTTTAGCTTCTCGATTCGGAGTCTGCGACGCCCCTGGGCATTGCTCTGTGGCGGCCAGTTGGTTACAAAACCGTCCTGAACCAGCAAAGCTGGAATCTTCGATGCGTGCGCGGTATCGATCGCGACTAGTTCCGCCAAACCGGTGTCATTGCCCAACACCAACAAGGATGCATGGTGCCGCCGTAGCAACTCCCTATATTGACGCGCACCTGTCCAGCGAGCAGAAACTACGGTCTGTAGACCTCGCAACCAACGATTTTGACTGGCACCATGCGTAAAACTTGTTTTTTCGACATCTACAGAAAGGTGCTGGGCAATAGCCTCCGAGGCAACGTTACCATGGAAATCGGAATAAAAAGAATCCAATGACACAATCACTGGTTGGAATTTACCTTCAGCTTGGAGGTATCGAATTGTTGGCGCAAATAGCCGAACATGCAATCCACTGCTGCACACGAAAATGATCGATGGCTTCACTGGCTCATCGCCATACGATTGCGTCGCAAGCGCTACCGCACTGAGAAAACGCTGTGCGGCAGATGTCGCCGTACCGGCACTCCAAGCCTCTGCAAACCTCGCATTATCGAGTGGACTCTGCAGCACTTGCTCAAGCGCAGAGCGCAGAGCAGTGCGATGAGTCACGTAGGGCAGGCCATTAGGCCCATCAGCAAAGCCTGTGAATTCCGGAGTACCTGCTAGGTTGATCAACAGAACTCGCTTACCCGCATTAGCCGCTTCAAGCAACACTGTACTTGCCTTACCGACTACGCAATCGGCATCTCGCAGACATTCTTCCAGTGACTGTTCTCGCCCAGTGATCAAACGTACACGTGGATGCTGGGCTTTCAGCCAACTAAAGTCGCTAATTTTATGACGCGGATGGAGGCGTACAGCCAGTTCCGCACCTTCAGGCAACTCAGTTGCCAGTGTTTCCAAGGTCAGTTTCTCTTCATCTTCGGTCATCAGATAGGGGCAAACCAACGCATTGCCCCCTGAAACATACAAGACCTTGTGCATAGCCCTCTGGTCATGGGGCAACAAAACCTTCGCCCGGTTGAAACCCATGATCGTCAATCGTTCCGCTGGTATTCCATATCGGGCAAGTAGTTCCGCATAACGAGGTCCCCACACAAAGAAACTGTCGGGAATGAACTCCTCATGCCCGCCAAGTGCAGGCACGAAGAATCCCAGGTTGGTTACACGTTGAGGGGTAATAATGCCGGCTTGTACTCCGAACAGCCGCCCACCACAACGGTGCAAGGCCGCGGCCATGCAGCGTCCTATGTTAGAAAAGGCTTCTGCGGAGATCACCAGTCGTATACGCTCCCGTTCAACCAAACGTTGAGCGATGACATAATGCAACCTGAGCGAAGCCAACGTCGGAGGAAGAAGGGACTGCATCCGGTTCCGGATTGGCAAATAAAAATCAAGGCCCTCAACCTGAAAAAGACTTCGAAATCGGGTATCAGCATCGCTTCGCACAAGTAGATCAGAATAATTCCGAATATCTGCTGCTTGGCGCCAGAAATCTAAGGCAGTGGCGTAAAAATACCAGGGGCGATATTTTCCACGTAGAAGCGCGCACCAAGTCAGCCATTGGTTCTTCCATGGTGAAGAAGCAAAATTCGGAGGATTGAGACCAATCTTCAGCATGCCCGGGTGTGCCTCACTCAATGCAGGCTCAAGTCCCTCGAAGTAGCTATCCCCCAGGCAAGAACCTCCTCTCGCGCTCGTGAATTGTCTACTCATATCGCCTAACGAGTTAACAATGGCAAGCGCCGATCGATTGGGTTTTGAAGCAAGCTGCCCAATTCGCACTAACAGAGGCGTCAAGATCAGGATATTGAAAGCATTCCAGGAACGCTCCAATAGTGACGGGGGTTTCTCCTTGATCCCATTTGCAGCAAGCGCCACAACCTCAATAATCTCTCCGCCAGTCCATTCGCCGATAGCATGCGCCAACGAATGACCTTCCGGAGCCAAAATATAAACGGGAAGACCTGGATTCCGAGCCTGAATATCACGAACCAAAAATGCATTAAGAATTCCTTCAAAGATGCCATCCTTAATTTCAAATATAGCATCTTGACATAAGGTCCACAATGGTATCTCGCCCCTATTCTGGACCACCGAAAACTCAATATCGCTCGACCTTAGATTTTCAGGAAATTTCTCAAGCCAAAGGAGTGAAGCAGCGGCTGCCATCTCGAATACGGCCTCGCAACCACGGTAAATATAATCACATCGACCTCCAAGAGATTGCCAACTGGCTTCAAGCTCCAGATTATCAACATAGACGATATCTTGCGGTCCTGCATGCTCGGCTAGACACGTGACTGAGACGCCTAACGAATAAATCACCCGACACACCATGGATGCCCTTTACCGCTTTAACGACCAGCTTCTGTTAGCACAAGATCTGCAATACGCGATGCAGCCTGACTGTCACACGGACCAAAGATTGGGCCCATCGCGGCGCGAGCTCGTTGAACCATTTGGGCACGTGCAGATTCGTCTTGCAGTATCGGGCGAAGCACGGAGTCCAGCTCCTCGGGGCAACCAACAAAAGGGACCAGGGATCGATAGATTTCCACGTGAGGCAGATCGAAATAATAACGAGACTCGAGATAATCAAGCATCACCCCTGCAGCGCCCGACAGAATTGCTTCTCCAATGATGCTAGAAAACGTACCGACCAGCCAATCGCATACCGACAACAGTGCGGCATTGGAAACCAACACATTCTGTGGCGCCACAAAGACAAGTCCGGGATTATCACTGACAGCTTTTTGGAACATATCAATATCATCACTTGCCCAAGGCTTCATGATTATTTTGAAATCGAACTCGGCCGCCAATGAGCACAAACAATCCAGGGTTGCGACGAAATTCTCATCGCGCAGAATAACAGTATCAAGAACACGCGACTGCCCTGTAAACAGCAGATAGCGCCCATTCAAGGGTAGCTTGAGCAGGCGACAAGTCTGCTCGCGGATGCTCTGACGACATTGCGCGACCTGTCCGTGTTTATCGAGCCTCGCATATCCCGTAACCGCAATGCTGCTGGGTGTGTAACCGTAGTCTGTAAATTTGCTGGCATGAAATTCACCCCAGGCAGCCAGTCTGTCAGGAATCGCAAACCCCTGGGGATTTGACGCACTAAAGTAGCCTACCTCGCGATGATCCAAGGCATGGAGATAAGGGCCTAATGCCTGCTGCACGCCAACCACACGACAACCCAAAAAACGGGCCGCTGTCGTAAGCGGCCGAAAAACGCCTTCCCAGTTATAGAGGAACAAGACCTTGGGGCGCACTCGCTGTAGCAGCTGCAAGTACAAATCATATTCGGCCAGGCGGAGAACCATTATTTCACGCAAATTATCCAACGTAAAATAATCTCCAATCATTGAAAGTGAACGCTGAAAAACCTCCGACAAAGCTGCCTCAAAGATGGCAGGTAAAGGCTTCAACACCAATGGAGGTAACGCGGATCCAAGAAAATCCCAACCTTCATATGCGTCAGGTGCAATTCGGCGACTCATGACGAGACACCTATCACCAAGTTGCTCTCGCAATGCTTCAATTACGCCTTCCGCATATGGAAGCACCGTTTGAACGTCTTGCCCAGCGGAATCTAGATGTCGACGAAGGTTTTCGTGTTCAATAATACAAAAAACGTCACTTCGCTGAATTCTCTCCAGAAAACGCTTTTGATTAAATTTTAAAATTGCCTCATTTATTTTTTTAAGCGAAGATACCAGACCAAGAGGCCGCCTAAAAGATCGCCGCGTTGCCATCCTGCTATTTTCGGGCACGATTGGCAACTGAGTAAGTGCTACAAAATTAAGCTCACGAGCACTTTTTTTCCCCAATTTTCTGACCGCCTTGTCTATGGCTTGCCGACGGCGCTCCACGAGATAGGCTGGCTCATGAAATAAAATCTCCAGAAACCACCAAGCACTAATTCCTTTATAGTCGAATGATTGCCAAACCGGCTTCCCTGTTGTCTCCAGCACGGACAATGAAAGTTCAGCGACCCAATTTCGCCCTCTCTCTCGGGGTGATGGCTCACCCGCTTCAGGTGCAAATTCCGAAATATGACAAAAATCACACTTAACCTCAAAATCCTCTATTGAATGGGCTTCCACACACAACGTGGAATTGACTCCAGACCGTTCAAGCCTGGTGGCCAATTTCCCAAAATCAATGGCAGGATGAACGCCCTTGATATAAAACAACTCCCCAGGCGACTGACCAGTCACTCCCGCATTAACAACAACACCAGAGTCAACCCTCGGTTGCCTTAAATCATCAAGCATGATTATCCCTTATTGCAATTGCTGAACATTGAATTCCACAGGATTGAAATCCGCATCATTAGGAACATCCCCCAGATGCAAAATATTCAGATAATGAGCAATAACCTCTTTTGGATCCCCATATGCGGCCAACCTCCCACCTGCAATCAACAATGCCTTATTGCACCTCTGCGCAACAAAAGAAACACTATGCGTCACAACAATGACTGAGTTGGCACGATTGAGAAGCTGCTCCATACGGTCCGCCGCTTTTTTCTGAAACTTGATGTCCCCGGCTCCCAGCAACTCGTCAAGCATGAGCAACTGCGGCGACACACTTGTTGCCAGAGAAAAGACAAGACGGCCCTTCATTCCATCCGAGTAGTATTTGAAAGGCTTGTCAATGGCCGCACCTAGCTCGGAGAATTCCCATATCTCATCAAAAAGCTCGTCTATTTGTGCTGTCGACAGCCCCATAAATGAACCAGCAAGATAGATATTTTCTCGTCCAGTGAGCTCATTGCGCGCGCCGATCCCGGCACTCAACAACAAATGACGAGCACGCAGCAGAATCTCGCCATGCTGAATTGGCATCAATCCCGCTATCGCTCGCAGAAGCGTACTCTTGCCAGCCCCATTAGGTCCAATAATACCCACAATGTCGCCGGGAAAAACATCAAAGTTGATGTTATTGAGAACATTGAAACGCTCACGCCCTTTTCCACCTAAAAAGGCTCCGAGTGCAAAACGTTTATTCGGAGTAAGCAAGAATTGCGCTGACAAATCTCGCACCGTCAATATTGGCGCCGGAAGCATGTCTCTATGTTTATCGATCCAGGCAGCGGCAGCCATTGGCGATACACGCCCCAATATTTCGTCATAGATCCATTCCTGTACCCCGCGATGGGAAACGTGTCTACTTAATAGATCAAGCAGGTCCGCTTCCAACCCTGGCAACCAGTCGTCGTCAATACCTTTTAGAAGGTAATATATTTCACCAATATTATTTATTGCCAACAATTCGTGCATGCGTTCGCGAAATGCGATAACGTCATCTCCGAATACCGACTCGATCCTTTGCTCAGAATGCTGGATCTCGAATCCATGAATATTGCCTGATAGGTCAGGGCCATGCTCCCCGATCAGCTTGATAACAAATTTATCATAACCAGCGTGAGGCTCACGGCGTTTGCTCTTCTGCAATTTACCATTTACATACAAACGCGTCCGTTCGCGCTCAACCTTTAGCGTATATAAATTAATTTTCCGAGCATCCACCATGCTGACCGCCCCATCGGAAACCAGCGCAACATTGGTATTGCTAAATCTAATTGCTTCGCTACCCGTGGCGCCCTCCAAAGACGCATAGAAGTTGTCACCGACATTGCTCGGAAAACTGGCCAAGAGATGAATGAGATAATCTCCAGTTTGATCAAGCCCATGGCAAACCACGCGCGCTGTCTGCTCGCCAAGAGTTACCAGTTCAATGCCACTGCCGTACCGGATAATTCCATCGCCCTCCGCTTGCAACGAGATGTTCCGAGGTACCGTGAACCAGGCCCGCGCCTCTCCGAGCGCCCAAGTTGAGAAAACTGTACTAGCGCCAGCCCCAACACCAGCCTCGGCTAGCCAAAGGCCGAGCTCGGCTTCCGATGCCCCTCCGCTTTCAAATGCATGCATCAGATCATCTAATCTCTGAAGACTTGCAGAGCGATCTACGCGACTGATATCCTGACCTCCACCAAGATCACGATGCAAGGACGCGAAAGCTGGTTGCTTGATGTCTGTCATGTCGTTACCGTCACAGGAAAACAAAGAAATAATACCTTACCCAATTGAACACACGCAACGCGATCGCTGACAAAACAGAGAACACAGCCAAAATGACGCACAACGCGATCCAGTCAGGCCTAGATCCATCAATTAGAATATCTCGATAGGCCGGAATAATGTGAGCAAACGGATTTAGCAGATACAACCAGAGCCAATCTTGCGGTATTTTCGAGACCGGATAGATACCGGGAGACAAATACCACCAGATTCCGGTGAGCGCGTATAAGATCCCGGCGATATCTTTGATGAATGTGCCAATCGCCGAGAAAACAATGGTAAGAAATAGCATCATCGAAATCTGCGCAGCCAGTACCAAAGGGAGCCAAATATATGCAGAATTTGGATAGCATCCGTAAAATGCCAGGAAAACAATCAGCACAAGAAATGACATGGCAAAGAAGAAGGCCTCGGTTGCCATGAAGATCAGAACGACCATGATGACAGGAAAGTGCGTCTGCTTGAGTACACTGCCATAGCCAACAATGCACGTTGGCGAGCCGTCGATCGTGCGGGAAAACCAGCGCCAGAAGACCACCGCTGTCAATATAGATAAGAACTGACGCTGCTCACCCGTGAAACTAAAAACAACTGCCGTCACAAAATAATAGAGCCCGGCAAAGATCAGTGGCTCCAGCAATACCCACAACTGCCCCAATACCTTGTCAAACACCTTGGCACGTATCTCAGACTCAACGATGTGCCCTATACGCCCAAGGCTGGTACGCAGTTCAGATCGTACTTCCCCCCAGGAACGCTTGGGTTCAGTGATACCAGTAGGCGAAATGCGCATCGCAAACTCATCTGGAGATGAGGCACGAGCAATGTCTTTCCATCCAGGGTTATTCATAGACAAAATTCGATATTAGCCAGAAAATTGAAAAATACATAGCAAACCTGACACCATTCAGAAAATTCTACCGATACGTAAAAAACAATAGGACATGTCGAGGACGGAAGAAAAGCTTTTTCATCGGGCAATCCCGGACCCCAAAGGAGCTTGATTAAAGATGGTACTCAGCAATGGCGCCATCTGAGCCGCCCCAAAAGCGGAGAGATGATTGGAATCTCGATACAACGGACGTCCTACAGACTCGATCTCACAATAGCTTTGGACACACATCATGTCGAGAGGCGAAATCAATTCAAACTGATATTTATGAGCGAGCATTTGAAACTGAGTCCTCACAAATGCTTGGCGTTGCTCTACCTCGGCGCGTTGTGGTTGCAGGTAGTGTTCAGGTTTCCAGGGAAAAAGTTCGGCGCGAGCCAGGCTCGATGGAACGCTGGCACTCACCTCGGGAACTTGTTCCACTAGGTAAATTTTTGTCCCTTTCGCAGTTAGCCTTCGAATCGTCTCATTCAATCCAGAGGCGAACAAAACCTGACTCTCTTGAGCTGAACCGATTTGCCCGACGTCATGCACCAAGAAAGGCGCTTTCCCCATGTCCAAGCCTCCAGGAAGGTGCCCCAATGGATAAATTGACCAATAGGCGACCAATACGATCACGGGGATCCGGGCCTGCTCGATGAACTCAATCATCGCAGTATTAAATCGGCGGCACTCGTCATTGATGTGCGTCGCCACCTCGACCCCCAAAAGCGGCGGGCAGGCACTATAGCTTGCATGCAGGCCCCGCAGGCCATGATTGCGAGCCAACTGATCGAACACGCCATAAAGCGCGTGCGCGTGCGAGTCCCCCCAGACCAAAAACCCTGGGGGCTCATCCCCTGGGTCCCCGAGTGAACATAGATCTCGACTCAAGACTCGCTCTGGCTTGAGCGTATGACATTGCTCGGCCCGTGGCGCGACATCAGTGGCCCCGGCCGCATACGCCGCCGCAACGGACGACCATCGCCCGGGCCATCCCTCGGAGCGGTCAGCCAGGAATCCACACCATGCTAAGAGACCAGTTGTAGCCGACAGGAATACAATTCGCCCCCCCCAACTCAGCGTGCTTTTTTTGCGGTAGCGCAAAAATGGCAATTCAATCCAGCGCCTGGTGATTGCGGCCAAAGCCAGCGATGCGATCAGAAGCGCCACGATGACAAACCCTCGAGGCCGCTCTGCAATGGCATAGGTGCAGAACACGATAAGAGGCCAATGCCAGAGGTAGAACGAATAGGAGATCCGCCCCATGGCCACCATGGGACGAGACGTCAAGCATCGGGATACGGGACCGCCACATGACGCATCACCGCTCCAGAGGAGAGCAGCAGTGGCAAGTACCGGTGGCAAGGCCATCTCTCCTGGGAAGCGACTGTTTGCAGAATAGCGAAGAAAGCACAGGCCCAACACCAGTGCGCCACCAACTTCCACGCACCATAGCAAGCCTCGGTGAAGACGCGTTGGCTTGGGAAGTTGGGCCAACAGGCCTCCGGCCAGGAATTCCCAGATGCGGGCGTGAGGTAAAAAATAGGCCTGAACTGGCTGGCTGCGGATCAAGACACAGCTGATCAGAAAGGATGCCAGCAAAGCCCCGAGCAATACCAGCCGCTGCAACCAAGACCTACCGCCGACCAGGCACATGATCAAAGGGAACAGCAGATAAAACTGCAACTCTAGGCTCAACGACCATGTGTGCAACAGTGGTTTGCTCAATGATGGCGCGTCGAAATACCCCGCCTGGCCTGCCAGCAGGAAATTGGAGTAATACCCGAATGTGGCTGGTAGGCTGGCGCCATAGGCCTTCATTTCGATCGGCGTCATGAGGAACCAGCTAGCAACGGAGCTGACAGCACAGACCGCGACCAGCGCAGGCGCGATTCTGAACCAGCGGCGCACCCAGAATTCTCCAATGGTGCTCATCCGTGTCGCACCTGACGACGAGAGCATCAGGGTGATCAGATAGCCAGAGATCACGAAAAAAACATCAACCCCGAGATACCCACCATCCAGCCCGACACCCGCATGGAAGAAAAACACCGCTAAGACAGCCACTGCGCGGAGTCCATCGATATCTGCCCGATAGGGCAACGGCGTGGAGATGCTCACAGATCAGCCGTCCGGGCTACCACGCCGTCCAGCCGCCATCCACGATGATGTTCTGACCATTCACGTACGACGAGGCGTCAGACGCCAAATAGAGCACGGCCCCGATCATCTCGTCAGCTCTTGCCATTCGGCCCATCGGGACACGCGCGGAATAGCGGCGATCGAACTCTTCGTTCTGCCCCGAAGCTACTCCACCTGGCGTCACACAGTTAACCCGCAATCCCTTGCTCCCCCAATAGGTGGCCAGGTAGCGGGTGATAGAAACCACAGCCCCCTTGGTCGCGGCATAAATCATCGGCGTGTTGATCGTGCCGCCAAGGTCTTCGTACCAGGAGCCTTCGTAGATGCGCTGGTCAGGCCCGACAACACCATAGATTGACGATACATTGATGATGCTGCCACGGCCTCGGTCGGCCATCCCGGGCCCCAGTTCACGTACGGCCAAGAATAATGCGTTGACATTGACTGCCATAACCTCATTCCAGGTCTGCAGTCGATACTGCTCCAGCGGTGCGAAAAAGCCATCGGCCTTGGCCGCCGCGTTGTTCATGAGAACATCGACCACGCCACAACGGTCCAGAACAGCCTTGGCCCAGTCAATGATCGCCTGCTCCGACGACAGATCAACCGCCAAGCCGAGCACCCGCGCACCAGTCTCGTCCGCAATCTCGCGTGCCAATCTATCGCAGGCATCCTGATCAAGGTCAGCCACGACCACAGTCGCACCGCTTTGCGCCATTGCACGGCAATAGCCACGGCCGAGGATACCCGTACCGCCCGTCACGACGGCCACCTTGCCGTCAAGCCGGAACATCCCGTTCACCCCTGGGTATTTGACGTCGTTCACCATCGCGAGTCCCTGCCGAATCTCAGTTGAACTTGCGAAAAACAGGCTTGACTACCGGACCTTGCAGCAAACCTTCGACGCTGCCCAGCTCCATCGCCTGGGCCACGACCCTGAGTGCCTTATCGGTGGCATGAAGCGTTCGATCCACTTCAGCTTGACGATGGCTGGCCGAAATAGCGACATAGGGAATGAGTACCCCATGACGAATAGTTTCCTGCAGAAACAGGGTACGGAGCGCAAGGTCAGGCTTGCCGTTCTGGTCACTGAAAGCATACCAAGGCGAGATATCGATACCTTGCCAACGGGCCCGATCACCAATACCGTAGGACTTGGCCTGTGCGTTGAAGCCATCGCGCAATTGACGACCCACCTGCCAGTTCTCCTCGATGATGGGTTGGTCGCGCAGCAATTCAAGGGTCTTCAGCGAAGCTGCAAGGCAATGGGTCTCCGTGCCATTGGTAGTCGATAGCAGGAAAACCCGAGGATGCGGATGATCAAGACCACCCCGCTCCATGATGGCGCGTTTGCCAACCAGCGCTGACAAGGAAAACCCATTGGCCATTGCTTTGCCAAAAGTGGCCAAATCAGGGGTCACGCCATAGTAGTGCTGAGCGCCGCGCACATCCCAACGGAAGCCGCTGATGATTTCGTCGAACACCAACACAACTCCGTGGCGGGTTGCGAGATCACGAACGCGCTCGAGGAAACCAGGCGCAGGAGCCACAGTGGCTGCGGCCTCAAGAATGATGCAGGCCACATTGCGACCATGCTCATCAAGCAAATGCGCCAGCGCATCCGCATCGTTGAAGGGAAAATGGCGAGTCAATGACTTGGCGCTTTGCGGTATGCCCGCATCCATCACCGTGTCACCGATGAACCAGTCATCCACGCTGAAAAAGGGATGATCCTGGCAACGGATGACCATCTCACGCCCTGTGTAGGCACGGGCCAGGCGCACAGCGGCCGTGGTAACGTCAGAACCATTCTTTGCAAACTTCACCATCTCGGCGCAGGGTACAAGGTCAACCAGCATCTCTGCTAATTCACCTTCAAGGGCGGAGGGGCGAGTGAAGTTGACGCCCTTTTCAAGTTGCGCCCGCACCGCCTCCAGCACAGGCTCATAGGCATGGCCCAGGCACACTGATCGAAGGCCCATACCCCAATCGAGAAACTCATTGCCATCCGCATCCCAGACAAGGGCCCCCTTGCCGCGGGCGATGAAGCCTGGCGCCAGCTGCGGAAACTGGTCGTCTCCCTTGCTGTAAGTATGAGCCCCCCCCGGAATCAGGCGGTGGGCGCGTTCGCGCAAGCGCGCACTTTCATCGAACTTCATGCAAATCTTTCGGGATCAACGATAGGAATGGATGCATTCAATCCTGGACCGTCACTCGGCGTCGGGCTGCATCAGCCTCTTCGGCCCGGTACAACAAGGACAGGATGGCCACATCATCACGCAAAGTGTAAGCAGGGGGACGGCGGTCTGCCACACAGTCGAGAAAGGTTCGGATCTCTTCTATGTAAGGTTCTTCGGGGTTGATGTAGCGAGCCTCTACCTGACCTTGCCCGACGGACTCTTCTTGCCACTGGCCGGTGGACGCTCGGTATACCCGCAAACACTTGGCTGCATCGTCCCATTCAAGGGTACCTTCCGAGCCAGTCACGCGCAGGTATCGCACAGCACTGCGGCCGAGCACGTCCACGATCAACTGCCCCATCGCCCCCCCTTCATGACGCATTTGAAGCATGTAAATGTCATCAATCGAGGCTGGCAGATCCGAAACCTTTGCGCGTCGCGCATCGACATCCAGCACCTTGCCGAACAGCGGTTCGAGCCAGACCATCTCGAAAGGCACGATCTCACGACATCCCCCGGTCATGGGGTTGGAGACATAGAAGTCAGTAATAGGCTCCCAGGGATGCCAATCCGGCAAATATTGGCCACTCTGGTATTGCCATGCCAGCACCTTGCCCACGGTACCACTGCGCACGAGTTCGGCGACCTTGCGCGGCCCAGCGAAAAAACGCATGGTGCACGACGGAAAAGCCACGAGCCCCTTGGTTTCGATCTCGGTGGCCAGTTCAGCCAGCCCTTCGGACAGCACGCTGGCCTCAATGAACATGGGCTTTTCATGTCTTACAGCCAATTGCGCGTAGGGTAGATGGAAATCCGGCGGTGTGGAGATCACGACGGCAAATGCACCGGCGATTTCCGCCTGCGACACCTCAGAGCAGGTCGCTATGCCATATCGTTCGGCAGCCTCGGCCATGCGGTCAGCTCGGCGGTCCACACCGATGATGCGTGAACTTGGCACGCCGTTGGCCAGCAGGTTGCGAACGCGGCGCTTACCCATGGAACCGAGTCCCACGACCAGCACATGGCCGTCGGCCGGCAACACCGGCTTGAATTTGACAGGAGCGCTTTTCTGCAGATGGCGTTCATAACGCTTCTGCGCCTCGACGTTGATTGCCGCCAATTCAGGCCGCTGATTCACCAACAGGTCCATCAACTCGTTGCTGGAGAAATCGGTACGCCCCAGCGCGGCGACCACTTGGCAAACCAACTCATAGTCTTCGGCGTAATCCAGCGTGAGTCGGATCTCCGGGTGATTGAACAAGGGATCATCGATCCGGATCTCGCGACTGCGAAAACGCCCTGACCCAATGAAATATCCTCCCCAGACTTCAGTGTCTGATTCGGCCTTCATCTCGAGGACACGGCGCAATGCGTCGGTGGTCAGCCCGGTGGAAGCAGCCCCCAAGGGCAGACCAGAAAGGTAAACACAGTCTACATTGCCCTCGCGCAGGGCATCCGCCACCTGATCGACAGCCTCGGGAAAGCAGAAGGGATCATCACCATCAACCACGATGACGGCATCGAGTCCGTGTTTCAGTGCGGCCTGATAGTAGCGATCAAGCTTGTCATCCTCGCTGCCACAAAAAACGGCGAAGCCTTCGCGCTCCGCCAAGTCGACCAACACTCGGTCATCCGCATGGGTCGACGTTGCCAAGATCACCTGATCGATCCGCTCGGCCATTGCGAGGCGCTCCAGCAGTCGCACGGTGAGCGGCTTGCCACCAAGGTCCAGCAATACCTTTCCGGGCAGTCGCGTAGCCTTCTCGCGAACGGAGAGCAAACAGGCGATTTTCAAAGCAAATCCTCCAAAGTGATGCCATCGTTCTCGACAAGTGCGACCTTGGCAGTGCGCCCAAGCACTGCCTGAAGTTGGGCCGGGCTGATGCCGACATCGGCACGCTTGAAGCAAACGTCAGCACGTGCCAGCACCGTGCCTGCAGGGATGGAGCGAGCCGCAACCATGCGCTTGCGCGACACGCCGCGGTAGCGCTCCGCAGCGGGAGACAGTGGACCCCATGTCCGCTCACCCAGTGCGATCTCACCGGCACGCACATACGCCACGAACTCCTTGAAATCCGAGGGGTCCAGTGCAGCCTCGAAGTCTTCCCCTTTTTCCGCACGACTCCATGTGATGTGCTTCTCGATGCAACTCGCCCCCAAGGCCAGTGCCAGCAACGGAACCGCCTTGGCAATTGGATCGCTGCCATCGATGTGGTCAGCCAATCCAACCGACACACCAAACAACTCATGCAAAGATTGCATCTGGCGGACATGGGTGTCCTCCAGTCGAGTTGGGTAATTCTGAAAACCATGCAGCAGCGTGACTTCGCCACCACCATGGGTCTGAAACAGGTGCAGTGCAGCCTCGATTTCACCCAGCGTGGCACCGCCGATGCGGAAAATCGTCGGACGGCCAGTGCGCGCCACCTCGACAATGAACTCCGACTCGACGAAGGCTGCCGCGGTCAGCACGTAGAACTCTGGACGAATACGGCTTTCGCAAAAAGCCAAGCTCGCCAGATCATTGGGCATAACGCACAACGCAATGGCACTCGCCCTTGCTGCTTCAGCAAAGTGTTCCCAGTCGGCTTGGCTGAGATTAATGTCCTGCAGGTACTGAAACACCTTCATGTGTTCCTTACCTGCAGAGACACGACCTTCACCGCTCCCGTAGTGCGGGACCATATAGGTCGGCAGGTCGGTAACGTGGATGCCGATGGCGTCCGCGCCTGCTTCCTTGGCGGCCATCATGATCCGAATAGCCTTTTCGACCGACCCATCGTGGGCCCAGGCCATTTCGGCGACGATGGTGACGTGCTTTCGAGTCATTTGTAATTTCCTGTTGCTATCGAAAAACGGTACCGATGTCAGAGTTGGCTTTCTGATAATCGGAGATGGCGCCGATGTCGAGCCAGTAGCCATGGACCTTGTAGGTGGACACTTTGCAGTCACGTGCGATCAGTGCCTCAAAGAGGCTAGGCATGTCAAAAAACGTGTCTTGCGGAATCAGGCCCAACGAGGATGGGGATAACACATACACCCCGGCACTGATCAAGGATTTATGAACCGGCTTTTCTTCTATGCGCCGCACCAAGCCATTTTCTTTGTGGACAACACCATAGGGCACTTGGAATTTGTATTCGCTGACGCCCATGGTGGCTGCGACGTCCAAATCAACATGTTCGTCGAGCATGTGGGCGTAATCGATCTCTGCCAACAGGTCGCCGTTGGCCACGATCACGGGCTCGACGGGCAACTCGGGCAACAAACTCAGAGACCCGGCCGTGCCCAAGCGCTTGGTTTCACGCAAATACCGGATGCGTGCGCCAAAGCGCTCACCATCGCCGAAGTGCTGCTCAATCACTTCAGCCATGTAGTTGACAGACAGGTAAAAGTTCCGAAATCCCTGATCAACGAAACGACGGACAATCGTTTCAAGCAAAGGCCGATCGCCAACGGGCAGCATCGGCTTGGGCATGGTCTTGGTCAATTCACCAAGGCGCGTTCCCAAGCCACCAGCCATCAACACGATCCAATTTTCCCGGGCGGTCGGGAGCAGGTAGTCGTCCAGCACCTCCAGGCCAACCACGCGACCGCCCTCATCGAGAATCGGCATCTGATGCAAGCGCTCGCGACGCATGAACGCCAGAACGTACTCCTTAGAATCCGTCGTACGCACGAAATGCGGATGCATGTGCATGCACTTCTCAACGGAGTCGGCCAATGACAGACCTTTGAGGAGGCCACGGCGGATGTCGCCGTCGGAGACCGTTCCCACTAAGTGCTGCTCCCGATCGGCAACCAAGGCCATCTGCGACCCCACCGCATCAATCTTTAGCAGGGCTTCCCGAATCGACCTGTCCGGCGCGATCAGAATGTCTTTCCATTTCTTCATCAAGTGCTCTTCGTCTTAGCGGGCACACCGATCAGAGTCACCCTGGCCGGATGGCTATTGATAACGACTGCACCGGCCCCTATGACGCTATCGGCCCCTAGGGTCACTCCTTGAATCACTACAGCACCGGTTCCTATGTGGCAATTATTGCCGATAATCCCCCCCCCGGAGAGAGTCGCACCCGGAGCGACGTGCACATGCTCACCCAGCCAACAATCGTGGTCGACCACCGCACCGCTGTTGATGATGGTGTTTGCCCCAATCCGAGTTCCGGCCTGCACCACGGCCCCCGCCATGACCTGAACGCCTTCGGCCAGCAGGGCATAGGGCGACACGCAGGCCCGCGGATGAATGACTGTCTCGAAAGAAAACCCCAGGCGCCGCCCTTGCTCGAAGACCATCCGCCGAACAGTGGGTTGGCGCACAGAGCCGATGCCATTGGCCAAGCCAATCTCCAAGGGTGAAAAATCGCTCAGACGCTCATCTCCGCCCAGCACGATGCCTCCGAGGCTAGCTGTGCCCCATAGCGACACATCCGTATCGATGTAGCCCAGGAGCCGGCGTCCCGCTTCGAGCAACGTGGCCGCAACAACGCGGGCGTGACCACCAGCGCCCAGCACAAGCACCGGTCGTTCAGGGATCGAGGGCTTCATCTGCTGCATAAGCTCGACCCGCCAACAGGCCATCACGGATCCAGAAATCGAATGGCGATACGCCCGAACCCGGCCGCTTACAGACCAGCGCCAGAGGCTCACCTGGCGCGGTGGCATGCGCCACGACGAGGCTTTTGCGTGCCACCAAGCGGTTCTTCCATTCACTGGCAGTGGGTCGTTTCACCCCGTCTCCCAAACTGGCCTCAACGTCCCGAATGGCCGCGACCATGGCACGCAGTTCGGCAGGAACAAGCGAAGCCTTGTGATCCGGGCCAGGCAAATCCCGGTCCAAGGTGAAGTGTTTCTCAATAACGGCAGCATCACGCGCGACGGCAGCGACCGGGATGTGGATACCTGGCGTGTGGTCGGAATACCCGGTTCGCAGGCCAAAAGCCTGCCGAAGCGTGTCCATAGCTCGAAGATTTACCTCCCCATAGGGGGCTGGGTATTCAGTGGTGCAATGCAACACCATCACACGCTCGCGCAGGGCTCGCTGGCCTTCAACAGAACAGTAGGCCTCTTCGAAGGCCTGACGCGAAGGCTGCAAGCAGGCGTCGCCAATGAAGCCGAATGCCAAAACGCCCAGGGCCGCCTCCACCTCGGCCAAAGTGCACATGCCGGTCGAGAGAATCACAGTTTCTGCGCGACGCGCTATCTCCAGCAGAAACGGTCCATTTGTGATGTCACCCGAAGACACCTTGATGGTTTTCATCGCAAACGTACCGATCAACAGGTCTAAACTGTCCGTATCAAACGGCGTCGATAGAAAGGTCAGGCCGCGCCGAGCCGCATGGGCCGCCAATGCCCTGTGGTCTTCAATTGAGAGCTCCAGCAAGCGCAACATCTCGAATTGCGACTGTGCGACATCGGTCGAGCGCTTCTGATAGTCAGCCTTGGGTGCGTCTGGCGAGGCCAACGCGGACGCACGAAAAGTCTGAAACTTGACAGCGTCGACCCCAGCATCGGCAGCTGCATCGACGAGCGCCAGCGCCATCGACAGAGATCCGTTGTGATTGACGCCAGCTTCTGCAATGATGAATGAGGCCATCTCAGTACTCATGTGGGATATCGAAGAAAGGCTTGCGCACGGACAGCTCCGCAGTCTTAAGCACCGTCTTGATACTTGCCCCAGTGCGCCCATGACCATACAGCGAAACCGTGTTGTCCAGAGTCGACCGGAAGCTCGGCGACAACGCCACGCCGATTGCACGCGCGATATCTCCCGCAGTTTCTGATGCATCGATCACAGACGATGCCTTCAACCGCCCCTTCTGACGATCACCGACGTTGACCGTCGCTGTTTTCAAGAATGGCGTCTCGATGAGGCCGCTCGAGGAGTTGCCGATGACCACGTCCGCATATCGCATCAGGCTCAGGTAACGGCGCGAGCCAAGCGAGGCAAACGCACGCGCCCGCTCCGGGTGGAGCGAGACAAAGCGGTCGATGGCCTCGATCAACGCACGACCGCCGGTATCGGCATTGGGGTAGGTAAAGACAACCCCGGCCTCTGGAAATGATTCGAGTGCACAAAGCAATTGCTGCATGGCCTGCTCGGGTGAGCGCTGATCGAGCGTCACTGGATGATAGGTGACCAAAAAAAGCCGCTCTGCCTCTGGCAGGTCCAGCAATGCACCAAGCGCATCGCGATCCAACCAGTCAAGCTCGGCGATCTGATCCAGACCCGGCGAGCCAAAATTGAAGACCCGGTGCGGCGGCTCGCCCATCTGGACGACACGTCGACGGTAGGCTTCGGCAGCGACGAAATGCCAGTGCGACATCTTGGTGATGGCATGACGGATGCCTTCGTCGAAAGCGCCTTCGGTCGTCTCTCCGCCGTGGATATGAGCCACGGGCACGCGAGCGATCAGCGCAGCCTGCACGGCCGCAAGAATCTCGAAACGGTCGCCGAGCACGACCATCACATCGGGCTTCAATCGATCCAATGGATCCGCAAAACCCATTACGCCCAAGCCCATCGACTTAGTGATCCCTACGGTGCTGTCCGATGACAGCAGCATTTCCACCTTGGCGTCGATGGTGAAATCATCCACCTCAATCTGTCTATAGGTAAGCCCAAATTCAGGTGAAAGGTGCATGCCAGTAGCGATCACCTGCAGAATCAAGTCGGGATCCTTTTGGATCTCACGCATCAATCCGACCAATAGGCCGTATTCGGCACGCGTGCCGGTGACGACGCAGATTCTTCGCCGGTCATTCATGGTGCAAAAGGTTCAGCTTGGGGCTGCTGGGCAGATTGATCAGACTGGATTCGAGCGCCTCCGCCACGGGCAGGCTTGCCCGCGGGCATGCTTCATACATCGGCAATTTGTTAAGCAAGGTCCACACGGGCCGGCATTGATATCCAGCCTCGTTGGCAACATCCAGCAACCTGTCGCGGACGGCCATTTCCGGCTTTGCAAGGCGCACGGCATTGAGCCAGAAATTGCTTTCAGTCTGATGCGGCTGATCGATGAAAGACAAGGTGGAGAGGCCCGCCAAGGCCTGTCGATACTTACCGGCGAGCGCTCGCTTGCTCTCCAGGAACTCCGGCAGGCGCTCCAGCTGGGCACAGCCAAGCGCCGCATTGAGGTTGGGCAAACGGTAGTTGTAAGCAACGGCATCATGAACGAACTCCCAACGATGAGGACGCTTTGCCGTTGTCGTCAGGTGCTTCAACTGCTTGGCGAGCTCTGGGTCGTCAGTCAGGATTGCGCCACCTCCGCCCGTCGTGATGATCTTATTGCCATTGAAGCTCAACACACCGACACGCCCAAAAGTACCGGTGTGACGCCCTCGGCTGGTACTACCCAGCGATTCAGCGGCGTCCTCGACCACAGGCAGGCCCCACCGGTTGGCCACCTCGAGCAAACGCTCGATATGCACAGGGTGACCAAAAGTGTGCATGGGTACGATGGCCGCGATACGCCGCCCCGTACGTCGGTGGTGCAAGCCATGCACCGAACGTTCGGCAATCTCGGCGAGATACCGATCCAGGGCGTCGGCATCCATGCCCAGAGTGTCAGAGTGGCTGTCAACAAAATGGGGAATACCACCCGCGTGAGCCACAGCGTTGGCGGTTCCGACGAATGACAAAGCCGGCACCAGCACTTCGTCACCAGACCGCACGCCAACCACCTGCAGCGCGACATGAAGCGCCGCCGTGCCATTGACCACTGCGATCGCGTGGCGAGCTCCAGTCATGGCAGCAAGCCGGCGCTCGAATTCGTCAACGTACTTACCGACGGAGGAAACCCAGCCGGTGTCGATGCACTCCTTGACATAGGCCCATTCATTCCCCTTGAATTCAGGCTCATGCAACGCCAGGGCTTGCTGCGGCCGACCCAGGACCCGGGTCAAGACAGACATGAATTCGCGGGACAGGAGGTTTTGCTCTGTGCTCATTGTGATCGGCTCAAATGTTGTAGCGGTCAGCCTTGTAGGCCTGCAGATTCAACGGATTCTTGAACCATTCGACTGTTTCCGCCAAACCAAGGCGGAAACCTTCAAGGCCACCATAGGCCGGCTGCCAGCCGAGGAGCGCCCGAGCCTTTGAATTATCGGCCCAAAGACGCTCCACCTCGGAATTGCCGGGCCGCAACCGGATTTCGTCGGTCGTGATCTCGACCGAGACGCTCATGACGTCCGCGATCAGGGCTACCGTGTCGCCGATCGAGATTTCGAAATTGCTGCCGATATTGATAACCTCTCCAAGTCCCAGCTTCGACTCCAGGGTGGCAATGAAGCCAGCCACTGTATCCTTGACGAAATTGAAGTCACGCGTGGGCGACAGCGCCCCCAACTTGAGCTTCCGCACGCCATTGGCGACCTGGGTGATGATCGTAGGAATGACGGCCCGGGCCGACTGCCTAGGCCCATAGGTGTTGAAAGGCCGAGCGATGACGACTGGCAGGTCAAACGACGCATAGAACGAATAGGCCAGTTGGTCTGCCGCGATCTTGGAGGCCGAATACGGCGACTGCCCTTGCAGGGGGTGCTCCTCCGTGATCGGAACGAAACGTGCCGTACCGTAGACCTCGCTGGTCGATGTGTGCACCAATCGCTGCACACCCAGATCCCGCGCAGCCTGCAACACATTCAACGTCCCCTTCACATTGGTATCGATGTAGGTATCAGGAGAATGATAGGAATAAGGGATCGCAATCAGGGCTGCCAGATGCAACACGGCATCACAACCGCGCATCGCTGTGCGCACACCGTGCGGATCGCGGATATCACCCGCAAACACATCCAGCATATCGCGCGAAGCCGCAGGAACATGATCAAGCCAGCCCCAAGAATTGAAAGAGTTGTACTGCACAAAGGCACGCACGTCATAACCCCTTGCAAGCAGGGCTTCACACAGATGAGAACCAATAAAGCCATCAGCGCCGGTTACGAGTACCTTCAAGATATTCACCTAATAATTTAATAAATGCCGCCTCGCAGCGGAAACAACAAAAGCCCAGCACAGATAAAAATCCGCACCTCAACATTCCCTGCCAACATCAGCAGGCAAACTGCACCGTTCACAGCCTACAGGATTAGCTCGAAATTAGCAAGTAAAAATAAATCTCCAACTTTAGCGAAACCAACGCCTACAACCAATACCCTGCCACAGCTGCCCGAGAACCAAACGGAAATAACCCCGCCGATAAAATCCAACCGCGAAACGTGACCTTAACTCCTGAGGGGTCAACTTTACATATCCCCGAAATTGCCGATACTCAGCAAGAAAATCTCCACGCCGAGCCCAAGCATCCCTATACACCAGCCACAAAACCACACCATTTCCAGCCAAAAAATGGCGTGCCACCGTCATAAAATGCGCCAAAAACAACCAGAACGCCTGCCGCAACAGCAAAGAGCGAGGGAACAGCTTCATGTGAAGCCAAATCGTATTTCGAATGCCATGATAAGCAATAAACCGATTGAACCCCCCTCCAGAGCTAGCCTGCCCTTCATGCAAGGCAAGGACCTCATCGACATAAGCCGGCTCATAACCCAGTAGATTCGCCCTCATCACAAGATCAGTATCTTCGCAATAGCAAAAATAGCGCTCATCAAAGCAATAGCCTGAAACCGTCCACAACGTCTCAACCAATTCACGACTTAGCAAGCAACAACCACCGGTAGGACCCAAAAAGGGATCACCCAAGTCATGACGATCAGCAGGCATCAAACTAGCATAAATGCATATACCCAGGGTATCTACCCGTTCAGGCTCATAAAGCTTGTGCATACGCCCCCCGACAAGACCAATACGAGCGCTGTCAACAACCAACGCATCCACCAGTTTGGTGACGAAAGCAGGAGAGGCCACCGCATCATTATTGAGCAACCCTAAAAAGCGACACTCCCGCTCCTGCAAAAGCTCATTCAACAGGAAGTTACTGCCGGCAGCAAAGCCAAGATTGACATCAGATCGATATAATCGCAGTTCACCATCTAAGAACGCGCCACAACCCGCCAGCAATCTCTCGTAATCATCCGATCCAGATGCATTATCAAGAACCAAAATCCAAGCTGGCGCCTCATTGCAAGCCGCCAATGAGGCAAGACAACGCAAAGTTTGATCCGCAGTATTGAAATTGATGACCGTCACGCCAACCCCACGATGCTCCACATGTGGCCGCGACGCCCCCCAACGCGCAACCAACCGAGGACTTGCACCCGTCATGGCGCACCATCACCCTCTCGCTTCAACTCAAACATAGCCAATCTCTGATTTAGGCGCCGTACCTGCCATTCCAGCCGGGTATTGACAATATCCGCGTACAGTGATTTAACCAGCAAGACTATTACTGCAATTAATAGTAAAAAAGAGGGCGGATATGAAATTCCAGCGACTTGCGCAAGAAAGTTAACTGCACCCGGCCAGAGTCCCAACACTCCAGCCAACACTGCTGCAGTCATCCAGAATAAGCCGTACAGTGGGTGCAAATGGTCACGCCACAGCAACATAAAAATAAGGGCCGCAAGCCCAATGCCCAGCAGGGCTGTGGTAATTTGAAGACTGACCATTGGATCAAAGGAATGGGTAGATGCGGACCTTTAAATTCTAACAGGCCGAAAAATCACCCAGATGACCAGCCTCGCTGGCCGGGGCCTCAGAGGTAAGCTCCGAGCGGCGCAGAATTTTTGAGTCTCCCGCGCGGCGCAGACGCTTTCACTGTGATTCTGTTTCTTTTCTTAACCCAGACGAGCTCGTACGGGTCATGCTCCCGCCGCAACCCAAAGGCAGGATGGCCAAGCCAAACGCAGCCAAAAGAGACGCACGCGCTTATGCAGGCAAAGGAATCCAACAGCCAAGGCACGCACCCCGGCGCGCAGCCAATGCATGTATACCGCTACGGACGCGGCACAGCGAGCGCTTGGCGCTCCAGGTGACGGCGCAAGCCCAGTAACTTGCGCACGAGATCGCCTGTTCATCGACTCCTCCAGGAGCGAAAAAACATGAGTTCCCGGCAGCCCGACCAAGAACCGCCGCGTTAGATTGAGCAAAATGCACACATCAAGTGTTTCAACAAGGCGTTGGGCATTACCGAGAAGAAACAGCGGCTCTTGACCGAGCACCTCAGCGTCAGCAAGCCTCCTATCCAGGCGTGAACTTCAATCCACAATCTGCCACCGCCTCCGCCACACACGGCAACACCCAGCCCTCAGCCTTCTCCTCACGACTCAAGCCTGGCCATTCGATGCGATGGTGCACCTCACCCGCCACGAGCCGGCACATGCAGGTGCGGCAGGTGCCATTTCGGCATGAGCTGAGCAGTTCAATGCCTGCCCGCTCAGCCGATTCGAGCAGTGACTCGCCCTCAAGCGCGGTCCACTCGGCCGCCAGATCCGGGCAGCGGATGCGCCACGCCGTCATGGCTCAGACCACCATCGGCGTCACCGCGCCGTCCATGGCCAGGATGGCGCCGGTGATGTAACTGGCCTTGGGTGAGGCCAGGAACACCACGGCGTTGGCAATCTCCTCCGGGGTGGCCAACCGGCCCAGGGGCAGTTTGGCGCGGGAGCGTTCCAGGGCCTCGTCCGCGCTGATGCCCTGCAGGCGGGCCTCGGCGTTCAGTCCCTCACGCAGGCGTTCGGTCAGGGTGGCACCGGGGTTGACGGCATTCACACGCACACCCCGCGGGCCATAGGCGGCGGCCAGACCGGCGCTGACCAGCATCAGGGCGGCATTGGCGGCGCCACCGGGCAAGTGGATGGGGCTGGCCACCTTGCCGCCCGCGCCCACCACGTTGACGATCACGCCCTGACCTCGCTGGGCCATGCGCTTGATGGCTGGGTCGATCATGTGCAGGTAGCTGAAGTACTTGGCCTGCATGGCGTCGTGCCAGGACTGGGGCGTCAACTCGTCGGGCGGGGTGCGGCGGGCGGCACCGGCCGAGTTGACCAGCACGTCGACCGGGCCGAAGCGCCCCTCGGCGGCGTCCAGCGCTGCCAAGGCGGCGTCGGCATCGCACAGGTCGGCCGCCACCGTGGCCACACGCTGCGCATCACCGCCCAAGGTGCTCAAGGCCTGCGCCAGTGTCTGCGGATTTCGCGCCACCAGCGTCACACGGGCCCCCTCGGCCAGAAAGCCCTGGGCGCAGGCCAGGCCAATGCCTTTGCTGCCGCCAGTGACCAACACATGTTGCGCTTCCAGGCCAAGTTCCATGCCCATCTCCAGAGTTGTCAAGAAATGCGGGCAGACTAACGCAATCGCCGTCGTTGAGCACAAACCCAGGAGAAAACCCCATGCCCGATCCATCCATGACAAGCGCCCGCGCGGCCATTCAACGCCTGAGTGCCGGGCTGGGTCTTGCACTGCTCGGTCTGACCGCCCACGCCGGCCCCGATCTGGTGGGCGACGTCAGCACCGCCTTCAAGCTGATAGGCCCCAACCACAAGATCGTGGTCGAGGCCTATGACGACCCCCAGGTCGAGGGCGTGACCTGTTTTGTGTCGCGCGCCCGCACCGGGGGGCTGTCGGGGGCCTTCGGGCTGGCCGAGGACAAGGCCGAGGCCTCGATTGCCTGTCGTCAGGTGGGCCCCATCAGCTTCAAGAAGCCCTTGCCGCGTGAAGACGAGGTGTTCTCGGAGCGCATGTCCATCCTGTTCAAGCGCTTGCGCGTGGTGCGCATGGTGGACACCAAACGCAACACCCTGGTCTACCTGACCTACTCGGATCGCCTGGTCGAAGGTTCGCCCCAGAACAGCGTGACCGCGGTGCCGGTGGATCGAGCCCAGGCCATTCCGCTGAAGTAAGTCCTCAGCCCTCAGCCGAGGTGCGGCGCCGACGCGCCGGCACCAGGCGCAGCATCTCCTCACGCAGCAGGGCCACCATCTCGGTGGCGGCAGGGCTCAGGGCCCGGCCACGGCGCGTGACCAGGCCGATGGGGCGGCGGATGTCGGGCCGGCACAGGCGCCGCTTCACCACCCCGGGCAGGGGCGCCACGGCAGCGGCCCACTCGGGCAGGGCCGCCACGCCCAGGCCGGCCGCCACCATGGCCTGGATGGTGGCCAGATGCTCCACCTCGTAACGCGGCGCAAAACGCAGGCGGTGCTCCAACAGGGCGGCGTCGGCATACTGGCGCACGCTGGTGGGCTGGGGCATCGAGATGTGGACCAGATCCGCCACCTCGGCCCATCCCAGGGCCTGTCGGCCTTTGGCCAGGGCGTGCTGGGCGGGCAGCAAGAGCACAAAGCCGTCCGAGGCCAAGGGCTGGTCGTCGAGATCGGCATAGGCCGGGTTGGCGGCCGTCAGCGCAAAGTCGACCTCGCCGCGGCGCACCAGGTCAAAGGCCGGCCCTGACAAGGTGTCGATCACCGACAGGCGGATGCCCGGGTGCTGGGCGGCCAGCCGGGCCATGGCGGCGGGCACCACGGTGGCCGCCAGCGAGGGCAAGGCCGCCAGCGTGACCTGGCCCACCTGCAACTCGGCCACGCTGCGCACCGCCCGCACGGCCTCGTCGGTCTGGACACGCAGCACTTTCACCTGCTCAAAAAACACCTGGCCGGCCAGGGTGAGCTGCACGCTGCGCGTGGTGCGGTCGAACAGGCGCGTGCCCAGTGACTCCTCCAGCCGGGTCAGCACGCCGGACACCGCCGACTGCGACAGGTGCACCTGATCGGCGGTGCGCCGAAAGCTCAGGGTTTGCCCCAGGGCGAGAAAGACATCGAGCTCACGGGTGGACCAATTGATCTGCATGGCCGATCAGTTTATTTAAAAAATCGTCTGGACGGTGCAATCCCCCCTTCCTAGACTGCGCAGACTTTCTCAATCCATCTGAGCGCCTCCCGGGCCCTGACACCATGAACACCGACCTGCTTTTACCCGCCCACCCCCGCCACACCCATGCCGTGGTCGTCGGCGCCGGCACCATGGGGGCCGATGTGGCCACCGTGCTGGCCCGGGGGGGCTGCCGCGTCACCGTGAGCGACCCCAACCCCGCCCAGCGGCAAGCCATGGCCCAGCGTGTGCGGCAAGGCCTGCAACCCCTGGGCCTGGCGCAACGCGCCGAGCGCGTGCAGGCCGTGGCCAGCCTGCAGGAGGTGGACTGGCATGACGTGGTGCTGGTGATCGAATGCATCCCTGAAAGGCTCGACCTCAAACAAGCCCTGTTCGCCGAACTGGTGCAGCGAGCCCCTGCCCACGCCGTGCTGACCAGCAACAGCTCGAGCTTTCCGATCAGTGCCATCGCGGCGGGCCTGCCGACGGCCGAGCGCATGCTGGGCCTGCACTTTTTCATGCCGGCCCACCTGGTGCCGCTGGTCGAGGTGGTGCATGGCCCGGCCACCGACGAGGCGCAGGCCAGCCGCCTGTGCGAGTTCATGCGCGGCTGCGGCAGCGTGCCGGTGCGGGTGCGCAAGGACAAGCCGGGCTTTCTGGCCAACCGCCTGCAGCACGCCCTGGCCCGCGAGGCCTTTGCCATGATCGACGAGGGCGTGGCCACGCCAGAAGACGTGGATGCCGCGGTGCGCTTCGGCTTCGGTTTTCGCTACCTGGCCGCCGGCCCGGTGCTGCAGCGCGACCACGCCGGGCTGGACGTGCATTGCGCTGCGGCCGCCACCATGTACCCCTCGCTGGCCGCCAACACCGAGCCTGCCCAGGTGCTGCGTGAGCAGGTGGCCGCCGGCCGCCTGGGCATGAAGACCGGCGCCGGCTTTTTCGAGTGGCCCGAGGAGCGCCGCTTGGCCGAGCGCCAACGTTACGACAGCCTGTTGCAACAAGGCTTGGCTCTGCTGGCCTCTGAATTGCCGCCCATCGAGCGCGACTGAACTCCGCCGCCCACGCACAGCACACTCACAGCTCTCACCGGAGAACCCCATGCCCAGCACGCCGCTGATCATCACCTCGGCCCCCAATGGGGCCTACAAGCTGCACAGCGACCACCCCGCTGTGCCGCTGACCCCGTCCGCCCTGGCCCTCACCGCGCGCCAATGCCTGGACGCCGGCGCGGCCATGCTGCACCTGCACATCCGCGATGCCCAGGGCCACCACAGCCTGGATGTGGAAGGCTACCGCGATGCGCTGAGCGCAGTGCGTGCCGCCGTGGGCGACCAGATGGTGCTGCAAGTCACCAGCGAGGCCGCCCGGGTCTACCACGCCCCGGCCCAGATCGCCATGGTGCGTGAGCTGCGCCCCGAAGCCGTGTCGGTGGGCCTGCGCGAGGTCGATCAACCCGAGATCGGAGAGGCCGGCCTGGCCGACTTCTTCGGCTGGCTGGCCCGCGAGCGGGTGATGACCCAGGTGATCCTGTACGACAGCGCCGACCTGCAGCGCTGGCAATCGCTGCGCGAGCGCGGCGTGGTGCCCGCGGCCCCCTGGTTCCTGCTGTTCGTGCTGGGGCGCTACACCGCAGGGCAAACCTCCAGCCCGCTGGACCTGGTGCCCTTTGTGCATGCCCACACCGGCCCCGAGCCCTGGGCTGTTTGCGCCTTTGGCGCCACCGAGCACGCCTGCGTGACCGCCGCTGCCGCCCTGGGCGGGCATGTGCGGGTGGGTTTCGAGAACAACCTGCAGCTCAAGGATGGCAGCCGGGCCCCGAACAACGCGGCCCTGGTGGCCCAGGCGGCCGAAGCCGCCGCCAGCCTGGGTCGCCCGCTGGCCACGGCACGCCACATCCGCGAGCGCTTTGCCGGCTGAGCAGCCAGGCCCCAAAAAACACAACAGGAGACAACCCCATGCAACGCCGTTCCGTCACCCGCACCCTGGCCTATCTGACCCTGGGCTCGCTTGCCATCCTGGGCACGCTGTGCAGCCCGCTGGCCCAGGCCGAGGAGGCCTGGCCCAGCAAGTCCATCCGCTTTGTGGTGCCCTACCCGCCCGGCGGCCCGACCGACCTGATGGCGCGCCTGCTGCAAGGCGAGATGCAGACCCGCCTGGGCGTGTCGGTGATCGTCGACAACAAGAGCGGCGCCGGCGGCAACCTGGGCAGCGCCGAGGTGGCCAAGCAGGCCCCCGCCGACGGCTACACCCTGCTGCTGGCGGCCAGCGGGCCCATGGCGGTCAATCCGACGCTGTACCGCAACATGCCCTTCAACCCGCTGACCGATCTGGCGCCGGTGATCCAGTTGTCGGCCTTTCCCCTGGTGCTGGAGGTCAACCCCAAGACGGGCATCAAATCAGTCAAGGAATTGATCGCCGCACTCAAGAGCAAACGCGCCGCCGAACTGGCCTTTGCCTCGGCCGGCAATGGCACGCCTCAGCACCTGGCAGGCGAGTTGTTCAACACCCAGATCGACACCAAGATGCCGCACATCCCCTACCGCGGTGCGGGCCCGGCCTTGAACGACTTGCTGGGTGGCCAGGTGAATGTGATGTTCGACATCCTGGGCAGCTCGCTGCCCTACATCCAGTCGGGCAAGCTCACCGCGCTGGCCGTCACCACCGCCAAACGCGTGCCCACCCTGCCCGACGTGCCCACCATGGCCGAAGCCGGGCTGCCCGGCTACGAGATGACCGGCTGGCATGGCGTGGCCGTGCGCGCCGGCACACCCCCGGCCGCGATCGACAAGCTCAACAGCACCTTGAATGCGATCTTCAGCCAACCCGAATTCCGCAAGAAGTGGGAGGCCATCGGCACCCCCGTGGTGGCGGGCAGCGCGGCGCAGTTTGGCGAACTGATCAAAAAGGATTCGGTGCGCCTGGGCAAGCTGGTGAAGGACTCGGGGGCGACGGTGGACTGAGGCTTGGCCCACAGAAAAGCCCCGGGGCCTGCGCGCCGGGGCTTGTCTTTGAAGGGGGGCTTCAGAGCTTGAAAGCCACCACCTCTTGGCGTTGCTCGCCCAGGCCGCTGATGCCGAGGGTCATCACATCGCCCTTCTTCAGGAACACCGGTGCCGGCTGGCCGTCCTTCTTGACGCCCATGCCCACGCCCGGCGGGGTGCCGGTGGTGATGATGTCACCCGGCTCCAGGGTCACGAACTGGCTCAGGTAGCTGATGATCTTGGCCACGCTGAAGATCATGGTCTTGGTGCTGCCGCTTTGCATGCGCTGACCGTTCAAGTCCAGCCACAGGTCCAGTCGCTGCGGATTGGGCACCTCGTCGCGAGTCACCAGCCAGGGGCCGACCGGGCCGAAGGTGTCGCAGCCCTTGCCCTTGTCCCAGGTGCCGCCACGTTCGATCTGGAACTCGCGCTCGCTCACGTCGTTCACCAGCACATAGCCGGCCACATGGTTCAGGGCGTCTTTTTGCGACACATGGCGCGCCTGCTTGCCGATCACCACGCCCAGTTCCACCTCCCAATCGGTCTTCTTCGAGCCCTTGGGCAGCATCACCGGGTCGTTGGGGCCCTGCAAACAGCTGATGGCCTTGGTGAACACCACGGGCTCCTTGGGCACCGGCAGACCGGCCTCAGCGGCGTGGTCGGCGTAGTTCAAGCCGATGGCGATGAATTTGCGCACACCGGCCACCGGCGTGCCGAAACGCGGCTTGCCGCGCACCAGCGGCAGCTTGTCGACCTTGACCTTGGCCAGCTTGGCCAGGGCCGCGTCACTGAGCTGCTCCGGGCCCAGGTCCTTGAGCAAGCCACTGAGGTCGCGCAACTTGCCTTCGGCATCGATCAGGCCGGGTTTTTCTTTGCCGGGGTTGCCGTAGCGTACGAGTTTCATGATGTCCTTTATGTGGTGTGTGGAGTCTGCGCTCATGGCGCAAATCCCATTATCAGCATGCAATCCGTCTGGGCAGGAGAGGTCTGCCCGCTTAAGATCGTAGCTCCCACGGCTGCCCTCGGGAGCTGCCCCACCGGCACGCCATTTATTCGAATGAACTCCGACGATCCTGCACCTTCCATGCGCTTTTTCTCTTTAATCGCCAGCGCCGGCCTGGGGCTGGTCGGCCTGCTGAGCAATCACCCCGTGCACGCCCAGACCTCCCTACCCAAGCCGGCCGTCTGTGTCGAACCCACGGCAGATCAGCCTGTGGTGGCCGATTTGATCAACCCGGCCTTCGACCTGCCGGTCGCCCACTGGTTCGAGCACTGGGTGTCCGTCGAGCACGCATCTGCCGGCAACTACAGCTTCGTGCTCGATGCCAAACAGCCTTATTCCAAGCCTAACAGCGCACGCATCCGCCAGGAGCAACCGGAGGACTTCGGCACCCTGCAGCAGATGGTGGAGGTCAAGCCCTGCTGGCGACAAAAGAAAGCGCGCTTCTCGGGCATGCTCCGCGCCGAGGGCCTGACCGGCCAGGGTGGCGGGCTGATACTGCAGGCCTTCGACGGTGGCGGCTCAATCCTGCTCTGGAACCACATGGACAATGCACGCATCAAGGGCAGTCAGCCCTGGAAGCGCTACAGCGTTGAGATCCGGATCCCCCCGACCGCCTACTTCCTGCGCGTTGGCTTCATGCTGCAGGACGACGGCAGCCTGTGGGGCGATGACATGAAGCTCGAAATCATTGAGTGAGGCATCGTCCAAACGGAGGCCGCACCGCACAAGCGCTGCGGAGTCACAGCACCGGCAACAGCAGTTCGAGCGCCCCCTCCAGTTGCTCCGACGGCAGTCGCTTGAAACCCGTGCGCGCATAGCGCTGCAAACGCCCCTGGATGAAGGCCGTCAACACCGCAGCTTGAGCCTGCGAGCGCACCGAGGGCTTGGCCGAGCCTGTGGCCTCGGCCTGCGGACGCAGGCATTGGCGAAACGTCAGTTCCAGCCGCTCGAAGAATTGGTTCATGCGCTGCTGCAGCCGCTCGTGCTCCAGCACCAGCGCGTCGCCGCACATCACGCGCACCATGCCCGGGTTTTTCTCGGCAAACTGCACCAGCAGGTAGATCACCCGGGTGGCCTGACGGCGCCCCAGCGAGGTCGGGTCAGAGTTGTTGCTGGCTTCGCGCTCGATCATCTGTTTGGACAGCGAAAACACGGTCTGCTCGATGAAGTCAATCAACCCCTCGAACATCTGCGCCTTGCTGGCGAAGTGCCGGTACAGCGCCGCCTCGCTGACCCCGATGCGGGCCGCCAGCGCGGCCGTGGTGATGCGCTCGGCCCCGGGTTGCTCCAGCATGCTGGCCAGGGTCTGAAGGATCTGCACGCGCCGCTCGCCGGGGCGTGGCCGCTTGCGCGTGGCAGGGGCGTCAGCGTCGCGACCGGCCGCAGAGACATCGGTTTCGGGCGCTGCAGGGAGTTCGTGCGGTTCAGACATCGGCATGGAAAATGGGCTCGGATGATTCTCGCACACCGGCCCTTCGCACCGCCTAGGCGGTCTGTTCTGGCAGCACCAGCCTGACCAGCAGGCCGCACTGCCCCGGGCCACTCAACAGCTCCAGGCTGCTGTGGTGCACACGGGCAATTTCGTGGGCGATGGCCAGACCCAGCCCACTGCCCTCGCCCTGGGTGCCGGGCACACGGTAAAAACGTTCGGTGACCCGGTTGCGTTCGGCCGGAGCAATGCCCGGCCCATCGTCTTCCACGGCCAGATAAGGCAGCGAGGAGTCACCCACCACCAGCAGGCCGCAGCGGATGGTCACGCTGCCGCCCCGCGGCGTGTAACGGATGGCGTTGTCGATCAGGTTGCCCAGCAACTCGCGCAGCAGCCATTCATGCCCGGTGGTGTGGGCTGGCTGGGCCGCCAGGCCCAGGTCCAGGCCGCGTGCGGTGGCCGCATCCAGATGGGCCTCCAGCAGCGACTCACACAAGGCCAGCAGGTCCACCCGCTGCATGGGCTGCGCCTCCATGGCACGCGCATCGGCGCGCGACAGCGCCAGCAGCTGATTGGCCAGTTGGGAGGTACGCCGCGTGGCCTGACGCAGCTTGTCGAGTTGCTCAGCGTTCAGGGTGATGCTCGCCGGCGCCGTGTCCGCCCCCGACACGCCGAGGCGCAGCCGCTGCCGGGTCTGCAGCACCTGGGCCCAGGCCTCCACCTGCGCCTGCAGGCCGGCCAAAGGGGTGCGCAACTGATGCGCGGCATCGGCGATGAAACGGCGCTGGCTGGCCGACTGTGCGTTCACCAGATCAAACAGACGGTTGAGCGACGCCACCAAAGGGCGCACCTCGGCCGGCGAGGCCTCCACGTCGATGGCGCTCAAATCTTGCGGTGAGCGCTTGCTGACCGCCTCGGTGAGCTCGGTGAGGGGCCGCAGCGCCCGGCCCACGGCCCAGCTCACGGCCAGCGCCGCCGCCACCATCAGCACGCCATTGGGCAACAGCACACGCAGCAAGGCACTGAGCCACTGCTGGCGGGGGTCCGAGCCATCGGCCAGTTGCACAATCAGGTCGCCGGCCCGGGTGTGCACCCGCTGCGAGACGATGCGGTAGGTGACGCCTTCGTACTCGGTGCTGTGGAACTCGGGCTCCGCCGTAGGCACGGCGGTACCGGGCAACCACAGATCGCCGTGCAGCAGGTGGCCTTCGAGGTCGTTGACGCTGTAGGCCGCGAGCCCGGCACGGCCCTTGAGAAAATCTTCCACCGGGGGGGCCAGCAGCAGCACAGGCGGGTCACCGGCCTGCACGCCCGGCGCCAGCACCGAATCGGCCAGCAGGGGCACATAGCGCAGCAGTTGCCGGTCATGCTGCACAGCAGCGCTGTCGGCCGAGCGGTAATCCACCCAGACATTGACCAGGCCCAGCACAAACAGCGGCCCCAGCAACAGCACCAGCAGCCGATTGCGCAAGCCCGAGGCCATGGGGCTCAGCCCTCCTGCTGTTCAAGCCGGTAGCCAAAGCCCCGGATCGAGCGCAGTGCCAAGCCATGCGGCTCAAGCTTGCTGCGCAGGCGCGAGATGTAGACCTCGACCGCGTTGGGCGTGATCTCTTTGTCCCAGCCGGTCAACGCCGCCAAGAGCTTGTCTTTGCTGGCCGGCTTGGGGGCATTGATGAGCAGGTACTCCATCACCGTCCACTCCCGCGGTCCGAGGTCGATCACCTGCTGGCGGGCTTGGCCATCGACAACGGCACGCACAGTGGCGCGGCGGCTGGCGGTGTCCATTTCAAGCGGACCAAAGCTCAGCACGGCCGAGGTGGCGGCCTGCGAACGGCGCAGCAGTGCGCGCAGTCGGGCCAGCAACTCGGGCAGTTCGAAGGGCTTGACCATGTAGTCGTCGGCCCCCAGGTCCAGGCCTTGCACCCGGTCTTGCAGCGCGTCACGGGCGGTCAGGATCATCACCGGCATGGTGCGGCTGGCCACATCGGACAGGCGCAGGCGCCGCGTCAGATCCAGCCCGCTCATGCCGGGCAGGCCGATGTCGATGATGGCGGCGTCGAAGGTCTCGGCGCGCAGCACCTCTTCGGCCCGCTCGCCGCTGCCCACCCAGTCGACGGCATAGCCGGCGTCCGTCAGGCCCAGCTTGATGCCGCTGGCCACCATCACATCGTCTTCGACCAACAGCAGTCTCATGGCGATGCCATCCTCAGCTGCAGGAACGTGGCGCCGCTCAATGCGAGCGGATCATGGTGCCGTAGGCCTGATCGGTCAGGATTTCGAGCAGCATGGCGTGCGGCACACGGCCGTCGATGATGTGCACCGCGTTGACACCGCTCTTGGCGGCATCGAGGGCCCCAGCGATCTTGGGCAGCATGCCGCCCGAGATGGTGCCGTCGGCAAACAGTTCATCGATGCGCTTGGCGCTCAGGTCAGTCAGCAATTGACCGGATTTGTCGAGCACGCCCGGGGTGTTGGTCAGCAGCACCAGCTTTTCGGCCTTGAGCACCGTGGCCAGCTTGCTGGCCACCACGTCGGCATTGATGTTGTAGCTTTCGTTGTCCTCGCCAAAGCCGATCGGGCTGATGACGGGGATAAAGGCATCGTCCTGCAAAGCCTTGACCACGCTGGGGTCGATCGAGACGATGTCGCCTACCTGGCCCACGTCGTACTCTTTGCTCGGGTCGTGGTTGTCGACCATCTTGAGCTTCTGAGCGCGGATCATGCCGCCATCGCGCCCGGTCAGGCCCACGGCCTTGCCGCCGGCCTGGTTGATCAGGCCCACGATGTCTTGCTGCACCTCACCGGCCAGCACCCATTCGACCACTTCCATGGTCTCGGCATCGGTCACGCGCATGCCCTGCACAAACTCACCCTTCTTGCCCAGGCGGTTCAGGGCCGTCTCGATCTGCGGGCCGCCGCCATGCACCACCACCGGGTTCATGCCGACCAGCTTGAGCAGCACCACGTCTTCGGCAAAGTCGGCCTGCAGGGCCGGGTCGGTCATGGCATTGCCGCCGTACTTGATGACCAGCGTCTTGCCGTGGAACTTGCGGATGTAGGGCAGCGCCTGGGCCAGGATCTCGGCCTTGTCGCGCGGGGCAATGGATTGGAGTTCGGTCATGGTCTGAACTGGGTGGAGGTGAAAACGCTGGCGGCGTAGGCCGGCCTGTGAGTTGGCGATGGACGCTGGAACGCAAGCACCCCAGCGACACAGGCGAATTGTGCCGCATAAGGCGGGATGCTCAACGCCGCAACCAGCCCGGCACCTTGAAACGCACAATGGCGAGATACGCCAGAACGTAGGTCACCACAAAAAGGCCACAGAAGAACATCAGCACAGGCGTGTTCTGCCAGAAGAGCACCGCCGGGAAAACGGTCAACGCGGTGAATCCCCAGAGGTAGGGCGAGGTGCGGTTGTTGCGCGTCAGAATCTGGCGGGCATGGTCGTCGTGAATCACACGGCGCACCAGCCGCCGGTAGATCAGCTGATGAAAGTGCAGTGCATCCGCCACGCTGGGCGAGCCGCCGCGAACCGACTTGCGATAAATCGAGAACACGGTCTCCCAGACTGGGTAGATCAGCAGCAGGGCGGGGAACCACGGTGACACTGTAGGATGGCGCTCGACCAGGGTGACACAAGCCAACGCGATCACCCCGCCCCACAAATACGAGCCTCCGTCACCCGCGAAGATCAGGCCGCGCGGATAGTTCCAGAACAGAAAACCACCGGTTGCGCCAGCCAGCGCCATCATTTGAGCAGCCAAAGCGCGGTCGCCCACCTGCAGTGCAACGTGTGCCAGGGCCAGACAAACCAGCAGAGCCACGGTGCCAGCCAGTCCGTTGTAGCCGTCGATGATGTTGAAGGCATGCGGCAGGCCGGCAATGGCCAGCAAGGCCAGCAAGCCGCCAGCCCATGGCCAGGCGAGCAAGATTGCGTCCAGCCAGTCCACTCCGAGTCGCGGCACACCCGCATCGAGGAAAAAACAGGCCAGCCCCCCAGAAAGCACGGTGGCCAGTAACCTGTACCGCACCGAAAGGCGTTGGGTCACGTCTTCCATCTGCCCCACCACCACCGCTGGAAGCAAGACAAGCAGCCAGGACAACACGTACCAGATATCCAGATAGAGATTCAGACCGACAAGCCGACCGTCGATCAACGCACCGGTAATCCAGGCCAGGCTCAGACCAGCTCCCACGGCCAGCCCACCCAGGCGTGATACATCGCCCACGTGAAAACGTTGCGGCTTGTCTTCACCGTAGCGGGTGCGGCCCAAACCGAGCCGACCGCCCACAATCAGCCCCCCGCAGAGCAAGGCAATCACAAAGGCCAACGCCGTCAGAACGACCATTCACGCCCCTGCTCCACATCGGCGCACTGCTTCGGCGGCACGACACGTGACCGGCGCCCCGTCAGCACATCCAGAAACAACACGCTCAGCGTACGCCGCGCAACGATTCCTGGGCCTTGATCGCGCGTTTCAGGTTATTGAAATGCTCGCGCGAGTAAAGGTGTGCGTAGGCGATGGGCACCGCGCCTTCGGCTTGTAGCGTGGCCAGCGTGCCGCGCGGCTTGAGGGCAGCAAATGCGACCTCATCCAGGCGATAGAGGCCTTGCACCGGGCTGGTCACACCGTTGTGGGTGGTCATGAGCTCCCAGGGCACAATGACCTTGGCAGCCACCAGTGCGTCCACGGCGCGCTGCGTCATGGCTCGGCTTTTTTCAATGCCGACCAGGAAATCCATGGTCTGTTGCAGAGCGGCAGAGGGAGCGCCATTGGCACCAAAAAAGGCCTCGCCCTGTCCCGCAGGGGCGAGGTGCGGGCCCTTGTCAGCGGTACACAGCACGTATTCGTCCTCGTCCGACTCAGCGCCCGGCGCAGTCTCAGTCTTGGCCAGGGTGAAGGGATAGCCACGCAACAACGCCGGCACGTAATCGCCCAGCCACTGACCTTGAGGGCCAACCAGCAAGTTGGTGCCTGGCTGCAACGACATGATGGCCACCAATTGCCAGCGCCCCGAGTTCTGAACAAAGGCCAGCGGCAGGCAGGCCGCCACCTTGAGCAGCTCGGCCGCCACCACGGGAATCATGTCGTACCCGGCAGCGTACATGTAATTGCCCGGACGCTTCCAGGATTTCCCGGCGAACGCTTCGGGAGATACAGCTTTCAGTGCCTGCATGAAGAACCTTTTCTTATCAGACGGGGATTTGAATGGGAGAGGCGCGGCCTGTGCCGGCGCATGACCAGTGACCGGATTCTAGTTCGGTGGCAATGCGCGCGCGCCAAAATCGGCAAAACCCGGCCTGCGCCGAGCGCAGTCCCCCTGCCTGGCGCCGGACTGACAGGCTCGAACCGTCATAATTCCGGCATGTCGAACAGCCACCCATCGCTCCATGTCTACGCCCGCGAAATCAACCAGCAGGATCGCACGTCGCTGTCGGTATTGAGCGAGTTGGTGCGTCCCGGCGCCCTGGTGCTGGATCTGGGTTGTGGCAATGGAGCCCTGGGCCGCCACCTGAGGGCGCGGCAAGGTTGCTGCATCGATGGCGTGACGCTCAACGAGCGCGAAGCCGAACTGGCCCGACCCGACTACCGCCGCGTCGAGGTAGCCAACCTCGACGACTGCGAACTGCCTCGTCTTTTCGCCGGCCAGCGCTACGATCACATCATCTGCGCCGACGTTCTGGAGCATTTGCGCCAGCCCGAGCGGGTACTGGCAGCATGCCGCGAGCTGCTGGCCGAGGACGGACAGGTACTGATCTCCATACCCAACGCGGCCTATGCCGGACTGATCGCCGAGCTGATGGAAGGCGAGTTCCGCTACCGCGAAGAAGGCCTGCTCGATAGCACCCACCTGCGCTTTTTCACCCGCCAATCGCTGGTCCGCTTCCTGGGCCAGAACGACTGGGGTATTGAGACCCTGGAAACCATCACACGCACGCTACCAGGGTCGGAGTTCAAGACCTGCTTCGACCGCCTGCCGCCAGCCGTGGCTCGCCACCTGCTGGCTTTACCGGATGCGCTGACCTACCAGTTCATCGCTGCCGCCCGCCCCGGTCGCCCCCATGCCACGCTGCCCCCCCCCTCAGACAAGCCGGCGCAGGCGCTGTTCAGCGCCTGTCTTTACCTGGGCGATGCCGCCGGCTACCAGGAAGATCGCAAGATCGAAGCGACCGGCTGCATCGGCACCGATCTGCAGACGCTGCGCTTTGAGTTGCCACCCGGCCTTCCCATCACCCGGTTGCGCCTGGACCCGGCCGACCGCCCGGGCTTCCTGCATCTGCACCAACTGTGTCTGCGCGATGCAGCGGGTCAGCCACTGTGGCAATGGTTGGACGGACACGACAGCCGCAGCGTGCTCGAACAGGGCCGCCACAGCGGCCTGCTCCTCGGTGGCCCGCAGGCCCACACCAGCACAGTCGCCCTGCTCTACACCGATGACCCCTGGCTGGAGTTGCCGGTGGGCCCTGCAGAACTCGCGATGGCCAGCCACCTGGAGGTCAGCCTGGGTTGGCCGATGTCGGCCGACTACCTTGCCATGGCCGAACACACCAAACAGGCGCTGGACGCACACGAGCGAGAGACCCAATTGCTGCGCCAGCGTCTGGAAAGCTGCGAGCAGACGCTGCAGCAGCGGTTCGAAGAATCGGAGCAGACTGAGCGGAGGAACCAGCGCCAAGCGCAGTCTCTACGGGAACGCAGCAGCGACCTGCAAAACCAGAATCTGGTTTTGCTCAACCTCAAGACGAAGCTGCTGCGCGAAAACGAAACACTGAGCCGGCAAAATCATGAATTGCAGGCCCAGAGCCAGCAACTTTACGGCTACCTGCGCGGCATGGAACAGTCGCTCGCCTTTCGCCTGACCCGCCCGTTGGGCGTTCTCAAGCGCCGCCTCAAGCAGGCCCTGGGTCGGCAAGGGCCTGTGTCCAGTCCTGCCCCGGCCCCTGCGCCAGCCATCGAGGCGCAGACTCAACCCTCTGCACCCAAACGGCGCACCGTCGACATCATCGTGCCGGTGTACCGCGGCCTGGACGACACCCAGCGCTGCCTTCAATCGGTGCTGGCGTGGCCGCAGCAAACCCCGTGGCGCCTGGTGGTGGTCAACGACTGCAGTCCCGAGCCGGCGCTGAGTGACTGGTTGCGCGAGTTGGCCAGCCGCGAGCCCCGCATGCTGTTGCTGGAGAACCCGCAGAACCTCGGCTTTGTGGCCACTGTGAACCGCGCCATGGCGCTCCACGACGATCACGACGTGCTGCTGCTCAACAGCGACACCGAGGTGGCCAACGACTGGCTGGACCGTCTGGTACGGCATGCCGACCTGGGCCAGCGGGTTGGCAGCATCACACCGTTCTCGAACAACGCCACCATCTGCAGCTACCCGCGTTTTTGCGAACCCAACGAATTGCCCATGGGCTACGACACGGCCCGACTCGACGCCCTGTTCGCACGTGAATGCGCGGGCCAGGCTGTCGAGATCCCGACCGGCATCGGTTTTTGCATGTACATCAGCCGCGCCTGCCTGCAGGAGGTGGGACTCTTCGATGTCGCCAATTTCGGCAAAGGCTACGGCGAGGAAAACGACTTCTGCTGCAGAGCCTCCCGCGCCGGCTGGCGCCACCTGCATGCACTTGACACTTTTGTGCTGCACACCGGAGGCGTGAGCTTTGGCGAAAGCAAGAACGCACGCGAACTGGCCGCCATGCAAACGCTGCGACGACTGCACCCGGATTACGAGGCGGCCATCCACGACTTGCTGGGCCGCGATCCAGCACGCGCCGCGCGCCAGGCAGTCGACCGACTGCGCATCCTAGCCAGTGGACTGCCTGTGCTGGTGTCAGTGCTGCACAAACGCGGCGGTGGCACGCTGCGCCATGCGAATGAACTGGCCGAGCACCTGCAGGGGCGAGCGATCTGTCTCCAACTGGCCCCGGAGGGTGAGCATGAACTGCGGCTAAGCTGGCCCGCAGCCGGCGAAGGTCTGTCGATCCGCTTTCTGGTGCCGCAAGAGTTGCCCCGCTTGATCGACGCGCTGCGTTGGCTCAACGTGTGCCACTTGCACTACCACCACGTGTTGGACCACGACCCCGCCATCCTCGAATTGCCCCGCAGCCTGGGCCTGAGCTACGACTTCACTGCACACGATTTCTACAGCATCTGCCCACAAATCTCCTTGACCGACGCGCAAGGCAGCTACTGTGGAGAACAAGGCCCGGAGCAATGTGCTCGCTGCCTGCAAAAGACCCCGGCACCCGGCGGAGTGGACATCGCGCAATGGCGCAAGGGGTTCCAGCCTTTTCTTGAAAATGCACGCTATGTGCTGGCGCCTAGCCACGACACGGCGGCCCGCCTGATTCGCTACGCCCCCACGGCACAGGTGTTGGCGGTGCCGCACACCGACCTGCCCTATGGCGAGGTGCTGCCGCAGCCCATGCCCGTGACACTGGATGCCACACGCCCGCTCAAGGTGGTGGTGCTGGGCGCGCTGAGCCAGATCAAGGGCGCCGACATGCTCGAGGCCGTGGCACTGGAGGCTGCTCACCGCGGCCTGCCACTTGAGTTCCACCTGCTGGGCTACGCTTACCGCCCGCTGCCAACCCAGCCACGTGCCCGTCTGACGGTACATGGCGCCTACGCGGATGAAGACCTTCCGGCCCTGCTGCAATGGCTGGCACCCGATCTGGCCTGGTTCCCGGCCCAATGGCCCGAGACCTACAGCTACACCTTGAGTGCAGTGCTGCGCGCTGGACTGCCCGTGCTGGCCCCCGAACTGGGTGCCTTCGCAGAGCGACTTCAGGGCCGACCCTGGAGCTGGCTGCAGGACTGCCCAGCGACGGCTGAGCAGTGGCTTGAACAGCTGCTGCGGTTGCGGGAGCAGGCATTCCTCGGTGGCCGAGCGCCTAACCCACCTCGGCGTCACCCCGAGCTGGCCGGAGTCGATCCCGCTGCCAAGTTCTATCTGCACGACTATCTGAACGGCCTTGGTGAGCCCGCTCGGCCCAGCCCGCCCGACCTGCTCGCAGAGTACGAAAGCAACAGACACACCCGCACACCGGGCTGACCCAAGCAGCCCCGTCCTACTCTCCTATCGGCGCTGCCGCCAGCCGCCCGCTCCGCCATGAACCTCCACATCGACCCCCACCTGCCCAGCTTGCGCGAAGCGCTGGAACACCAGAGATGCGGCCGCAGCAAGGACGCCGAGGCGCTGTACCGAAAGATCCTCAAGAAGGCCCCCGAGCATGGCTTGGCGCTGCAGTTGTTGGGCGTGCTTCTTTCCCAGTCAGAACGTGTACGCGAGGGCATAGATTGCCTGGAGCGCTGCGTGCGCGTGATGCCGCAGGATCCCAGGGCCTGGAACAATCTGGGCAACGCCTACAAAAGTGAACGCCGGCTGGAAGACGGCCTGCGTGCCTGCGGGCGCGCTCTGGCGCTGCAACCAGGCTATCTGTCGGCGCTGTACACACAGGCCCACATCCTGCTGCTACAGCACCGTCACGACGAAGCTCAGTCCAGTTTTGACCAGGTCCTCCACCTGGATCCTGACAATGTGGAGGCCTGGACCGGCAAGAGCCAGGCGTTTTTTCTGGCCAGCCTCTACGAAGACTCTCTGGCCATGGCGCAGCAAGCCCTGCTGAGGCAGCCCCAGCACCTCGAGGCCCGCCTGCAACGTGCCGAGGCCTTGACCGGCCTGAAACGTAGCCATGAAGCGGCCCAGGACATGGCTGCCCTGCTGCAAAGCCGCCCCGACGACTTCAAGGTGCTGATCGAGTTGGCCTGCGCTCGCTGCATGAGCTGCGACTGGACCGATGAAGGCCCCCATCTGGCCCGGCTGCGCGAACGCATCCTGGCCGGCGAATCCGTGTCTGCACCTTTTACCCTGCTAGCCTTGTATGACGACCCCGCGCTGCACCAGCGCACAGCGCGCAGCCTGATCACCAAATACCTGCCACCCGCCAATGCCAGGCAGTCGTCGCAAAAGCGCTCAGTGGCGGCGAATAAAATTCGCTTGGCTTATGTGTCGGCCGACTTCCACGAACACGCCACAGCTTTTCTGATGGCTGAGCTGTTTGAACTGCACGACCGCAGCTGCTTCGAACTGATCGCGATCTCCTACGGGCCCAATGACCGCAGCCCCATGCGCACCCGGCTCGAAACCGCCTTCGACCAATTTCACCATGTGCCCCACCTTTCCGACGAGCAGATCGCCGCATTGATGGGGCAGCTCGGCATCGAGATTGCGGTCGACCTCAAAGGATTCACGGCGCACTCGCGTATCGGCATCTTTGCGCTCAAACCCGCGCCTGTGCTGGTCAACTACCTGGGCTATCCCGGCAGCCTCGGTTCTCGCGTGTATGACTACGTACTGGGCGACGCGCTTGTCACGCCTTTCAGCCACGGTGACTACTACGATGAAAAGATCGTGCAGCTGCCCTACAGCTATCAGGTCAACGACCGCTTGCGCCCCATCGCCATCGACACACCCACACGTGCTTCGCAAGGCCTGCCAGAACAGGGCTTTGTGTTTGCCTGCTTCAACAACAATTTCAAGATCCGTCCTGGCACCTTCGACATCTGGATGCGGCTGCTGCAACAGGTTGAGGGCAGCGTGCTGTGGCTGCTGCGCGACAGCGTTGATGTTGAAGCAAATCTGCGTTCGGAGGCGGAGCGCCGCGGTGTGGCGCCATCGCGCCTGGTCTTCGCGCCGCGTGTGAACCTGCCCGAGCATTTGGCCCGGCATCGTCTGGCCGATCTGTTTCTCGACACCCTGCCTTACAACGCCCACACGACCACCAGCGACGCGCTTTGGGCCGGCCTGCCCGTGCTGACCTGTCTGGGTCAGGCCTTTGCTGGGCGCGTGGCAGCCAGTCTGTTGCACGCAGTGGGCCTGCCAGAATTGGTCACCGAGACGGCTGCCGACTACGAGGCCCGCGCCTTGGCGCTGGCCCGCCAACCTGAGGATCTGGCCCAATTGCGCGCCAAACTGCTGTCTCAGCGCGACAGCGCCCCTTTGTTCGACACGCCCATGTTCGCTCGCGGGCTCGAAGCGGCCTACGGCGAGATGTCACGTCGCCACCGCGCCGGTCTGCAGCCTGCTGCTTTCGCCGTGCCTGGCCCAAATGGCGCCTGAACACACCCGGGTCGGCCTGCCCAGGGTCGACGCCCGCAACAACTTTGACGCCGTGCGATTGCTGGCGGCCGCCATGGTGCTTTACAGCCATCAGCTCGCACTCAGCGGACGACCAGAGAGCACACCGTTGGTGTTCGCCACCTGGGGTTATCTGGGTGTGATGGTGTTCTTCGTCATCAGCGGCTACCTCGTCGGCGGCAGCTGGGAGCGAGACCCAGATCCATGGCGCTTTCTGCAACGCCGCGCCTTGCGCATCTGGCCGGCACTCGCACTCGTCACGGTGCTGAGCACCCTCGTGCTCGGGCCGCTCCTGAGTCGGCTGCCCTGGACCGCCTATTTCGCCAGCGGCGAGACCTGGGCCTACCTCGCCACGGCAGTGTTCTGGATCCAGCAGACCCTACCCGGTGTGTTCCCTGACAATCCTTTCGCACGCGCTGTCAACGGCTCGCTCTGGACCATCCCCTACGAAGTGGGCTGCTACCTTGGGTTGCTACTGTGCGGCCGCCTTGGCTTGCTGCGGCGGCGTGGCCCCTTGCTGCTGCTCTGGTTGGTGGCGTGGCTGATTTTGGGGTGGATTTTTTCTCGCCCAGCCCCCTTTCCCCGGATCTGGTCGCTGGAGTTGGGCTGTTGCTTTGTGGCAGGTGTGTTGCTGCAGCAACTGCGCCCGCTGTGGCAGGATCGGATTGGCCCAGTCCTCATGAGCGCCGCGCTCCTGGCCACGGGCCTGCACGCTCTGGGCTGGACCATGCCCGCTGCGCTGCTGTTCATGCCCGTGCTGACCTTGGCCGTTGGTACGCTCAGCTGGCCCGTTCTGAGCCAGGCAGGACGCTGGGGCGACTTTTCCTATGGGCTCTATATTTACGCTTTTCCTGTGCAGCAATGTGTGGTCATGCTCTGGGGGCCCGAGCACCCACTGCCAGCTCTTTTGCTGCTGTCGCTGCTGTTGAGCCTTGGTTGCGCCGCGCTGTCCTGGCACATGATCGAAAAACCTGCGCTTCGCTACAAACCTCGGGCCGGCGCCCGGGCTCTCGAGCGCCCTGGGCTCAAACAGGACGACGCAGCAGCAGAATGATCTCGTTGGTCAGCAGATCGGCTTCAGTATGGCTGTTGCGCAAGGCCTCAGGGATTTCAAGCGCCATGCGACGCCGCTCCTCTCGGGCCACCTCAAAGCCGGCCTTGCGCAGCAGAGCGACCAGTTCGTCAGCGGTCAAACGGTTCAGCGCGAGGTATTCGTCAAACACGAACTTCTTGTAGCCTTCGGGGCCAAAGGCCTCGAAGCCAAAATCACGCTCTTCAGCATTGATCTCGCCCTGGTGCGCAAGCACACGGTCCCAGAGCGCGGAATCTGGCAACTGCAAATGGTGCCAGGGTTCGTCCACATAGCGCCGCAGATGAGAGCCATAAGGCGAGAAGTACAGGGGTTCGATCTGCAAAAAGAAATAGCCACCCGGCCGGATCAGTTGGAACAAATCAAGGGCGATCGGCTCAAGCTGGTCGCGCTGGATGTGCTCGAAAGTAGACCAGCTGATCACCCCGTCGACATGACCACGGCCTGACAAGGGCTCTGAGGGGCGGATGGTCTTGAAGTGCAGACCTTTTGGCAGACGCCGCAGGTCCAATTGTTCCCGTGCGATGCGCGGCAGACGCCGGTATTCCTGCCGGATATCCACGCCCTCGATGTGGCGGGCCCCATGGCGCAGCATCAAACCCAAGTCGGTGATGCCGTCACCGACACCAAAATTCAGAAGCCTTGCCTGGCTCAGGTCAAGCACCGAGCCCAGCCATCCATGCACCATGTCGGCCGCATAGCCAAAATGAGCTCTGAACCATTCATCGTGGATCTGGTCGGCCGACCATGGCCCCGGATCGCGCCAGCGGCGCCGCAGGAATTCAAGAAGGGACATGGTGATGAGGGCGCACCGGCGCCATGGCAGATTGATCAGAGCGCAGGCGCACGGCGGAGCCTATTCCCAGCGATGGGGCAGATGAACCAGGCCCGGCATCAGCGTCGGAGACACAAAGCGGAAGTGAAAAAACTGGAACCACTGGTCGTACACAATCAGACCGCTTTCGTCGAATACATAGGCACTGATCACATAGTCACCACTGTGCAGCGGCAGATTCGGAAAGGTCAGGATAGAGCGCCAAAGCCCGTTGCCCAATGACACCGGATGAGCGCCCTCTTCGTGGGTGGCCAGCGACGTGATTCCCACGCCCTTCGACTGCTCGATCATAAAGCCCACATTGGGCCGCTCGTCTCCACGCCCGCGCACCACGATGGTGGCCACCAAGTCCTTGCTGTTGAGACGAGGCATGTCCTCACCCTCGACCAGGTTGGCCAACTCGACCGACACCACATGGGCCTGGGCCGGATCTGCAGGCGGGGGAGGTGGGCCAGCTGGTGCCGCTGCGGCCGCCGCCTGAGGCTCGGCCACGTCGGGCTGGCCTTCGTCCAGTAATCGACTGTGCACCAGATAGGACCCCAGCACCTCTTCGGTTTCCCCGAACTGGCGCACCCGACCTTGATGCAACCACAGTGCGCGGTCGCACAGGTGGCGGATATGGTAGGGGCTGTGCGAGCAGAACAGAATCGTGCAACCCTTGGCCCGGAAGTCCATGATGCGGTCGATGCACTTCTTTTGAAAATGCTGATCACCCACGGCCAGGGCCTCGTCGATGATCAGCAGATCGGGCTGCACCGCCGTGACCAAGGCAAAGGCCAAGCGCACCGACATCCCAGAAGAATAGGTCTTGACCGGCCGGTCCATCGCATCGCCGAGCTCTGAGAACTCAATGATGCTGGGTTCCAGCTCAGCCATCTGCTCACGCTCGATACCGATCAGGTTGCCGGCAAAGTAGAGATTGTCACGACCGCTGAACTCCGGGTGGAAGCCAGCCCCCAGTTCCAGAATCGCGGTCACGCGGCCTACCCGCTCTATCGTGCCACGGGTCGGCGTCAAGGTGCCTGCCAGCAGCTTGAGCAGTGAACTCTTGCCCGCGCCATTGTCGCCGATCACGCCAATGCACTGCCCCCGCACGAGATCGAAGGTCACCCCTTGGATGGCCCAGTGGCTGCGGTAGTTTGCCTTGCCACGCAGCAAGGCGGCCAAACGCTGGCGCGGCGAAGCGTAAAGCCGGTATTCCTTGCCCAGGTCACGTACGCTCAGCACGTTTTGTTGTGTGCTCACTTGCTCGGTCATAGCCAATCCACCAACTGATCACGGCTGCGCTTGACCAGCACATTCAGGCCGGCACCCACCAACAACGTCCAGCTTCCCACCGCCACCCACACGCCAGGTTCTGGCCAGGCGCCCTGCAGCAAAATCTGCTGGTAGGCCAACACAAAAGCCGTCATTGGATTGAGCCACAGCAACCACCGCCAGTTCTCGGGGAACAGCGTGACCGGGAACAAAACCGGCGTCAGATAGATTCCTACTGAGACGAGAAAGCCCACAAATTGCACCGTATCGCGCAGGGCTGCGGCAAGAATCGCCAGTGTGTAGGCCAACAAAAAGCTCAGCAGGACCTGCAACAACAACAAGGGAAGCAAGGCCCACAGTGCGACGGCAAAGCCGTGCAAAGGAGCATAGGCCAAGCCCATCAACATCAACAGCGGGCCAAAGATCACACTGCTGGCCAATACCGACTTGACCACAAAAAACACCGGCGGCATCGGATTCTTCTGCAGCAATCCGCCCGCATCGAGGAGGCTGTTCATGCCCCGCATCAGCGCATCACAAAACGCCATCCACGGCAAGGCCCCCACCACCAGAAAGGTGCCTACGCCCGTGCTGTGCGCCCCACTGCCTTGGCGCATGGCGAACACCACGTCGAACACCAGGTAAAAGGCTGCCACTGAAAACAAGGGCTGAATGTAAAGCCAGAAAATGCCAGCAGCCGTTCCTGCATGGCGGCCAGATATCTCGCGGCGCGTCAGCACATTCACCAAGGCGCGCGCGCGCCAGATGGACCGAAACTCGTTCCAGACAGTCAGCATATATAGTGAAAAAGGGGTTCAGGCAGCAATGGAATGAGAATGGGCCGGTCAAATCTCCGGCCCGCTTCAATCCAGGCTTGCCTCAGGGCTTTTGTGCTGCAGAGAAGGCGCGCACCGCCTCGGCATCGGGCTTGGCACCCTCAAGGATCTTCTGAGCTGCAGCAGAACGTGCGTCCTGCAAGCGCTTGGCAACCACCTCTTTGCGCAGGTTGTCGCGCACCTCAATGAAGGTGCTCACGCCGGGCTCACGACGCTCATCAAGTTTGAGGATGTGGTAGCCGAACTGGGTCTTGACCAAGCCACTGAGTTCCCCCGGCTTCTTGAGCGCGAACGCAGCTTCCTCGAACTCCGGCACCATGCGGCCTTTTTCGAACCAGCCCAGGTCGCCACCACGTTGGGCACTGCCCGGATCTTGCGATTGCTCCTTGGCCATGTCATCAAACTTGGCGCCTGCCTTCAGCTCAGCCAGGAGTTTCTCGGCGCGCTCGCGCGACTCATCCGAGACGCCTTGGATCAGGATGTGGCTCACATGCACCTGACCGCCATGCTTGAAACGCTCTGGGTTGGCGCGATAGACGTCGCGCGTGATGCTGTCGATGGCAGCCTCATTGTTCGTCACTGACGCATCAATGCGTTCCAGCCAAGCATCCGACAGCACCTTGTCCTGCACGATGCGGATCGCTGCAGCCAGCTTTGGATCATTGTCAAGCCCTGCTTCGCGAGCCTGAGCCGCCATCATGCGGCGCACATAAAGGTTGCTGCTCACCTGGCTCACAGCATTGGCATCAGACAGCACAGTGGCGCGAGATTCTGGTGGCACACGCAACCAGGCATCGGCCTGCATGTCATCGCTGTTGACTTGCAACTGCTTCTCGCCACGCAAAAGGATGGTTGCCGTCGACGCGGCAGCCCCCTGGGCCTGCACGGTCTGGGCCGCCAACAACAAAGTCGCCAAGGCGACCGAGGAGACGAGCAACGGATAACGAGGGGCCATGGTTCGATGGGTCATTGAAAACTACTCACTCTTTCAGCAAATTCCATAAAAAAAGGCGGGGATGAACCCCGCCTTTTCAGATCGCGCTAGCGCGAAAAAGTGCCGCTCACTGATTAGGAGCCGGAAGCCGCCACCGAGCGGTGCGGCAGGGTCAGGCCGTAGTTCACGTTCGGGGTCACAGCAGTGTTGCTGAGCTTGATGAACGAAGAACCCAGGATCGGCAGACCCAGTTGAGCAGCGGTACCGGTAGCGTTGTTGGTGGTCACAACACCCCAGCCGTTGGTGTAGCCGGAAGTGGTGGTCTGACGGGCCAGGTTGGCACCCAGGGGCGAAGTGGAGCTGAAGCTCAGCACGCTGGTTTCGCCGCAGAAGCGGTAGGTGGTCAGTTGGCTCGGCGAGAACACTGCAGCAGCCGAAGCCACCGATTCTTCACGGCTCCAGAAGGATTGACCGTCGGCGTTCACGCAGATTTGACCGCTCACAACCTTGGTGTTGTCCTTGCTGAAGTACTGCGAAGGAGCAGCAGCCGGGATGGTGGTGGTGCCGCCATCGTTGCCTGCGCCAACATACGAGTACACCGGAGTCGGGGTGCTCACGCCATTGGTGGTGGTGCTGTAGTCCAGAGCCACGCTGTAACGACGGGTGGGCATCGAGAACACCCAGTCAGTTTGAGCAGCGATGCTCGGGTCACGAGCGTACTCGTTGGTGATCGAAGCCACAGCCAGTTGGCCGGTCAGCGTAGCTGCTTGCTTGCGAGGACCCGTCAGGTCACCAGTGGTGGTGGTGGTCAGGTACGGGGTCGACAGGTCAGGCAGGTCGTAGAAAGCAGCGGCGATCACAGCGGCAGTCGTAGCAGTACCAGCGCCCAGCGAGGTCTTGGCGGTCACAGCCTTAGCAGCAGAAGCCAGGGCCGGGTCAGCGGTGTACAGCTCAGGGCTGGTCACAGCCGAAGGCAGCTGCGGGTGGAACACGAAGTTGCCACGGCTGGTGTTGCTGCCAGCGGTCAGAGCAGTGTCCGAACCCGAGAACACGGTGGTGTTGCCGGTGTTGATGATGTACCAGTCGCCCAGCAGGCCGCCGGTCGGGGTTGCAAAACCAACTGCAGCAGCAGCCGATTCAACGGTGTAGTTGGTCAGCAGGGTAGCGTCCAGAACAGCGCTGTCGCAAGCCGGGGTTTCGGTCGCGGCGACGTGCTTGATGGTGCTGTACAGAGCGCTCTTAGAAGCGGTGTTCGTGCCCACGGTGTAGACGGAAGCCGACGGGATGTCAGCCATGTTGAAGATTTCAACATAGCCTTCGCGGGTGTTTTCAGCGATTTGAGCGGTGGTCAGGTTCGGGTTCAGACGGCTGGTCACGAACGGTTGAGCCACACCCTTGGTCAGCTTGGGGTAGGTGCAAGTGTTGTCGTAGGTGGTCAGGGTGGAGATGCCATCCGAACCTTGGGCCACAGCAGCGGTCCACACGTCGCCAGGCGACAGCAGAACTTGCAAGTCCATGATGTCGTCAGAGTTCGAAGCGCCACGGAAACGAACCTTCAGAGCCTTGCCGTTGCTGGTGTCGGTGTTCACGATGTGAACCACAGACATGTTGCCGGCTTGGGTGGTGAAGTAAGGAACGATCAGTTGGTGACCGACGCCGCCTTGCGACACAGTGAAGCTGGCAGCGTTGGTGGCACCCAGGGTGGTAGCAGTAGGGGTGCTAGTACCGGCGATGACGCCAGCCGAAGCGGCGCCAGCGAAGCCCAGGCCACCAATCATGGCAGCAATACTCAGGGCCAAAACATTTTTTCTCATATCAAACTCCAGTTAAAAAGTTGGTAAGCGCAACTACCACGATTGATTACGCGAGGAGATGGTAGCACAGCAGTTTGCGCCCAAGCCATTTGCAAAGCAGGCATGAATATTTGTGTTGATTAAATGCAACACCGCAACCAAAGTCGCATTCTCAGTCTACCTCATGCGGAGCCGGGCACACACATTCTCCTCGACTCAAGGTGCTTCGTAGCGCCACCACTGGCCATCTTCAAGCAGCCAAGTATCTTCAAGATGGGTAGACACGATGCCCGAGGCCATGCCCGGGATCATCGGTACAACATCAAGGCGAATGGTGGCCTTGCATTTTTCGGCTTCACAGGCCACGCGAACGACTTGCGCCCCCTTGAGCCCCGCGCCCGAGCCCACGGCGCCCCAGAACTGGTCCACCGTGTGCAGACTGCGGTAGCCGGGCGTGAGATAAGGATAGGCCTGATCAATCTTTCCGGCCACGCGCGCCTGCCAGTAGGCAGCGGCACGCTGAGTCACCTTCTGCTCAGGCGGCTCGGGCTTGAGCATGGCGCAGCCGGTCATCACAACGGCACAGCCGGCCAAGACCAGAGTCTGAGCCGCCAGAGTGGCCAGGCGGCGTGCGCCAGGGGCATGACGAACATGAATGGACATATTGCTAATTTCCTGTTGACAGATCATTTTGCAGGTTGGGAAGAAGCCGAACCACCGGTTGACGTCGGCGCCGCCGCAGGCACTGACGCCGGTGCGGCAAAACCGGTGGCTGGTGCACTCAATTTGCCGGGAGTGGTGAAGGGGGTCGTACCGCTGGACTCAACCATGCGCGACAGCCCCTTCATGCGGTCACGCAGTTCGGCGCTGACGTCGCGAATCTCCTGATCAGAGCGCACCACCTTGGGCGTGATCACCACCAGCAGTTCAGTTTTTGTGGCATTTCGGGTCTGGGCACCAAACAGGCCGCCGATCAAGGGCAGGTCACCCAGGATCGGCAAGCCCGAGCTGCCCTTGGTGCTGTTGTCACGGATCAGGCCGCCCAACACAATGGTTTCGCCCGAGCGCACAGCCACCTTGCTGGATATCTGGCGCTGCGCGAAGGCTCGCTGCCCGGTTGGCGCATCCACCTGCCCAACATCGGTGACCGACTGATTGATCACCATGGTGACCATGTTGCCGGCATTGACCGAGGGCGTGACGCCCAAGCTGACCCCGGTGTCCTTATATTGATAGGTCGATGTCACAGCGGTCGACCCAGAGACATAGCTGGTGTCGCCGGTTTTGACCGGGGTCTGATCGCCGACCACGATATTGGCAGTGTGGTTGTCGAGCACCATCAACGAGGGGCTGGAAATCACATTAACCAAAGATTTGTCCGCCAGCGCATTCAATACAGCGCGGACATCGCCCGCGCTGTTCTTGAATGTGTACGAGAAACCCGCCGACGCCGCGCCCAAGGTGCCACCGGCCACCGTGCTAAGTACACCCAAGCCGCTGGAACCGTTGCTGCCTTTGTTGCTGAAGGCCCACTGCAGACCGTAGGAGAGGTTATCGGTCAGCGTGACCTCAATAATGCTGGCCTCGATCAACACCTGGGTCGGCGGAATGTCCAAACGCTTGAGGGTTGACTCGATCTTGTTGAACTCACGCCGCGGGGCGTAGACCAGGATGGCGTTGTTGATCTCGTCAGCGATCAGGCGGACGCCCGACACCAGATTGACTGCGGTCACTGAAGTGGCCTGGGCCTGGTTCTGAGTCTGGGTCGGGTTCAGCCCGCCAGAAAGCGACGATGTACCTTGGCCCGACAAACTGGTGCCAGTGCTACGGTTGAGCGCGCTGCCACTGCTCAGCGACGACGTCTGGTTCAGGCCGGGCGCCACACCGCTGGTGCCAGTGCTGCCGGCCTGACGCCCATCACCGAAAATACCACTGAGCACGGTGGCCAAGTGGCGTGCATTGCCGTTTTGCACCGGGTAGACGAACAACTGGGGTTCGGTGCTGTTGTCATTAGGACGGTCCAAGCGCTCGATCCAAAGGCGAGCCTCATCAAGATAGGCCGCACGTGGCGTGACCACCAGAATGCTGTTGAGGCGCTCGATCGGCAAAATGCGCAGCGCGCCAAACAACGGATTGCCCTCACCCAAGCCCACTGGCGTACTGTTGGTACGACCAGCCGTACCACCACCGGTGGTTGCCGGCGCCGTCACACCAGAGGCCAAACCGGCAGTCGACGTCGCCGCAGCCGCAGCCGCAGTAGCGCCCGGGGTCATCATGCGCAAAGCAGCCTCAACTTCAGCGATCGACGCATATTTAAGGGGGAACACACCGACTGACATGCCCTTGAGCAGATCGACGTCAAAGGTGGACACCAGGTCCAACCAGCCCTCAGCCTGCGTGCGAGTACCTGCCAGCACCAGCAGATTTCGGATGTTATCGACCCGAATCAACGCGTCGCTGGGCATCAGCGGCTTGAGGATGGAAGCCATCTCACCCGCTCCAATGTACTGCAGCGGCACAATGATCACGCCCTGCCCTGGCGGCAGACTGCCCTTGTCGACCTGCCGGACCGAGGTACCCATGCCTTTGACAGCATCAGGCCGCCCCACCTGATAGGTTCCGCGCACATCGCGCACCATCAGGATGCCATTGGCCTGCAGCGCACTTTCCAGCAGGAACACCGCCTGGTCCGGCGACACCGGCGTGCGTGTGGTCAGTGTGACCGTGCCCGCCAGCGGAGGGTGCAGGGCGTAATCGACCTTGAGCACGTCACCCAGAATGACCCGCACCACATCGGCCACAGGGGCCTCCTCGAAGTTGAAGGTGATGGGCTCACCAGTCAATGCAGGCACAGGCTTGGGCGTTGCAATCACACGGTCATTGCCGCGGATGATGCGCGGCTCGCTGCCACTGGCGTCGCTTCTGGAGGCATCGGCCTTACCGGTGGCGGGCATTGCCGGTCCCACGGCGGGTGCCGCAGATGGCGCCACCGCGGGCACCGCCTCCGCCGCAGGCGCAGGAGCAGGCGCGGCCGGGGCAGCAGACGGAACTGGAGCCGGTGCATCAGACACTGGGGCTGCCGGCACACTCACCGGCTCCCCCGTGTTGGTCGAACCGGGTTCCGCCGAGGAGGCGGACTGGACCGCTGCCAATTGCGAGACCGCCAAGGCAACAGCAGTGAGAACGTATCGGTATCGGGTCATGGAAACTACGGAGCAAGCTCGGTTAACGGGGGTTGGTCTGACGCGGGGCACCGAACACAGGGCGCAGCGCCGAAACCTGGGGAGTGACAGCCGGTGCGGCTGCAGGCGAGTCGGGGGATGGAGGTGCCCCGCCGGGCGGTCCCGATGGTACAGGAGCAGCCGGAGCGGGCGATAGCGCTGCACGGGACAGGCCAGCGTAGGTGGTCATCTTGGCCTTTTGCAGAGGCACAACCCTGGTTTCACCATTGCGGACAAACGTGGCATTGCGGCCCTGTACCGCCGTCAGCGTCCACCCCTCGACCTGCGCATTCAAGCGCACGCGGCGGTTGCTGCCAGCCACATTGATCATCACCGTGCTGGCGGGTCCTGCATCAACGATGCCGCTGAGCACGGCCGACGCCAAATGATCCACCGGGGGTGGCGGGGCCGGCGGCGGCGGCGGGGGAGGCGGACGCCGTGTGACTGAAAACAGAGGCCGATCGAGCAAGGCCATGAACTGGTTGGTATCCGCCGGTGCGATCGGCGGCAAGGCCGCAATCAACTTTGAGAAATCTGATTTCTGAGCCTCAGGCGGCACCCAGTGCACGTTCTTCAACTCGCCCTCAGGCGTCAGCCATTGCCAAGCCAGAGGCACGCACAAGGCACCGTTGAGCACCCACAAGCAATGCAATACGTATCGCTTCATGAATGCACCCTGAATGCGCTGAACTGGAACTGGACCGAGATCCTAGGAGGCACCCCGGGCGCTGTCGGAACAGGAAGAATCATGTGCAGATCAAGCTCGTTGAGCACAATGACCGGCGACTGTCCCGGCAGTACCGCCAGTGCGGTCTGGAAGGCTTGTTGCGTGCCCTCCACCTGGAACACCAGCGAAATACGATCGAACCCCTTGTCAGCCTTGGCTGGCAACACCTGGCTACTTATGACCTGCAGCCCGGCGCTGTTGAAAATGTCACGCACTTTTTGCTGCGCAGCGCTGCCGGCCTGGTTGGCGTCTTGCTCGCCGTCATAGGCATACTGTTTGACAAGGCCACGCGCCGTCTCCAGCAAACTGTCCATGTCGGCGCCCTGAGCTTCGAAACCGATCAAGCGGCTGTAACGAGGGGTGAGTGACTGCAGCTTTTCTTCAGCCCACTGGTACTTCTGGAACACATACAGGCCCATGCCGGCCAGAGGCAGCAACACAAGCGCGAGTGTGCAAAGGACAATCGCGACGTCACGGAGTTTCATATTCTTCATGGCGTCTTGGGGGTCGGAGGCACAGGTGCCGGAATGGTTGGCGAGCCACCGAAGGTCGGCCCTTTGCCAGCCGGCACAGCCGCAGGCTTGGGGGCCACCAACTTAGGTGGGGTGGTGGCGGGAGGAGCCGCCGGAGCAGAAACACTGGCTGGCGGTGTCTGCACAGCAGTCACCAATGGGGCAGCACCAGACACCGGCGCGGCGCTCGACGCTGCGGCAGCCGCGCCAGCGGGCAGGGCATTGGAAGGCGCTGCCGCAATGCCAAACTGCTCAAGGTCGACAGCGAACTCGATAATGAAGGTCTCTTTGTTGTTGGCCCCACCCACCCGGGTGGCGGGAGAAGGTGCACGGACTTCCTTGAACCCGCTTTGACCACCCAGAGCCTGCATGACGGTAGACGAATTGGCGGTCTGTCCAGTGACGTTGAATTTGCCGCCCTGATACTTGAGCGCCAGAATGTAAGTGTCATCAGGCAACAGCGCGGTCAGCCTTTCGAACACGCGCATGAAATCGACCTGACTGCCAAGCAGATCGTGCAGCGCACTCACTTGCTCGGCGCTTTGCAGCAAGGCCTCGCGCTGCTTCACGAGCACTTTGGTACGCCTCTGTGCGTCCTCATAGGCGCGGTCTGCCTCCAGCGCGCGCATACGCAACTGCAGCACTGGTGTCACGGCACTGGCCAAGGCCAGCAATACCGCGCTCGCCAACAACCCATAGGCCAAATGGCGGCGCCGGGATGCAAACCGAACCCGGGCGCCCTCGCCATAGCCCGCCAGCACCACGGGGGCGCCGGTATCGATGCGCACCCAAAGTTCGGGCTGCTGGTCCGGCGACAGGCGAGTAGACTGGTTGCCCAAATAGTGTTCGATCTGCCGGCGCGAAGCGAGCACGATCTGAGCCTCACGCCCCCCCCCCTCGCGGGGTGAGAGGCGGAAGCCCCAGACCAGATCGGCTGCAGGAAAGGGGCTGGCGCCCTGGGCCTCGAGCGCAACAGCACCGGCCACCTCATCATCAGGCACCTGAGGAAGGACCAGCGAACGGCACAGCACATCATCCAGCGGCAACTCAACGGCCACAAAGGACTGCCCACTGGACTTGGACGAGGCCTGAAGCACCTCGCCAAGCCAGACCGTCTCTCCGCCATCGGCCTGCAACAGGCGGATGGGCACCGGAGGTGTGAGCCAAGACATCACTGGCCACTCGTGCAAGCGCGACCAAGGACGACGAATCTCGCGCCAGAGTGCACCTAGATCGACCCCCAGGAAACGGTCATTAGAAGAAAGGGTGGGCATGGTTCAACTAGGAGTTCTTGCGGGGAAGAGCCTCAAACCCTTGGCTTGAGTAAAACGTGCGCCAGGGCAAGCCATCGGCGCGGCGAACCGTCATGTCGACGTGGCGCGACACAATCGCCCAGCCACCGTCGGCCAATGGCACACGGGCACGCACGCGAAAGCGCCGGATCGGGCTCTGGTCCACGAATGCGGTGTCAAGGGATGATGTATCGATGCCGGTATCACCTGCAGCACGGGCCGCCTGTATCCGCTCGGCCACGCCCGCGTTGCCACCAGCCAGCACGTTCAAGACGCCCGGCGGTGCTGCCATGGGGTTGATCTTGCCACTTCCCCTGAGGTCTGCCGTTACGAGCGCGGCGATCTTAGCATAGAGCTCATAATCGATTCCAGGCACCCGCAGCAGATCTTCAGGCGCATCGAAACGCTCCACCGCGCCCCCCGGGCCAGGGGTGCTGCGCTGCTGGACCACCGCTTGGGCCAGTTGATCCGCCAGACCGGGCACCCCGCCAGCGACAGCAAAAAGCTTTGCCAACAAGGGCAATGGCGCGCTGTTGATGTCTATCAGGCCGTTGAGCGGCATCACCTCGATCTGTACCGGCACCCCCTGGTAGGGCAACTCGACCGTCATCGTACGGAGCAGCGGCTCAGCGCGCAGGGTCAATTCACGCAAGGCCAGTTGTATTGCGCCATCACCTACGGCGCCAGCCACCGTGCGCTGACGCTGCAAGCCGACGCTACGAGCCTCCTCACGCACCGACTGGGTCAAGCCCGCGACGATGATGCTCAGCGCGGCCACGATCCACAAGACCATGACCAACACCACGCCGCGCTCTCGCGCCTGCCCGGACAGCAACGTGACTCGACTCATCGTGCCGCTCCGCCGCCAAACACAGGGCCGGACATGGACGGATCACTGCCCACCAGCGCCCGCATCGCCACCACCACGTAGGGCCAGTCACCGGTCGAAGTCCGAAGCGACACACGCACCCTGTCGGGCAGATGGTCGACCGCTGTCCACCGGGGGTTCCAGCTCGGAGGCTCGACTTGCGAATCGAGGTATTCGAGGCCAAAGCCCTGCACACCTTCAAGCAGAACGCTTGAGCTTGCGCCCGGCCAGTCAGGCGCATTGGCGGGACCGGTCCAGGGCGCGTACTGAAAGGCCAGCGCGCTGCCATTCGGTGTTGAGCTCAGGAACAGGCGCAGATGATGACGCCCGCCCACACCATGACGAGCCGGCAGCACGCCGAGCCAACTGATTTCATTGGGCTCACCGCGAAAGAAATAGGGTGAATCACCAGCCTGCTTAACGAGAGGCGTCTTCTGGACAGAAATGCGACCCAGTACCTCCCGCAAAAAACTGCTGACCAGTCGCAGCTCATCGGCAGACTGCAGCTTGCGGTCCACCCGCTCCTCAGTCTGGGCGGCCGTGCGCAGGGCCGACACCAAAGCCAGCATGACCAGCGAGAGCAGAGACATGGCTACCAGCAACTCGACCAGGGTGAAGCCGCGACAGGGCTGGGCGCCATGCTGAGGGCATACCGTCGAATTCATTGCCGCACCCCATCCAGCAACAACTTTCGCTCGGGCCGCAAGGTCTTGAATTCGATCTGGCGCGTTTTACCGCCATCGGGCCATTCGATCAGCACTTGCAGCTCATGCATCGTGGGGGCACGCGGGTCATCACCAGTGAGTGGATACAACGCGCTACTGACATGCCAAGCCATGCCACCCGAGACACCGCTTTCGTTCCAACCCTGAGGCGGCACCGCATCGTTCGTCGCCAGCAACGACTGAGCCAGCAAGAGCGCACGCTGGGAGCGCTCCATGCTGTCTGAGCTGCGCGCATTGCTGCCGCTGGCGCGGTAGAGCATGGCCAACGAGAGTGCTGCGATCGAAAAGGCGACCAACATCTCCAGCAAGGTAAAGCCGCGCTGGCGTCGCCTCATGGCGCCAGCGCCTCTTGGGTAATGCGGCCCGACAGCCAGTCGACACGCAAGCGCACGCCCTGGCCCGATGCGCGCAGGATATCGATACTGCCTCCGGTGGCTCCGCCGTCGGGCAGGAAGCGGATGGCAGCCTCCTGCTGGGCGCTCAGCTCGGTCCCGGCCACAGTGGCACGCACCTGAAGCGATTCAGGGATCGGCAGCGCTGAACCCTCGGCTGCCCGATAGGCTCGATGCTGCAAATCGACCACGAAGACCGCATCGCGCCCTTGAGCCAAGGCGGTGGAACGCGCGCTTTTGAGACCGCTGAGCATGCTGCGCAATGTGTTTCGGTATTGGGAGGATTCGCGCATGCGGTCATAGGCCAGCGGCACCACGGCCACCAGCAAGCCCATGATGGCGAACACCACGAGCAGCTCGACCAGCGTGAAGCCGCGCTGCGATCGCATGCGTCAGAAGCTAAGAAAAGCGGATTACTTGGTGTTGCGGACGTCGGCGTTCTCGCCTTCGCCACCAGCCACACCGTCGGCTCCGAAAGAGACGATCTCGACCACACCACCGTTGAGCGCATATTGATACGGCTTACCCCAAGGATCGGTCGGCACGCCACCCTTCAGATACGGACCATTCCAACCCGCTGCATTGCCCGGCTTGTTGACCAACGCATTGAGGCCCTCTTCGGAACTGGGAAAACGGCCCACGTCCAGCTTGAACAACTCCAACGATTTGTCCAGATCGGCGATTTGCACACCTGCAGTCTTGGTCTTGGCGCCGCCGAGTTGGCCCAGCACACGCGGCCCCACCAGACCCGCAAGCAGGGTCAAAATGGCCAACACGACCAGCAATTCGATCAGGGTAAAGCCCTTGGCGGAACGGGTTTTGCGGCGAGTAAGAGAATTCACGATGGACAAATCCTTGAAAAAAGTGCGATTTTAGGGGCCTACCCTGCCAGATCGTTGATCGACAAAATTCCGAGCAGAATGGACACGATGATCGAAGCGATCATCAGGCCCAGCACGATGATCAGCAGCGGCTCGACCAGGGTCAAGCCGCGCTTGATACCGATTTCCACGTCCCGATTCAGAATCTTTGCCAACTCAAGCATCATGGGGCCGATCCGCCCGGTCTCTTCCCCAACTCTGATGAGGTTGATGGCCAAAGGTTCAAAGATTTGCGTCGAAATGATGGCATCGACAACCTTGCTTCCTTCCTTGACCCTGGGTGCAACATCTGCCAAGGCCTGACGCAAAACCGCATTGGTGACGGTCTCGGTTGCGATATGCAAGGCCGTCAGCAAAGGCACGCCGTTGCCCAGCAAGGTTCCAAGGGAACGCGAAAACAAAGTCAATTCATACTTGAGCATCAAACGCCCAATAAGGGGCACGCGCAGCACGCGGGTCTGCCACCAAAGTCGTCCTTTCGGTGAGCGCAGCCACCGTGTCATGGCGCCTCCTGCGATGATCGCGAACAGGGCCATCAACAGGCCATAACTCTTGAAAGCGTGTCCAAGCTCCATCACCAATCGGGTCGGCAAAGGCAACGCATCACCCATGTCAGTGAACAGCTTTTCGAACTGAGGCACGACAAAGCCAAGCATGGCGATCAAAGACAACACAGCCACCCCGAGAAGAATGGCAGGGTAAATGGTGGCAGACACAACGCTCTCACGCAGGGCGCGAAGACGCTCCATGTGCTCCACCAACCGCTCCATCACAGAAGACAGTTGCCCACTGACTTCGCCAGAGCGGATCATGTTGATGTAAAAATCACCGAACAGTTCGCGATTCTTGCCCAGAGCCTTGCTGAACGGCGTGCCGCCCTTCACATCCTCAAGTGTGCGCTCGGTCAATGCAGCCACAGACGGCTTGTGACTCATTCCAATCAAAACGCGCAAGGCATTGTCCAGTGCGAGCCCCGCCCGCAACATGATTGACAACTCGGAGGTGAGCAACAGGATGTCGGACTGATTCACGGGCCCACGCCCCAGACGCTGCTTTCCACCCTGCTTAGACAACAAACCAAGCGGGCTGACACGAGCTCCTGCCGCAGCGTGCGAATGGGCATCACCTTGCCCGGGTTCGCGAATACTCAACGGGGTCAAACCACGGGCACGCAAATGCTTTTGCGCCAAAACCACCGTAGCGACGTCCAGGCGCCCTTCATGGATCTTTCCGCCAGCGTCAGCGGCCCGCCAGACAAAATCAGGCATCGCCCTGATCCTCCGTGACGCGCAACAACTCGTCCAAACTGGTCACCCCAGCGACGACCTTGCGCAATCCATCGTCATGCAGGGTCAGCATGCCAGACTGAATGGCGAGTGCATGCAGTTGGCTTGCATCCTGCCCCGCCACAATGGCTCTGCGCATGGGCTCATCCAGCACCAGCAATTCATGAATGCCCGTGCGCCCCTGGTAACCAGAGCCCCGGCATTGCGGACAACCCACGGCGCGATATATCGGCTGATCAGGCGCACAGAAACGATGCAGCCCCGCAGTCGCCAGCACCTCGGCAGAGGGGAGCTCAGGGGCCTTGCAGTGCTTACACAATGTGCGCACCAAGCGCTGCGAAAGTACGCCATTGACCGACGAGGTGATCAAATACCCCTCGACTCCCATGTCCTTTAGGCGAATAACTGCACCTGCGGCTGTGTTGGTGTGCAGGGTTGAAAGCACCAAGTGACCGGTGAGCGCTGACTGCACTGCAATTTGTGCCGTTTCGCCGTCACGCATTTCACCAATCATGATGATGTCTGGATCCTGGCGGAGGATGGACCTCAATGCACTCGCAAAAGTCAGATTGATCTGCGGGTGCACCTGAATCTGGTTGATTCCCTCGAGTTGGTACTCCACCGGATCTTCGACGGTGATGATTTTTTGCGTGGCCGAATCCAGCTTGGACAGCGCCGCATAAAGTGTTGTCGTCTTACCCGATCCCGTAGGTCCCGTCACCAGCACGATGCCATGAGGCTTCGCCAGCAAGGCATTGAAGCGACTTAACGTGTCACCAGCAAACCCCATGCTCTCAAGGCTGAAGCGAACACTGGCGCGATCGAGTACCCGCATCACGACACTTTCGCCATGCACCGTGGGCACAGTCGAAACCCGCAGATCAAGCTCCCGCCCCTTGACTCGGGTCTTGATGCGCCCGTCCTGCGGCAAACGACGTTCGGCAATATCCAGATGCGCTAACAATTTGACGCGTGAATTGACCGCGGCACTGTGCTTGGGGGGGACGAGTTCGCCCGCATGTATGACCCCATCGACTCGATATCGAACATGCAACCCGTCATCGAACGGTTCCAGATGAATATCAGACGCCCTCAGATCAATCACGCGTCCAATGATCGCGTTGACCAACCGGATCACCGGTGCTTCACTGGCCAGATCTTTGAGGTGCTCGACAAAATCACCCGCCAAGCCTTCGTCCTCAAATCCATCAGGAGCCTCTTCACCCGCCTCGTCGTTAACGACCGGCTGAGCCAGGGCGCGCTCAATATCACTTTCCAGACTGATGAAGGGGCGGATCGTCAACCCGGTGGCCAGACGCAACGCCTTGAGCACAAAGGCATCCTGAGGTACCGACATGGCGACCTCGAGCACCGGTCCTACCACACGCAGTGGGCAAACTTGGTGAGTGGCCAGAAATTCGGGCAACAACCCCTCAACCTCAGGCAGGGCACTTGGGAAATCATCCGATCCCACCACCGGCACATTCAATTGCTGGGAAAGTGTGCGCAGCACGTCCAACTCCGACACCAGGCCGAGTTGGACCAACACACGCCCGAGCATGTTGCCCATTTCGAGTTGAGCCTGCAGAGCACGCTCCATGTCGCGAGCGGAGAGCCGACCAGCCTGAACCAATAGTTCACCCAAGCGTGGCTTGGCAGCGGTCGCATCCAGGGCTGGCTCTTGGGAGGCAAAGGCTTCTGTGGTCATGGAAGAAAATGGGGCATACGGTGTTGAACCGAGAAACCGTCAATACAGCAAGTGCGTGATCGCGGCGATGCGCGATTTTGCCTCATCAGGCATGCAGACCTGTAAAGTCATGCACCCAGAACGCAGATAGACCTCGGCCGCATGGTCAGGAGCAGCACTCGCTGCCTGCAACCCGATCCACATCCAGTATGCCGCAACACCGACAACCGACAACACAATCCGGACCACCCATCCCATGGGTTGTCGGAGGGATGATCGCAGCCCTGCTCCTGGGAGCCTCCTGGCTGCTTCATTTAAGCCATGCGGCGGGTGCGCTCGGCGCACATCGCCCGTTGCTGTTGGCCCCCATGCTCAGCGGCCTGGATCATTGCCTGCAAAACACAAACCCCGAAGATCCAAAACTTGCGCTGCCTGCATCCTGCCTCGGCCCCAATGGGTCGGCTGCGGCACTCGTGCAAGCCAGCCTGAACACCCTTGGCCCCGAACAAGCCGCAGGATTGACTTTGGGTTATAGCCTCAAGGCCCCCCTACTCGATTTCCTGCGCCGGGATGGCTCCGACTGGCTCGTCGACAAAACCGCAGTGCAACGCCTCATCAGAACCATTCGCGATGTGCCGCGCCCCGTGGTGCTCTATCTTTTTGCCAGCCATTTCGAGACCCATGCCCCGATTGAGGCCGAACTGGCGCAAGACCCAAGCAATCTGGCCACAACCACGGATGGCGTTTTGCCCATCGATCGGTACTACGAAGATAGGTTGTACCCGTGGTCCGTCGCCCGCACCGACAACAGCCTGACCCAGCGACGCGAACAAGTCGTCGCAGCGATCATCGACGAAGCGTGCCGTCAGCCTGCGGCGGTCATGGAGAAGGTGGCCGCGATCACGCTTTTGGGCGAAACCCACCAGCTTTTTCCACACTTCGAAACGGGCATGGCCTTCTATGCGCCCTACAAGGTCTCCGATTACAGCAAGACCTCACGGGAGGGCTTTCAACGTTACCTGGCTCATAAAATCGGGAGCCTGACCCGACTCAACGCGTTGCTGGGCACCAACTACAGCAACTGGGAAAGGGTACAACCGCCAGACCATGACGCACTGGAGAGCCAGGGCGTCCATGCTGAGCGGCATATCAACTCCTACGCACACGGCGGCTTTCCAGTCTCGGGATGGATCGCACCACAAGGGCAGCTGGGCCATGGCGTCGTTCGGATCTACCTTGACGGTCAGCTTCAAGGACGCGCCACCGTCGGCCTGAACCGGCAGGATGTGCTTGAAGCGTTACCAACCCTCGGCTCAGCAGATGTGGGCTGGCGATATGACCTCAACTTCCGGACGCTTGCCAGCGGCCCGCATCAGATTGACCTGTACCTGGAGCGCAGCGGCCACGCTTTGCAACATCTGGGCACACGTCACGTCGAAATCGTGGGCCATACCGGCGAATCCAAGGCAGCTCGTTGGTTCCCAGGTCTTCCTGCGCCCCATTCCCCCGATCCCACGCTTCGCTACTACATCGACGCACCGATCGAAAATGCGCGTTTCCGGTACAACCCCTTGGTGCCTCTTTGGCATGACTATAGAAACCAGCAAGTCGTGCAATACATTCAACACTTTCAACGCATGCTTGCCAACAGCTGTCTTGGCAAACTTCCGCTCTACACACACCAGTTGGTGCCCTACTCCAATCCGAGTTGGGACTCGAACAAATACGCTGTTGACACCTCACTGCAGCCACAACCTGGACTGAATCTTGGCGTGAGCCTATATGGGGAGACCACCTATGGCAACAGCATGATTCGATGGCTACACGGTCAGGGTCATACCCACTACGGGGTGACCGAGTTCCATCCGCTGAAGCAACTCAGTCCTGAAGAGCTCAAAACAACGCTCAGCCAACACCAGACCGCCGGAGCTCAATTCATATCGATGTTTGTCGAAGGGCGTTGGCAGGGACACTACATGTCAGAAGATCGCAACTTGTTCGCTTTCGATCCAGATAACCATGCCTACGGTTCAGACGCTCTTTTTTCAGCGCTGAAAGCCATCTTGAATGATCCTGGGACGCGGCTGGACAGGCCCAGCCTGCCCGCCCCCCCAAAGGGCCTGATGAAGTTCAACTGATGCTGATGACGCCCATCCAACAACCATTCGATACCAGGTGCCTCACCCTCTCCATCATCAGCCACCAACACGACGCCTGCCTGCACACCCTGCTGAATCAACTGTGCGCGACGTCGGCGAGCTGCCTGATCCACGTCATCATCACCCACAACGTGCCGGGCACCCCATTGCCCCAACCAGCGCAAGGCTGGCCTTTCCGGCTGACCGAGATCCAGAACCCCAAACCCCAGGGCTTTGGCGCCAACCACAACCAGGCGTTCACGCACTGCGACACTGCGTTGTTCGGTATCCTCAACCCCGACCTCGAGGGGTTACCGGCTGAGCTCTGGCCCACCTTGATGGAACAGGCGCAGCGCGGGCAAACCGGTCTGGCCTACCCCGTGCTGCTGAACCTCGACGGAACGGTCCAGGACAGCGAGCGCGAGGTCCCCACACCGCTGGCACTGCTCAAGCGCTACACCCACCGCCCCCCCGTGCCGCGGCGCGACTGGGCCAATGCGGCCTGCTGGGTGCTGCGCCGCGAGGTGTGGCAACAGTTGGGCGGCTTTGACGAAGGGTATTTTCTGTACTGCGAAGACGTGGACTTCTGCCTTCGCGTGCAACTGGCCGGGCTGGAGTTGAAGCGGGCCGATGTGCGCCTGACGCACCACGCCCAGCGCACCAGCCACCGCCAGTGGCGCTACGTGAGCCTGCACCTGCGCAGCCTGTGGCGGCTGTGGACCACGCCCACGCTGTACCGCTACCTGTGGCGGCTGCGCAAGACCGGGCCGGTGCGGCTACCGGACATGGGGCGCTGAGCCAGCCGGCCGGCTTCAGCCCTGGCGCCAGGGCAGGCCGCGAAAGCGCCAGCCTCCCTTGCGACCGCGCTGGCCGTGCTGGTCCGGGTCTCCTTCAAAACCCTCCAGGATGTTGTAGGCCTGCAGCCCCAGCTCTGTAGCGCGTTTGGCCGCAGCCACCGAGCGCACACCGCTGCGGCACAACAACACCACCTTGCGGCCGGCAGCGGCCGCCACCACCCCCTCGTCAAAGCCGGGGTTCATGGCCATGCCGGGCCATTGCTTCCAGGCCAGCCCGGTGGCGCCGGGCACAAAGCCCACCCACTCACGCTCGGCATCGGTGCGCACGTCCACCAGCACCGCCTCGCCCGACTGCACCCATTGCCAGGCCAGCAGCGGCGAGACATCCCCCGCATAGCCTGCGGCGTTGCGCACTTCACCCACCGGGGTGCCCCCCGCATCGTGCCTCAGGCCGGAGCGGAGGTTGGCCGGCACGGCCTCGTCGATGCGCCTGGGCTTGGGCAGTTGCAAAGCCTCCATGACCGCCACGAACTCGGCCAGGCTGCGGCCAGCCACGCGTGCATTGCTGGCCTTTTCAATGCCGATGCTGGATCGGGTGCGGCCCTGATAGTCGTGGCCTGGCCACACCGTGGTGGCTTCGGGCAGGCGAAACAGCACCTCGGTCAGGCTGTGGTAGAGCGCCTCGGCGCTGCCGGACTGGAAATCGGTGCGACCGCAGCCATGGATCAACAAGGTGTCGCCCGTGAAGACATGGTCACGCCACACATAGCTCATGCTGCCAGCGGTGTGGCCCGGGGTGTGCAGGGCCAGCAGGCTTTCACCGCCAAAGGCCAAGGTCTGGCCATCGCTGAGCTGGGTGGCCGCCGTGCCCACGCCACAGCCCTGCGGTGCCACGGTGTGGGCCCCGGTGTGCTCGGCCAGGGCCGCGGCGCTGGTGATGTGGTCGGCATGGGCATGGGTTTCTATGATCCAGCGCAGGCTCAAGCCCTGCTCGCGCAAGACCTGAAGATCGCGCTCCAACTGCTCTTCGACCGGGTCGATGATCACCGCCTCGCGGGTCACAGGGTCGGCCAGCAGGTAGGTGTAGGTGCTGGAGGCGGTATCGAACAACTGGATGGGCTGCATGTCGGTTCCTTGTGGCAAACAGACGGATTGGATCAAAAAGACGGGCCGTGAAGAAAGACGCAAAAGACGCGGGTCGGGGCCGCTCAGGCGAACTTGGCCAACATGCGGCCGATCTGATCGGGCGGCACGCGGCCCTGCTCAATCATGCAGGCCACCATGTGAAAGAATGACTTGTCGAGCGCTTTGCGAGCGGCGGCCAACTGCTGGGCGATCTGCTCGCAGTCCACGTCTTCGTCGATCAGGCGTTGCACGCCGCGCAATTGCCCTTCGACCCGCGCCAAGCGGGTTTGGAGTGCTTTCTTGTGGGCCGCGTCGGCCAAGGGCGATGAAGGAGGCATGGTCAAAGGGGCCGCATGCAAGCAGAAGTTTTAGCCCGCCAATATACTCCGGCCTGTATACAGGAACAAGGTTCCAAGGCCTACAACACCACCATGACGTCACTGCATCCCTACCTCCAATCGGCCCTGGGTGGCCTCATGATCGGACTCGCCAGTTGGTGGCTGCTGGTTTCGCTGGGCCGCATTGCCGGGATCAGCGGGATCGCCGCGGCCCTGCTGCCCGGGCGCGGCCCAGCCTCGGAGCGGGCCTGGCAGGCCGCCTTCCTGGCAGGACTGGTGCTGGGTGGCGCTCTGTTTGCCCAGCTGCTGCACACCCCCACCACCCCGCTGCGCCCCCTGCCCCTGCTGCTGGGCGCGGGGTTTCTGGTGGGCCTGGGCACGGTGATGGGCTCGGGCTGCACCAGCGGCCATGGCGTGTGCGGGCTGGGGCGGCGCTCGGTGCGTTCGCTGGCGGCCACGGCCACTTTCATGGGCACGGGCATGGCCACGGTGGCCTTGCTGAAGCTGTTCCAGGCCTGAGGCCTTCACCCCCTTATCCCTGCGACCTGTATGAGCACCTCGGCCATGCCCTCCTCCCCCCTGCCCCCCCCCGACCCAGCGCTGTCGCGGCTGCCGGCCCTGCTGTCGGCAGCGGCTGCCGGCCTGTTGTTTGCCGCCGGCCTGGCCGTGTCCGGCATGACCCAGCCCGCCAAGGTGATCGGTTTTCTGAACCTGGGCGGCATCGCCAGCGGCCAATGGGACCCCAGCCTGGCCTTTGTGATGGGCGGCGCCCTGCTGGTCACGCTGATCGGCTTTGCCATCACGCCGCCCAACCCGGCCCACCCGGAACGTCACCCCTGGTTCGCCCAACGTTTTCAATTGCCCACGCGGCAGGACATCGATACCCGGCTGTTGCTGGGCGCGGCGCTGTTCGGCATCGGCTGGGGGCTGGCGGGCTATTGCCCGGGGCCGGCCCTGAGCACGCTGCTCAGCGGTGGGCTGGACACCGCGGCCTTTGTGGCCGCCATGCTGGCCGGCATGGCCGTGGCCCGACGCTGGCTGCGTTGAAGCCGCCGCGGGGGATGGGGATGGGGGCCAGCCGACAGGGCTGACCCGCAGGTGACCGACAGGCCGCAGCAGCGCCGCTACGCTGCGAGCCCATGTTCCACTTGCCCGACCCCACCCCATGAGCACTGCTTTCACGCCCGGTCACAACCGCGTGCTGGCCCACACTGGCGCCCGCTACCCCATCGTCCAGGCCCCCATGGGCTGGATCGCCCGCACCCCGCTGGCCTCGGCCGTGTCGCGCGCCGGCGGGCTGGGGGTGATCGAGACCTCGTCCGGCGAGACCGCCAACTGCCAGCAGGAGATCCGGCAGATGCTGGACCTGGGCCTGCCCTTCGGCGTCAACCTGCCGATCCGCTTTCTGCAGGACGACGCCATGCTGCGCTTTGTGTGCGACAGCGGGGTGCGCTTTGTCACCACCTCGGCAGGCAGCCCGGCCAAGTTCATCGCGCCGCTGAAGAGCGCCGGCATCACGGTCTACCACGCGGTACCCACCCTGGACACCGCCCTCAAATGCGTGGATGCCGGTGTGGATGGGCTGGTGGTGGAAGGCGCCGAGGGCGGTGGCTTCAAGAACCCCGAAGAGGTGTCGACCCTGGTGCTGCTGCAGGCCATCCGGGCCCGGGTCGATGTGCCCCTGATCGCCGCCGGCGGCATTGTGGACGGGCGCGGCATGGCAGCCGCCTTTGCCCTGGGCGCCGAAGCCATCCAGATGGGCACCCGCTTTGTGTGCTGCGCCGAGAGCCCCGTGCACGCGCACTACAAGAACGCCATCGTGCAGGCCCGAGAAACCGGCACCTGGGTACTCAACCAGAAGGCCTCGCCCTGCATCCGCGCGCTCAAATCCGAACGCACCCGGGTGATCCACGACGAGGGCCTGATGCCCGCCGACACCTTCAAGGGCCTGCAACAGGTGTACTTCGGCGGCGACATGGAAGCCGCCCCGGCCCTGGCCGGCCAGAGCGTGGGCCTGATCGATGGCGTCAAGACCGCCCAGCAGATCATCGCCGACACCCTGCGCGGCTTCGAAGAAATCACCGCCCGACTGGGCGCCCTGAGCCAGCAGCGCCATTTCGGCTGAGACTTTCAAAACCCGATCCACAGGAGACAAAACCATGAACACCAGCGAACTCTTCTCGCTCAAAGGGCGCACCGCTCTCATCACCGGCGGCTCACGCGGCATCGGCCGCATGATTGCGGCCGGCTTCATCGCCCAGGGCGCACGCGTCTACATCTCGGCACGCAAGGCGGCGGCCTGCGATACCACGGCTGCCGAACTGGCCCAGGGCGGCCACTGCGTGTCGCTGCCCGCCGATGTCTCCAGTGTCGAGGGCGCCAAGGCCCTGGCCGCGGCCTACGGGCAACACGAAAGCTCGCTCGACATCCTGGTGAACAACGCAGGCGCCGCCTGGGGGGCACCATTTGATGAGTTTCCTGAAAGCGGCTGGGACAAGGTGGTCGACCTGAATCTCAAGGCGCCCTTCTTCCTGACCCAGGCACTGGCCCCCCTGCTGCGCCAGGCGGCGCAACAGCGCTCGGCCAAGGTGATCAACATCGCCTCGATCGACGGCATCTCGGTCAACCCGCTGGAGACCTATTCATACGCCGCCAGCAAGTCGGGCCTGATCCACCTGACCCGGCGCATGGCCCTGCGCCTGATCGAGGACAACATCGTGGTCAATGCAATTGCCCCCGGTGCCTTTGCCTCCGAGATGAACCGCGACGCCCGTGACAACGGCGAGGCGGTGTCGGCCCGCATCCCGGCCCACCGCATCGGCAGCGACGAAGACATGGCAGCCGCCGCCATTTACCTGGCCTCGCGTGCCGGCGACTACGTGGTGGGCCACACCCTCACGGTGGATGGAGGGGTGACCATCGCCCGGGGGTGAGCCCGGCCAGCCCGGGGGGCCGCCACGGCGCTCAGGGCTTGACGAACTTCAGCAGGAAGCCGTCGGTCCGTTGCCCATCAGGCGCCGACTTCTGGTCCCGGAGGTCGGCCGGGTTGCGGTAGATCTCGCTGGCGGCCACAAAACGGAAGCCTGCCGCCTCGACCTCCTGGCGCACCAGGGCTTCTTCAACGCGGTGCAGGGTGTTCGACTCGGTGATGCCCGTGCCGGCACGCCCCGCGTGGTCGGCAATCACATAGGTGCCGCCCGACTTCAGCCCGGCAAAGATCGCCTGGTTCATGCCTGCGCGGTCCACGCCCCAGTGCGCCAGATCGTGGTAGTTGAACATGAAGGTCACCAGATCCAGGCCCTCGCGGGTGGCGACGTCAGGGACAGGTGACTCAAACGGCAGCACCACGGGTTCCAGTGTGCCCAACTGGGCCTGCCGAGCCCGCTGCAGCAAGGCCGCAAAAGAGCGGGTCCGGGCTGGCTCCGGCCCAGCCCTGAAGCCGACGCCCTCGCCAGCCGATGTCGGGCTCTTGGCATCTGCCGGCGGCGGCGCGCTTTGGCCGTAGACACGCCCGGTGGCGCCCACGCTGCGGGCCAGCAGCTCGCTGGTGTAGCCGCCTCCGGCGCTCAGGTCCAGCACCTGCATGCCTGGGCGCACGCCGATGAAGGCCAGCAGTTTCTCAGGCTGGCGCACAACGTCGAGTTGACGGTCGGCTGCCGTGCGATCCGGGCTGGCGACAACGGCCGCGATCGAGGTGGAATTCAAGGCACCAGGCACACCATTGGCGCCGGGGCCTGCACAAGCGGCCAAGGTCAGAACGAGAGAAGCCCCCGCGGCACGAGCAATCAAGGTTCGGGTCAGTTTCATGACGATTCTCAGTTTGGACGACAAAAAACGGGCAAATACCCGGAATCAAAAAAAGTTCACCACCACGGTGTGGCCTGCCACAAGGCCACCAGCAGTGGCATCAGCACTGCCGTGGCGACCCCATTGAGCCCCATGGCCAGAGCGGAAAACGCCCCGGCCGTCTCATGCACTTGCAAGGCCCGGGCGGTGCCGATGGCGTGGGCCGAGATGCCCACGGCAAACCCTCTCACCGCAGGGTCGTGAACCCCGATCCAGTTCAGCAGCGGACGGGCCATGATGGCTCCGCTGATACCGGTCACCGCCACGGCAACCGCCGCCAGCGAGGGCAATCCGCCCCATCGTTCGGCCAGCGCCATGGCAATCGGCATGGTGGCCGATTTGGGCATCAATGACAGCAAGGTTTCGGTCGAGCCCCCCAATGCCCAGGCGATGGCCACGGCCGACACCATGGCCGTGACCGACCCCACCAGCAGAGCCACCAGCACCGGGCGCCAGATGCGCTTGAGCCGTTCCAACTGCCCGAACAGAGGCACGGCCAGCGCCACCGTGGCCGGGCCGATCAGGAAGTGGACGAACTTGGCGCCTTCAAAGTAAGTGGGGTACGGTGTGCCTGTGGCCCACAGCACGGCAATCACCAGGCTCACCGAGGTCAGCACCGGGATCAACCAAGGCTTGTGCCCCGAACGCCGGTAGAGCGCCACCGCCCCCAGGTAGGCCAACAACGTCAGCGCCAGCCACAGCAGCGGCGAGCGCCCCAGAAAGACCCAGATCTCGAACAGACCACCGGGGTTCATGCGGACTCCTCGGGGAGGTCATCCGTCAGAGGCTGGCCACTGCGCAGCAGCATCCACCGCAATGTCAACGCCGTCACAACCAGGGTCACAGCCGCCCCACCGATGCCCGCTGCCAGAAACGGCAGCCACTCGTTGGCGACTCGGCCAAAGTGCATCATCACACCAGCCACCGCCGGGATGAACAGCAGCATCAGGTGCTGCAACAGCCCCCCCGACGCCTGGCGCAGCCCCTCCGGCACGGCGCCGCGCCACACCAGCCAGCCGGCCAGGATCAACATGCCCAGCAAAGGCCCGGGCAAGGGCAGGTGCAACCAGAACACCAGGCCTTCGCCCAGCAGCTGCATGAGAAACAAAAGCGTCAGTCCTTGAATCATGGTCGGGGGTCTCCTGTGGTCTCAAGCCGGGGGGCCGCCATTGTCACGCAAGGCCGCCGTGGGTGCTGGCACGGGCTCTGCGCCCCCCCTCACCACCGGGGCAAGGCGCCCAGACGCAGTTGCTGACGGCGTTCGGCGTGGTCGGGCACCACGGCGGCCACCGTGTCCCAGAAGCGCGGACTGTGGTCCATCACGCGCAGGTGGGCCAGTTCATGCACCACCACATAGTCGATCACGGGCAGGCTGAAATGGATCAGGCGCCAGTTCAGGCGGATGCTGCCGTCGATGCGGGCGCTGCCCCAGCGGGTGCTGGCATTGCTCAGGGCCAGCTTTTTCCACTGCACGCCCAGCTGGGGCGCGTAGTGGTCGAGCCGTTGGGCAAACAAGGCCTTGGCCTCGCGCATCAGGCAGGCCTGCACAGCATCCTTGATCTGGCTGGCCTCGGCCTGTGGCGGCAGGCCCAGGCTCAGCAGGTGGCGCACGCCTTGCTCGGCAGCCGCTTCGGGCGGCAGGCTGTGCAGCTGCCCGCCGGCCAGTGCCCCGGCCTGCAGGCGCACACGCAGGGGCTCCCCCAGAAACGGCAACTCGGCGCCATCGGCCCAGGCCACGCTGGCCTCGGCCTGGCGGGTCTGGCGCTCGCGGGCCTCGTCGAGCTTGCGCACGATCCAGGCACTCTTGGTGCGCAATGCAGCATCCACCTCGGCCTGAGGCACCCAACGCGGCGCCCTGACCACCAGGCCCTCGGGCCCGACAACAAAGCCGATGCTGCGCCGGCGCGCCCGCTCGAAGCGGTAGGCCACCCAGGTGCCTTGCAACTGCAGCTCCCGGTTGGCCTGCGGGTGGCGAAAGCTCATGGGGTCGATCACCTCGGTCAGCGGCGCGGCCGGCGGGCCAACCGGACCTGGTGCGGGCGCTTTCGGTCGTGGCGGCTCGAACAGCTGCGGATCGGGTGTCGGCACCGCCCGGGTCCTGCGTGGCGGGGCGGCTCGACGCTTGACCGGCTCAGGGGGAGCGGCGGGCGCCGGGTCCCGCTCGAACAGATCAAGCGTGAACTGCAGCAGTCGGTTCATGGCCCCAGGCACGCGCGTGCTCAGCCCTGGGCAGGCGGGTAGGCCTCGGGGTCAAGGCGGCGCATCTCGGCCTCGATCCAGGCCTCGACCTCGCGCATCAGCTCGTCGGGCTGGCGCCCGGCCGAGGCAATGGGCTTGCCAATCGACACATCCACCACCCCAGGGTGCTTGATGAAGGCCTTGCGCGGCCAGCATTTGGCCGAGGTGACGGCAATCGGGATCACCGGTGCACCGGTCTCGATGGCCAGACGGGTGCCGCCACTCTTGTACTGGCCTTTCTGGCCGCGAGGCGTGCGCGTGCCCTCGGGGAACATGATGATCCAGATGCCCTGCGCCAGCAGGCGCTTGCCCTGCGCCACCACCTTGTTGAAGGCCTGGGCGCGCTGGCTGCGGTCAATGTGGATCATGTCGAGCCGGCCCATGGCCCAGCCGAAGAAAGGCACGTACAGCAGCTCTTTCTTGAACACATAGGCCAGCGGGTGTGGCATCAGCGTGGGCATCAGAAAGGTCTCGAAGGTCGACTGGTGCTTGACCAGCAAAATGGCCGGGCTGGTCTCGCCCAGCGGCAGGTTCTCGCGCCCGCTCACGCGCACCTCGATGCCCATCAGCACGCGGGCGCCCGACACGGCCCAGCCCAGCCAGCGCACCGCCATCCACCACAGCGGGGTGCCACGGCGCCACAGCGAGGCGACCAGCATGATCAGGGCCCAGGGAATCACGGTGACCAGCATCCACAGGGTGTGCAGGATGGAGCGCAGCAGGGACATGGGTGGGTCGTCTCGAAAATGAAGGTCGATGATGCTCGGTGAAGGCGCCGCAGGCAGCGCCCTCACTCAGGCCGCGGCGCGCTGGCGCTCGGCGTCGCGTGCGATCAGGTGATCGGCAAAGGCGCCCACGTCGGCATGCACGCGGGTGCCCGGCGGAAAGGTGTCGGGCAAGGGCCGGTCGCGCCACTCGGCCCCCAGGCCGGTGAGCACCAGGTGTGGCTCGCAGCCGGCCGCATGCCCGGCCTGCAGATCGCGCAGGCTGTCGCCGGCCATGGGCACGCCCTGCAGGCTGATGCCATAGCGCTCGGCCATCTGCTCGAACAGGCCCGGAGAGGGCATGCGGCAACGGCACTCCTCGTCGGGTGCGTGCGGGCAGAAGAACACCGCCTCGACGCGCCCGCCAGCGGCCGCCAGCAGCTTGTGCATCTTGGCGTGCATGGCATTGACCTGGGCCATGTCGAACAGGCCACGCCCCAGGCCGGCCTGGTTGGACACCACCACCACCTGGAAGCCCGCGTGGTTGAGGCGGGCAATCGCTTCCAGCACGCCGGGCAGGGGCAGCCACTCCTCAGGGCTTTTCACGAAGTCGTCGCTGCTTTCGTTGATGGTGCCATCGCGGTCGAGAATGACGAGTTTCATGGGAAGCATCCTGTGGGGGGCGTTGGGGCTCAGCTGGCCAGTCGGGACAGGTCAGCCACGCGGTTCATGGCGTCGTGCAGGGTCTTGAGCAGGCCCAGCCGGTTCAGGCGCAGGTCCAGCTCTTCGGCATTCACCATCACGCCTTCGAAGAAGGCATCGACCGGTGCTCGCAGGGCCGCCAGGGTCTGCAACGAAGCGGTGTAGTCGCCGGCATCGAACTGGGCCTTGGCCTGTGGTGCCGTGGCTTGCAGGGCCGCGAACAGGGCCTGCTCGGCGGCTTCCTTGAGCAGCACCGGGCTGACGTGGGCATCCACCTCACCCGCCTTCTTGAGGATGTTGCTGACGCGCTTGTTGGCCGCGGCCAGGGCGGCGGCCTCGGGCAGCTTGGCAAAGGCACGCACGGCCTCCAGGCGCTGGGCCACGTCGGACAGGCGCTCAGGGCGCAGCGCCAGCACGGCATCCACCTCCTGGGCGCTGAAGCCTTGTTCACGCAGGCTGCCGGCCAGGCGGTCGTAGATGAAGTCGGCCAAGGCGGCGCTGGCGTCGCTGATCTTGTCGCCAAAGGCGGGCACGGCGCTTTGCAGCAGCGTGCCCAGAGCCAGCGGCAGCTGGTTCTCGATCAGCAGGCGCACCACGCCCAGGGCGTGGCGGCGCAGCGCAAACGGGTCTTTGTCACCAGTGGGCAGGTTGCCGATGCCGAACATGCCGGTCAGGGTTTCCAGCTTGTCGGCCAGGGCCACCACCACGCCCACCGTGCCACGCGGCAGGGTGTCGCCGGCAAAACGGGGCTTGTAATGGTCTTCGATGGCGTCGGCCACCGCCTCGGGCAGGCCATCGTTGAGGGCGTAGTAACGGCCCATGGTGCCCTGCAGCTCAGGGAACTCGCCCACCATGTCGGTCACCAGGTCGGTCTTGGCCAACTGAGCCGCCAGATCGGCCTGCGCGACCAGGGTAGCGTCGCCCAGTTGGGCGGCAATCGCCTGGGCAATCGC